>WNGF01021970.1_pt1 | contig 11412 bp, 8 predicted proteins | sample 5400641 | NCBI WGS metagenome assembly WNGF01 (sample SAMN13153371, study PRJNA577476) | soil metagenome | isolation source: 80 cm soil or saprolite under grassland replicate 2 | place: USA:California | collected 2016-06-15 | reverse complement strand
CCGTGACCGGACGCCTGTTCCCCCGAGCACAGACCGACCCCGTCCGAGGACAGGGTACGGCCGACGGCAACGCATTTCTGAACGCACGGTAACCGGTCCCGCGCCCAGTACACCCTCAGGGTTTCAAAAAGTGGCCAATATCCCGTGTGTCACCGCGCGTCGCGGCACGATCACCGGCCGCCCCCGAATCCCCGCCCAGAGACTCCGAGAGTACGCCGTCTCGCCGCCCGGCGCGGACCGAGGGGTCCGTCGGAGAGTCGTCGCGGAACCGTCACCCTGTCCACAGGTGCCTGAAGTACACCACTCGTGAGCACCTTTGCCCGCCGTACGAATTCGGCCTCCGAAGGAGATATCAGGCAACATCGGGGGGTTCTGCCTTGACGTGGCGCGGGGTGTCTCGGTGCGAGGATGGGCCCCATGAGTGACATGACGGGGGCTGTCGTGGACGCGCTGCGCCACGCATTCGAGAGAGCTCGGTACACAGTCGATGGAGTCGCCGATCGGCTGGGTGCTCAGGCGAACAGTGCGCTGGCTCGCAACGAGACCACTCTTGCGGGCCGGCGCACCTCGGGCGGTGACGACCTCGACACGATGATCCGGTTGTTCCTACTCCAGCGCGCCGTACCCGAGTCTCTTGTTTCCATGACCTTTCCAGGCGTCGACCTGGTCGCTCTGGGCATCATCAGCGTCAGTGGCGGGTTGGCACGGGCAGCGCTGGACATTCGCCCGTACGCCGAGGACGACCGGGAGTGGTGGGTGGTCGCGGACCTCACGCCCGGCCTGGACGGGCGGCGCGAGCCGATGCGCCCGGACTATGTCCTCGGGATCGCGCCGGCGAGCCTGAGCCTGATCAACCTGACCGTGCCGATCAAGGCCGAGCGAGCTCTCGACATCGGCACCGGCTGCGGCATCCAATCCCTGCACCTGGCCGACCGGGTCAACCAGTTGGTCGGCACCGACGTGAACCCGCGGGCCCTCGAGCTCGCCCGGTGGACGGCCGCGTTGAACCGGATCGACCTCGACGTCCGGGAAGGCAGCCTGTTCGAGCCGGTCCGCGACGAACGGTTCGACCTGATCGTGAGCAATCCGCCGTACGTGATCTCGCCGCCGGGCAACGGGCGGCTGACGTACCGCGAGACCGGGTTCGCCGGTGACTCCGTCGTCGAGCAGCTCGTACGGCAGGCGCCGTACCACCTGACCGACGGCGGCTGGTGTCAGCTGCTCGCGAACTGGACGTGCGTCCGTGGCGAGGATTGGCGCGACCGGATCGCTCAGTGGACCGGCGACCGGTCCGCGTGGGCCGTGCAACGCGAACGGCTCGATCCCTCGGAGTACGTCGAGCTGTGGCTGCGCGACGCGGGTCTGCACGGCTCACCGTCGTACACGAGCAGGTACGACGCCTGGTTGCGGTGGCTGGACGAGCAGGGGGTCGAGGCGATCGGCATGGGCTGGATCACCTTGCACAACGTGGAAGGGACGCTCGAGGCCGAGGAGTGGCCGTATGAGATCGAGCAGCCGATCGGTCCGCACGTACTGCGTCGCTTCGAACGGGCCGAGGGGCTACCGGACGACCTGACCGGCCTGCATCTCGTGCTGGCCGACGACGTGGTCCAGGAGACCAGTGGGCAGCCGGGCGCCGAGGACCCGGCGACGATCGTGCTGCGGCGCCAGCGCGGCATGCGCCGGGCCGAGCAGGCGGACACTGTGCTGGCAGGCTTTGTCGGTGCGTGTGACGGTGACCTGAGCGTCGGGCAGATCCTGGCGGCTCTTGCCGACCTCCTGGACCGACCGCTGGAGGACGTGCTGCAGGACTACCTCCCGCAGGTCAGACGCCTTGTCGTGGAAGGGTTCCTGGACTACTGAGCACGGCGGCGCCGGCGCTTCTCGGCGTACATGCGCCGGTCCGCCTCCATCAGCAGCTCGCTGACCGCCGTACCGTCGGTGCTGCTCGCCTGCCCCATGCTGAGCCGCAGCAGGGCGAACCACGGCTTGTCCGCCGCCGCGGCAACCCGATCGGCCGCGAGCTTGATCCGCTCGACCAGCTCCCGCGCACCACGCTCGTCCGGCTTGTCCAGTACGACGACGAACTCGTCGCCACCGGCACGCGCCACCACGTCCTCGGCTCGGCACTGCTCCGTCAGCCACTGCCCGACCCGTCGCAGTACCTCGTCACCGGAGGCATGCCCGTAGCTGTCGTTGATCACCTTGAGGTTGTCGACGTCGATCGCGATCACCGCCACCGACCGGCCGGCGTCATGCGCGACGGACATCCGCTCGTCCAGTGCCCGGCGGTTGCCAACTCCTGTGAGCGGATCCTCCCGTGCAGCCCGCCACTCCGCGTCGTGCCTGATCGAGAGCTCGTGGTTGGCCAGCGCACTCCGTACGGCGTACAGACCGCGCAGCCGCTCCGCCCACCAGCCTCTGGTGATCGCACGCGCGTACTGCAGTCCTGTAAGCGCTCCAGCATCACCTGACTCCGCCACGATCTGCACAGCCGTGTGCCGGATCAGCGCCTCTATTGGAGGGTCTGAGGTGGGTGGCAGGTCGCTCCCCGCCCTATGCGCAGCCTCCACGGCGTCGTCGAGCCGGGCCATAGCGTCGTACGCCTTGGCCAGGTAGGTTCCCGCGATCGCAGCCAGCTCCAAGTCGCCTAGCTTGGCCAACTGGTCTCGGCAGTCCTTGAGGATCACGGCGGCCTCGGCGGGGAGGGTGTCGTCGTTGCTGGCGGCCAACCACATCCGCCCGGCGATCGGCCAGTACCCGAGCAGGTCGTCCCGGACGATCACCTGCATCGCCTCGGCCGCCCACCGGTGCGCTGCCCGCCGTCGCTCCCGGATCTCCTCGTCGTACGACGTATCGCCCAGCCGCTCGAGCTCGTGCGCCCAGCGGAGGTTCGACTCGGCCAGGTTGAGCCGGTTGATCGCCGGCGCCTCTGGCAGCCCGAGCGGATCGTGATCGCCCTCGGCGGCCATCTCGAAGTGCGGGATGCTCAGCTCGTACAGCCGTAGCAGGTCGTAGGCGTAGCCGAGGCCGGTGTGCGCCCAGCCGGCCAGCCCGAGGTCCCGGGTGCGGGACAGCGCGTTCTCCGCGGCGACCAGGTCAGCGACCGAGTCACCGCCCTCGCCGGTGCGGATCAGGGTCACGATCCGGACCGCGATCGCGTTCGCCTCCCAGCCTGGTTCGTCGATCGCGCGGGCGACCCCGATGCAACTCTCGACGGCGTCCAGCGCCTCGGCCGGGTCGACGCCGTGGTGGGCCGCGACGGCGCGCACGTACTCGGCCGCGGCACGTTCGGGGCTCGGCACATCGCCGAGCTCTGCCAGCAGCCGGTTGATGTCGAGCGCGGCCTCGGCCGGGTGGCCGGACTGGGCCTGCGTCATCGCCGCCGCGATCCGCGCCGTCACCCCCGACGTCTCCCGCACGCCTACCACCCCACTGCCAGTCAGCACTTGCGGCGCTTGTCGTCGTACAGGCGCCGGTCCGCGACCGCGATCAGCTGGTCCACTCCGACACCTTCGGCCGTCGCGGCATACCCGATGCTCAGGCCGAGCCGGCCGAGCCACGGCTTCCCCGTCGCCGCCGTGATGGCAGCAACCGCGGTCCGGATCCTGATCGCCAGTTGCGCGCCGCCCTTGGCGTCCGGCTGGTCGAGCACCACGAAGAACTCGTCTCCACCCGATCGAATCACGGCATCGGTCGCTCGCGCTTGTTCAACCAGGAGATTTGCCACTACTTGCAACAACTCGTCCCCACAGGCATGCCCGTAGGTGTCGTTGACCAGCTTCAGATCGTCCACATCGATGGCCAGCAAGGTGACCGCGCGCCCTGAATCCCTCGCCGCACTGAGCCGCTCCTCCAGCGCCCGGCGATTGCCCACCCCGGTCCACGGATCCTGCCGCGCCGCATGCCACTCGGCGTCGTGCCGAACCGAGAGATCGTGGCTGGCAAGCGCATGCCATACGGCGTTCAGCGCACGTTGCCGCTCCTTCCACCAAGCGCGAGCCACCGAACGCGCGTACTCCAACCCAGCGACGGCTCCCGGCTCACCCGTAGTCGCCGCGAGCTCCGATCTGGTCTGCAGCACCAGCAGGTGCGTCGCCGGATCCGCCAACGGAATCAGGTCACCCGCAGCCCGATCGGCCGCGGCCCTGGCCTCGTCGAGCTTGCCCTGCGCGGCCAAAGCCCTGGCCAGGTAGGCGCCAGCTATGGCGAGCCGCTCGGTCTCGCCCAGCTTGCTGATCTCGTCCCGGCACTCCTTCAGCTCGGTGACGGCGGCGGCCGGGTCCTCGTCAGTCGCGGCGGCCGCGAGCCACAGCCGCGCACTCAACCGCCAGAAGTCCTGGTTCTCGTCGTCGACGATCACCCGCTCCGCCTCACGCGCCCAGTGCGCCGCCGACGCGAGCCGCTCCCGGATCACCTGCTGGTACGACGGATCGCCCAGCCGCTCGAGCTCGTGCGCCCAGCGCAGGTACGTCTCGGACAGGTTCAGCCGGTCGATCGCCCGCGACTCGGCAAGCTCGAACACATCCGCTTCCAGCTGGGTGGCCTGCTCGTAATGCGGAATGCAGAGCTCATACAGCCGGAGTACGTCGTACGCATAGCCAAGGCCGGTGTGAGCCCACGAGGTGAGCCCGGCATCCCTGGTCCGGCTCAGCGCGTGCTCAGCCGTGACCAGGTCCTTCACCGTGTCGCCGCCACGACCGCTGCGGGCCAGGTTGATGATGCGGATGGCGAGCGCGTTCGCTTCCCAGCCGGGCTCGTCGATCGCCTTCGCGACGGCGATGCATGCCTCCACCGCGTCGAGCGCTTCGTCGGCGTCGCTGGCGTGGTGAGCCGTCACACCGCGCACGTATTCCGCCGTCGCCAACTGATAGCTCGGCACGCCACCGAGCTCCGCGCGTATGACCTCGATCTCGGCCGCCGCAATCGCATGCCGTCCTGACTGAGCCGACGTCATCGCGGCGGCAATCCGGGCAGTCAGCGCGTCGCCCGTCGCCATCTCCCCACTACCCATACCCGCCGGCGGCCTTCCCCTGATCCACACCCGCACCCCGGGCCGGACCGCCCATTGTGACCACCCACCCCCACCTCTGTCACCACCCAACCCCGCAAAGTTACCCAGCAAGGGTGGGTGGCGATGGTGGAGGCGTCAGCCGGCGACTTGTTCGGTGTCTGCGGCGTGGAGCTGGACCGGGAGGGACTCGACGCCGTACACGATGGAGAAGTCGCGGAAGCGCAACTGCTCCTCCGGGACCGCCAGCGACAAGTCGGGGAAGCGATGGGCGAGCGCTGTGAAGGCCGCGCGCAACTCCATCCGCGCCAGCTCGGCGCCGACGCAGCGGTGCATGCCGTGGCCGAACGCGAGGTGCGCTGCAGGAGCGCGACGAGGGTAGAAGTCCTCGGCGTCGTCGCCGAACACCTGCTTGTCCCGGTCGGCGCCCGACAGCGACACCGCGACCAGGTCGCCCTTCTTCACCTGCTGGCCGAACAGTTCCTGGTCGTGCCGGGCGAACCGAGGGAACGCGACCTGTACGACGGTGAGGTACCGCAGCAGCTCCTCGACGATCGCGTCGACCGCTCCGGGCTCGTTCCGGATCCGCTCGAAGTTCTCCGGGTCGCGCAGCAGCACCAGCGTGCCGAGCGCGAGCATGCTGGCCGACGTCTCGTACCCACCCAGGAACACACCGTCGGCGAGCCCGCCGAGCTCGATGTCGTCGATGTCCTCGCCCTGCTCGCGGATGATCGACCCGATCAGCCCGACGCCGGGCTCCTTGCGCTGCTTGCGGACGATCTCGAACAGGAAGTCGCGCGACTCACTCGCCGACCCGAACACCCCGATCCCGCCACCGGACAGATCGAACCGGGCCGGTCCCAGCGCCCGGAACCGGTCGCGGTCGGACTCCTCGACGCCGAGCAGGTCGGCGATCAGCAGGAACGGCACGTTGAAGGCGAGGTCCGAGACGATGTCGACGACCGGTCCCTTGGCCTCCATCAGGTCCAGCTGGTCGTTGACGATCTTCTCGATCACCGGCTCCAGCCGGGCCAGCCGGCGCTTGGTGAACTCCGGTGTCAGCAGCTTGCGCAGCCGGGTGTGGTCCGGCGGATCGGTGAACCCACCCACACGGTCAGCCCGAACAGATGAGCCAGTTTGTGCACCGGCTCGAGCTCGCGCACCTCCCCCAGGGCGGGGACCGGGTCCACGCCGTTGCGGCGCAGCGGCATCGAGACCGAGCTCGGGACTATCCGCATCTTCGACAGGTCGAGACCACCCCTCCGGGTGGTCCTGTTCAAGATCCGGCTGCCGACCCATCTCTTCAGGTATGTCGCAACCATGACTTCCACGCGCCCTCTCTGAACTGCTGCCCCCGACGGGCTAGCTCGCCAAGAAAACTCGGCGTCAACTAAAAGCTAGCGTCGCCAGGGACCAGATCCGATGGTGTTGGCACTACTGCGGTAGTGGCGTCGGCACCACCATGGGAGGGGGCCACGGTATTGCCAGCACAGACCTTCCCACGCAGAACCCCTCCACTTCCACCGGAAACCACCTGTACCGTTCCCTGGACCAGGACCTGCCCGTCCTGGGGGAATTTTCAGGGAAACCCAAGACGAAAGTCGGATGCGCCCAGCACTTTCGTCTGCGCCCTATCCGTGACCAAGGCAACAATCCCCAAGTCATGACAATCCCCCCCAGTACGACGTTCCCCGGCCCAGCGAGCCTGATCCAACGACGGTCGCCACCCTGGCTTCAGATCACCCGCCCCAAGTTCAAGGTACGACGACCGCCCGGAAAACGGGACACGGCCCGTGGACAAGGCTGCCCACGGGCCGTAGCGGCCAGGACCCCTCAGCCCGGCCGGGCCTCGCGCCCCCGGCCAGGGCCCCTCAACCATGGCCGGGGTCGTGCACACCGCCGGAGTCCCCGGCGGCAAAACCAATCAGGCGTCCCGCTTGCTCGCCGTGAACAGGGCGATCGTCATCAGCGCGGCCGCCCAGCCGGCGAAGTACAGCAGGGCCCACCACGGGCTGAGCGCGTACTGACCGGGCTCCCCAGCGAGACCGAATGCCTGGCCCTGGTTCAGGAACGAGTCGGCGTTCTTGAACGGTGACCACTGCGAGATGTCGTCGCCGACCTTGGGGATCAGCTGGACCAGGTTCTCCAGCAGCAGCGGCCACAGAATCAGGATCGCGATCGCACCGGCGCTCTGCCGCATCAGGATGCCGACCGCCACCGCGATCACCGCGGACAGCGCGAACACCAGACCCTGCCCGGCAACCAGACGCCACTCGGCAGCGGTATTGATTGCCAGGTCCGCACTACCATCGACCACGTTGCCGATAGCCCAGGCGCCGAAGGACGCCACCACGCCGACCACACCGGCCACTGCGGCCACCACGGCCGTCTTGCCGAGCAGCACAGTCGCCCGCTGCGGCACGGCCTGGAAGCTGGTCCGGATGGTGCCGAACCGGTACTCCGTGGTGACAGCCAGCGCGGCCATCACCATCATCACCATCTGGCTGAGCTGCGCTCCGCCCTGGGTCATCAGGATGGTCGCCCGGGGCTTCTCGTCGCTGGGGAGGAAGCCGAGGAAGAGCGCGGCCAGACCGATGCTCAGGACGGCGGAGATGACCATGCACCACCACGGCGAGCGGGTGGAGAAGAGCTTGATCCGCTCGACTGTGATCACCGACATGTCAGTTCTCCTCCTTCGGCCCCGCGGCCACCTCGGTGCCGGCCGGCGGCGGAAGTTGTACGTCGGCGACGTGGGCGAGCTCGTCGTGCGCGTGGTACTGGACCGAGTCGCCGGTCATCTGCATGAACGCCTGCTCCAGCGAGCCCCGCTGCAGCGTCAGTTCGTGCAGCACGATGGCATGTGCGGCCGCCAGCTCGCCGATCTGGTCCGTGGTCACGTTGCCCTCGACGAGCAGCGCCTTGCCCTGGTCCTCGGCGTCGTCGATCCGGGTGATCAGCTGCTGTTGCCGAAGGAGGTTCTGCAGTTGGTCGAACTGCGGCGTACGGACCTTGACCGTCGTACCGCTGGCGCGGTCGACGAAGTCCCTGGTGGAGCTCTGTGCGATCAGCTTGCCGCGACCGATGACGATCAGTTCCTCGGCGGTCAGCGACATCTCGGACAGCAGGTGGCTGGAGACCAGCACGGTCCGGCCCTCGCTGGCCAGCTTCTGCATGAAGGTCCGGATCCAGACGATGCCCTCTGGGTCGAGGCCGTTGACCGGCTCGTCGAAGAGCAGCACCTCCGGGTCACCGAGCAGCGCGCCCGCTATACCGAGGCGCTGGGACATGCCGAGCGAGTAGGCACCCGCTCGCTTGTGTGCGACCGAGGTCAGGCCGACCATCTCGAGCGCCTTGTCGACACTGGACTTCGGCAGCTTGTTGGACGCGGCCATCCAGGCCAGGTGCGCTCGCGCGGAGCGGTTCGGGTGGACCCATTTGGCGTCCAGCAGGGCGCCGATCTTGGTGAGCGGTTTGTGCAGGTCGCGGTAGTGCTGACCGTCGATCCGGACATCGCCGGAGGTGGGGGTGTCCAGGCCGAGGATCATCCGCATGGTGGTGGACTTGCCGGCCCCGTTCGGGCCCAGGAAGCCGGTCACCTTGCCGGGTTTGACCTCGAAAGACAGGTTGTCAACGGCAACGGTTGCGCCGTATCGCTTGGTGAGGCCTTGTGCCTCGATCATCGCCGTACTCCTCGTTCGGGTGGCGCGCTGGTCGTCGGGCGGGCTGTGTCGATTGTCAGTATCGAGGTCTGTCGGGGTCAGGACATCGGACCCGGGGCGGATCCGGTGTGTCCACCCAGGGGTTGAGTCTGCCCCGCCAGGACCGCCGTGCCATCGGTTAAAGCCCTGACCACGACCCCGACGATCCCCCATCCGCCCACCGCCCGCATCAGCCGAAAGTCGACGTACGCCGGTACTTCCGGCTACCGCCGGTGCCGGAACGAGAACGGCCCGCCGGGTGCACCGGCGGGCCGTCCAGGGGTACTGCGATCAGGCGGCGGCGTTCACCTCGGCCGGAGTTTCGGAAATGACCGACTCGCGGCGCTTGGAGACGAACACGGCCGCGACCAGGATCACCAGTGCCACCATGGCGATGCCGATCCGCAGCGGGGTGTTGGTGTCGTCGCCGATCGACGACATGCCCACCACAGCCGGGGCGATCAGCACCGAGACCAGGTTCATCACCTTGATCAGCGGGTTGATGGCCGGACCGGCGGTGTCCTTGAACGGGTCACCGACGGTGTCACCGATGACGGTGGCCTCGTGCGCGGGCGAGCCCTTGCCGCCGTGGTGGCCGTCCTCGACCAGCTTCTTCGCGTTGTCCCAGGCACCACCGGAGTTGGCCAGGAAGACCGCCATCAGGGTGCCGGTCGCGATCGCGCCGGCCAGGTAGCCGGCCAGCGCCGGGGCGCCGAGACCGAAGCCGACGGCGATCGGCGCGGTGAGCGCGAGCAGACCCGGGGTGGCCAGCTCACGCAGCGAGTCGCGGGTGCAGATGTCGACGACCTTGCCGTACTCCGGCTTGCCGGTGCCCTCCATGATCCCGGGGATGTCGCGGAACTGGCGCCGTACCTCGTACACGACCGCACCGGCGGCTCGGCCGACGGCGTTGATGGCGAGGCCGGAGAACATGAACACCACGGCGGCGCCGATGATGATGCCGACCAGGGTGCCCGGGTTGAACACCAGTGCATCCGCCTCGAACTTGGCGTAGTTCTCGGCCAGCGAAGACCGGATCGCGTCGGTGTAGGAACCGAACAGCGCGGTCGCCGCGAGCACGGCGGTCGCGATCGCGATGCCCTTGGTGATCGCCTTGGTGGTGTTGCCGACGGCATCCAACTCGGTCAGGATCTGGGCCGCCTCGCCGTCCACGTCACCGGACATCTCGGCGATGCCCTGCGCGTTGTCGGAGACCGGGCCGAAGGTGTCCATCGCGACGATGACGCCGACGGTGGTGAGCAGACCGCAACCGGCCAGCGCGATCGCGAACAGCGCGACCACGCCGGAGCCGCCGACCAGGAAGGCGCCGTACACAGCGGCCGCGATCACGATCGCGGTGTAGACGGCGGACTCGAAGCCGACCGAGATACCGGACAGGATGACGGTCGCGGCGCCGGTCAGCGAGGTCTTGCCGACGTCCTTGACCGGCTTGTCCTCGGTGCCGGTGAAGTAGCCGGTCAGGGCCAGGATGATCGCGGCCAGCACGATGCCGATGATCACCGACACGGTGGCGATCAGCCGCGGGTCGCCGTCGTGGGCGGCGATCGTGTCGGTGGCGCCGGTCAGATCCTTGAAGCTGCCGGGCAGGTAGACGAACGCGGCGATCGCGCACAGCACGCCGGAGATGATCGCGGACAGGTAGAACGCCCGGTTGATGGTGCGCAGGCCGTTCTCGCCGGTGCGCGGACGGGTCAGGAAGACGCCGATGACCGCGGTGACCGCGCCGATGGCCGGCACGATCAGCGGGAAGATCAGGCCCTGCTCGCCGAAGGCGGCCTTGCCCAGGATCAGCGACGCCACCAGCATCACGGCGTACGACTCGAACAGGTCGGCCGCCATACCGGCGCAGTCACCCACGTTGTCGCCGACGTTGTCGGCGATGGTAGCGGCGTTGCGTGGGTCGTCCTCGGGGATGTTCTGCTCGACCTTGCCGACCAGGTCGGCGCCGACGTCGGCGGCCTTGGTGAAGATACCGCCGCCGACACGCATGAACATGGCGAGCATGGCGGCACCGAAACCGAAGCCCTCGAGCACGGTCGGGGCGTCGCCCTTGAACAGCAGCACCACCACCGAGGCACCGAGCAGGCCGAAGCCCACGGTCGCCATACCGACGGTGCCGCCGGTCCGGAACGCGACCCGCATCGCCGGGTCGCGGCCCTCGTCCCGCGCCGCCGCGGCGACCCGGACGTTGGCGCGCGTCGCGAGCCACATGCCCAGGTAGCCGATCAGGGCGGAGAAGCCCGCACCGACCAGGAAGAAGACCGACCGGAAGATCTTCAGCGTGGTCTGGTTGTCGCCGTCACTGTGCGCGGGCAGCAGGAACAGCAGCAGGAATGCGACTACGGCGAAGATCGACAATGTCCGGAACTGCCGGTTCAGATAGGCCGAAGCGCCTTCCTGTACCGCCGAGGCGATCGTCTTCATGTTCTCGGTACCATCGTTCGCGGCAAGCACCTGACCGCGGAAGACCATCGCAATGGCGACCGCGAGGATCGCGATCACTCCGACGACGACCACCAGCGTGGTGTTGCTCGACGAAAGATCCACCGCTTGTGCGAGCAGCGCGGACATCCGTCCTCCTTGTAGGCAACCCCTCAGGGACTTGACGGCCCCCGTTTGCCGCAACCGAAGGGTTGGGGAAATACGACACAGCGCCGTTGGGTGGCGCGGTGCGTTACTCTA
>WNGF01009186.1_pt1 | contig 11412 bp, 9 predicted proteins | sample 5400641 | NCBI WGS metagenome assembly WNGF01 (sample SAMN13153371, study PRJNA577476) | soil metagenome | isolation source: 80 cm soil or saprolite under grassland replicate 2 | place: USA:California | collected 2016-06-15 | reverse complement strand
ATATAAAAGAAGGTGTATATGGATTAGAAAGATATAAAGATCTAATAGAAGGATTGATTCAAGTGTCATGTGAAAAGGTTAATAAAGGAGAAACCTCATATCAAGCTGTATGTAGAGAAATCAGGAAAGAAATAAGACTACATACAGCACTGAAATACCTTACCAAAGATGATAGATTCAATTGTAACTTGTACATTACAGATATCACAGGACGGGAACCATCACAGTGAATGGAATCAGACAAAAATAGATCATGGGTTCTATACAAATAGGCAGAATGGGATATATTAGTAGATTAAAAGGAGTTAACCTCATCCTTAATAACTTATAAAAGGGAAATTCAAAACACAGCTTCATCAAAAGGCAAAATACGACAACACAAAGAAAAGATTCATAAAATTGTAATAGAAGAATATCCAACATGTGGCAAAATAGTCGAAAAAGGAAATGACCATTATTGTCTATCACAAAGATAAGAAGTGGATCCAACTATCCTAAATAATGAACCATGGTAAGATACCTATATACCCTATAAATAATATGTATATGTAAATTATATGTAAATTATATGTATTTTATTTGTAAATATACATATATTTTAAAGACAAAATACATTGTATAATAATATGATATACATATATTTAATATATATTTTACATATAAATAAATATACTTATTTTATATTGATTTTATCTTTAAATAATATGTAATATATATGTTATTTTGTCATAAGATAAATTAAAAAATTAATGAAATATAAGTCAATTATATTTTACATATGTTTTACATATACTTTAAATTTATTTTACATAAATTAACAAATATTTTACATATAATTTAACTTAATTATATATATATACATATATTATACATATATTTAAATTAAACATTATATTTGAAATTTATTTATATTAATATATTTTTTATTAATATTTATATTTTATTTATAAAACAGTTATCTACTATTACTAGAACTATTTATTATTATTTTTTTTTTTTATTTTGAGTTACAAGTTCAGAATTATTAGAATCATTATATCTACGATTTCGGTTTAAAGAATTTGGTTTAACTGATTTTCTTTGCAATGATTTTCTTTGTAATTTTCTTTCAAAAAAATCAGGTTCATTTTCGTTTTGATTATCTTGATTTAAACCTATTAATAAAAGAATTATATATATTTTATAAATTAATAAAGTAAAAAAATTTTTTTACTTACTAGTTAAAGGTAAACGATGGATAGCTAATTAAATAAATTTAAATAATTTAATAAAAGATTAATTTAAATATTCAATAAAAAATAAATACCTTTAACATTATTTCTTTTTCTCAATCTTCTATTATCTAAATTAAAATAAAAAAATAATTATAAAATAATTTTTTATTTTATTATAAAATTGATATTTTATAATATAAACTAAATAAGAAATATAATAAATCATTCACTAATTTTTTTATTATAATTTAATTGAATTATATTATTACCATGATTATCATCATTATTATCATTATTATTGTCATTATCATCATCGTCATCGTCATTATCATTATCGTTTTCGTTATCGTCATCATGATTCTGTTGAAAGTTATTTTTGTTACGATTAAGTTTGAAATTACCTTTATTGCGATTAAGTTGGGAATTATCTTTACGGTTAAGTTGGAAATTGCTTTTATTGCGATTAGGTTAGGAATTATTTTTATTACGATTAGGTTGAACATTATCTTCATTACGATTAGGTTGGGAATTATCTTCATCACGATCAGGTTGAGAATTATCTTCATCATGATCAGGTTGGGAATTATCTTCATCATGATTAGGTTGGGAATCTTCATCACGATTAGGTTGGGAGTTATCTTTATCACGATTAGGTTGGGAGTTATCTTCATCATGATCAGATTGGAAGTTATCTTCATCATGATCAGGTTGGGAGTTATCTTCATCACGATTAGGTTGAAGATCTTTAATTAAAAGGTTTTTTATTTTAGATATACTTATTTTTATTAAAAAAAAATATTTAAATATTTCTTTTAATAAAATAAAAACCATTTTTATTATTTTTTCGATTAATATTAGAAGGTTTTTTTACTCTTAATTCGTTGGATCCTAATAATAAATATTAATAATAATATATTATAATTTATTAATTAATAAATAAATTTAAACTTACGACTTCGTTGAATAAAATTCACAATCATTTGTTTAATAGCCCAATCACCAGTTGTTGGAGGAAAATCATTACAGTTCTTTTTAAACTATAAAAATATAAAAATTATAATTATAAATAATAATTATTATTATTATAAAAAAAAATTAAAATTTTATATACAGCTTTAATAATTGGCATCGTAATATGTTTTTGTTTATTATAACTTTTTTTAAAGTCATAATTTGGATAAGCTTCAATAATTATACGAAGAGAAGCCTATTAAAATAAATTAAAATTAAAATTATTGAAATTAATATATAAATTAAACTTATTTAAATTTTATCACTTACAAGATATGCATTCCATCTTTGTTTTTGTTCTTTTAATCCTAATACTTCTTGCAAATTATAGGTATTTTGAGGTTTTTGTATTGGTAAAGAAGTAATCTTTATAAAAAAATAAAGTTTTTAAATTTTTAAAAAATTTTTTCTTATTATATTAATTATAATTTATTAAACATACTTGCGAAGACAATTTATAAAAAGATACATCTGATTGAGTAGAAACAGCAGTTTGAACATTATTATTATTTAATAAATTCGCAACACGAACTATATCATCTAATGTAAATCCAGAAGATGTAAAATTTTGCATTTTAAAAGAATAAACAAGTCGCGTCATGAAAAAAAAAATTATTTAAATAATTTCAATGTATTTTTATTGGTTGGTTAATATAAAGGTTTTGATTGGCTAAAATTAATTTAATTTAATTCTAAAAAATAGCTAATCCGAATTTAACTGATCATGAATCATAAAATACAATAGCTGATTATTCTCAAAAAGAAAAATTCATCGTGACAAAAATATTATGGATAAGGAAAAATATACCTTCCCTTTTCTATATTACATTAATTAAATACAATTTTTAAAATTTTTGAAATTTTTGATCGATTGAATCGGAATCAATATTATATGTAATAAATATAATAAATATGATGTCAATTTATTAAAATCAATTTACAAATCAATCAAAATGAATAATAAAATTGTTGTTCACCTTGATCGTTCACTTGATTGTTTAAGCTATAATTTTAATTTACGATCAATCTGATCCAATTTGATTCAATCTAAAGTTAAACAGAATTTTTAACAACATCAAACTCTTTATTCGTTTTTAATCATTATTTTGTTTATTATAAATTGGATCTATTACATAATAAACATTTTTAATTTTAATAAATCCAACACATCTATCTATTGTACTAACATCTATAAATTCATAAGTACTCATTCTTGTAAATGTAGTATTACCTAAAACATCTGTTTTAATAGGAGAAGTTATTTGTATATATGCTAATAGAAATTCTTGTAAATCATATTTATATAATAAAAAATACTTGACTTCACCAAAAATATTTATATATAAAAATTCTGGAGTAGCATTTTTTCGATGAGCTAAACGATCAATAGTTCTTCTTATCTATAAATAAACAATTAGTATTTTATAATTAATAATTATAATAAAATAAAATTTTGTAAATACTTACTGCTATAGTATAATTATTACGTGATTTTTTATTTTTTCTTTGTATCCATTCACTACTAATTATATGTCCATCAGCAGTTCTTAAACGACCATATTTGATTCCAATATTAGATATCTAAAAATACTAAAATAAAATTAATAAATAAAAATAAATAATATTTTAATATTTTTAATAAATTAAATTTTACCATAATATTTGTATTATTTAAATTTAAACTATTAAAATATATTTTTAATTTTTGTAATTCATTTTGACTTATAGTATATTTTTGTGTAGGCCAATAAAATTCTTCTTCATAATCTTCATTACTATATACCATATTTTCTTTCCAATGTTGTACTTGTTGATTATTTAATTTGTCGTTAAAGAAAGGAATAAAATGAAGATGATTAAATCTTTCTAAAAGAGTAACATTATTACATAGATTTATATAAGGATTAAGACGAGAATTAACAAGAGGAAGCAACATTCCACACAATCGTTCCATAGGAAATTGCCAAAATATCCAACAAGGTCCACAATATTTAATACATTCTGCAACATGTAATATATAATGTAATGAAAGTCGACAAGCTGAAAGTCTTTCTGGTTTATATTTATAATATAAACTAAATAAAAAATCAAAATAAATTTAATATTTTATTTTTATTTAACATTATATATAATTGTATTAAAAATTTATTTACCTTTCATAATGAAAATAAAACTCTTTTAATAAATCTGATATTTTTTTTACATCATCATCGATATAAACATACTGCAAACATAATTCTACAGCTTTTACAAATTTACTCCATCCTAACAAATATCTAAAAATAATTATAATATAAAGTTTAGTTAAATAAATTTAAATAAATAATTATAATTATTTGTTTTTACCTTTTATCCAATTTTCCATTTAATAAAGGTAAAGAAAAAAGAGTTATCCAATTACGCCATTCAACTGCTTTAAAACCTGCATGATGTTTATAAATATTTCGAGGTGGTCTACCAATATCTAATGGCATATCTCTTGATATCGCTTTCATTTTATTTCCAATCTCTTCCCATATATTATTATTTATTTCATAAATATTTGAACCATTTATATCATTTTTAAAAAACTTTCGTGACCAATGAGTAAACATTAGTGGAGCAACATTCTCAAAAAAAAGATGCATTATATCAATAGGAAAAGACCAAGGAAACTTCATTGTTTTTATTTCAAGAAGTTTGCTTGTACCTTTTATTCCTAATTAATATATAAATTTTATTAGATTTTTTTTAATAAAATATTATATAAGTATACTAATTTACAAAAAAATGCATTCTTACCATAATTTTTGATTAATTGTTCTTTTGTTTGTTTATTTTCGGTAGAATCTATTTGTTTCATTATTTCAATTGTTTCTTCATGTTTTCTCAAAGGAGAAAAATAAGAATGATTTGATTGTGAAGTATTTAAAGGATAATATATATGATTATTATGAATATGACAAATTCCTTTTATATTACAAAAACGACATCCTTTATAGGAATTATGTCCTGTAAGATTAAGTGATTTACTTATTGCTGGAATATCTCCAGTCCAAAGAAGTAAGTGTGCTTTTAATAAAAATTCCTCATTTTTTAATCCATCGTAACATTTAACTCCTACTATTTAAATTAAAGAAAAATTTAAAAAAATATTTTTATAAAAGAAAATTTGAATTAAATTACTAACCTTCTAATTCTTTAAGTTCTAAAATTAAAGGATATAAAAAAGAATTAAAATCTTTAGGAGATTTAGGTCCTGAAATAATCATTGATAATAATAAATTATGTTTTTTAACTCGAATACTAGGATCTAAATTATTATTAATTATTAAAATAATCCAGCAATCGTCAGTTTTCTGTTTGAAAATTTGATAACCATCGCAAGAATCTGTTAATACAACATCTCTTTCATCTTTAAAATATCCTTGTTCACTTAATTCTTTATATAACCTAATTTAAAAATTTTAATTTTAATATTATTTCATTATATTTAATAAAATATAAAATTTATATTTTAACTTACTTTCCATCATATATATCTTTTATTTCAGATCTTTCTTTTGTTGAATTTTTTTGTTGTAAAAAAAAATGACGATAACGTAATTCTTCTGCTCGTTTTTCATCTTTATATTGAATAATAAGTCTTTCTTTAATAGAAAAAAAATATGTACTATTTACTGGTTTTTTTGAAATATAACGATTCTTTTTACATATAGGGCATTGCATTAATGTAGCATATTTTTCTGTAAAAGCAATACATGAATCTTCACATGTATCTATCGTTAAAGGTTCAATACCTACTAAACTTTTAAGTTTATGTTTTAGTTTATAAAGACTTAATGGAGATTTAATACATTGTAGTATATCGTTAAAAGCATTATCAGTTAAACCATATTTTACTTTAATATTAAAAAGGTTTAACATTGATATTAAATCTTCTAAAAAAAAATAAAAAATATTATTAAAATTTATTAAGTTTAAAATATTATTTTACTTTTAATATTACTATTAATATTACCATTAATTATTTCTTCCTCACTATCATTATCAAAATCTGTATCTTCATTACTTTCTATTTCTTCTGAAAAAATACTTTCGTTTTCAAAAAGTGAACTACATTCACTTTTATCGTCATTTTGCTGTTGTTGCTGTTGCTGTTGCTGTTGCTGTTGCTGTTGCTATTGCTGTTGCTGTTGTTGTTGCTGCTGCTGCTGCTGCTGCTCTTCATTGTTTAATTGAAAATTAAAATTTTGTTCAAAGGTAAACTCATAATCCATTTCATTAAAAAACGGTTCTTTTTTTTTAGCTTTTTTAGAACTATTACTTCTAAAAGAACTGTAATAAAAACAAATTTAATATAATAATAAAATTTTATAAATATAAACTAAAATATAAACTTCTTACATTGTATTAGAAGATATTTTTTCTAAATTTTTTTTTGAATTATCTGTGTTATCTGAACTTTCTGTATTATCTGAACTTTCTGTATTATCAAAAATTATATTTTGATTTTCTAATTCATTATGTCGTCGAAATGTTCTAGAAGATACATTTAATCCTTCTCCTTTTCCTGTTCTAGCACTTTTTTTTTTACAATTATTACAATTGCAGAATACCATTTTGTTTAAAAAAAATTTAGATGGTAGCAATAGACGACATTAAATAAACAATTAGGTTACACAAGATCTTATAATATATATGTTTATTTTTTTTATTTCAAATAAAATCTATCATATCGCAAATTAACAATTTCACCAAAAATCATCTTTTTAGTATTATTTTTAAAAGATTTATCTACATTTTTTTTTGAATATTTAATACTTTTGTTGTCAATGTTATCGTCAATGTTATCGTCAATGTTATCGTCAATGTTATCGTCAATGTTATCGTCAATGTTATCGTTATCGTCAGCCTTAAAATCATCATCACTACAATTACTTCTATCGCTATTATTGCTATTATCACTATTATTACCACTATCATTGTTAGCATAACTAATTGTACTATCTACTGCAAGAAAATTATGTAAAACTGCAGGTTCTTGTTTAAGTTGATTTAAACGATATTTTCTATGAAAATTTATTTCTTTGCCTTCTTTCCATCTTAAAGCAGCAGTAACTGTTTTTTTGGAAATATTTTGAGATATACCTGATTGAAAAGCATCTGGAGGGATTAATGTTGTACCATGTTCTTCATTTTCAGGAAAACAGAATAAAGTATTCTCAGTCATTTCGATAATAATTCCATATTTTAATAAAAAAAAATTACCACCTTCAAAATTACCAGATTTATAAGAAGGAAAAGAAGGGGTAGGTAAAGTAAAATTAGAAGGTATGTTAAATAAGGAAGTAGAGGAGGTAGAAGAGGTAGAAGAGGTAGAAGAGGTAGAAGTAAAGTTACTACTGTTGCTACTGCTGTTACTGCTGCTGCTACTGCTGTTGCTAATACTATTATTAGCAAGTAATCCACGTGCACATACAAAAGCCCAAGCATATTTCAAAAAATTTTTGTCTGTATGTACATGCTTAGTATAATTCATTGCTATATAGGCTTCACATAAGCCTAATTGATATGGTAACTCAATTGAAGTATTTTTATAATTTATATAAAAACCATTTTTTTTTTCATTGTTTCCGTATATATTTCCATCTAATCGAGGAAGATCATAAGTTTCAAGAAAATTTTTAATATCGTTAACTAATTCGTCAGGAAAATATTTCATAGCATAATTGTATAAAAAAGCAATACTTGCTACGATCTTTGCTTCATTTTTCATATGTGCAGGTGAATTTTTTAATTTTTGATTAATATTTCGTACATGGGTAAAAATGCCACATTGACGTGTACATAGGTAACCAGCTGCAACTAGTTTACCTTGTTGAAGTTCTGATGACTGATAATCTCGAAATACTTTACGACGCATTTCAAAAGTTTCTAATACTGTTTCATATATATAATCTTGAATGTCTTTTCCAACACGATTTCTGTAAACTGCTACCAAAAGTTTTCCAGTTTCCTTGTCCCTTATTATAATTTCTTGGTCTTTCGTAATACGAATTTTTAAAAAATCTGCTGCTTTTCTTATATTTATCGAAGGAAAAGAAGGAGGACTGTTTCCTTCATATAGCCACGTCCTGTTTGAGGATTCAATACCTTGAACATACTCTTTTACAGGTGAAATATATAGAGTAGAAACTGTAGAGGTATCTAATGTACGTGCTACTGTTAAATAATTGTTTCTTGCCTAAATATATATAATATAAAATATTTAAAAATGTAAATATTTTTTTTTATATTTATTTTAAAAAAAAAACTTTAACATATTACAGAATTGAATTTACAAAATCTTTTTTACGGTATCTGTTTTTATTTTTTGTTTTTTGGATATCATCATAAATTTTAATGTGAGCTTGATCCGTCGTTTGACTGTTTAAGTAAAAGGCAAATCGTTTCCATAAAGTTTCCTTTTTAAATAAAATGTATCGAATATATAAGTAAAATGTATCAAATATATGTACAAACGAGTATTTGCATAAAAAAATATACCTGTGTAGGTAACTGTATTTGAATTACTGAATTATCGAATTCTTGAATCAGAGAAGTAATATATTTTGAAGGTGCAGTTATAAACTGCTTATATTTTGCAGGGTCCGTTTTGCTTATACCCGAAATATATGTAGCTAAAGAGCCGAAAGGAACTGCAGCTATAAAAAAAAATTAAAGAACCAGCAATACTAATTAATGCTTTTACATGTCTGAATATGTAAAATTAATAAAACGGCTTGGCAGTTCCAAAACTAGCAGAATGCTATCTCTGGTCTTGGTGCCTGAAGCCATGCCCTAGAGTAGTCTGCTAGTCCAACCCCATTAACTCTGCGACAAAATAGCAACCTCCTCCCTATATACACTGTTTTATAAGAAAGCGAGAAGTCCTTTAAATAAAAAACAACCAATGTACCTCTTTCTTTTGAAAATTTTTCTTTTCCAGATTTTTCTTTAACGACACTCTCCATCTGTAATTTAAAGAAGGTTAAAGTAGAAAGTAAAAAGAATATTTAATACCGGTGAAATGAGACAAGATCGCTAAATAATAACAGCTGTAATATACTTCCAGGATTATTTTTTTAAAAAAAAATACCTAGATACCTTGCAGTAAAGAAGCGGCAGTAGCTTATTTTAGCGTGTGTTTCTCAGTATTAAAAAATTCTTTAATGTTAGATGTAAAGTGAATTTGAGACGATTACTCTTTGAAATTTGCTTCCTGTATTTTAGAAAAAGGGAGAAAGAGAAAAAGATTATCGTGCAGTAACCTTTTTGAATATATACCTAAATATTAAAAAATTAGATATGAAGTAAGTTTACTTACTGTGTTTAGAAAAAGAAAAAAAAAGGTGAGATGGACTTATCGTACAGCAGCAGCCTTTTTAAATATATATATTTCTAAAATATTAAAAAGAATCTTTATATTTGATTTAAAGTAAATTTACAGTAACTGTCTTTTAAATTTACTTACTGTATTTTAAAAAAAAAGGAAAATTTATTCTTGCAGCAGCCTCATATATTTATCTATATCTACAAATTAAAAGGAAATTTATCGTTGTAACTTAAAGTTGATTAATTAGCGCAAAGTTACTGTACTATACTTACCATATTTAATGGTTCGTTCAAAAGAAAAAATTCCACTGCCAGTGAACTAATTATTTATTATTTAAATATAAATATTTATCTAACTGGTTTTTAACTTGATTAATTTACGATCATCAGATTATCTGCAAAATTAGTACCAAATCTGATGAACAATCATGTGTAACATCTAAGTGTTCATTCCAACGTTAGTGACGTTCTTTCTTAAAAAAAAACTTGCCCCACCCACCACACCCGAAACCTACCTCCAAAAAACCGTTCCAAGAGATCCGGGAAGCCCAATGGTCATTCCTACAAATGAAAGAAAAGAAGAACGTTAGTAACGTTCTTCCTTAAAAGAAAAACCCGCACACCCAAAACCTACCTCCAAAAAACCGTTCCAAGAGATCCGGGAAGTCCAATGGTCATTCCTACAAATGAAAGAAAAGAAGAACGTTAGTAACGTTCTTTCTTAAAAGAAAAACCCGCACACCCAAAACCTACCTCCAAAAAACCGTTCCAAGAGATCCGGGAAGCCCAATGGTCATTCCTACAAATGAAAGAAAAGAAGAACGTAACGTTCTTTCTTAAAAGAAAAACCCGCCCCCGAAACCTACCTCCAAAAAAATAAAAATTTAAAGATCGATTATGTAATCGATCTACATACACGGATCTGATCTGCAATTCCGTTATATTGCGATCAAAAATCCCGCATTCCCCGATTCCTTTGATCCAAGTGTTTTTTAAAATAATATTTATTTAAATTAATATTTTTCCGCTCATACAGTAGACTCTCCTCCAACCTCCGATCCTGAAGATCCGTCCTACCGAAGACCCGTCCTACCGAAGACCCGTTATAAGGTAAATGGCTGCTTTTTTTTTTTAAAAAAAAAAATAGTTAAAAAAACTTATATAAAGCACATGTACATATCTCTCTTTGGGACAATTACCTCTGTGTCGAAGGCCGAAGGTCCCATTGAAGCCATCTCTATTGAAGTCCTTCTAAGGTAAGTAATGAGGATTAGTAATTATTATTGTTTTTTTTTTTTTTAAACAAAATCACTAAAATTTCTTACCTTTTGCAGATACCGAAAACTTGGAATGATTGGAGGTAAGTCCTACGGAGGGAAATGGTGTTAGTATTTTTAATTAAATATAATTACTAACATTTACTTCTTACCTTTGTAGGTATCGGACTCTTCATCAAGGCTTGAATCGATCGGAGGTGAGTCTTACGGAAGGGAAGGGTATTAGTGTAAATTACTAATATTAATATTTCTTACCTTTTTGTAGATACTGAATCCTCAATCAAGGCTTGGAGGTGAGTTCTATGGAAGGAAGGGGGCGTTAGTGTTTTTTTTTTAAATTAAACATAAATCACCGATATTAATATTTCTTACCTTTTTGTATATACTGAATCCTCAATCAAGGCTTGGAGGTGAGTTCTATGGAAGGAAGAGTGCGTTAGTGTTTTTTTTTTAAAAAAATTAAACATAAATCACCGATATTAATATTTCTAACCTTTTTGTAGATACTGAATCCTCAATCAAGGCTTGGAGGTGAGTTCTATGGAAGGAAGAGG
>WNGF01009673.1_pt1 | contig 11415 bp, 8 predicted proteins | sample 5400641 | NCBI WGS metagenome assembly WNGF01 (sample SAMN13153371, study PRJNA577476) | soil metagenome | isolation source: 80 cm soil or saprolite under grassland replicate 2 | place: USA:California | collected 2016-06-15 | reverse complement strand
CTCGCCGTCCCGGTCGCACGCCCCCTTGACGACTTGGAGGGCAGCGAGCAGCGAGGGGTAGCTTCCCGTCGCGTTGCCTGTGTCGAGGTCCCACAGTTCGTACGTCATCTTTGCTGCCCTTACCTCAAAGTCTAAACGGGCACAACCCGATCCTCACGTCGTGCACGGTCACCTTTGATGACGCGATAGACGAGGACTGCGGTTTCCTCTAGCGGCGAGTCCGATCGCGCTACGCCCAGCGGTCCATGCTCCTCCCGCCCGCCCTTGCCCGGCTTTTGCTCGGCGGTCAAACCATCCGCACTGATCTTGACCCTAGCGCGCGATGACCTTCACTGGCGCCGGTCCGGGAGGAAATAGATCACCGCGCGACGGGTGCAGGCGGTCGGGAGCCAGCTTCCCCTGATCGGCCTGGTCACGCATGAGCGGGAAGAGATCGATGAAGGTGCCGCCGATCCGCTCCACCTCCTCACGGGCCACCGCGTTGAACGCGTCGATCGACGAACGGAGCGCGTGCTGGTCGCCGAACAGCTGTGCCGACGGCGACAGCGACCAGTCGGGCTGGGGAAGCGCGTGGATCGCGCGGGCGGTGACACCGGCATCGAGCAGCGCCGTGTGGATGGAGCGCAGCCGCGCGCGGTAGCGGTCGGCGTCGCTCCCCCGGACGATGTCGTTCGAGCCGATGAGGAGCGTCACGACCGTCGGCCGGACACGGAGGACGAACGGCAGCTCGCGCGCGATGAGCTCCTCCGTCGTGTAGCCGTTCACCGCCGGGTTCGTGAGCGCGACCTGGCGCCCGCGCTTCCGCCAGAGCGCGACGAGCACGGCGGGGAACGATCGATCCGGAGTCGTGCCCGTGCCGATGGTGAACGAGTCACCGAGGGCGAGGTAGCGCTGCGGGGGCGTCATGCTCGACCGAATAGTCGGGAATGCGGGGCTGTTCTAGTGTGTAGGACGCTCAACAGAAAGGACCGATGTGGCTGACTACGACCTTGTGATCGTCGGCGGGGGCCCCGCCGGCCTGACCGCTGGCCTGTACGCCGCGCGGGCCAACATGAGCGTCGTCCTGTTCGAGGCGAAGGACGTCGGGGGCGAGATCCTCAACACCGACCTCATCGAGGACTGGCCGGGCGAGGAGTCGATCACCGGTCGAGCGCTCGCCGAACAGATGGCGAGCCACGCACGCAAGTTCGGCCTCACGATCCAGCCGTACTCGCCGGTGCGGAAGATCGGCATGGCCGGGGACCGCAAGCTCATCGAGCTCGCCGACGGCACGACCCACACCGCGTACGCGGTCATCGTGACCGTGGGCGGCGAGCCGATGAAGCTCGGCGTCCCGGGCGAAGAGGAGCTCCACGGCCGCGGCGTGTCGTACTGCGCCGTGTGCGACGGCGCCTTCTTCAAGGGCGAGGACCTCGCGGTCATCGGCGGCGGAGACTCCGCCTTCCAGGAGGGCCTCTTCCTGACCCGCTTCGCGAAGAAGCTGTACCTCGTGCACCGGCGCAACGAGTTCCGCGCCCAGGCCATCCTGCAGGACCGTCTCCTCGGGATGGACAACGTCGAGGCCGTCACGCCCGCGGTCGTCCGCGCGATCGGCGGCGAGGACGGCGTCCAGTGGATCGACGTCGAGCAGAACGGGAAGCCGCGCCGCATCGATGTCGGCGGCGTTTTCGTGTTCGTCGGATTCAAGCCCGTCGGCGGCTCCCTGTTCGAGGAGCACATCGACCACGACGAGAACGGATACCTCCTGACCGACCAGTGGATGCGCACGAACATCCCGGGTGTCTACGCGGCCGGCGACGCGCGCGCGCAGCTCGCGAAGCAGATCACGACCGCCGTCGGCGACGCGACGACCGCGGTCCTGCACGCCGAGCGGTACATCGAGGAGCTGAAGCACGCCCGCCGCACCTTCCCCGAGGCAACGAGCGAGGTGCTCGAGGAGTCCGTCGAGCGGATGCGCGTTGCCCGCTACCAGGCCGGCGAGGTGATCGTCCGGCAGGGCGATCCGTCGGATTCGTTCTTCATCCTCACGAAGGGCGCCGCGAGCGTCCGCGTGCGGCAAGCCGATGGCGAGCACGAGATCTCGAAGGTGCGGCCCGGCGAGTTCTTCGGCGAGATCGGCCTGCTCACCGGCGCGCCGCGCAATGCGACGATCCGGGCGACGATGCCGAGCGAGGCGCTCGTGCTCGACGCCGACGGCTTCCGCCAGCTCGTCACGAGCTCGCAGGCGACCGCCGACCATGTGCGCTCCCTGATGGAGCGGCGGCTCAGCGAGCTCCCGGTGTCGGCCGGCCGCCGCTAACGCCGGCCCGGCCGGGGCGCTGGAGCGCGCCGTTGCTCCTCTTGCGCGGTGGCGCTAGCCGCTTGACGAAGCGGACGAGCTCTTCGATGTCGAACGGCTTCCGGACGTACGTCGCGATACCACGGCGGCGCAGCTCGTCGGCGTATGAGCTCATCGTGCCGGTCTCGAAGACGACGGGAATGCGCGTGAGGCGCGGATCGGCCCGAATGCGGTCGTAGAGCTCGAGGCCCGACATGCCGGGAAGACGGATGTCGAGCACGAGGAGATCGGGGTCCGTCCTGGACAGCGCGTCGAGCGCCTCGTCAGCCGTCTCGACTCGCATGGCCTCATAGCCGCGTTCGTCGTTGATCGCGCTCGCGAGCAGGTCACCGGTCGATGCGTCGTCCTCCACGATGAGGACCAGGCGAGCGCGCGCCCCGGGAAGCGTCGTCATGGCCGGGCGCGCCGCACCGTCGATGCCACGCGGTACGACGTGACCGAACCGTTACGCCCGCGTGCACGCATCGGCGGGCGGGCTCGGCCGCCGCGGCCACGGGTACGAAAGTCCTAGGACCGGTCGCCGAGCGCGACGCCTCCGGCTATGAGGCCGCGGCCGCCTTTGAGCTCTTGCGCCGGCCGCGCCCGCCGCGCCGGCCGCGGGTCCGTCGCCGTTTCGGCTCGCCGGCCGCGACCGGCTCAGGCTCCGCCGGAACGGCAAGCTCGCCCGCGGTCGCCGGCTCGGCGGGCTCGCCTTCGGTGCCGTTCACGCGGCTGAACTCGCCGAGCACGGTCCGCGCCTCGGGGTGGTCGCGGTCGATGACGTAGCCGAGCCGCCGGCCCTTCTCCTCGGGTCGCATGAGCGCGACCTCGACCGCACGGCGCATGTTGGCCTCGAGCGCGTCGCCTTCGACGCGGGAGAGCAGCTCGCTGAACAGCGCCGCGTTCACCCAGTCGGGCTCCTCGCCCTTTCCCCGGCTCGTGCTGACGAAGTTGAACAGGTGGACGATCGCCGCGGAGGGTTGGCGCGCGTACCGCACGAGCGGATGGCCCTCCGTGAGGGAGCACATCGTGATCTGACGATCGTCGCGGGCCACCTGCTCCGTCGCGATGGCCCCCCGTTCCTCGGCGATGTTGAAGAGGGTCTCGAGGAGCATGCGCCGCTGCGTCCGGCCCTTCACCAGGCCACCGGGCTGGTCCGCCCGCGAGAGTGGGTCGAGCACGGCCTCCACGGCCGGCACGCGCCGGGTGTCCTTGCTCGTGACGGCGTCGATGCGCCGGAGGACCCGCACGAGATGGAAGAGCGTCTCGGCGACGAGGGGCGAGCTGAACTCGAGGGCGAGCAGCTGCTTGTCCTTCAGCCGCGTTCGCGCGGGCTGCTCCGCGATGAGGTGATGGCGCTCGATCGCCGCGTCGATGCGCTGCTCCAGGACGCTCGACGCCTCCTTGTGCGAGAGCGGGACGACGCTCCGCACGAACTCGCCGCGCGGCATGCGGTCCTCGCGGAGCGCGACGAGCTGGTCGAGCAGCAGGACCGCGAGGCGCCGCTGTTCTTTGTCCGACTCGGGCGAGGCGGTGGGGACGACCGCCGGCACGCTCGCCGGAGCCGCGGCCCTCGGGTGGCCGCGACCCCCGCGCACCGGCCGGGCGCGACGCGGGGCCTCGCCCTTGTCGGCCTGGGTGTCGTCCGTGCGCAGCTGCCCGGTGCGGGTCCACCGCGCTTCGGGAATGAGGTCCTCGAGGAGAAAGACGTCGTCCCGCAGGTACGGCGAGTCGCGAAGCTCGTTCGCCAGGGCCTTGTCCCCGGCGATGAGGTAGACGGTCTTGTCCTCGTCCTTCAGCGCCTTGCACAGCGCGTTGAGGTCGCGATCGCCCGAGACGATGAACCAGATCGGGATGTCGGGGCGCTCCTTGTATAGAAGCCGCATCGTGCGCGTGATGAGCACCGCGTCCGAGCGACCCTTCAGGAGCCGGCCGCCCATGCGCTGCGCGACGGCGAGCGGCTCCATGCCGGTGAACTCGAGCGCCATCAGGAGCGTCTCGTCCTGCGCCGCGACCTCCTGGCCGAAGATCGCCTGTTTCACGCGGACGGGGCCGTACTCCGCCGCCTTCTGCAGGATCGCCTGAAGGATGGAAAGCGACGACGGCAGCGGTCCTTCGGTGTGCTGCCGCAAGGTGTAGTAGACGTTCTCCCAGTCGATGAGGAGAGCGACATCGGGCAAGGGTTTTCTCCGTATGGGGCTGCGCGTGCCACCCGACTCGTCTCGCCGACTCGCTCACCTACGGGCCCAGGGTCGCCCTTCGCGATCTGGGCCCTTGACTCCCCGTCCGCCGGGTCCCGTTGGGACACTGCGTACGCGAGCGCTTCGTACGAACGCTTCAGCCGGAACGCGCGCCGTTTGACCCAAGGATAGCCTGAATGCGTGCTCGACGATAGTCGTCTGTTGAGCGCGGTCTCGGGAGCGCAGGGGAACGGCGTGAGCTACGCCGACGCGCGCTACGTCGAGCGCGAGAGCGAGACCGTCACCGTGAAGGACGGTCAGCTCGAGGGCACCTCGCGCGACGGTGATCGCGGCGTCGGCGTCCGCGTGCTGCTGCACGGCGCCTGGGGCTTCGCCGGGTCCGATCGTGTCGCCACCGACGACGATCTCGCGGCGCTGTTCGCCGAGGCCATCCGGCGCGCCGAGGCATCGTCCTCCGTGCAGCGCCGCGTGGTCACGCTCGCGCCGCTGGAGCCGCACGTCGGCTCGTACCACACGCCGGTCGGCCGCGACCCGTTCACCGTGCCGCTCGCCGAGCGCATCGACCTGCTCCGCGCCGCGGATGCGGGGCTCGCCACCGCGAACGCGAAGGTCCGCCGCTCGAGCGTGGCTTCATACCGCACGCGCAAGCGTCTGGTCACGAGCGAGGGGACCGACGTAGCGCAGGAGATCGTCGAGTGCGGCGCCGGGTTGAACGTCACCGCGGTGAAGGCTGGTGCGAGGCCCGCGACGCGGAGCGACATGCGCAACGTCCGCCAGACCGGATGGGAGTACGTCGAGGAGCTCGACCTCCCCGCGCGGGCGCGCACGTTCGGGCGCGATGCCGAGGCGATCCTCGATGCGCAGCCCGCGGCGGAGCGGCCGACGACGCTCCTCATCGACCAGCCGTTCCTCGCGCTGCTCGTCCACGAATCGTGCGGGCACCCGACCGAGGCCGATCGCGTCCTCGAGCACGAGGTCGCCTTCGCCGGGACGACGTTCATGTGGCCTGACGATCGCGGCCGGCTCCGGTATGGGTCCGAGCACGTGAGCATGACCGCGGACGCCACGCTTCCCGGCGGCATGGGGACCTTCGCCTGGGACGACGATGGCGTCGCGGCGCGCCGGACGCCGCTCATCGAACGCGGGCTGTTCACCGGCTACCTCTCGTCCCGTGAGACCGCGGCGGCGCTGGGCCTCGGGGCGAGCGGCGGCTGTGCCCGCGCCGAGGGGTGGCAGCACTTCCCGATCGTGCGCATGGTGAACGTGAGCCTCGAGCCGGGAACGGCGAGGTTCGCCGAGCTCCTCCGCGACATCGACGAAGGACTGTTGCTCGAATACCCGGCGTCCTACTCGCTCGACGACAAGCGTGAGAACTTCCACTTCTCCGCGCAGGTCGCGCGCGTGATCCGCAACGGCGAGGTCGGCGAGCATGTCCGCGGCGTCGGGTTCCAGTCGCTCACGCCCGAGTTCTGGGGCAGTTGCGACGGCGTCGCGAGCGACTGGGAGCTGCATGGCTTCCTCTCCTGCGCCAAGGGCGAGCCGCTGCAGCTCATGCGCGTGGGCCACGGCGCCGCGCACGCCCGCTTCCGCGACCGGCCGATCGAAGTGACCGCGTGACCGAGGCCGCGGGCTCATCGACCGCGTGCGAGGTGGATCTTCAGTTCGCTATGACGGGCGATCACGTCGAAAGCGCGATCGTTGTGCAGCAGCGACGCGCCTGCCCTGATGATCGGTACCGCGATGGGGCAATCGCTCAGGGCCCGCAGGGTTTCTCCCGCATCCCGGCATGCCCGGTAGAGGCTCGCGGCTTCCTCGAAGTCCGCCAGTCCCTCCAGCGGCAGCACACGGAAGCTAGGGCGTACCGGATCCGACGGCCTCATTGAAGACCGGATCGCCGCCCGCCCTCGGTCCCGACGCGCTGCTCGCGCCACTGGGCGCGGCGCTCCGCGACGTCGCGGCCGACGAGGCGGACATCTGGGTGCACCGCCGCCGCGCCGCGATCACGCGTTATTCGCGTTCGTCGATCCACCAGAACGCTCTGTCCGACGAGACGCACGTGCATGCCCGCGCGATCGTCGGGTCCGCGATCGGCAGCGCCTCCGGGAACGCCGTCGACCTGCTCTCCCTGCGCGAGCTCCTCGCTCGCGCGGCGGCGCTGGCCCGGATGCAGGCGCCGAACGCGGACTGGCCCGGCCTGGCCGACCGCGGCGAGTACCGTCCGCCCGGCGCGTTCGACCCGGCGACCGCGGCTGCCGGGGCGAGCGAGCAGGCGGCCGCGGTCGGCCGGATCTGCGATGCCGTCGACGCTCGCGGATTCCGCGCGGCGGGGACGCACAGCGTCGAGGTGACCGAGGATGCCGTGGCGAACACGAACGGTGTCGCGGCGTACGCGCCGGCCACCGTCGCCTACTGCCGCGCGCTCGTCCTCGGCGACCACGGCGGGAGCGGCTACGCCGACGACCTCTCGCAGCGGCTCGACGACCTCGACCCCGAGGGCATCGCGGCGCGCGCGAGCGAGAAGTGCGCGCTCGATCGCGACCGGCGGCCCCTCGTGCCCGGCGACTACGAGGCCGTCTTCGAGGAGGACGCCGTCGCGGAGATCCTGCGGATCATGTCGCTCACCGGCCTCTCGGGCGCTTCCGTCCACGATGGCCGGTCGTTCATGGTCGGCGCCATCGACCGACCGGTGACCGGCGCCCGCTTCACGCTCCACGACGACGCGCTGCACCCGGGGCAGCTCGCGATCCCGTTCGATCCGGAGGGGACGCCGAAGCGCCGCGTGACCCTCGTCGAGCGGGGCGTCGCGCGCGGCCCGGTGTACGACCGCTGGTCCGCGAAGCGGGCGGGGACCGCGTCGACCGGGCACGCCGCCGACTACGGCCGCTACGCGCACGGCGGCCACGCCGGTAACCTCGTGATGGCCGGCGGGACCGCCACGCGCGACCAGCTCATCGCCTCGGTGGGCCACGGCATCCTCATCACGCGGTTCCATTACACGAACACGCCGGATCCGAAGCGCGCGACCATGACCGGGACGACCCGCGACGGCACGCTCCTCATCGAGGACGGGCGCGTCGCCGGCGCGCTGCCGAACCTCCGTTACACGATGAGCGCGCTCGACCTCTTCGCCGGCATCGAGCTGCTCGGGCCGCGGCGCCTCGTCCGCGACTGGTGGACCACGAACGGCATGGGCTCGATCGTCTGCCTCGCGCCGGCGATGAAAGTGTCCCGCGCGACGATCACCGGGGCGAGCCCGCTCTAAGCGTCGCCGCCTCGGCGTGGCCGACGCGTGGGTCCCGTGCGGCACGGCTCTTGCCGCTCGCCGGGTGAAGACGCGCGTGGAGGATCGCAGGTGGATGCGCTCGCGCTGCTGAAAGAGGACCACGACAAGGCGAAGACGCTCATGGCCCAGCTCGAGAAGACGACCGAGCGCGGGGTGAAGACGCGCCGTGAGAAATGGACGACCCTGCTGAAGGATCTGACCATCCACGAGAACATCGAGGAGGAGGTCTTCTACCCGGCCCTCGCCGAGCACCCGAAGGCGAAGGACCTCGTCCTGGAGGCGCTCGAGGAGCACCACCTCGTCGACGACATCGTGGAGCAGCTGAAGGACACGCCGTTCGAGGACGAGCACTGGGCGGCGAAGTTCAAGGTCACGAAGGAGAACGTCGAGCACCACATCGAGGAGGAAGAGGGCCCGATGTTCAAGACGGCCCGGAGCGTCTTCTCGAAGGAGGAGCTCGAGGACCTCGGCGCGCGGATGCAGACATCGAAGGAAGCGCAGATGCGAGAGGCGATGCCGGAACGAGAGGAGGTGGAACTCTAGATGGGCATCATCCTGTGGCTGATCGTCGGTCTCATCGCCGGCGCGATCGCGCGCTGGCTCATGCCCGGACCTGACCCGATGGGCTGGCTCGGGACCATGGTCCTCGGCGTCATCGGCTCGCTCGTGGGCGGGACGATCATCAACCTCATCACGGGCGGCGGATTCGAGCTGACCCCGGCGGGGCTGCTCGGGTCGATCCTCGGCTCGCTCATCGTGCTGTTCGTATGGCGGCAGATGGGCAGAGGGCGCACCGCAGCCACCCCCTGAGGTCGCGAGCCGGTAACGAACTTCGGTACTCCCCCGAAGCGGTGACGCAGCCGCTCCGGGGGAGCACCACGCTTGGCCCTCATGGCGTCCATCCGCCGCACCCTGGCCGTCGGCGCCGCTGTGGTCGGCTATGCGGTCGCCTTTCCGTTCGCGCTGCCATACCTCCACGAGGCCGCCGGACTCCTCAGCGCAGTGCCCCTGGCGGCTGCCTGGCTTCTCCTCAGTACCCGAGCGACCGTGATCGCCGCGATGGTGCTGATCCCTCTCGATCTGATCCTGTACGACGCGCTCGACGGCGAGCTGCCGCTCGCCGCCCACCTCCTCGCGGCGGTCCTCTTCCTGGCCGGCGCGGGGTGGCTCGGGCTCCGGGCGCTCCACGACGTCCGCCGGCGCAGCGCCGAGCAGGAAGCGCTCCTCCGGGAGAGCGAGCTCCGCCTCCGGAGCGTCGTCAGCAGTGCCCCGATCATCCTCTACGCCCTGGATCGCGAGGGCCGCTACGTCTTCCAGGACGGATCGGGGCTCGCGGCGCTCGGGATCGTCCCGGGCGAGCACATCGGCCGCTCGTTCTTCGAGGTGAACGCCACGGATCCGCACCTCTGCGCCCTCACCCGGCGCGCGCTCTCGGGCGAGGAGATCCGCACGACGTACGGCGGCGAGGAGATCTCGTTCGACATCCACTACGTCCCGGTGCGCGACCGGGGGATCATCGCCGGCGTCATCGGCGTCGCGATCGACGTCAGCGCGAGCATGGCCGCCCAGCGCGAGCTCGAGCGGAGCACCGATCGGTTCCAACGGCTGTTCCAGCTCGCGCCCGTCGTGTCGTCGATCTCGCGCGTGTCCGACAACCGGCTCATGGATGTCAACGACGCGTTCTGCGAGACGTTCAAGCTCGCGCGCTGGGAGGCCATCGGGCGGACCGCCGAGGAGCTCGGCATCTGGCCCGATCCGGTGGACCGCGCCGCGTTGCTCGAGCAGCTCGCGACGAACGGCGGCTCGGTCCGGGGACGTGAGACCCGGGCTCAGGCGAGCGACGGGAGCGAGCGGCTGATCCTCGGCTCGTGGGATCGGGCGACGCTCGATGGTGAGGACGTGGTCATCGCGAGCGGCGTCGACATCACCGCCGGACGGCGGACGGAGGTCGCGCTGCAAGAGAGCGAGACGCGGTTCTCACGGGCGTTCGAGCGCAACCCCGCCGCGATCGCCATCACCCGCTTGGCCGACGGGCAGTTCCTCGAGGCGAACGAGAGCTGGATCGCGGTCACCGGGTACGGCGCGGACGAGCTCATCGGCCATACCGCGGACGAGCTCGGCCTCTGGGTCGACGGCGGCGCGGCGGCGATCGAGGATGTGGTCGAACACGGCTCGATCCGCGACAAGGAGCAGCGGCTCCGCGCGAAGTCGGGCGAGATCCGCGAGATGCTCGCATCGCTCGAGGTCCTCGACTTCGCGGCGGAGCGCGTCGTGCTCACGACCGCCATCGACATCACCGACCGCAAGCATGCCGAGCGCAAGCTCGAGTTCCGGGCGCTGCACGACGACCTCACGGGTCTGCCGAACCGCGTGCTCCTCGCGGATCGCCTCGACCACGCGATCACCGCGGCGCGGCGCGAGCGGACGTCGGTCGCGCTCCTCGTGATGGACCTCGACCACTTCAAGGAGATCAACGACACCTTCGGCCACCACGCCGGCGACGCGCTCCTCCAGCAGATCGGGCCGCGGCTGCGCGACGAGGTGCGCGCGTCGGACACGGTCACCCGGCTCGGCGGCGACGAGTTCGCGCTCGTCCTGCCGGGCGCGTCGGCGGCCGGCGCGAAGCAGATCGCCCGCGGCGTGACCGAGGCCGTCGGCCGTCCGTTCGTGATCGACGACCAACCGCTCCACGTCGATGGCAGCCTCGGGATCGCGATGTTCCCGGATCATGGCAACGACGCCGAGACGCTCCTGCGACGCGCGGACATCGCGATGTACATCGCGAAGCGCACCGGGACCGGCGTCGCCGAGTACGACGCGTCGAAGGACACGAGCGACGCGGCGCGCCTCGCGCTGCTCGGCGAGCTCGGCGCGGCGATCGAGAACGACGAGCTCGTCCTCTACTACCAGCCCCAGGTGCGGATCTCCGACGGGCAGGTGATCGCCATGGAGGGGCTGGTCCGCTGGCAACATCCGACGCGCGGCCTGCTGCTGCCCGAGGCGTTCCTTCCGCAGGCCGAGCGCACCGCGCTCATCCGGCCGCTCACCCGGCACGTCCTCCGGATCGGGCTCGAGCAGCTGGCGGCCTGGCTGCCGGCGAACCCCGACCTGCGGATGGCGATCAATCTCTCCGCGCGCGACCTCGCCGATCCCGCGCTCGTGGAGCTGGTGATCGAGGCCGCCGGCGCGGCGGGCGTGCCGCCGAGCGCGATCGTGCTCGAGATCACGGAGAACCTGCTGATGGCCGACGCGATCCGCATCGGCGACACCATCAACCGGCTCCGGCAGGCGGGCATCGGCCTCTCGGTCGACGACTTCGGGACCGGCTACTCCTCGCTGGGGCTGCTCAGCCAGCTCGCGGTGCATCAGGTGAAGATCGACCGCTCGTTCGTCGGCACGATGCGCACCGACCCCGGCCATGCCGCCATCGTCCGCGCGACGATCGACCTCGGGCACGGCTTCGGCGCCGAGGTCGTCGCCGAGGGCGTCGAGGACGCGTTGACGCTGGCGGCGCTCGCCGATCTCGGCTGCGACATCGCGCAGGGCGACCTCACCGGGGCGGCCGCCGCGCCCTCGACGTACCGGCGGGGCCGCTTCCCTCGGCGCGCCGTCAC
>WNGF01017036.1_pt1 | contig 11416 bp, 19 predicted proteins | sample 5400641 | NCBI WGS metagenome assembly WNGF01 (sample SAMN13153371, study PRJNA577476) | soil metagenome | isolation source: 80 cm soil or saprolite under grassland replicate 2 | place: USA:California | collected 2016-06-15 | reverse complement strand
GTCGCCGTCATCCTCCAGCACTTCAGTCTCCTCGGGCTTGACCACTTTGGTGGAGTCCACGCGATAGCGATAGGATCCACTTAACGTCGTCAATGTGATTTCATCATTTACTAGGATCTTGCGCAGCCCTCTGAAAAACGTGTCCCGGTGTCCTGCAAGCGCGACGTTACCTTGCTGACCCGGCAGCGGAGTGCCCCGAATATGCCCGACCGCCCGTCGCAAAGTCCCTTCATCTGTACCTTCTAGAATCATTGCTGTCAGGCCGACGGAGCTGATCTCGATACGCCCCAGCGTAGAACCTTCACTGACAGCGATGGCAGGGCTTTCGGCTCGCGCAAGGTTCGTTTCCTTCAATGCTCGTTCAAAGCGCCGGGCTTGTTCAGCCTGATAGAGCCGCGCGTCGAGCAGCGCGAAGCCGACGTAGCTCAGCGCCAGAAGGCCGATGATCAAAAAGACGTTTCGGCTCCAACGGAGAACCGGATTGGTTCGCGCCGGCAAAAATATCCGCCATCTAATTCTGGGATCCATGATAGGTTGCTCCGGCTACCGGCGGCGGTTAAGGCCTCAAGGGAGCGTAGTAACCGGCGCGGGCGCGTACCATCAGGCGTCCACGCCCCGGCGCCCCGGCCTTCACCTGTATGACCCGATATTTCCCGTCGTACTTTATATCCTTGGGCACATAGGTGATGGTGTACTGGTTGCGAATATCACGAGCGATTCGCTCACAAATTTGGACAATGTTTTTTACTGAGCCTGGCAGGAAAGCCTCTCCCCCCGTGGCCTTTGCAAGCTGTTTAAGCGAACCAGGGTTGCGGTCGGGATCGTCCCTGTCATAGATGCCTATGGTGTAGATGATTGCCTCGGACTGCCTCGCCAGAAGCATGATCCGCGCCAGGTTGTGTCGGCTCGCGTTGTCGGTCCCGTCACTGATCACGATCAGCGATTGCTTGTCACGATCACCCTTCTTCAGGTGTTCGAGCGCGGCGGCGACAGCGTCGTAGAGCGCCGTCATGCCATCCGCGACGACTTTGGACAGGGCAAACTCCAATTGAGCCGTTTTGCCCGTAAACGGCGTGTTTGCCGGAAGACCAAACGAAACATGCTCGTTGAAGTTGACCACGAAAATCTGATCCTTCGTGTTGCTGGCGCGGGCAAACGCCAGGGCGGCGGTAATAACTTCCGTGCGCTTCGGTCGCATGCTTCCACTGTTGTCAATCACCAGGCCGACTGTGACCGGAATATCTTCGTGGCTAAACGATTCGATTTCTTGGAGGACTCCGTCCTCGTAAACCTGAAAGGCTTCTTTGCCGAGTCCGGAAACGGGATTATGGTTGCTGTTCTGCACGGTCGCGTGCAAGACCACCAGGTCAACATTTATCTTGATCGTGTCCTGGTTATCGCCCTGGTTATTCGGACGGGGCGGCGACTGCCAGGATTCTTGAGGTTGGGAAAAGCCTGGTAGAACAATCAGGAAAAAAAGCAAAGCCGCGCTGACTTGGCTTAAAGCCGGGGCTGTTCTCGCAGGCTGTCGCGATTTTGACGGCTCTCTCATCAGTCAAGTCCTTTCGCAGAATCTGAGCGGTAGTCGGGAGCGCACTCCCGACTGATCACGAACTCTACCGCCCAGGTGGGCAGCGCCTACTCACCCACCCCCTATCACAACCGGGAAGCCCAACCGGCCTTCCCGGTCCATGCAAGCGCGCGCTCACTTGGCTCAAGCAGTTCGCTTCGAGATACCCATAAGAGCAAGTCCCGCGCCCAGCGACAGCAACCCAATCAATCCCAAAAGCGGCAATAGACTGGCCGTTTGGGGCAATCGCTCCGGGGCGTCCGCAGTTGCTTTCTGTTGCGCAGGCGGGGGCGTAACGACCTGAGCTATTTCAACCTCTTCTCCTGTAGGTTTAACCGCAGTGAGCGGAGCCTGCTTCAACGCCACGACAGGCTCGTCGTTCACAGATTTTGCCGGCTTGGTGATGTCTGATTCCAGTTCGGTTGGCATGGCGAGAATGGGCAAATTGGTTATCTTCGCCAACTCGACGGCCCTTCTCTTCGGATAGACAAATTCCTGGCCAAAATTATGGGTCTTTGGGAATTGCCGTGAGACACCCCAACATCTTGCGGTTTAGAAAAAGAAGAAGAAACCGCGGATTTGACGGATCAAAACGGATTTTCACGGATCTTGATCCGTCCTGATCCGTCTTAATCCGTTAAATCCGTGGTTTCTCCGAGAGATTGAATGGACTACCAGATGTTGGGGGCTTTCACGGCAATTCCCAAAGAGCCTCATTTTTCTTCTCCTCCACAGCTACTAGACCCTATTCCGGGATACCGCGCTGTTCAATACAGGACAACTTTAAAAAGAGTTATTGGTTGGGCAGGGAGCGCAGGTAACTGGTCTAGGCGATTTGCGCGAGGTAAGTAGTGAGCTTCTGTTCTTTGATAATGAGGAAGTGATCTTCGTTCATCTCGGTTAGTCCAAGGTTCCGAAATCTCTCCATGAACACGCTGATCCGCGGCCCTGTGGCGCCGACCATATCCGACAACTCTTCATGCGAAATCTTCAGTTCGATGCGTATGCTCCGTGGGTCTTTCTTGCCGAAGGTGCGCGCCAATTGCAACAGCGTCTTACCCAGTCGCTGTTCGCTGTCAACCGTCATCAGATTGGCGATGACCTGCTGTTGGTCAGCGATCCGCGCCGCCAGGTACTGCGCGAAGCCCTCAAACAGCGCGTCGATGCCTAAACGCGCAAAGAACTCGGGACAAGGAATTTGTTTTAAGATCGTTTCTTCCATCGCGGTCGCTGTCTCCAGTCGAGCGCCTAACCCGGACAGACACAACTCACCGAAAATATCTCCCGCCGTGTGGATGGCCAGCAGGCACTCTCTCCCTTCAGGCGATAGCATGAGCAGTTTGACCTGCCCACTCTCGATAAAGTAGACCAACTCATCATTATCTCCACACGTATAAACGTTATCGTGTTTCGCAATAGTAACGGCGCGTGAATTGAGAGTCTCCTGTCGCAGTGACTCACGCATTTGTTGTTTGAACAGGTCGGCTTGGGGCGTTTCTTGAATCATATTTGTATCTCCCTGTTACTGCTTCTTACCGATACGCTGTCAATCAAGTCCCTTAATCAAACTCCGCGGCGTTTGACTCCGACGGCATGCCCTGCTAACAAGTTTTCCTATCGGCCAGCCGAGCACTCTTGATGATCCCTGATTCAAGGCTACAGCTCTAGTTCGCCCAGTAGCCAGGTTGACTATAATGCCGGTAAAGCTGCGTCTCGTACTTGCGCGAAATCAGCTTGGAGCTGTCGTATTCGGGGCTTTGCTTAACCCCGTGGCGTGAGAGATTGACATGGACTTTAGCTTGCGCCCAATCTATCGCAGCGATCCATTGCGGTGAGACCAAGACTGTCCTGCCGGGCAACCAGTAGCGCGTGTCAATCGCCAGGTAGCGAATCAGCCAACTGTTATCTTCCACAATGAATTCTTCGACGCGGCCGATATCGCCGGTAGTCGCCGCAACGTGGTAGTTGGAGACCTCTCCCATACTACGCAAATGAACGTCTCCCGAGGCTCCGGGCGCCGGAGCGCCAGTCACAGCCGGGGTCGTCGCGGTGGCGGCTATTAAGGTGGATTGCTGCGCCACCGGAGCAGGGTATTCCTCTGTTCCCCATAAAAACGGACTGCCCCAATAGTAGGGATAGCCATAGTAGTCCGAATGAGCCGCTTCCATCAGACGCGACACCGGCTGGTGTGTGTCAATGTCTGGGCTTTTCTCCACCTGACTTTTGGTCAGATCAACATGGAGTTTGCTGGTCTCGCGGTCCACCTTCACCACCGAGAATGGTGAGACCATCACTTGTCGGCCTGACAGCCAGTTGCCAGTATTGACGACGATATAGCGCACCGCCCACCGCTCGTCATCGAAATAGAATTCTTCGATATCTCCGATCTCGCCGTCCGTTGCGACGATCTCGAAGCCTTTCAGGTCATTCACACTGCGTAACATTGTTATTTCTCCTTCTGATTGTGACTTGCTCAGTAGTTATTGCCGCCACGCTCAGCTCAGCCCTCATGGCTGCGGGCTCGGCGAATTCTGACTGCTTAAGGAATGCCGCAACTAGGGCAAGCTGGCCAAAACCGCCCGCCCAGGTTTGTAACCGTCACCTGGCGCTACGCCGTCAAATGCGTTGCATGGCAGAATTCGCGGGCGCCTGGCTTCGCTACCGCAAGCGTGATAGATGCCGATGGGTATGCTTACGACCCCGCATCAAGCGCAGCTTCACGAGTTCAACCAGGAGACGATACGTAATCACCGTTCGGCATTTGTTCATTCGTTTTGACGCTTCATTTCGCCTAATCCATTGTTAATCGCGCCTGAGTGGAAAGCACGCGAATATCTTTCCGGTATTTTCCAAGCCCCTTCTCCGGGACCTTATTAATCAGCCGTGCCAATGTTATTTCCAGGACATCAAAATCCAAGGGTTTCGTGAGATAAGCGATTGCTCCAGCTTGGAGCCCGCGCTGCTTATCGGTTTCATAAGGGGCTGTGGAGATAAAAACTACGGGAGCATGTCCAGGGACTCCGCAAATTTGCTTGCATAGCTCAAACCCTGATTCGGCCGGCAGATGGGTATCGAGCAAGTACACGTCGAAGTGTTGGCTTTGGGCTAGGTGAAAGCCATCATCGGCGGCGCCTGCCACCACTACTTCATAGTTCCACATTTCCAGCAAGACTTTCATCATCCAACGTGAATCCTCATCGTCATCGACGTAAAGGATGCGATTACGTGTGGGTTGCATCTCGAAGCTCCAATTGCAAAAGCGGTAAATCCAAGTAAGCGCTTGAGTACTCAGCCATCCAGTAATTTCTTAGGCTATCACCCATGGTTGGCCAGCCGGGAATAAATGACTGTCCAATATTGGACAATTTCAGAAAAAAAGCGCTTAGCGCGTACTTGAATGTGGAGGTTTTCTCCGGATCGAAGGTCGCGAGCATGTTCGACAGGTCATAGGCGTGAATGCCGCTCGCCATATGGTAATGAGGTTTATAACGCAGGACGCAGCCAAGCTCAGTTGGTTTATCTGTCACACTCTTGCTACAGTTTTACTCGACAGCTCTGAGCAAAGAGTAGCGTCCGAGCGTGGTCGGAAAAGCACGCACCGCGACGGGCGCGATGACCTTGTTCTCCTTCAAAACTTCTTTCGCTGTCACGCCTTCGCCATACACATCGCGCATGTCATCTTTGTCCGGCTTGATGACCACGCCCTTGAGTTCGAGTCCGGCAAACAGCCCCTTGCTGCGCGAGTAGGAGAGGATCTGGGCGCCGAGCTTCAGATCCGTCGAAGCCCCGGCTTGCCGACCGACCGGCCCGGCGGCCACTGAAGCGTCAGCGCCCAGCGTGAACTCATCTGATAGCAGACTGTTCAGCCCGTCTTTGTTCATAAACAGTATCACGAAATCCGTTGACTTCGCGCCGATCTGCAACCCGAAGCTGCCGCCGCCCAGAGTGAAATAGGCCTGGGCGCTCCAGCCCACTGCCGTGCGGCAACTGGCCACGCCGCGCCCGCCACGTCCGCCAACAATGAGTCCGGCTTTAAGCACCGACGGGAAGACCACGACACATTCAGCGCCATCCAGTAATTCCAGGGGAATCCCTTTGTCAGGCGTGTCCATAATCTCGCGAAAGACTCGCGCCGCCATTTCTGATTGGCTAACCTCATCCCTGAGGCTCTTCTGAGCCTGCGATTGCGCTACCGTGCTGAGCGCCAGCGCCAGGCAGAAAGCCACTCCCATTCTGATCATTGATTTACCTTTCATATTTTCCTTTTTCAAAATTTGTATCCCTGCTCGCTTGCTTTCGATGTGTGGCGATGGATCGCCACTTTCATACACCGCTTGCCGTAGCGAAGGGAGTGTCAGCAGCTTCGGCCAAGCCGGAATATATTGCCGTCCATTATTGGACAAGGTCGGAAAGAATAATGGTGGGATTGTTCTGCCTGTAATAGCGCCTGCTCAAAGGTAGTCAAGCAGACGAGCAGGAGTGTTTGAGAAGTAGCAAATTAATGCCTGCGCGCGCGGCCTTACGACACAAACCGTTCCAGCAGGGACTGGCGTTACGGTGGATTTTCAAAAAAAATCCTCCGTAACCTCTGCCGTAGGTTCTCGCCGCTGAATCAAGCCGGTACTTGATCCTTCATCTATTGGCGCCGATAAAAGAAGCGCGCAACAGCTCGGCGCCCGCGCCGGTTACGACAATCGCGTTGCGATGTTTATCAAGTCGTTGATGTGTGTTGATTATCAGGCAGTCGGTCTTGAGGGCGCGCCTAGCAGGGCGTGATAAACGACCAGGAAAAGCGCCGCGCCGCCGAGAGACACGAGCACGCTCCATAGGTTCAGCCACGGCATTCCGGCCATCCCGAACTTATTGATCAGCTCGCCGCCGAACATTGCGCCGGCGCTCCCGAACGCCATGTTAATGAGGACGCCTTCGCCAGTCTTGTTGACTAATTTACTGGCGATAAATCCTACGATCAGTCCCAGTACGATCCATGCAAGGATTGACATAACGATCTCCTTCACTTTCGTGGTCATTCCGCGCGGCGCTTCAATGCCCACCGCGACTCGTCCATAGAGTTGCTTTCTCAGATTGTGGTGTGATGATTGAAAGAGCTGTTCCTGCGTGTGCAATCACCCGTGACTCAGCAGAAAGCAGGGCCGGAGAATGAACCGGTCCGCGCTCCCCGGACTGAGTATTGTCGGGCGTCCGATTCAACGCCGATTTAACGATAGATGTTACGACCGTTGTAACCCAGCCATTCGCCCTCGAAGTAGGCGGCGGCGTCATCGTTGCGCGGGATAACTCCCAGGACGATGTCGCCATATTTCAGGTCGGATTCATAAAGCTTTGCTCGCTCTTCGGGAATGCCCCAGCCGATCAATGCACCGATGATTCCGCCGGTCAGTCCGCCCGCGCCCGCCCCGGCGAGCGCCGCCGCAATCGGCCCGGCGATCACGACGCCGAGTCCGGGGATCGCGATGCTCGTTCCGATGGCCGCTACCGTCGCGAGGGTCGCTCCCGCTGTTACGCCAATCGCGCCGCCAACGCCTGCGCTCTCCATCGCCTTGTTGCCCAATTCCGAATCAGTCGCGGTTTCATCAGTCGCGGTTTCATTGGAAAAATACCGCTTGCGCGTCTCATCCTTCGCCCCCAACATCCCAAGCATATCCTGGGAGAATAGTTTCATCGGAGACATTCGTTACCGCCTGACGCTCCCGCCCTGCGCGATTCTCACGCTCGCCTTCGCGTTCCAGGCTCCTGTTGTCCGTCACCGCGCCCGCCGCGTCCTTGCCTGCGCCCTTTGCGCGCTCGCCGAGCGCTGAAGACTCTTCGGCAAACCTATTCCGTGTCACCATGATTTAATCTCCTCGTTGAAGCCGTGCCTGATTTCGCAGCTTACTGCTGGCGCTTTGCGCGCAAGTTGCTCATCGTGAATAGCATCGAAACAGACAAAGTGGGTTTATCTTGAATACTGAGCTGTCCAGTAAATTCTTAAGTTCGACACTGATGATCAGCCAGCTTGGGATAAATCGCTGTCCAATATTGGACGATTTCGGAAAGGACTACTTGTTTTTTGCGCTTGCTGGAAATAAGACAGCAAGGTTTGTGCCAGGTACTAGGGGATCGGAATATTCAATCAGCAATGTTCGGCGCCATTGACCGGTGTGACACATTACCGATGATTCTGAGCAGCAGCCATCCGGCCAGCCCTGAAAGCAGTGAGGCGGCCAGAATGCTGACCTTGGAGATCGGCAGCAGATGGCCGCCGCCGAAAGCGAGAGCGCCGATAAACAGAGACATCGTGAATCCGATTGATGACTCGATCTCACATCGACGGCGCGTAGCTCTGCGACAACGCACATCGATATCGGCCCGCGCCGGCAGTCCCTCCATTGATTTGATCGATATCACCCCGGAGTTAACCGGATCGCCGACATTATGCGGCTCGTCGATAGCGATGATGCAACCCGCCGACTTGAGGGATTGAGATGACCTTTCCCTTCACCGGCGCTTCGATCTTTCGAGGAGTCGGCGAGTTCCTCTCCAATGCCTGATGCGGTCGGGAGTTGTGATAATAGTCGATGTAATCTCGCAAGATTCGGCGCAAGTGATCTTCACCGATGATGATCAGATGATCGAGACACTCTCGGCGAATCGAGCCTATTACGCGTTCGGCGTATGGATTTTGGAAGGGTGATTGCGGTGCGGTGGTCACCTCTTCAATCTGCATCCCCTTCACTCGCAATCGAAATTCTGCCCCGTAAATTTGATCTCGATCCCGGAGCAGATAGCGCGGCGCCGAGTCTTCTGGGAAGGCTTCGATGAGCTGTCGGGCGGTCCATTCAGCCGTAGGATGCGCTGTAACATTGAAGTGGATGACATGACGTCTGTCATGCAGCAGGATTATGAAGCAGTACAAGTTGCGGAAGGTCAGTGTCGGAACGGTGAAAAAGTCGATGGCGGCAATCTGCTTTGCATGATTGGCGAGAAATGTCTTCCAAGTTTGTGACGGAGACGCGCTGCCCCTGACTCGATACTTCGCCACAGTCGATTCCGCAAGGTCGAAACCGAGAAGGCGAAGTTCTGCCTGAATGCGAGGGACGCCCCACAGAGGATTCTCTCGCGACATTTTCCTAATCAGCTCACGAATCTCCTTGTCGATCTTCGGACGGCCGACCGGAGCCTTGGACTTCCATCGCCAGTAGAGCTTGAAGCCTTGCCTGTGCCATTTGATGACGGTCTCTGGTTTGACGATGATCAAGACCTCCCGCCACTTCTTCCAGAGTTGCGAGAGAATCACCCAGAAGAAGCGATCTCGCCGATGCAGTTGCGGCCGGTGAACTTCCGGTTGAGGACGGCCAGTTGCTGACGCAGCGCGAGATTCTCTGCAGCGAGCGCTGTCCGGGGCAGGATCAGGCTCCGGATGAGCAAAAAGAGAGTGGAGATGAGGACCATAAATGTGAAGCAAACCATCGGAATAAGGATGAGCCGGACGATTGAGCAGAGTGGCTGATGATCTCTCTAAATGCAAGTATTTCAACGCGGGATGAGGTTTTCGGGAGGGACGAGGGTTTCATAAAAAATGTGTAAATGGCCATAATGCCCGGAACAATTTCCGGGGAAAGGATCGATTATGGCTATCACGAAAGAAATCCTCGACGAACTTCTGAAAGACTACCAAAAACCCGAAGACCTGCTTGGACAAAGCGGTCTGCTCCAGCAACTCTCCAAAGCCCTCATCGAACGGGTTCTGGATGGAGAGATGACTCATCATCTCGGTTACGAGAAGCACTCTCCTGAAGGAAAGAACTCCGGCAATTCCCGCAACGGCAAGTCGCGCAAGACGCTCAAAGGCAAGCAGGGTGAGATCCCGATCGAGGTCCCGCCATCTGCTGCGGAATTCGCTCGGCTACGTCTCGTGGAAGGAACGCAAGGCGGTGGCGGCCGCGCTTAAGCCGATCTACACGGCGGCGACGGCGGAGCAAGCCGAACAAGAGCTGGCCGAATTCGAGGCGCAGTGGGGCTCTCGCTATCCGATGATCGGGCGGAGTTGGCGCAACAACTGGGCGCGAGTGATCCCGTTCTTCCAATTCCCGGAAGCCTTGAAAAACATCGAGAAAAAATGGACGATGCCGATCAGGGAATGGAAGCGAGCGCTGCAACAATTCGCGATCGTGTTCGAAGGCAGAATGCCGTTACCCTAAACCATCAACAGGCCATTTACACAGAAAAGCTGAGACCCTCATACCGACTCGATTTCGCCCACTCCGATTCAGGGCACTTCGTCACGCTTCGGTTTTCGTTGTCCGACCCGCCGCCTCACTCGCGGCTTCAGATCCACAACATCTTCCGGCTTCTTCGTCGCCGTTGGGTCCTTGGATGATTTATGGCTTCTCACGCGCTCAGCCAGCCCCAGCATCCGCGATAATCGCTGGGAATCCCCCTCCGGTTTCTCTTTGAGCCTTTCCTCTCCCGCGATCATCTCAGCCGCGATCTGTTCGCATTCTGATGTCAGGACACATTGTCTAAAGTCGTATTCAGCTTGAACTTGGTGAACGATAACAAACACGCGAGCAAGCTGCGGTCTTGTTGCAACAAACTCAGCATTGCGCTCACCAGGCTCAACTCACAGCGGCCGCGTCGTCGCGAAGCAACGCGCCGCAAGAGTTCTTTCGTTCTTTGATCGCTTCGCAGCAGGCAAAAGGTCCCGAGCGTTGTCAGGATCAGCAGCGTCAGGACGAAGAGCGCAAACAATCGTGACCAGGCTCGGATGTCTTTGACACGCGCCTGCTTGAATCCGAGATGCCATTTCGCGTCCCTAAAACCTTCTTCGCAGTGGAGGCCCTGGAAAGTCACTTTCCCCGCGCTGCCGCCACCTCCGCTCATTGAGCCAGGCTGGCTCATACCTCACGAGAATGCCAGGACCTCGATCTCGTCCCTGTGTTTGTCATCGGTAGACTCGCCCTTGATGTCACCGAGTTTAAGAAACGTATCGGTTGCCATTTGCGCTCCTTTCAATGAGTGATTTGAAGCCAGCCTGAGCGGTACCGTCAGCCCTTCGAGTTGACAATGCAGTTAAGGCAAGACTTCGATGATTGGATTATATCCACAAGCCTCACCGGACCGTATACGCGTTATGTGCGGCTATTTCGGAGCGAGAAATGGGCGGCCCTCTGCGCGTAGTTCACACGGCCAAACAGGTGAGGGAATTAAAATGCGTTTTCCCTGCTTTGAAGCCACCTTCGCTTGACAAAGCCACCAACTAAGCGCAGGGTGGTTAAGAACCGAGCATAGCTCACTCCCTTCATCAGCTCCTCTGGTATTATCCAGACTATCTGAAACAGACAGCTCACTTTCCAAGGAGCAAACCATGTTTACACGTCATGTCACGATGAAACTCAAGACAAATTCCGTCCCAGAGTTCACCCGCATTATCGAGAACGAGATTATCCCACTACTCCGCAAGCAGAAGGGATTCCGTGATGAGATCACCTTTGTCGCCCCCGAACGCTCGGAAGCCGTAGCAAACAGCTTCTGGGACACGAAGGAGGACGTGGAGGCTTACAACCGCACGGGGTATCAAGAAGTACTGAAGACCCTATCGAAAGCGGTAGCGGGAACTCCAACGGTAGAAATCTTTGAGGTTGCCAATTCGACCTTCCATAAGATCGCCGCTAAAGGAGTTTAAAATAAACCGCAGCTTCTCATTACGAGAGGGCGGAAGGCCGCCCTCTCGCCGCTCCCCTGCTCTCAGGCAAATAACGGAGATGCGCCCTGGTCTGATTTGGACTAGGCGGTCATTCGCTTAGAGAGTAGGCTATCGTTTAAATGATTCAAGGTCATCTCGGT
>WNGF01009182.1_pt1 | contig 11416 bp, 10 predicted proteins | sample 5400641 | NCBI WGS metagenome assembly WNGF01 (sample SAMN13153371, study PRJNA577476) | soil metagenome | isolation source: 80 cm soil or saprolite under grassland replicate 2 | place: USA:California | collected 2016-06-15 | reverse complement strand
GCGGCGTCGCCATCGGCCACCCCGCGGGGGTCGTCGGCGCCGCCGGCACGCGAGGGGCCGGTCCCGGCGACGCCCTCGACGCGACGGCTGGCGCGCGAGCTCGGGGTCGACCTCCGTACCGTGCGCGGCAGCGGGTCGGGCGGCCGCGTGCTCGACGACGACGTGCGCGCGGCCGCGACGCGGCCGGCGACCGTCGACGAGGCCGCGCCACCCGCCGCGCCGCCGGCCCCCGCCCGGCGCGAGGCGGCGAAGCCGCTGGCGCGCGTGGGCCTGGAGCCGCCGCCGCTACCCAACTTCGAGCAATGGGGGGCCGTCGAGCGCCGGCCGCTGTCCCATCTGCGCCGGACGATTGCCGAGCGCATGGCGCTCTCCGCGGCCCTGGTCCCCCACGTCACGCACTTCGACCGCGCCGACATCACCGAGCTCGACGCGCTCATCCGCCGCAATCTCGACCCGGCGCGCGAGCGCGGCGTCGTCCTGACCCTGACGAGCTTCCTTCTGAAGGCGACGGCCCTCGCCCTGCGTGATCATCCGGACTTCAACGCGAGCCTGGACGCCGAGGCCGGCGAGCTGATCCTCAAGCGCTACCATCACCTCGGCGTCGCCGTGGCCAGCGATCGCGGGCTCATCGTCCCCGTCATCCGGGACGTTGACCGGAAGCCCCTGATCGAGCTCGCGCGCGAGCTGGCCGCGCTTGCCCAGCGCGTCCGCGAGGGCAAGGCGACGCTCGAGGATCTCCGTGGCGGGACCTTCACGATCACGAACATCGGGGCGCTGGGCGGTACCGGAGCGATCCCCATCATCAACTACCCCGAGGTGGCGATCCTGGGGGTGGCGCGCGCGCGCGAGGAGGCCGTGGTCCGCGAGGGACAGATCGTTCCCCGGCTGATGCTTCCGCTCTCGCTGACCTTCGATCATCGGGTGGCCGACGGCGCCGACGGCGCCCGCTTCGCGACGGACATCGTGCGTCGCCTGGAACGGCCAGATCATCTGCTCCTGGAGCTGTGACGTCATGGTGATGGGTGATCTGGGGCGCGATGTCGACGTCGTCGTGATCGGGGGGGGCCCCGGCGGGTACTCGGCGGCGTTTCGGTGCGCCGCGCTCGGGCTCGAGACGGTGATCGTGGACGCCGACAAGCGGCTCGGCGGCACGTGCCTGCACGAGGGCTGTATCCCGTCGAAGGCGCTCCTTCACGTCGCCGCCATGATCGGGGAGGCGGAGCGCGCCCGCGAGTTCGGCGTGGACTTCGGTGAGCCGCGCGTGTCGCTCGACCCCCTCCGGAAGTGGAAGACCGAGCGGGTCGTCGGCAAGCTGGCGCGCGGCCTGGCCTCGGTGGCGAAGTCCCGAGGGGTCGACGTCATCGGCGGGCGCGCGCTCTTCGAGAGCTCACGCGAGGTCCGGGTCGAGGGCGACGAGGCGCAGACCCTGCGCTTCACCCATGGCATCATCGCCACGGGCTCACGGCCGAGCCCGCTGCCGGGTCTCACCATCGGGAGCGATCGTGTGATGGATTCGGCGGCCGCCCTCGCCTTGCCCGACATCCCCGAGCGGCTGCTCGTCGTGGGCGGGGGCTACATCGGCCTCGAGCTCGGCCAGGTGTACGCCGCGCTGGGCAGCCGCGTCGTCCTGGTCGAGGCGCTCGACGGTCTCCTGCCCGGTGTCGATCGCGACCTCGTCCAGCCGCTCGCCCGTCGCTGTCAGAAGCTCTTCGCCGAGGTGCGCGTGGGCACGCCGCTGTCGGCGCTACGCGCGACCGGCGGCGGCGTCGAGGCGAGCTACGGCGACGTGACGGCGACGTTCGACCGCGTGCTCGTCGCCGTCGGGCGTCGCGCCGCCACCGCGGATCTCGGCCTCGAGCGCACGCGGGCGCAGGTCGACGCGCGGGGCTCGATCGCCGTCGATGAGCGGGGCCGCACGACGGATCCGCATCTCTACGCCGTCGGTGACGTCACCGGCGAGCCGATGCTCGCTCACCGCGCGATGCGCCAGGGCAAGGTGGTGGCCGAGGTGATCGCGGGGCGGCCGGCCGCGTTCGACAACGTCGCCATCCCCGCCGTCGTGTTCACCGACCCCGAGATCGCATGGTGCGGCGTCACCGAGAGCGCGGCCGAGGGCGCGGCGCGCCCGGTGAAGATCGCCCGCTTCTCCTGGGCGGCGTCGGGTCGCGCGGCCACGCTGGGGCGCCCGGACGGCCTCACCAAGCTCGTCGTGGATCCCGACTCGGGCCGTGTCATCGGCGTCGGCGTCGTCGGCCCCGGAGCGGGCGAGCTGATCGCCGAGGGCGCGCTGGCCGTCGAGGCGGCGCTGACCGTCGAGGACGTGGCTGCGACGATCCACGCGCATCCCACGCTGTCCGAAACGCTGATGGAGGCCGCCGAGACGCTCCTGAAGTAGAGACTGCGATCCGCCCGATCAACGATGAGCCTGCCACTCCTCGCGTCCGAGCTCGTACCTGCACACCGGCTCACTCGCATCATCCGAAGGCTCGACGGCGACGAAGTGGAAGCCGAGCTTCTCCATGACACGGAGGGAAGCGTGGTTCGAGCCGAGGCACCGCGCGAAGACGAGGTCGAGCCGCATGCGTTCGAACCCGTGGGCGAGGAGCTGGCGGGCGGCCGCGGTCGCATAGCCGTGACCCCGGTGGGCCCGGCCGATCCAGTAACCGAGCTCCGCGCGGGCGGGCGCCTCTTCGACGCGGGCGAGCGCGGCGATGCCGAGGAAGCGATCGTCCTCGCAGACGGCGAAGGTCTCGCCGGCACCGCGCGCGCGCAGCCGCTGCGCCCCCTCGACGAAGGCCAGGAGACCCGCGCGGGGGTCGAGAGCCGGCAGGGGCACGCGCGCGATGGGCTCCTCGGCGACGAGCGACCGGAGATCGCGGACGTGCCGCCCGCTCACGGGGACGAGCAGTAAGGACATCGACCGATCTTGACACGCTTGCCGGGGTGGTCGAGCATCAACACTTGCCCCTATTCATCCCAGGAGGATCACGCCATGACACTACGACTCGGTGACACCGCGCCGGATTTCACGGCCGACAGCACCGCGGGTCCGATCCGCTTCCACGACTGGGTCGGCGACAGCTGGGCCGTGCTGTTCTCGCACCCCCGCGACTTCACGCCCGTGTGCACGACGGAGCTCGGCTACGTGGCCCGGCTCAAGCCCGAGTTCGACAAGCGCCACGTCAAGTGCATCGGGCTCTCGATCGATCCCGTCGAGTCCCACAAGGGCTGGGCCGAGGACATCCGGGAGACCCAGGGCCACGCGCCGAACTTCCCCATCATCGCCGACCCTCAGCGCAAGGTCGCCGAGCTCTACGGCATGATGCATCCCGCGCACGACGAGGTCTACACCGTGCGCACGGTCTTCGTCATCGACCCCAAGAAGAAGATCCGCCTCATGATCACGTATCCCCAGACGACAGGGCGGAACTTCGACGAGATCCTTCGCGTGATCGATTCGCTCCAGCTGACCGACGCCCACAGGGTCGCGACGCCAGTGAACTGGAAGCAGGGCGACGACGTCATCATCGTCCCCGCGGTGAGCGATGACGAGGCGAAGGGCAAGTTCCCGAAGGGCTGGAAGGCCCTCAAGCCGTATCTCCGCCTGACCCCCCAGCCCAAGTAACCCGTTCCCACGGGGCGGCGCGGCGAGCGCCGCCCCTCGGCTTCCTTCCCGCCCGCCGCGCCTGAATTCGGACCGAGCGTGGATAGCGCGTCAAGGACTACAATGCGGGGCGGTGAGTGACAAGGGGCCGCCGCCGGTCCGGGAGGGGCGTGGGATGAGACGAGCGTGGCCACGTGGTCGTACGCCCCATTTGGGGGGCACCGCAATGAACAGCGAGCGCCAATTCTGGCTCGACCCGGGGCGTCGTTTCGGCCCAGCCCTGATGGGAATCGTCGTGGTGGCCATCCTGCTGCTGAGTGGAACACCGCCGGCCCGTGGGGTGGCGGTCACGGAATTCACGCTCCCAACCAGCAGCAGCTCTCCTCAGGAGATCACCGTCGGACCGGATGGTGCGCTCTGGTTCACGGAATTCGGGAGCGACCAGATCGGGCGGATCACCACGGGCGGTGTCATCACCGAGTTTCCCATCCCGAGCGCCAACAGCGGGCCGCGGGGCATCACCACCGGGCCCGACGGCGCGCTGTGGTTCACGGAGTCCAATCGCAACCAGATCGGGCGGATCACCACCGGGGGAAGCGTCACCGAGTTCGCCATCCCGAGCCTCAACAGCTCGCCCCGGGGCATCACCGCCGGATCCGACGGCGCGCTGTGGTTCACGGAATTCAATCGTAACCAGATCGGGCGGATCTCGACGGCCGGGGTCGTCACGGAGTACCCGCTGCCCACCGTGGGCAGCACGCCTCAAGGCATCGCCGCCGGACCCGATGGAGCCCTGTGGTTCACGGAAGCCGGAAGCAATCAGATCGGGCGGATCACCACCGCCGGGAGCATCACGGAGTTCCCGCTCCCGACGCCGGGCAGCAGTCCTCAGGGCATCACGGTCGGTCCCGATGGCGCTCTGTGGTTCACGGAATTCGGGAGCAAGCAGATCGGGCGGATCACGACGACCGGCACCATCACCGAGTTTCCGATCCCCGGCTTCCAGCCGACTCCTTTCCCGACCGGCGCACCGCAGCCCATCAACATCACCGTCCAGGCAAACGCGTTGTGGTTCACGGCGTCCTCGTTTTTCTCCGTCGTCGGTCGGATCACGACGACTGGGACCGTCGCCTGGTTTCGGGCCGGCGACAGCAATCCCCTCGGCCTGACGACGGGGCCGGACGGCGCGTTGTGGGTGACGCAGCCGGGGAGCAACGAGATCGCGAGCATACGCAACCAGGTCGATCATGACTTCACGGGTAACAGTACGAGCGACATCCTGTGGCAGAACGTCGGCTCCGGGAATGTCGCTCTGTGGCTTATCAACACCAATGTCACGGTCCAGAGCGCGGTGGGTCTGGGGACCCTGGCGGGCTGGGTACCCCGGGCCGGGGACTTCAACGGCGATGGGATCGCCGACATCCTGTGGCAGAACACAGCCTCCGGCAACGTCTCCTTGTGGTTCATGAACGCCAACGGCACCGTCCAGAGCACCGCCAGCCTGGGCAACGTGACCGGGTGGGCGCCCACGGTCGGGGACTTCAACGGCGATGGGATCGCCGACATCCTGTGGCAGAATACTGCCTCCGGCCACGTGGACCTCTGGTTGATGAATGCAAACGGCACCCTCAACACCATCGTCAACTTGGGAAGCGTCGCTGGATGGACGCCCCGGGCCGGGGACTTCAACGGCGATGGTGTGACCGACATCCTGTGGCAGAGCACTGGCTCCGGGGACGTCGACGTGTGGTTCATGAACAACGCCGGCACGCTCCAGGGTACTGCCGCCGTCGGCACCATGCCGGGGTCGGTGCCCACGGTGGGCGATTTCAACGGCGATGGGATCGCCGATATCCTGTGGCAGAACACGGCCTCCGGGAATGTCGTCCTGTGGCTCATGAATGCCGATGGCACGATCCACAACGCCGCCGGCCTCGGCAACCTTGCGGGGTGGACGCCCACGGTCGGCGACTACAATGCCGATGGGATGGCCGACATCCTGTGGCAGAACACCGCCTCGGGTAATCTCGTCGTGTGGCTGATGAATGGAGCGACCGTCTCGCAGGTCATCGGCCTCGGCAACGCGGTCGGCTGGACCACTCGGTAGAGATCGCTCAGGGGCGGCGCGGCGAGCGCCGCCCCTGGCGTCACCGGTTCCGGCAACTCTAGTCGCAGTAGAGCTCGATGGTGTAACCGTTCGGGTCCTCGATGTAGATCGCCGAGCGGCCCCGACGGCCGCGGACGCGAACGCCAGCCTCCTCGAGCCGTGCGCAGACCTTCCGCCATTCCGGCCGCGGCAGGTGGAGCCCGAAGTGATCGAAGCCGCCCTGGTCGGGGTCGACCTTCCCGCGCGTGGCGACGAAGTTCAGGAGATCGTCCCCACCCGGTGATTTCAGAAACAGCATGCCCTTGTGGGGGAAGGCGATCTCGAGGCCGAGCACGTCGAGGTAGAACCGCTCGGTGGCGGCGAGATCGCGGGTCTTGAGCGCGAGGTGGCGCAGCGGCATCGGTCACTCCGTCAGCGGAGCCGCAGCTTCAGCATGCGGCGCGCGTTGCCGTCGTAGATCTTGGCCTTGTCCTCGGCGCTGGCCTGCACCCGGTCCAGGGCACCGATCGTGTCGCGGATGAAGCCGGGGCCCTGCTCCGGATCGAAGGGCATGTCCGTGCCGAAGAGCACGCGGTCGGCGCCGAAGAAGGCGAGCCCGCACTCGAGGGCCGCGGCGGAGCCGAAGACCGCGGTGTCGCCGTAGAACATCTTGAAGTAGTCGTAGGGCCGGCGCCGGAGTCGCGGCAACGCGGCCGCGTCGTCCGGATCGTCCGACCGGGTGCCGAGCTGATCGAGACCCCCCGCGGCACGCATCTCGAAGTACGGAACCATCGCCCCCAGGTGATGCGTGATCACGGCCAGGTCCGGATGACGGTCGAACAGCCCACCGAAGACCAGGCGCCCCATCGCGATCGTCGTCTCGTAGGGCCAGCCGAAGGCCCACCAGAGATCGTACTTCGACCGTTTCTCTCCGACGTAGTCCGCGAACGCCGGCGTGCGTGTCGGATGCAGCCAGATGGGCAGCCGATGCCGCGCCATGCGGGCGAAGATCGGCTCGAACTCCGGGCCGTCGAGCGCCCGACCGTTGACATTCGAGAAGATCTGCACGCCGGTGGCGTGAAGCTGGCTGACCGCGCGGTCGACCTCCAGCACGGCGGCGTCGGGATTGTTCATGGGGAGCGAGGCGACGAACCCGGGGAAGCGCTCGGGGTGTCGATTCACGATCTCCGCCATCGAATCGTTGGCCAGGCGCGCGAGGTCCGGCGTCACGTCGGGTCCGCCCAGGATCTCGATGGGCGGCGACGCGAGGGTGAGGACCTGCACGTAGCTCTCGTAGCGGTCCATGATGCGCAGCCGCTGCTCCAGATCGACCAGGACCGGAATGCCGCGCATGCGCTTCTGCATGTGCAGCTGCGGGGGCGCGACGGCGACCATCCGGTCGAAATACGGCTTGGGCAGGATGTGGGGAAACACGTCGATCTTCATGTCGCCTCCGGCGTTGGTCCTGCACTGTACCGCGCTCCGCTGGCACTGCGCTTGCAGAAATCGCGGCCAGATTCAGGGGGGCGGATCGATGCTACGCAGCGCCAAGGGCCTCATGGGCTTCACGATCGGGGCGAGCGACGGCGAGATCGGCGAGGTCGAGGCGCTCATCTTCGACGACCAGCAGTGGACGGTCCGTTACTTCGTCGTCGATACGAGCGGATGGCTCACCGGCCCCCGCGTGCTGATCTCCCCGATCTCCGTGCGTCGCCCCGAATGGCCGGCGCGGCGCCTTCCCGTCGCTCTCACCAAGCCGCAGGTCCAGGCGAGCCCGGGCGTCGGTGAGCATCGGGCCATCTCACGCCAGTTCGAGATCGCCTTTGCTCAGTACTATGGGATTCCCTACTACTGGCCGAGCGGCGTCGAGGACCAGCGGCTGCGGAACACGCACGACGTCCTCGGGTACGCTCTACACGCGACGGATGGCGCCCTCGGTCACGTGGAGGACTTTCTGGTCGAGGACCTGACCTGGCGGATCCGCTACATGGAGGTCGACACGCGGAACTGGTGGCCGGGTAAGTGCGTGCTCGTCGCCCCGGAGTGGATCGAACGCGTGAGCTGGGAGGATTCCGCGGTGATGGTGGCGTTGCCCCGTGACGTCATCAAGAACGCGCCGGAATACGACGTCTCGCATCCCCTCGATCGTGCCTACGAGCATCGTCTCTACGACTTCTACGGGTGCTCCGGCTACTGGGAAGAGCGCGCGGCCGCCTAGCAGGTTGCTGAAAAACGCCCATCTGCTTCGTTGGCGCCCTCGGCCGCACGCTCAACGTACAGGCAGTACGCCTCGCGTGTGGCGGTCGGGCGCCGCCTCGCATCTGGACGTTTTTGAGCAACCTGCGAGTTTTCCCGCACGCTATCAGGGCAGGACGGCGCGGGAGGCGGCGAGGGCTTCGCGGGCGACGTCGGCCGGCGGCCGCGCCCAGGCCTGGGGGTTGGGCGCCTCGTAGCTCGCGTAGCCGGTGTAGCCCTTCGCGGCCACCTTCGCGAAGAACTCGCGGAACGGAACGGCGCCGGCACCCGGCGGCAACCGGTCCGTCGCGGCTCCCGGCACGAGCCCGCTGCGCGGGACGTCGCTGAACTGGACATAGGCGATCTCGGTGGCGGCCACGCCGTCCATGTCCCCGGGCGTGCCGCCGCTGCGAACCAGATGGTACGCGTCGAGCAGCAACCCGCATTGCGGGTGACCCGCCAAGGCCAGCAGCTCGCGCATCGGGGCCAGCGCGTTGAGGTGCTCGGCCTGCGAGTTGAACTCCACGGCCACTCGCACGCCGTGCTGTGCGGCGACGTCGCCGACGGCACGCACGTTGGCCGCGGCCTCCCGGAGGTCGCCGCGGCCGCGATCGGACGCGCTCATCACGGTCGCGCATCCCAGAGCCGCCGCCCGCGCGCATTGCTCGTCGAAGACCCGGAGCAGCCGTGTGCGCTCGTCACCCCGCGCCCACATCCATCCGAGCTCCACCCCGACGCAGGCGACCGCCACCCCGCTCTTCCGGATACCCTCGATGACGCGCTCGGGGGGCTCTCCGGCCTCCGCCGCGCGCATGAAATCGACGCGCCGTAGCTCGATCGCGTCCCACCCCGTCTCGCGCACGACCCGCAGCACGTCCGCGAGCGGCGTCGTATCCAGCGTCCACGTGTGCAAAGCAAGTTTCATGGCGAGCATCATACTCGAAGGTCACTCGGGGAGGGGAGGGCTCGGTCAGGGGCCGGCGCCGGCGAACCAGCCGATGACGGCGCCGTAGGCCATGTGGGCGAGCACGGTCGCGATCGGGGTCGCCCGGCCGTAGTTCAGGAGCATGAACCCGGGCGGCTCGAGCAGCGGCGCCTCGTTCGCGGCCGAGTAGGGCGTGCCCATGCGCGGGTGCACGGCGGGCAGGAGGATGTTCACGAGGGCGGTGCCGGCGAAGAGCGCGTGGACCAGGCCGAGGAGGGCCCCGAAGATCCACCCCGCGTGCCCGACGATCCGGAAGATCACCCAGTAGATCATCGCGAAGACGAGCCCGAACACGAAGTGCAGCGCATAGCCGAGGACCTTGGCGCGGGACCGGCGGGTCGACAGCGCGGTCCCGAGGAGGAACGGGATATCCATGCGAGTGAGCCCGAGCTCGCTGGCGCCGGCGAGCACGGTGCTGAGGACCAGCGTCCCCACGAAGCCGCCGGCGAGGGCGCCCCAGAGGCTCACGCGCCGTGGCCCTCCGCCATCGCCACCGCCGCGCTGATCAACGACAGGTGGACGAGGCCCTGGGGAACGTTGCCGAGGAACTCGAGCGTCGTCGGGTCGACCTCCTCCGCGTAGAGCCCGACGTCGTTCGCCATGCCGACGAGCGTGTCCATCGTTCGCGCCGCCTCCTCGCGACGTCCGCTCAAGGCCAGCGCCTCGACGAGCCAGAACGAGCACGTCAGGAACATACCTTCGCCCCCCGGAAGACCGTCCTCCCCCGTGTAGCGATAGACGAGCGGGCCGTGGGCCAGTTCCCGACGGATCGCATCGATCGTGGCGACGATCCGCGGGTGGCGCGGGTCGTGGTACCGCTCGATGGCCATGAGCAACAGCGCGGCATCGAGATCGTCACTGCCCGCGAAGCGCACGTAGCTGCCGTGACGCTCCGACCAGCAGCGCGTCTCGACGAAGTCGCGGATGCGCTCGGCCTCGGCCCGCCAGCGCCCGACGTGTCGACCGGGGAGCTGGCCGGCGGCGGCGAGCTTGATCGCCCGGTCCAGCGCGACCCAGCACATCACCTTGGAGTGAGTGAAGTGCCGGGGGGCCATCCGGACCTCCCAGATTCCATGGTCGGGCTCGCCCCAGATCCCGCACACGTAGTCGGCGACCTCGGCCAGCTCGCGGCCGGTGTCGGCGTCGATGCCATGTCCCTTGCTCACGTAGACCCAGGTGGTGTCGAGCAGATCACCGAACGTGTCGAGCTGGAGCTGCTCGGTCGCGGCGTTGCCGATGCGCACCGGCCGGGAGCCGCGATAGCCGGCCAGGGGCAGCTCGCGCTCCGGGGTGTGGGCGCCCCCGTCCAGGCGGTAGAGGACCTGCAGCCTGGGCTTCGTGAGCCGCGTCGCGTGCATGAACCACCAGAAGAAGGAGTGGGCTTCGTCCGTGCAGCCGAGCTGGAGCAGGGCTTCGAGGGCGAACGACGTGTCGCGGATCCAGCAGAAGCGGTAATCCCAGTTGCGCTCGCCGCCGAGGGCCTCGGGCAGCGACGTCGTCGCGGCCGCGGCCACGGCGCCGGAAGGCGCGTAGACGAGGAGCTTGAGGGCGAGCGCGCTGCGCAGCACCGCATCTCGCCAGGGGCCATCGTAGGTCCGCGCCGCGCACCAGCGGCGCCAGAACGCGACCGTCGCGTCGACCCGCCGCTCGACCGCGTCGCGGGACGAGAACACCAGCGGCTCGGCGTGCGCGGCCCCGAGCGCGAGCAGCGCGCGGCGGCCGTCGGCGACCTCGAACGTTCCGCCCATCGATCCGTCGGTCAGGTCGACGGGCGCGGCATCCCAGGCCTGGACGGAGATCGCATCGGCCCCGCAGACGGCCACGGGGACGCCCGCGCGGAGGCCCACGCGCGTGGGACGCAGGCCATAGGCGAGCCGCGGCTCGACGCGCCATCGCATGCGAACCCTCCCGGACAACCCCTCGACACGCCGCACCAGCTCCCGCAAGGGGCCCAGGCGGTCGTCCGGCAAGGCCATGGCGTCGGTGACCCGGACCACCCCGCGCGCGGTGGTGAAGGTCGTCTCGAGCACGTTGGTGTCGGAGACGTAGCGGCGGGCCACCTCGTGAGGCTCATCGGGGGCCAGCGCGAAGCGTCCGCCCTGCTCGTCATCGAGCACGGCGGCGAAGACGCTGGGGGAATCGAGGTCGGGAAGGCAGAGCCAGTCGATGGAGCCGCCCCGCCCCACCAGGGCCGCGGTGCGGCCGTCACCGATGACCGCGTAGTCGCGGATCGGCAAATACCGCCCGGCCATGGTTACAGATTACATGGGGAGCGCCGACGTTCTCGCCGCCAACCGTGCGCGTAGTGTCTCAGTTCGAAACTATGGCGACCCAATCGCCGCCGATCCACCGGGCGGGCGGGGCGGGTGGGGCCTTGGGAAACCCGATCGGACTGTCTGGCCCACCGCCCGCCTGTCGGTTGCCGGGACGCCTGTCCCGACGTACGACGACGGGTTTCCCAAGGCCCCACCCCCCCCGCCCGCCCTCTCCGCGGTGCTCAAGGTCG
>WNGF01017883.1_pt1 | contig 11417 bp, 14 predicted proteins | sample 5400641 | NCBI WGS metagenome assembly WNGF01 (sample SAMN13153371, study PRJNA577476) | soil metagenome | isolation source: 80 cm soil or saprolite under grassland replicate 2 | place: USA:California | collected 2016-06-15 | reverse complement strand
GGTCATTTTCTGTCGCCCGTTCCACGGGCTCGGCGCTGCTTTCTGCCGATGATCCCAGCACTGAAAGTGCTGGGCTACTATCGATCGTCCGCTCCGCGGACTCGGCTCGGACAGCTTTCATGAATAATGCGGGCTAGTGGGGCTGGGTTTAATCTTGTCCGCAACTAATTTCCGTGAGAAAACTTGTCCCGAAGCGCGCCTTACCGTTTGAGTTCAGGCGTGATGATCTCAATCAATTGCCTCGCGCTCACAACTTTCGTCTTCTTATACTTCGATGGATAGTGCCGTAGATTTCCAGTCACGAGATAGTCGGCTTCAGCAGTCTCCGCGCATTCGATAAATCTATTGTCATCTGGATCGGCTGAGACCGAAAGCGTGCGAGTTGGTTTGACGCGCTTTGCTTTCCGCTTAATGAGTCGGATCGATTGAGTAACCTTCTTTGACTCGATTCCGAAGCGTGGTCGTCGCAACACTGCTTCGTACTCTTCCAAAATCTCTGCCGTAACATATAGCTGGATTTTCGAGGCTAAGGCTAGGTCTAAGACGAAAGCTGGGAAGCCCGCGCCTTGAAGGTGCGCTGAGACAACGATATTCGTGTCCAGCACAACCTTGAGGAGCGGCATTAAAGCCTTCTCTCCCGACGATAAGCTGAAATCTCTTCGTCAATTTCACGCATTGAGATTTTGTCCGTCCCTGCTTGTTCGCTAGCGGCTCGGATAGCGGCGAGGACTCCAGGTTCTGGTGCTACGTTACGAAGAAAGTCTTCGATTCCCATAATGACGACTTGCGGCTCGCCGCGTCGATCAACGACGAAGCGTTCACGGCCTTTCTTCGCTCGTCTCATGATCTGGCCAAATTGTGTTCGTGCCGCCAAAGCCGACACTACTCGTGGTGTAGAACGTTTTTCCATTTCTTCGCTTTCCTCTTAGAACTAATTAATTAACTCAAATCCGCTTTCAAGAATACTCGGAGACCAAGCAATTCACAAATCTCCGTTTTGGGCTTCGACTCTTCCCATTGGTCGCGCCTCTGAAGACTTCAAGCAAACTGCCGATTTTCATTACAAGATGAAAGAGTGAAGCATCTCCTAACAAGCCGGTTTGATGACACGGTTGTTCTGAGTGATGGGACTCGACTGTCCTGTCCGCTTGGCGGAGGAACACCGCAATAATAACAGACTTTTCTCTTTGAAAATTGTTTCAACTACACAATGCAATACCCGAAAGCTAGTATTTTTTAGTTTAGGTGGTTGTCTTCGTGCGGGGGGCCGAAGAGCTTCAAGACTAATTCATCGATCGTAGCGATGGACTCGAAGCGAGCTTTTGGAATCACTCGCATATTGGGGCGCTCAAGCTTAACGCCGTCCGCGTTTCCCTTTGTATGCTTCGCGACTTTAAGAGTCGACAAATCAGGAAGAGATTGGCCCGGTACGCCGCCGAACCACAGGAACGGGCCTAGTCGTAGGGTTTGAGGATCGAACCAAACCCAAATAACACAGCCGCTAGGATTCTTGGATAAGTGGATGCTGACTTTTACGTCACCGGTACTAGATCCGCTGTGCGATGACTTAAGTTGTATATGACGCACAACGCCGTTCGCTTCAAGTACAAGGTCGTAACCCGCATCATCCACTTGCGGTTTTAGAGTCTCTATTCTTATATTTCCCCGGAGCCAAAGATGCCGCATGACTTCGCCGGAGAAGAGGTGCTCCAGGAGGGCCTCACGGTATGATGAGTGGTTATGTTCCGTTGCTGCTGCGCCTTTCGGGGGCTCGGAGTTTTCGGAGAGTCGACCCGGACCACTCTCGGAGGACGCGGCGGGAGGTGTCAGCTCCTTCAACTCGCGAACCATTGCAACGTATTGTCGCATTGCGGATTTATAGTTGCGGATGGTGCCCGGTGCCTGAATGCGTATTCCGGTGATTGTGAGCAGTGATTCCGGCGCATCGTGAGCAGGCGTTCCGGTTGATTGTGAGCAGTCCGCCATCGCCTGACGCTGGCGGCTGATTATTTACTGCTTCGAGGCATTCGCCGTCAAGAGTTTTTCCCGTTTGCGCAGAGATTCTCCTTTGAGTTCCAGTCGATGCGCGGTGCTCAAGAGGCGATCCAACAAGGCGTCAGCCACGGTTGGGTCATCGCCCAGGTAAGCATGCCAATGAGCAATCGGCAGTTGGCTGGTAAGCAGGGTGGAACGTCTGCCATGGCGGTCATCGATAAGTTCCAGGAGGTCGAGACGCTCGGGCTGGGTTAAGGGTTTCAAGCCAAAGTCGTCGAGGATAAGCAAGTCGGTTTTGGCCAGGGCGGAGAGGCGTTTGTGATAAGAGCCATCACCGCGGGCAATGCGCAACGAATCGAGTAAACGGGCCACCCGCTCATAGCGCACCGAGAGACCCTGGCGACAGGCCTGTTGCCCGAGGGCGCAGGCGAGCTGAGGCCGCGACTGAAGCCAGGGAAGGGCTAACGCTTTCTGATCAGCGATTGCAATCAATGCTGGCAGTCACCATATCGAGCATTGGTATGATTGAAGCTGATTCGATACTGACGGTTCAAATTCGAAGCAATATGGAATTCCTGGGGAAAATACTGGCTTGGGTTTTCGGACCGAAAGCTGCTCAATGCGCCTTGATACTAGCGACAAACGAATCCGGTTCCGGTTCTCCGGAGCGGATGACGCGAGAGAGCTGGAATCGCTTTCTTGATCGTCTTGCCGATATGACCGCAATTATTTGCGGCGACATTCTGGCGGGCGTCATCCGCGAACACGGACAACTAGCTTCCACAGGAGTCGGTTATTGAGGTTATTGCCGATGCTCTCCGCGCACTTTACTTCAAGGGCCGTAAAGATGATGCTGGCCGGCGAGATTGTCTTGCTGGCGGGGCTAGTCATCCTAGCAAAGATCGGCCTGATGGCTCGCCACGAACAGTTGGAAGGAATGGTGGGTCTGGTTTTCGGTCTGGTCGCCCACGTGATTGCGATAATGCTTTACTTGAGCATCGCTAATGAGTACCGCAACGTGCGCAACCGTGATTGTGACAGCCGAGGAGACCGGTGTGCAGCAAACGACCACGTCGTTACGCGATGAAGCATTATCGCACCACGACCACACGCAGCATCAATGGATCGCCGAAACAAAGACGATGGAACGGTTCAGGATCAAGTTGGCCTTGATGACTTCTGACATGCCTGCCACACACTGATTCAAGATGTCAGACGTTAGGGGATAGTCCAAAGATCATCCCTCTGCGCGTGACATCTTTGACAGGTTCAGAGATGAGATCAGCGGTGAGGTAACTACTATGAACGAGTTGAATTTCGCGAACGTGACCCAAAAAGAAATTCGAGTTGAATTTCGCGAACGTGACCCAAAAAGAAATTCGTGTCGGGATCGTAGGTGCAAACGCCAAATCAAGCTGGGCGAAGGTCTCGCATGTTCCGGCGATCAACGGTCTTCCCGGCCTGAAGCTCGCGGCTGTGGCAACGCGCAACGAGCAGAGTGCGCGGGAAGCGGCTGAAGCCTTCGGCGCTGATCTTTGGTTTTCCGATCCGTTCGCGATGATCCGCGATGACCGGATTGAGGTCATAACGATCGCCGTCAAAGTGCCCGCACACCGCGAACTCGTTCTGGCGGCGCTGGATGCTGGCAAAGCGGTCTACTGCGAGGCGCCTCTTGGGCGCACAGCCCCGGAGACCGAAGAGATGGCGAGCGCGGTAGGTTCACTTCATACCGCGATCGGATTGCAGGGACGTTTGAATCCAGCCGTGCGGCGTGCGGCCCAGTTGCTTTCTTGCGGAAAGATTGGACGGCCACTAAACGCGAGAATTGTCTCCACCACCTTCGGCTTCGGGCCGGAGCTGCCTTCCACCTATGACTATTTCAATAAGGCATCTTCTGGTGCCAACCTGCTAACCATCACTGCGGGGCATACACTCGATGTGGTGGAAGCAATCCTCGGAGCGATCGTCGAGGTTGATGCCCGGACCGAGATTCTGTGGCCTGCTGTCAGATTAACGGACATCGGCGAGGAGAGCTTGCGTGAAACTCCCGATCACGTCGACGTCCTGGGAAAGACGCGTTCTGGTGCCATATTCACGGCCGACATTAACGCTGGTGTAGCGCCGGAGGACGTTCGGTTCAGCTTCGAAATCAGGGGGTCAGAGGGATGGCTGGCTTCCAGGCTGGGGATCTCAAGCTGACGTCAAACGTCGCGTTCGTGACTCCCGACCAGGCCGCGGTGTCCGGCGGGTTCATGGGCGCGGCGATCAACGTGGGAGAGGTTTACGCTCATCTTGTCCGCGATGTGCATGCGGGCACCTACAGCACACCCGGCTTTCAACACGCGCTTCACAACGCCCGTCTCATCGAGGCGGTAAGGCGCGCCGCCGAACGAGGTGAGCGGCAGAAAGTCTGCTAATTCAACTTAGAAACTTGGAGCGAAAGTTGAACCACGTGCTATAGGCAAATCGGGAATTCGTGCTTCAGTAATTGGTCTTGGCTGCAACAATTTTTGGAATATTTCAGGATGCTGCCCAGGCTACGGCCCGCGTCCATAAAGCCCTGGACGCGACCGAGTTCCGTTTTTATGCCTCCCGGATGCACAGCCGCAGCGCGCACGCGACGTTTGTGAGTGGAAAGGGTAACCTACTATTCCGGTGATCACGAGGCAAAATATGACGACGAGTGAACATCGTTTTGATCTAGTCGTAATCGGCAGCAGCCCGGCCGGGTCAGAAGGGCGCGATTGCCGCGGCCAAACTCGGCAAACGCGTGGCGATGGTTGACCGCCGCGAGATGATCGGCGGCATGTCTCTGCACACCGGAACCATTCCCAGCAAGACGCTACGCGAAGCCGTGCTCTATCTGACCGGCTACCGCCAGCGCGCCTTTTACTCCCGACGTCCAATCGTAGAATCGAGGCAACAAGCTCACAATCGTGGTCTTCCCTGCTCCGGTAGGCCCGACGAGCGCGGCCAACTGACCGTGCGGGCAAGCCGCAGGCATCATTGAAGCAGACGCTCGCGAGCCGAACATGATCAAGCACCTCCTGCAACGGGAGAAAAGTTTTCCTCTGCGACGTTTGCCGCCTTCGTGGCGAAATCTTGAGTGGCCTTCAGATTCCCGCCGAAGAACCGCACCTTGCCTTCTATTTTGCGCTCCAACAACACGTTCCCACCCTTATCCCGGAACCGGCAACGCAGGGTCATGGAGGTTTCCCCCGTGACAGTCGTCACCTGACGCATCGTCTCACTACCCTTTTTAAAGCTTTCGACAGTGCATTGAAGCGCGATCAGGGCAGGGGCGGTGGCGGCGTTTCGGTCGCCGTCGCGATACACATGCGGGAAGACACTTTTCTTCTGCAGTTGATTTATCAGGTTCTCATAGAGTGAAACTTGGAATTCTGCGGGTAATGTTACCTCGTCCGCCCGGATCATCATGATTTGGATCGCCGAAGCCTTGATCTTCGCCGGCTGCTTTTCCTGCGCGCGTGCGATCGGTCCTGCAAAAGACAGCGCGATTAATAGACAAAAAGCCACTGCATTTCTGAAGTTAAGCCTCATGGTTTCTTCTCCTTCGTGCCGGATGGAGTCTTGGTAGGCTCGGCCTGCGTCGGAATACTCGTCCGTGCTCCCTGTACGAGCAGTTCCTGCTTGATCATTTCCGCTTTGCCGAGTGGCACCGTAAAGATGACGCCGTGCAGGCCGCCGTTCGCATCACGATATTGAATCGTCAACGTGTCAAGTTTTGTGCGAAACAAGCTCAGGATGCGCCCAGACCCGAAAGGAGCAGCAATCTGGCTTAGCGTTCCCAACGTTCCACCAATGACACGCTGGCTGTCTCTACCGGTGACAACATCCTGGATGGACGCAGCGGGCACCTCAGCATTGCCCCTGGCATGAATAAAGCGCAGTGTTCCGTTGACCACCGTCAGACTTCCTTTTGTCTTCTCTTTCAGACCTACGATGCCGATAAGTTGGACAGCCGGCGTCAGCGTTTGAGCCTGTTGGGCATGACTGCCAGGAATCGGCGGATCGCACCACAATAGCGTAAGTGCGATGAGAAGTACCGTGACTCTTGAAATCATTTCAACCTCCTTTTCCATATTGTCTTCGAAGGCCCATTCCGGATGGCGGTTTGAGTCCGCCATCTGCCGAGTAGTGGGTTCAGTTGGAAATGCTGAGCCGACATCTGGCAAGGCTCGAGTTCGGCAAGTACGACGCCCTCGGTTCACTCGACCCTGTGATGGTAGCACGGTTGTCTATGTGGTCTTTCTAAATCCTGCCCACACCTGCTTTGTTTTGCTCATAATGGTCCTCTTCTTTCTCACAAAAGTGAAAATGACCCACTACCCGGTGAGGCCCATCTTGCGTCTGAAATAGCTTCCGGAGATGAGGCAACTTGAGTTTCGAGACCCGTTGGGGTTCAGCCCCAAAGCAATATCGAGACGACTCTGCCAGCATCAAAAACTAGCAACTGCCAACAGGATTTCGAAAGACCACATGGCCACCGCTCACTACACTGCGAAACACGTTAAATGTGCAACTTGCTGAATCACTTTTTCGCGGCGCGCTGTTGTCGGATCTTGAGAATTGAATCAAGGGAAAGATTATGAGAACGACACCACACATTGTTATTGTCGGAGCGGGATTCGGTGGATTGGGCGTCGCGGAGCAATTGGACCACGTGCCGGTCGATGTGACGTTGATTGACCGCCACAACTACCACACCTTCCAGCCACTCCTCTATCAGGTAGCGACTTCACTGTTGAACGCCGAAGATGTAGGTGCGCCCGTGCGAAGCATGTTTCGACACTAGGAGAACGTTACATTCCGATTAGGAAATGTCACTGATATCGATGTGCCAGAGCACAAAATCAAAATGCAGGATGGCAGCGAAATAGCATACGACTACCTCGTGCTCGCCGGAGGAGCAACGGTTAACTGTCTCTTTAGGTACTGGACTTAGGAAGTCAGAGTTGCTTTCGCTGAAAGTTGACGAGATCAACTTTGGACAACTGCCTATCTTCTATCGAGTCAATGGCCGGGATCTAACAATCCGTCCCGGTTGTCTGTTGGTTGCGAAGAGTAAGAACAAGGAAACGCGGGTGATACCGATGAATCAAGAAGTGCATGAGGCTCTAAAGGCGGTCGTTGTAGACGCACCGGCGGGTGACTCTGTCTTTACGTTCTCACGCAATGGTGTTAGCTCTAGCACGATCAAAAGTGGTTTTGACATCGCCTGTAACCGTGCGGAAATAACCTATGGATTGACTCGTGTCGGCGGTCTGACTTGGCACGGGCTTCGACATACGTTTGCTACTCGCCTACGGAAGCAAGGCGTTCATCCGTTCGACATCAAAGAACTCATGGGCCACAAGACCCTTTCAGTCACGGCGAACTATGCGCATGGCACGCCAGAAGCTATGCGTGGAGCGGTCAATCAATTGAGAGGGACGCCCGCGAGAGTTGTTGAATTTCGGGCGGCGGGTTAAAAATAATTACATCATCTTACATCATTACATCATCTTTTCATGTTTGATGTAAGGTGAGAAAAGCTTGAAAGTGTTTCATAACGTGAGACTTAACTCCTCTATGCCGGGGTGGCGGAATGGCAGACGCTACGGACTTAAAATCCGTTGACCGTAAGGTCGTGTGGGTTCGACTCCCACCCTCGGCACCAATCATTTCAATAACTTACAAGCAGTTATGATCTGAACTGAATTCTCGCTACGGAGTTTCCTCCGTTGCCGAGCTAAATTCAGATGAATTTTGTTGAGGACGACGACCACTCGGCGCAATGGTGAATCCCTCATCGAGCCCACAATATAACTAAGCGCCTACAGTTAGGAACGGACTCTGATGATCAGTATACTTCCGGCGACTGATCGGTTCAGCACGTAAGGTTCCTACTAGCAGAAATGGCAGAATTGGGCCCCGGCGTTACTCTGTCCCACTATCACATCGTTTCCAAAATCGGCGCGGGTGGCATGGGTGAGGTGTATCTGGCCCAGGACACGAAGCTCGATCGGAAAGTGGCGCTGAAGATTTTACCTGCTGACCTCGCCGCTAATCACGATCGAATGCGCCGATTTGCAGGAAGCAAAAGCCGCTTCGGCGCTGAATCATCCGAACATCATCACCATTTACGAGATTGACGAAACGGGTTCAGGGCATTTCATCGCTACTGAATTCATCGACGGCGAGACATTGCGTGAACGCGGGCGCCAAGCGCCGATGAAGCTTGGTGAAGTTCTTGACATCGCAACGCAGATCGCCGGCGCTCTTTCCGCCGCACACGCTGCCGGAATCATTCATCGCGATATCAAACCAGAGAACGTCATGCTGCGGCGGGACGGCATCGTGAAGGTGCTGGATTTCGGACTGGCTAAGTTAACTGAGCGAGTGTCGCCAGAGTCTGTTGATACTGAAGCGCCTACGCGTGCGAACATCAAGACCGATCCGGGAACGATCGTGGGCACAGCCATCTACATGTCGCCGGAGCAGGCGCGCGGACTCGATCTTGATGGGCGCACTGACATCTTTAGTCTTGGTACTGTGATCTACGGGATGGTTGCGGGCCGACTGCCGTTCGAAGGATCGAATAGTAACGAGATCATGGCGTCGATTCTGGGCGACAAAGAACCGGCGCCGCTAGCCCGTTCTTCGAGAGAAGTGCCTGCCGAGCTTGAACGGATTGTAGCGAAGGCGTTACGCAAGAACAGAGACGAGCGGTATCAGACAATCAAGGATCTGCTGCTCGATCTAAAGAGCCTGAGACAGCGTCTGGAGTTCGAGGTTGAGCTGGAACGATCGGGCCAGGGCAGTGAGCGTGGTGTGGGTGGAGCGGTTAGAGTTGCGACTTCAGGTGGAGGGAGTGCCGAACAAAAAACGTTGCCGGCTGAAGGCGGTACTCTAAACACTCGTCCGGCGTCGAGCGTCGACTATCCTATCGGCGGAATCAAGCAGCACAAACGCGGCGCCGCTATAGTCGTGGCGATTCTGATCTTAGCCATCGGAGGCTTTGGCTATTGGCGTTTCACTCATCAGTCTACGAACGCCGTCACGATTGATTCAATCGATTCGAGCGCCGTCATGCCCTTTGAAAATATGACGCACGATCAGAAGACCGAATATCTTTCAGATGGCGTCACCGAGTCGCTTATCAACAGCCTGTCGCAATTGCCCAAGATTAGAGTCATTGCGCGGAGTTCAGTCTTCCAATACAAAAACCAAAAACGTGATTTCCAGCAAGTGGCGCGACAACTCGGAGTGCGAGCGGTGCTGACGGGCAGAGTTATCGAGCAAGGCGACACACTTGATGTCCGGGTCGAGTTGACAGACGCGCTGAGCAACAGCCAACTTTGGGGAGATCATTACATACGCAAGGCTGCGGACATCTTCGCCGTGCAGGATGGATTGCGCGGCAAGTTGCCGATTCGTTGCGGGTGCGTCTGACCAGCCAGCAACAGGAACAAGTTACCAAGCGATATACAGAAAACACGGAGGCGTACCGGCTCTATCTTCAGGGGCGCTATTATGCGAGCCAGGAATCTGAACAAGACACCAAGCGCGCGATCTCGTTCTTCGATCAGGCGATTGCATTAGACCCGCGTTACGCTTTCGCCTATGAAGCGCGCGCCGAGAGTTTTTTTGATATGGGAGACTTCAGTTTGCCGATGAGCGAGGCGAAGCCAAAAGTCGAAAGGGACGTTACAGCGGCTTTAAGCATTGACGACAAACTGATCGAAGCTCGTGCGACGCAAGCCAATCTTGAATTTCAGTACGATTGGGATTTTGCCCGTGCGGAAGAAGATTTTAAGCGGGTCATCGCGTTGAATCCGAACTATGCAGGAGCGCATCTTCAGTACACGTATTATCTTGCCCTGATGGGCAGGCCGATGGAGGCCGTGGCGGAGATAAAACTGGCGCAGCAGCTTGACCCGGTGAATCCCCAGATCGTGATTGACAGCACACTGCCCTATTACGTTGCGCGGCAGTGGGATCAAGCAATCGCTGAGTTACGAAAATCTCTGGAGATGTTCCCGAATCTCTTTATACCGCACATGGCGCTCGGCAGCGCTTTGATCGAAAAGGGCGATGCTTCGGCGGGCGTTGAAGAGCTGGAGAAAGCCAGAGCGATAGACGCTAACCCGGTTGTTCTCGGTAACCTTGGCTATGCTTACGCGAAGTCAGGACGCAAAGACGAAGCGCGTAAATTGATCGCCGAACTCAAAGAGAAGGCAAAAGAGCGCTACGTGCCGCCCTTTTGGATCGCCGCGATTTATGTTGGCCTGGACGAAAAGGACGAGGCGTTTGCCTGGCTTGAGAAGGCATACCAGGATCGTGAGTGGTGGCTGGTCTGGATCAAGATGGATCCGAAGATGGACAGCTTGCGCTCCGATGCGCGTTTCATAGACCTGATGCGCCGCGTCGGCTTTCCAAATTGAAACCTCGAAACGAGGGCGGTGAGAGGAACACGACTGGCCGCTACGAAATCCGCTCATGTATTTTTAGTAGTTCGGCTCTTCGTTCGCAAGAGAAAGGAGTTCTTTCCATGAGAATCAAGCTAACCGTAATCGCGCTGCTTTTCTTGCTTGCTAGCGGCAGGCTCGTCGTTCGGTCCTTTAACCGTAATTTAAATTCGACAACGCCAATTGGTGTGCCGGTGGACGTCCAGGGAAATAGTATGACGGAAAAGACCGTTGACGCGCAGGCGCAAGACATGGCCGGCATCGAGAAGCTCCATCAGCGGGATATCGCCGCAACTCTGTCGCGAGATCCTGTTGCCCTGACGGATTTGTGGACCGATGACGCTGTGCGCCTCGGCCCGGGCCGGCCGGCGGAGGTTGGCAAAAGAGCTATCCGAGAGAGCAACGAACGCTGGTCCGCTCTCCCAGGTGTCAAGGTGCTGAGCTACGTTCCAGAAACCAAAGACTTGACGATACTCAACGGCTGGGCGGTCGAGTGGGGCTACGTGACTGGTTCGTATGTTGAGGCGCCGGGTGGTGAGGTGAAGCAGATTCGTGGCACGAGGCTGATGGTTCTGAAGAAGATGCCGGACGGCAGCTGGAAATGCTTCCGCGGGATGGGGGGCCCGACGTTCACAGCCCCGTTGGCAGGGAAAGTGGTTCAGGGACCGGCCGCGTCGGCTGAAAGCGTCACGGGGGGCAGCGCTGCGGACCGCGCCGCCATCCAGAAGATGCGCCAGGTGGACATCGACGCTACTCTGTCGCTAGATCTTGTTGCCCTGACGGAATTATGGACCGATGACGCCGTGCGTCTCGGCCTAGTCCCGCCAGCAGAAGTCGGCAAGCAAGCTATCCGAGAGAGCAACGAACGCCAGACTGCCAACATCAAGGTGCTGAGCTACGTTCCGGAACCCAAGGACTTAACTTTTCTGGATCGTGGCTGGGCAGTTGGGT
>WNGF01017515.1_pt1 | contig 11418 bp, 11 predicted proteins | sample 5400641 | NCBI WGS metagenome assembly WNGF01 (sample SAMN13153371, study PRJNA577476) | soil metagenome | isolation source: 80 cm soil or saprolite under grassland replicate 2 | place: USA:California | collected 2016-06-15 | reverse complement strand
CACTTCCTTGGCCTCAATGAAGGGGCCGTCGGTCACGGTCGGTTTGCCTTTGCCGAACGCGACGCGCGCGCCGGTGGCCAACGGATGCAGGCCGTTCAGTGAAATGATTTTAACGGCCTTTCCCAATTCCTCATTGAACCTGGTCATTTCTTCCATTTTTTTCGGATCGGGTACAAACCCCGGGTCCACTTTTTTACCGCCTTGATAAACGGCGGGGATCATCAGCATCATGAATTGCATAGTATTTCTCCTTTGGTTTTATTCGTCCTGCACCATTTAGTCGTTTGGCATCCCCTAAATTCGACAGTTCGGCCAATCTTTCTTTTTGAAATCTTTTTTCCCGCTCTTGTTGGCTCATACTCAATGCTTTTTGATAGGCCGCCCGCGCCCATCAGTTGTCACGGGAAGCACGACCTGCTTCAGTTCTCCACCAGTTGTCCAGGGATCGATTGTCAGTAGGGGAAAAACCAAGCGCTGATGCAATCCCGCGAATTAGCGCATCCTGATCTCCCTTCAGTTCGTAGATGCTACGCAGCCCGCGGATTCCCTGCCTACGATAAATCGTATCCGCAATCAGGGCTCCAGTTGCGTAAAGGAGATTGGTCGCGCGATCGTCGTCAGCAACCTGAAATCGGGATCGAATGAGACCCGAGAGCGTGAGCGTCGAATCAGACTGCTGGTAACTGCGCAAAAGTCTGTACATCTCGCGCGGTGAACGGCCTCGAGATCCGCCGAGCCATGTCGCTACTCCTTCCGAGAGCAATCCGTTGCCGGCGGGAATCGATGGACCCAACACCGAGTGAACGAACTCGTGGAAGTACGCCTCTCCGATCGCTGGATTCCCGCTCAATATGATGAAACCGAGATTCAGTCCGCCGCTACGCTGACCAGGGCCGGAGGACTCAGGGAAGAAATCGAGGCCGATTGCGCGCTCGACATCGTCCATGGATGCGCCGACAATCACATCCAGCTGTCGCGGCACCGGTACGTTGAACAGTTTCGCGACCGAGTCGACGAACGCTGTTGCGCGATTAATCCGGGCCGCATTAGGACGCTGTCCCGGAACGTACCAGAACGTGATTGGACCCTTTGAGCGCCGTTCCCAGTTCGTCCTCATACGCGGGAAGGCACTCGATAAGCGGAAAGCGTAGGGAGCTCCGGATTCTCGAACAGCATAGAGACGCTGCAACGCGAGCGGGGCGGCCCCGCCAAGAGAGTCCGCACGGGCGTAGAGAATCCTGACGATATAGACACTATCGCCGGGCATCGCCGGGATGACTCCCACGACGGTAGCGGGAAAGCCCTGATTCGCTTGCCGCGCTGTTACATCACCAGTGGTTCTATCGAATTCTGTGGCGGTGCTCCAAAGCCCCCTCGTCCGGGCGGAAGAGTCGGGCTGCGCGAGATAAGCGCGAACCAGCGCGAGGACATTGCGAACATCCGCGATTGTGGTGTCGACCCCAAAACCAGCGCTAACAGATGGGGAGGGCTGCTGCGCCCCAACGAAGCCGGAATTGATTAAGCCAACAACTAGAACACATCCGAAAGCGGAGACGCGCTTATTCATGATGTTCTCTCGTCGAAGCCTCACAAGAGCAGTTACGGCTTTTTCGGCTCGGGTAGCAACGTCACCCGAACGTAGTTGTCTTTCTTCAAGTACATCTTCGCTGCGTTCTTGATCGCGTCCGGCGTCAGCCCGCTCACCAGGGCATCGTACTTGAGGATGTCGCGCGGGTCCTCGCCATAGCGGTAGGCCGACGACAGGTTGCTCGCCCAGAATCCGTTTTGCCGCAGACTCGTTTCTCGTACGCGTCGCTGCGCCGCCTGCACCTTCTCGACGTCGGCCGGTGTCGGTCCGAACGTCTGAACCGAGTCGATCAGCGTGAATATCGCCTTGGTCAATTCCTCGGCGCGGTCCGGTGAGCTCCCGAACCGAATCGTCACCGTCGCCAGTTTCGACGCGTCGCGATCTCCGCTGGCCAATGCATTGGCACTGTACGTGCCGCCCAACGCCTCGCGCAGCCTGTCGATCAGACGATTGGTCATCAGCTCGCCAAGCGACGTGAGCACGTAGGCATTGGCCGCGCTGTATTCGTATGGCGCCGTGAACGAGATGACGGTCTGACTCTGCGGCTCGACGCCGCGCCGGACCGTTTTCTCGATCACGCCCTTGGGCGGGCGAATGCCATCGTCCTTCGCGACTTCGTGGCGATTGAGCGCCGGCAAGCTGGCGAGATACGTCTGAACCAGCGGCCGCATCGGGTCGACGGTGAACGTCCCGACGAGGAAAAAGGTGAAATCGCTCGCATCGGCGAAGCGATCGCGGTAAGCCGCGAACGTCTTGTCGATCTTCGCCTCGTCAAGGAGCGACGGCGACATCGGCCGCGCGCGGAACGCATGCTGCGTCATCGTTGCCATGACGGTATCCTGGAACGCCGACATCGGCGACGCCGCCTGATTGGCCATCGACGCCTGCATCGATTGGCGTGCCGAGTTGAAGGCGATGCTGTCGACGCGTGGCGCGGTGAACCGCAGGTACACCAGCTGGAACATCGTCTCGACGTCCTTCGGTGACGCGCTGCCGTTGACGGTCTCGTTTCTCGATCCGATGCTGACGTTCGCCGACGCGATCTTCCCGGTGAGGACCTTTCGCAGGTCGGTCGCGCTCAGGTTGCCGACACCGCCGACGCTGGCCGCCATCGACGCCATCATCGCCGACACGAACATCGAATCCGGCACCAACGACGTCCCTCCCGGACTCGTTCCGGAAAACACGATCTGATCGCCCGCATAGTCGGTCGGTTTCAACACGACCGTCGCGCCGTTCGAGAGCTTCCATTCGGTGACGCCGATCTCCGGAATGGCGCGTTCCGACACGATCTTCCCGGCCACGGGAGCCTTGGCCAGCAACGCCCCGCTGGCCACAACATCCTTGTACGGCTCGAGCGTCTTGGTCTTGACCGCGTTCATCGTCGCAATCAGCTGCGCCTCGGTCGGCAGCGTCGCTTTCGCGTCGTCGGGCGCGTTGACCAGCAGCACGCGATTCTTCGCCGCGAGCAGGCTCCGCATGCTGGCGTTCACCTCGTCGAGGGTCACGCCTGGCGACAACCGCTTGTACATGTCGTATTCGCCGGCGGTGCCCAGCACGTCCTCGCCTTGCAGGAAGTTGCGCACCAGCTCGTCCGCGTAGGCGCCGGAGAAATGCCGGTCTCGCTCAGCGTACGACTGCTCCGATCCACGGAGTTGGGCCGTCTTCACTCGATCGAGCTCCGTCTGCGTGAAGCCGAACCTCGAGACGCGCTCCGCTTCCGTGAGAACGGCGTCGAGACCGGTGACGACGCCCCCCGGCCGGACTCCGCCGAAGATCGTGAAGACATCGGCCGAGCGAAGGAAGTAGCCACGGCCGAGTCCCGAGGCCGTGAAGGGCGGGTTGGCTTTCTGCGCGATGTCGCTCAGCCGCGTGTTCAACATCGATGTCGCCAGACGCCAGACGAAGCGCTCGCGAAAGGATGCGACCGTCGATTGATCGCGCGGCGGCAAGAGCGAGTAGAGGACGAAGCTGGAGTTCATCGCTTCGTGGTCGGTCGCGATGCTGATGTACGTCGAGTCGTGCGTCGGGACGGCAAAGGTCGGTCTCGGCGTCGGATTCGCGGTAGCCGGAATCTTCGAGAACTCCTCGCGGATCATGCGCTCGACGGCGTCCTTGTCGACGTCACCGACGACGATCACCGCCATCAGTTCCGGGCGGTACCACTCTTCATAGAAGCGCCGAAGCGCCGACTGTGGGAACGTGTGCAGGTACTCCGCGCTGCCAATCGGCAGCCGCTCCGCGTAGCGTGAGCCCTTCAACAGAACCGGGAATTGCTTGTCCTGCATGCGAGCACCGGCGCCGCGCCGGAGCCGCCACTCCTCGGTGACGACGCCCCGCTTGCTTTCCACCTCGGCGGAATCAAAGCGCTGGCCGTGCGCCCAGTCGGCGAGAATCTGGATCCCCTTGGGCAGGTAGTTCCCGGTGTCGGTCGGGATTGCGATCATGTACACCGTCTCGTCGAACGACGTGTACGCGTGTCCTGCTTCGGGAAGTGCGCCGTCCCGTTGAACGCCATGTGCTCGGTCATGTGCGCCAGACCGAGCTGGTCCTGAGCCTCGAGCACCGATCCGGCGTTGACCGCGAGCCGCAGCTCGGCGCGTTTCAGCGGATAGTGGTTCGGGCGGATGTAGTAATGGATTCCGTTCGACAGGACACCGGTCGTAACGAGTGGGTCGAGCGTCAGCTTTGCCGACGGGTCGTAGCTCCCGGTGGATTGCTGGTTGACTTGGGCGACCAGGAGCTGCGAGGTAGCCATTAGGATCGATCCAGCAGCCAGCGTGACAAGAACCTTGCGCGTCATGACCAACTCCGGATGGAGAGTTACCCAAGCTGCCTCCGGGACCGGCAGCCGGCCAGCAATCAAATAGTGCTTGTCAGCTGCAACGCTGGTTAGGCCGCTGTGCACTCAGCCAGGACCCGGTCCCTGCACTGACGTTACCCACCGCGTCCATGTTTCGATGTCAGCATAGTGTTCGCCACTCAGCTGTTCCAGGAGAGCCAATGCTTGGTCCCGCCCCGCTTCCGGACTAGCGCGGAGACGTGCAAGCAGCAATGGCGCGCCGGCGCGCAACAGCGCATCGGCGTGGCCAACGTCGTAATGTGACATTATCTTGTCTTGGTCGACGCGGTGGTGCCGGACGTCGATCGGATCGCGCGACGCATCGAGAACCTGCTGCCGACGTGAGCGCGGAAACGGGACACGTTGGCGCGGTCTGCGCCGGTCGTCGTCGCCACCGGAGCAATAGGAGAGCGCCATGCGCCAGTCGTCCGATCGCCGCTCGTTCGTCGCGTCTGTGGCCTCACTCGCCGGCCTCGCGGTCGTGGGTGAGGGACTTGATCCGGCGCACAATTGAGGCAATCGGCAGTCGGCGGAATGGAATCCGATGCCCCCGCCTGGTGTGCCGATGCCATCGGTTGCGGAGAAGATTGCGTCACGGTGTCCCGCGAAGAAACTGAATTGGCGCCTAACGCCTGAGCTAAGCCGCCGCCGCGATGGCGGCGGTCGGCTTGAGCGATTTGCTGGGCAGCGCCACCATCATGTTCCGCCGAGCTGTCGAGCGCGTGCTCTCTCCTGCCACGCTGAAACATTCACGCCCTTCACGAGGAGCCATAGCATTAAGAGGATTTCCGCCAGAGCGCCGAAGGGCAGAACGTAGGAGGACAGAAGGGTTGCGAGTGGTGCCCACACAAAAGTCAGCCAGCCCACTCCGGCTAACATCAACAACACACCAAGGATTCGCGGCAGGAACGTCGACCTGAAGATGAGATACCCGATCAAGAGGTCGAAGAGCGCGAAAAGCACCAGGGCGATGCTGAATGCCTGGGAATACAGTTTGAGGCACAGAAGCACCGCTGCTTGCAACTGCTCCACCTTGAATGCGCTCAACAATTGGCTGTCTCCAAGGATCACCAAAGGAGCGAGTTGCAAGACTCCGCCAAAGATCTGAACGGCGCACCCCACAAGACTGAAGAACGCCGCGAGCAACGACAAGCTCCGGTTCACCGGTTCGAACAGACTATAGAGAAGAGCCGTCAACACGATGTAGATCACGTTCGCGATCAGACCGACCGCGAAACCTGACCGATACAAAGCGCCATGCGCCAGGATGCTGGTCGCGGTAGCCGCGGCATCGCCTGGAACCACAAGTCCTTTCGCGAGGAATGCGCCGAAGAACGCCGTCAGGAAGTAGAGCAGATAGACGACACCGATAGTCCTCGCATTGGGGCGCGGAGAGGCCGAGCGCGCTGCGCTCGAGGCTAGTCCGGAAGGTCCTGCTAGACTCGGAGCGAGCATCGGAATCCGCGAGCGGCATAGTAGGACTCGGCACCGTTGTGGTACACGAAGACCGTGTCGTAGCGGCGATCGCAGAACAACGCGCCGCCAAGCTTCCGGATGTTGACAGGTGTTTGCACCCAGCTGGACGTGGTGGTGTCAAACTGACCAAGCTCCTGAAGCCGCCGGTACTCGGTCACGGTGAGGAGTACCGCCCCCATTGCCGTTGCCATCTCAACCGCGCTGCTTTTGGGCTTGTGCTCCCTCCGTGACTCTAGCGCTTCGCGGTCATAACAGACGCTTCGTCGTCCCTTAGGGCTTTGCGCTGAACAATCCACAAAGATGAGTTCGCCTGTCGCCGTATCGACACCGACAACATCCGGTTCGCCTTCAGATTGCTCCATTTCATTGAGCGACCAGAGTTTGGCACTGTTCGACTCGAGTCTCGCCTGCACTGTCCGCCATTCGAGACTACCAGCATGGCGGCGCACGTGCGCTTCGAAGCGGGCCCGCAATGCCCTCAGCAAGTCGTCGCGTTGCTTCGCGGTAAGGTTTTTCGCTCTGGGCATCTCTCAATCTGCCTTTGCGTGAGGTTTGCCGCCTAAAGCCCCAGTTTCAGCTGCGAGCGATCTATCCTCAAGGCGTAGCAAGATCATCAGCGCGGCGGGCGCGACGCCTGAGAGGCGATCGACCCAACGACTTTGGAGAGATCGTCTGCTGCAACTATCGTTAAGCATCAGCGCGGCGAATCAAGTAGAACCCAGGCAGTATCAGAGCGAGTTAACCTTCCGCGCGTTCTGACGTACGGTTCGCTCGGATCTGAGTGTGAGTTCTTGACGAAGTCAATCGTAACCGAGTCCCGCCATACGGGGTCGGACGGTTCCCACGGCTCCTTTTCAGTGTCATGCCAAAACTCGATCTGTGGTTTTCTGCCGACCATCTGCCAAACCTCGATCACGCTCGCATCCATGTCTTCTTCTCCCGCCATGGAAGTCAGGACGAATCGCTCTCCGTTCGGCGAAGGCACTGGCAAGCCTGAAACAGTCGTTGTGTCCCCGGTCGAATCGTCAACAATTAAGTAACGGCCTGTTCCTTCATAGGGAACCAGATGGACGATGTGAGAGTGGATTGCTTTCAGGTAGCCGGCATACCGTCGTGCGGGCGAGAGTGAAAGCTTGGTTGTGTCATCTTTGAAAATCGCAGTTCTACCGTTGAGCAATTGAATTCTGAGCTCGGCACCTATGCGCGCCACCCTACCATCTGCCGCGCGAATGCCCGCCGCTTCGATCGCCTCAATCGAATCGGACCAGGTTCTCGGTGCCCTGCCGTCCGTCTCCGCGGCTGGACTTGCGGGCGGCGATGATGGAGGGGCCGGCGGAGAGGGACGCGGCTGCTCAGTAGCGCATCCAATCAGTATCACTACGCCACATAGCTGCGGTGCCCCTCTCTCAAGAAGCAAGTTCAAAACTGGAATCCCGGCTGATGCATAACGCCTTAGCTCAGCTGCAGCGTTCGTTATGTGGCTGAATCGAGATGTCAATCGAACAGCGCCTCGCCGCGGGACTGTGCGCCCTGACGAAGAAGCGATACCCAGGCCCACAGCAGCCAATCGATGACGCGTTCGTCCGGCACATCGTGATCCAGCTCCGCTTCGCGCCGGAGCGCCCCAATGGCAGGCGTAAGGAGTTGCTGATCAAGAATCCGGGCATATTCGCGCGCAAGAAACTGGTGAAACATCAAGAGTGCGGTGAGTCGTTCGTCGAAGGGTCGATCGGTCGCAGGTGGCGTGAAGAAATAGAATCCAGCCACGAAGCTGTCGAAAACGGGCACGCGGGGATCGACCATGTGCACAAGCTTGGTCGCGAACGAGAACTGCAGGCCGTGATTGGCGTCATCAGCGTCGGATATAACGCGCGTCGCGCGCTCAAGGTCCGTGAGGCCAACGGCCTGATACTGCGCGAGTAGCTCGAAGTAGCGCTCGTAGAACGCAGGAGATAGCCGAGCCGCGTTCATTCGCCAATACTTGCGATAGGCGCGTTGGAATTCCGCAGACGCCGGCGCAGATCCGTTCGCCGCGAGATCCGCGCGTAGGTGCAGGTATTCGCGAAAGTCGCCGATGCGACGGAGAGCGTCGACCACCGCCGGCGCATTGCTATTGATTAGGCGATACATCCGGATCCGGTCGAGTGCCGTGTAGCCACATGACGCCCAGCTTCTGCTGCGGGCGAACACATGAAAGCGGCGGCGGAGCCGCCGCCAACCTTAGCTCGCCCGTCTGCAGCAAGCAACGTTAGAGCGCCGGGCGAGATGGTCGACTGGGCTGCTTCGCAGCCTTGAGGAGCAGGGCGAGATCATCGACAGTATTGACCGAGTTGAGGCGCACCGGTGGCTCACCGTAGGGCATTTGCAGCGAGTAACCGGAGTCCTCTCGGATCACAACGAACGTGAAGCGGCGGCTGCCGTCCGGGGTTTCTGGTGCTCCCTTTCGCTGGTAAAGCGCGAGGAGCTCGTTCATCATCACGACGACGTACGAGTTTCCGATGTTGTCGATGACGACGGCCGCCGCCTGTGGAATCGGCCTGCCAGCTCCGAGAAGTGCCTGGTATCGCTCCAAGACCAGGTCCAAGCCCTCCGCCCAGAGGCGATTCGGCATCGCGTAGTCCGGCTTTCTCGCGAGATCTCGGAACGCCAGAAGAAGCACGGGTTCCTTCTTCACCCGATACTCGAATACTTGCGACTGGCCGCCACCGAGCTGGCTCGGCGGATCGTAACCCAACCGCTCGGCGCGTCGCTGCAAATCGTTGTAAACCAACTCCCATTGTTTCATCGTCATAGTGAAACCGTGTTCGTCGCTCTAACGCCCCAGCTAACTTGCGAGCGAGTCCAATAAAAGGCGAGCGCAGCGAGCTTCCATGAATCGCTCGTCAGGTTCAGCGTTCGTTAGCCTGCACTCGCGGCGTGACCTACGCCGCCACCAGCCCGAAACTCATACTTGCGTCGGAATCGCCGCACTGCGTCATCAACTTGGTCTGGCGGGCACGTGCCCGTGCCGCCGCGGACGTACTCACGAAGACGATCCACGAGGACGATGACCGCAATGTCTTCGACAACCTCTGAGAGGTATATGGGGAAGTATTGCGCGCGAGCAGCGGATCGAGCGGTGAGCCACTCATGCTCGCCGACCCTGAGCCAAACCAGAACGTGAGTGTTGCCTTCGGAATCGACACCTGTGCAATACGAAGGTATCGGATGCATGTGTGGTCGGCTCTGTGCCAGGTCGGCGATTTCGGACCGCGCCGCCAATCCGAGTTGAAGCGGGAACGATCCAGGCAAATCCGGACTCCAGAGCAAGTCGCTAGCGAGAAACGGCTTATCTGCCGGCAGGTGACCCGCCTCCTGGGCCTCGTTCAGGTTCTGCTGGGTGAACCAAGTGTGGATGAACCAGGAGAGGAGATCCATGCCGCGCGCCTGGAAGTCAACGTGTGACGCGCGTATTCGAAGTAGCGGCAGCCGGAAATGATCACAAAGCACGTTCTTCTCGCCGTCTCTCCGTTCCTGTGCGGACCGCGAGTGGCTGGGTCCGTCGAACTCTACCGCAAAGATGGGATCGATCGCCGAATCTGTGACGACGAAATCAAAATGTGATTGCAACGCGAAGCGGTACTGGGCTCCGAGAATGCCGCTACCGTCCAGCTTGAAAACATCGGCGAGTCGCACCTTCGGAAACACATGCGCGCCGTACCGATGAACGGCCCTCTGTAGGCGATCATGGACTTCTCGTTCTCTGGTGTTCAACAACCGCTGGAGCATGGGAAAAACCATGGTGTGCAGGCTAACTAGTAATAGACTGCTTACCTATCCTGCAGCGGATTTCGAAAGGTCGCAAGCTCATGCGACTTTCGCAGATTCTCCAGAGAGGTCGACGCCGACTGTAACACGTAAACGCGCGACTGGCTTCGCGCGAAATGCTCGGCATTGGAGAAGCGCCAAAGGTTGCGAGTTCCGCGCGACATACTAATGCGGGAAGTTGTTGGAGAGTAGTAGCGTCAATCACCGGACCCTCCGCCTTTCCATAAGCGGTCAGCCGGGCTCCGCACGCCCAGCTCCCCGCGATTGGGCACGTGCGTGTACACCATCGTCTTGCGAACGTCGAGGTGGCCGAACGCGCCGCCTGAAAGGAAAGGTTTAGGGGTTCACCTACCGCGCAATGTTTTCCAGGCGAATGCCGCATCCGTCGCGAATGGCTTGCCGCGCCTCGCTGACCCGCCGCAAGAAACCGGGATCATGCTCGAGACGGTAATCAAACCAATCATCCTCGCTTTCAAACCCGATCAGAATGCCTGCCGGCTTTCCATGCCGTGTGATCACAATTTCCGCGTTGGCCGCCATCCGCAAATAGCGCGACAAATCGTCCTTTACCTTGGCGAGAGCGACTTCATGACTCGCCGACCCCGTGCTCCTGAAGCCACGCTTCAGCTTCTTCTTTCGGGACGATCGCGAGGACTTGGACTTCTTGATCGTTGATGTCATAAAACACCCGGAACTCATCGACACGAAGCCGATACTGTGGTTGTGATACCCCGCGCAGCCGTTTGATGCGACTCTTGTATGTCTTCTGAGGCTGATGCCGAAGATGCGTTTCGAGAGCGTCCCGGACTGTCGCGCGATGATAGGTGGGCAACGCTCGCAAACTCTGCGCGGCCTGCGGCGCCAAGACGATCTCAAAGCGCATTCCGTCCTAATATAGCCAGCATCTGGCCAAAATGCGAGTTGCGCCACATACGAGCCTCAGGCGGTCAGCCGGGCTCCGCATGCCGCAACGGATGACACGTTGCCAACTTTGGAATTCGGCTCATTGAGTCGGGTCGCTGCTGGTGTGATCCGTAGGCGAGACGTCCAGAACGTTCGCGGGATGGTCGTTCCTTCCGGAAACTGCGTATCGGATCGCAGGTGACCGAACCGAAATGCGCAGCATGTGAGCACTCGTGCCTCACACTCGAGCCTCGGCCCCTATACTTCTCAGGCTTCTCGCACCTGTGTATTTCTGGGTTGTTAACCCGGCCAGACTCTCTTATATAGTAGTCCCGGTAAATCGCCCTCCCTGGAGGAGCCTTGTCCAGCGCCGTCTCTTCGACCGTCTCCGCAATGCCCCCGCGCCGCGAGCGGCTGCTCGCGCTCGACGTCTTTCGCGGGCTCACGATCGCCGGGATGCTGCTCGTCAATAATCCCGGCAGCTGGGGCGCGATCTATCCGCCACTCGAGCACGCGGAGTGGAACGGGTGGACTCCGACCGATCTGATCTTCCCGTTCTTCCTCTTCATCGTCGGCATCACGACCTATCTCTCCTTCACATCGCGGCGCGAGCACGGCGCCGACGACGCCGCGCTCATCAAGCAGGTCATCCGCCGAGGACTGATCATTTACTTCCTCGGATTTCTGATGTCGTGGTTCCCATTTTATCAGTGGGGGCCGACAGTCCCGGGATTCGATCACCCGACGTTCATGGACCGCTTCATCTACCGGTTCGAGCACGTCCGCATCATGGGGGTGCTCG
>WNGF01022177.1_pt1 | contig 11421 bp, 5 predicted proteins | sample 5400641 | NCBI WGS metagenome assembly WNGF01 (sample SAMN13153371, study PRJNA577476) | soil metagenome | isolation source: 80 cm soil or saprolite under grassland replicate 2 | place: USA:California | collected 2016-06-15 | reverse complement strand
AGCAGCGTGAAGATGTTTAGGACCAAGATTGTGGTCGAAAAAGCACCGATGAAAATTTCCGACGCAGCGCGCCAGCTTTGCGGCGATTCGATTTGGCCGCTGTTCAATCCGGCGGATGACAACAGATAGCCAAACAAAGTCGCCGATAGCGCAACACCCATGGCTCCGCCCGTGCGCGCGGTCGTCGCAATCATACCGGCTGCGGCGCCGATTCTCTCTGGACTCACCGCGTTCAAAATCGAGCTTTGATTGGGCGCATTGAACAAGGCCCAGCCGATGCCCCAGAGCACCAGCGGGAAGACAATTCTTAACAGCGATGAGTGAAGATCCAGCGTGGACAAGAAGAATTGCGCGAGGGCAATGATGGCGCAACCGATGGTGCAAAGCAGGCGCGAGCCCAGCCGGTCCGACAGCGCGCCGGCGACGGGCGCTAGGAACATAATGATCAGCGAGTCCGCCACGATGATCCAACCCACTTGCGACGGCGAATATCCGAGTAAGTTCTGGAGAAAGAAGGGAAGGAGAAAATTGATCGCTGACAAAGTTGCGGAGATCAAAAATAGGCTCAAGATACCGGCGCTAAAAAGCCTCGTGTGAAACATGGAAAGATTCAAGATCGGCGTCTTGGCTCTGGCTTCGGAGCGCAAGAGAAAGATCAGCGCGACCAGCGACAAGGATAACGTCGTGAGAAATATCGGATGGCGCCAACCGACGCGCGGCAACTGGTCGATCGCATAGATAAACAGCCCGTTGGTCAGAAGCAGCAAGATCGCTCCTGGAATGTCGACGGCGACTTGCTCTTTTGTTCTGGTCTCGGGGATGACTTTCCAGGCGAGATAGGCGCCGTAGAGACTAAACGGCATATTGATATAAAAGATCCAGCGCCAACCGATCGTGTCGATCAGAAAGCCGCCCAATGATGGGCCGGTGAGAAAACCGATGTGGAACGCCGTCGACGTCAGGCCCAAGGCTCGGCCACGCTCCTGAGGGGGTAAATTTACCGAGACAATCGCTCGACCATTGGCCGCGATCATGGAACCACCGAGGGCCTGGATCGCGCGGAAAAGGATCAATTGGCCTGTGGTCTGAGAAAGACCGCAAACGGCAGAGGCGGTCACGAAGATCAAGAAGCCCAGGCTGTAAAAGCGGCGCCGGCCGAAAAGATCGCCGAGTCTACCCATGGTGATAATCAATCCGATGAGAACCAAGTCATAAATCAGTATGGTCCATTGGATCGTCGTGAACGCGGTATGAAAAGTTGCCGTCAACGTGGGCAAAGCTACGGTAATTGCCCGCTGATCCAGGCCGACGATAGTTTGGCCGATGCAGACGCTGAGCAGGATCAACCGCGATGTGCGCCGTCCTTTTTGCGATTGATCAGGTTGCATGCGTATTGTTGAAGCGCCGGTTTATTCTTGCTGCCGTCCTCTGACAGCGGAAAAGAAGACTGAGAGTAGTGTGACGATGTTGACGATATGCACGGTGTGATTGAATGAGCGGACGAAAAGTTCGGGAGCTTCGCCCCATAATTGTGGCGACTCCACTTGTGCGCGCGTCAAACCGGCTGCGGCGAGCCCGTAGGTGAACAAGGTCGCCGAGAGCGCGACTCCCATCGCGCCTCCGGTACGGGCCGTGGTGGTGTTCATGCCCGATGCCGTGCCGACTTTATCCCGCGGCACCGAACCCAGGATCGCGCTCTGGTTGGGCGAGTTAAAAATCGCCCAACCGAGGCCGATAAGCAACAACGGCAATATGATGCGTGGGATCGAAGAATCAACTCCCAACGACGCAATAAAGAATTGTCCGATGACGATCAGGCCCGAGCCGGCGGTGCAGAGCAGGCGCGAGCCCATTCGATCGGACAACCACCCGGCAATGGGCGCGATCAACACGATGACCACGGAGTTGGCGATCAAGATCCAGCCCATATGGGTAGGTGAAAAATGAAGAATATTCTGCAGGTAAAATGGCATCAAAAAACTAATCGCCGACTGCGTCGAAGTGATGAAAAATAGGCTGAGCATCGAGGCTGTGAAAAGCCGGTTACGAAACAGCGCGAAGCTCAAGATCGGCATACGCGACCGCAGTTCGACGAACACGAACAGCGCACCTGCGACCATCGAGAGCATCAGCATGATCGCGACGGACGAATCGCGCCAGCCCAGGTGGGGAAGCTGATTCATCGCGTAGAGGAAGAGGCTGCAAGTTGCCATGAGCAAGATCGCTCCCGGGAAGTCCACGGAAATATCTTTGACATCTTCCTTGCTTTCTTCGAGCAGCTTCCACGCTAGATAAGCGCCCCAGATGCCGACCGGCAGATTAAGATAGAAAATCCAACGCCATCCAACGGTGTCAATGAGAAAACCACCCAACGTCGGGCCGGTAAGAAAACCGACATGAAAAGCCATGGACGCAAAGCCCATCGCCTTGCCGCGCTCGCTGGCGGGAAATGCCACGGACGCGATGGCGCGGCCGTTAGCCGAGATCATCGCCCCGCCCACCGCCTGCAAACCGCGAAATAGGATGATCTGCCATGCCGATTGGGCAGCGCCACAGAGCGCGGAGCCTAAAACGAAGACGAGAAACCCGGCGGCATAATATCGCCGCCGGCCAAATAGATCGCCTAAACGGCCGACGGTGATCACGGTGCCGATCAAGAGCAAATCATAAATCAATAAAACCCACTGAATGGTCGTTAAGCTGGTGTTAAAAGTGTGGGTTAGCGTCGGCAGCGCGACGAGCAGCGCGCGCTGATCCAAACCGACGATAAATTGACCGACGCAAACATTGAAAAGAATCAGGGTGAGCCGTCTCTCGTCCGCAGGCGCCTCATCGTTGCTTTGTTGCATGTTCGAAGCGCGCTTTCAAAACGCGAATAAAGAATTAGCGCAGGCGAAAATCGCTTGCCCTATGAGAAAAGATTGTCGGGAGCGACTAGGAAGATTTGAGCGACCGCGATTCCTGCAATTCTCTGAGGGCCTCCTCGCGTGCACGCTTCCGGCTGGCCTTCCTTTTATCTTTGAAGACTTTGCCGGGAGGAGGAAGCTCTTTTCGCACCCGCGCTAGGCCTGGCGGTATTCTCTTCGAAGACGGTTTCAATGAAGCGTCCTTTGCTCTAAAGCTTCGTCAGTCGAGCGGACGGCCGCGCGGGAGAAAGTGAATTCGTCGCCGAGCGAGTCTACTTGGATACGATCGCCTTCTTTGAATTCTCCTTCGAGGATCTTAATCGCCAGCGGGTCCTGAATCAAACGCTGGATCGTTCGCTTGAGCGGGCGTGCGCCGTACACCGGATCGTACCCTTTGTCCGCCAGTAGCGCTTTGGCGCGATCGCTAATCTCCAGTGCCATCTTTCTGCTCGCCAGGTTCTGGCGCAGTCGCTTGAGCTGGATTTCAACGATCGATTTAATTTCGTCGCGGCCGAGATTGTTAAAGATAATCGTCTCGTCAACCCGGTTCAAAAATTCCGGTTTAAACGCGTCGCGCAGCGCAGCGTTGACGCGCTGCTCCAACTCCTTGCGATTGTGTGTCCCGAGTTCGAGAATGTATTGGCTGCCGAGATTGGAGGTCATAATGATAACGGTATTCTTGAAATCGACGGTGCGGCCTTGGCCGTCGGTCATTCTGCCGTCCTCGAGAATCTGCAAGAGGGCGTTAAAGACGTCGGGATGCGCTTTTTCGATTTCATCGAACAGCACGACGGAATAAGGCCGGCGGCGCACCGCTTCGGTCAGGTAACCTCCTTCCTCGTAGCCGACGTAGCCCGGAGGAGCGCCGATCAGCCGCGACACGGAGTGCTTTTCCATGAATTCCGACATGTCGAGCCGCACCATCGCTTGCTCGTCATCGAAGAGAAATTCCGCGAGCGCCCGGCACAGTTCGGTTTTACCGACGCCGGTGGGGCCGAGAAAGATGAATGAACCGATGGGACGGTTTTCGTCTTGCAAACCCGCGCGCGCGCGTCGGACTGCGTTCGATACCGCGTGAATCGCGCTGTCCTGTCCGACGACCCGCAGCTTGAGGCGATCTTCCATCTTGAGCAGTTTCTGAATTTCTCCCTCGAGCATTTTTGCCACCGGAATGCCGGTCCACTTCGCCACGACTTCGGCGACGTCTTCGGCGTCCACTTCTTCTTTGAGCATCTTTTGATTCTTCTGCAGCTCGGCGAGTTTCTGGTTGGCATCTTCCAACTCTTTCTGAAGCTGGGTCAGCGTGCCGTAACGCAATTCTGCAGCGCGGTTGAGATTTCCCTCGCGTTGCGCTTTTTGCTCTTCGACTTTCGTCGATTCAATCTTCTCTTTGAGCGAGCGAATGCGCTGGATCGATTCCTTCTCGTTTTGCCAGTGAGCCTTCAGTCCGCTCGAAGTTTCGCGCAGGTTTTCAATCTCGCGTTCCAGTTGCGCCAAGCGTTCCCTGGAGGCTTTGTCTTCTTCGCGCTTGAGCGCTTGTCGTTCGATCTCGAGCTGGAGAATCTTTCGCTCCACTTCGTCGATCTCGATGGGCATGCTGTCGATTTCTATTCTCAGGCGTGATGCCGCTTCGTCGATGAGATCGATCGCTTTGTCCGGCAGAAAGCGGTCACTGATGTAGCGATGCGACAAGGTCGCCGCGCCGATGATGGCGCCGTCCGTGATGCGCACGCCGTGATGGACTTCGTACCGTTCTTTTAGCCCGCGCAGGATCGCGATGGTGTCTTCCACCGAAGGTTCGCCAACGAAGACAGGTTGGAAGCGCCGCTCCAGCGCAGGATCTTTCTCGACGCGCTTGCGATATTCATCCAAGGTTGTGGCGCCAACGCAACGAAGCTCGCCGCGCGCGAGCGCCGGTTTGAGCATGTTCGACGCGTCCATTGCGCCTTCGGCCGCGCCGGCGCCGACCAAGGTGTGGAGCTCGTCGATGAAAAGAATGACTTGACCGCTTGCGTCGGTGACTTCCTTGAGTACCGCCTTGAGGCGGTCTTCAAATTCGCCGCGAAATTTCGCTCCCGCCACCAAAGCTCCCAAATCAAGCCCGAGCAGGCGCTTGTCCTTGAGTCCCTCAGGAACGTCGCCGTTGACTATGCGCAGCGCCAGTCCCTCGACGATGGCGGTCTTGCCAACTCCGGGCTCGCCGATCAGCACCGGATTATTCTTGGTTCGACGTGACAGGACTTGGATGACTCTGCGAATCTCGTCGTCGCGGCCGATGACGGGATCGAGCTTTCCCTTGCGGGCGAGTTCGGTAAGATCACGGCCGTATTTTTCCAGGGCTTGATACTTTTCTTCGGGGTTGGGATCAGTAATTCTTTGAGCGCCGCGAATGCCGACCAAGGCGCTCAAAATTTTATCGCGCGAGGCGCCGAGTTCTTTGAGAATTTTGCCGGACTCGCCGCTGTCTTGCACTATTGCGAGCAGCAAGTGCTCTGTGGATACGTATTCATCTTTGAGAGATTCGGCCTCCGCCTCGGCGTTTTCAATGACTTTCTTTAAGCGCGGGGTAATGTAAGTTTGGCCGGTGGCGCCGGTGACTTGCGGCAGCCGATCGAGCGCTTGTTGCAATCGTTCGGTTAACTTGCCGAGCGGCACTGCCAGTTTCTGCAGAAGCGATACGACGACGCCTTCCTTCTGTCCCAGCAGGGCGAAAACCAGATGTTCGACGTCGATGGCTTGGTGGTTACGTTTGTCGGCAAGCCCTTGAGCGTGCTGCAACGCTTCCTGTGATTTGGTTGTGAGTTTTTCTAAGCGCATACCCTTCTTACCCCGATTTTTTTTAATGAAAACTTAAGCATCGTTGGGCGATCTGTCAAGAAAGCGAAGAATCGCCAAATGGACGGCAAATGTGAAAAAGACGATTGGCCCAGTGCTCAAACAGCGCTAATTTTGCTAACCGCAGGCAACGAGGGACGGCAATTACAATGGATTTGTTTACGGCTGTTTTTTTGCGAGCTCGAAGTATTCGAAAATCTGAGGATCGCCTTTGCGGACCGAAGCTATGCCGGCTGCGCAATCGGCCAAGACAATGCCCTCATTTGGGACGAGCACAAACGGATGGTCGGCCGGCTCGATCGCAGTCCCGGGTGTTTTGGGCTGCTGCGGTGAGATGGGCGGTGAAGAGATTGGTCGTGTTCAGTTGGGACTGAATCAACTGCATGAGCGAACGCCCTTGGTCCTGGCTGGAGTTGCTTGCGTCGGTTGGCAAGATGAGTGGCGTGATCGGATCGATGATGAGCAGTGTCGCGCCTAACCTCCGTGCGTAGCTACCGAGGTCGGCGACAATCTTTTGGGGATCGATGCCTTTCTCGCTGCCGCTGCGCGCGCCAAAGTAGGGAGAGGCGTCTAAAATGACCAGATTTTTCTCTTGAATATGCTGCTGTAAATCCCACGAAAAGGAGGCAGCCGATTCCAAAATTTCCGCGGGGCGTTCATCTACGGTGACGTAAACCGCCTTTTCTCCCTGCCCAAGGCTGTGTATCAAAAACTGTAAACAAGCGATGGTTTTTCCCGTGCCGGTATCACCGGTCAAAAGGTAGCTGCGGCCCTTGATGTAGCCGCCGTGAAGCAACCGGTCGAGTCCGGCAATGCCGGTCGAAATGCGCTCGCTAACCATTTCGGAGGGTTCCTGGTTTTAGCGCGCCGGAGTCATCGGCTGGATCACGATGCCTTGTCCCTTGACGATGTCAAATTCGAGCTGGGTCGGCTTCACGTTGGTGCAGCGCATCTTTTCGACGATCAGGCTGCGCGCCAGTTGGCCGTCATTCCAGATCATTTCTAACACGATGGCGCCGGCCACCAGATATTCCTCCATCCCATGCATCGTTCGTTCGCCGGTCCGGGGAACCGCGTAGGAGGTTAGGACATTGGTCGTTTGCACGGAAGAACGCAGCATTTTAATCAGCAGGCGGATCTGATCTTGGATTCGAATGGCGCTATCGCGCAAGAGCACAAACGGCCCGGCTGGATCGAGCACCAGCCTCTGAGCCCCGAGCTGGTTAGCGAAACCAGCCAGATCGCTCACGGCTTTTTGGACATCGATATGCCTTTCTTTACCCGGTCCTGAAAGGGAGCTGAGATAGGCCCCAGCGTTCAAAATCGCCAGCGCTTTGTTCTCGACATGCGGTTCGAGATCCCAACCCATCGAAGCCGCCTGTTCCAAAACGTCCATGGGGCTCTCATCGGCGGTTACAAAAATACATTTTTCGTTACGGTTGAGACCTTCGACGAGGAACTGTAAAGCGAAAATACTTTTCCCCGTACCGGGTTCCCCGGTAATAAGGATTGACCGGCCCTTGGGAAATCCCCCTTCGATCAGGGGGTCGAGCCCTGCGAGTCCCGTCGATACGCGCTCTGTGTTTAACATGACCGTCCTTTGCGATTAACCGTCCGTTTGGGTCAATCGAGCTCTGCCTGTTCTGTTCGTTTCGGAGTTTTCGCTCCGTGGTAGATTCGCATCACATTCCGCATTTGGCATTCGGTCGTGATTGGGCCGTTTCTACGACTTCCAACGCCTCTTCCAAGCGAAACCGGTGTGCCAGCGCCGACTCTGAGGAGTTTGGTGGGCGTGATGATCATCGGACTGTGCGCTGTCAGTAACTTGAAACCGCTCTTCTTCAGCGTGATTCAACCGGGGCTCGCCCAAGACGTAATCGTGGCCGTCCGGTTTGATAGCGGCTTCTTTTTCCGCCAACTGTTTGCGCAAGGACTCAATTTCTTCATGGTAGATTTGCTCGAGCCCCCGCGCTGTTGCGTCCCGTTCTTCCAGGGCCCACTCTTTTTGGCTCAGCTCTGCCTGCAGTAAAGCCAGCCGGGCTTGAAGCTCCGTATGCATTCGCTCGGTTTCTCCGGCCAATGCGCTTTCCGTTTGGGAGGTTGCCAACTCCAATTGCGCGCATCGTTCCTGCAACGAATCCATTTCCGCTTTAACCCGAACCAACTCGTCGTTACGGTTCTGCAGGATTTGATTTCTCTCTTCTGCTTCGCGAATGAGCCGTTCGAGTTCGTATCTTAGTGTATCCTCGATATTCGCCTGCGCCAAGTCGCGTTCCTGGAGCACGCTGTTTTTTTGCGCGAGTTGCGAGTTTAGATCTGCCATCCGCGCTGCATACTCCTGAGTGACTTGCTCGGTCCGGCTGAGCGCCGTTAGTTGAGCGTGTTGCAGCTCTGTATCGAGCTCCTCGATGCGACTCTGGAGTACTCGAGCCTCCGACTCGGCTTTTTCCAGCTCCAAACTCCGATCTTTGACGTCGTGCTGTTGTTCGGCGAGCTTGGCTTCAAGTTTTTGAATCTGGCTTTTGTGTGCCAGCGCGACATTCTCCATCGTCGCCTGCGGCTGCGCTAATGCCCAAGCTTTTTGCTGCAAGTCGCTACGTAGAGAGATCAATTCCGTTTCTAATCGGTTTAGAGCTTGATCGGCGGCTGTTTTAGCGGCAGCCTTTTCTATTTGATTAGAGGTTTCAAGCTCATGCAGGCGTGCCCGCAAAGCCGCCGCTTCAGTCGTCGCCGCCTCAAAATCTTGTTCGCGAATTCTTGACGCGCTTTGCGCTTCATCGACTAGCCGCTCTCGCTCGTCGATTTGGTGGCGAAGAGCGGCGGCGTTTTGTCTTTCTTCGGCCAGCTCATTCTCAAGGTTGTATTGTTTGCCACGATACTCTTCGTGTAAGGCCGCCATCTCCGCTTGATGCGCGGCGAGACTCGACTCGATTTCTCTCTGGAAATTGACTTGAGCCTCGGTTGCACCGAATTCTCGCTGTGCCAGTTGCTCCGATAACCGATTGACCTCGGCTTTCAAATTTCCGATCTCGGCGGCACGGCTTTCCGCCAATAATCCTTTTTCCGTCAACTGGAGTTGCAGCTGGCTGATTGCCGTTTCAAACTGGGCCTTGAATGCGTCGCCCTTCGCCTGAACAGAGTGGAGTTCATCCGCTATTGCACGCAAACTTGTCCCTAACTCTTGTTCAGACGCTAACGCGCGCTGCCAGTTCTCTTCCGTTTGCCGGCGCAACAGCTCAGACTGCTCGTTTCGCTCATGGAGATCGGCGATTTGTGAACGCAACTGGACCACCGTCGTATTCTCTTGATCGGAGAGCTTTTGTCGGTCTTCGAGTTGGCCATGCAGCCGGGCGATCTCTGCGCTCAGTTGCGCTTCAACCGATCTCAATTGTCGTTCTTGTTCCCCGAGGGCGGCTTCTTTCTGTTCCTGGGCGCTTGCTTGGGCGGCGTGAAACTCGCCCTCTTTGGCATGCAGGCGTCCTTCTAGCTCCTGGCGATCCTCTTCGGCACGCTGCCAATTTTGTTCCAGCTGGCGACAGGTATGCTCTGCCTGGGTATTTCTCTCCTGCAGGTCAGCGATCTCTATGCGCAAGCGCTCAAGCTCCGCATTGCTTGAATCACTGGCGCTTCGCTGCTGTGCCAAATCGCTGCGGAGCTGGCTGATTTCTTCACCTAGCCGATCTTCTACCGATTTGACGATGATTTGTTGTTCTTTGAGCGCGTATTCCGTTTGCGCTAGGCTCGCATGTAAGTTCTTCAGTTCTGCTTCAAGACTGCGGCGTGTCTCTTCGCCAAGCTGTCGCGCCGTCAGGTCGGCCGCCGCCGCGGCCTCCAATTGGCTGATCCGTTCGCGCAGCTCCGCGGCCTCGGTGCGGGCGCTGCGAAGTTCATTCTCGCGCTCATTGATCACGCCAAGGCTGCTGGCCTGTTCCTGTTGCAGAGCTTGAATCTTGCTGTGGAGGGCAAGTTCGACCGCTGATACTGCTTCCTGGCGCTCAGTAAGGGCTCGCTCTCTGGCGACGACTTCATGCTGCAAAGCAGCAAGTTCGCCTTCGAACGAGCGGCGGAGTCGCTCATTTTCCTCGGCGTTTGCCGCGGCCGATTGGTGCGTCGATTCGAGCTCGATAATGCGTTGTTGAAGCGTGGCCAATTGTCCGTGAGCGTCGCGCAGCTCGTCGTCTTTTCCCCGCAAAGCTCCCCGTAACTCTTGTTCAGACGCTATGGCGCGCTGCCCATTCTCTTCCAGCTGTCGGCGCAACAGCTCAGAGTGCTCGTTTCGCTCCTGGAGCTGTGAACGCAGTTGGCCAAGCGTCGTATTGTCTTGATCGGAGAGCCTTTGTTGCTCTTCGAGTTGGCCTCGCAACTGGCCGATCTCGGCGATCAGTTGGCCTGCAGCCGATCTCAATTCTGTTTCTTGTTGCCTGAGGGCGGCTTCCTTCTGTTCTTGGGCGATTGCTTGGGCGGCGCGAAACTCATCCTCTTTGGTTTGCAGGCGAGCTTCTAACTCCTGGCCGTGGGCTGCGGCATGCTGCCGATCTTCTTCAAGCTGGTGACGGGCTAGCTCTGCCTGGGTATTTCGCTCCTGGAACTCGGCAATTTCTGAACGCAAACGCTCGAGTTCCGCGTTGCTGGATTCACCGGCCGTTCGCTGCTGTGTTAAATCGCCGCGCAGCTGGTTGATCTCACCGCCAAGTCGATCTTCGACCGATCTGAGGAAGTTTTGTTGTTCTTTGAGCGCGTATTCCTTTTGCGCTAGGCTCGCATGTAAGCTCTTCAGTTCTGCTTCAAGACTGTGGCGTGTCTCTTCGCCAATCTGTCGCGTCGTCAAATCGGCGGCCGTGGCCGCCTGCAATTGACTGATCCGTTCGCGTAACGCAACGGCCTCGGCATGGGCGCTGTGAAGTTCATTCTCGCGCTCATTGATCACGCCAAGGCTGCGGGCCTGTTCCTGTTGCAGAGCCTGAATCTTGCTGTGGAGGGCAAGTTCGACCGCCGCAACGGCTTCCTGACCTTCCCTTATAGTTAGCTCTTCCCTCGTGGCCACTTCACGTTGCAAAGCCGTAAGTTCGTCGTCGAACGAGCGACGAATCCGCTCGATTTCCTCGGCGTTGGCAACGGCTGAGCGGTCGGCGGATTCGAGTTCGATAATGCGCTGCTGAAGTGCGGCCAATTGGCCCTGGGCATCGCGCAGCTCGTCGTCGCGAAATTCGACCAACTCCTGTTTCTGCTCGAGCTGGCTTCGCAGCGTCAGAATGTCGGTCTTGAGGCTGCGTTCGAGCTCAGCGATCGCGGTTTCATTTTCCTGCAACGCGCGATCCCGCATAGCGAGGGCTGTTTGAAGACTATTAAACTCGGCTTCGAATCGGACGCGGGTTTGTTCTAGTTCTTGCGCCGCGATCGCTTGGGCTTCTTGGCGGCCCGCGCGTAGTTCAGCGACCTGGCCCTGCAATGCCGCGATCTCGAATATGGCCTGTTGGAGCTCAGTCGCGACTCCTTGTGACGAGGATTGTCGTTCCGTCAGCTGGTCTTGCAGCTTTGCGAGCTGCTCTTCTAAGCCCTCTTGAAGCGCCCGAGAGATGACCTGTTGTCTCTCGAAGTCCTGTTGATTTTTTTCGAGCTCATGGCGCAGTGCGGCCAGCTCCACCTGCAGGTCCTGGCGATTGATCGCGAATTCCTGCGC
>WNGF01009864.1_pt1 | contig 11422 bp, 10 predicted proteins | sample 5400641 | NCBI WGS metagenome assembly WNGF01 (sample SAMN13153371, study PRJNA577476) | soil metagenome | isolation source: 80 cm soil or saprolite under grassland replicate 2 | place: USA:California | collected 2016-06-15 | reverse complement strand
GCACTGCCCGGTGCAGGCCCGGTCGCAGCAGGTGCCGTCGGGAGCGCAGGCGAGTCCGGTCCGGCACTGGTTCGCCGCGGTGCAAGCTCCCCCTTTGTCGAGCTTCGCGACGCAGCTCCCGCTCGCGTCGCACCAGTTTCCGGGGGAGCAGGCCGTGTCTAGGATGCAGCCGGTCCGGCAGCCGACGCCGCCGCAGGCGTACGGCGCGCAGGGCGTGGTGCTCGCCTCCGGGCAACGACCGGCGCCGTCGCACGAGGCGGGGTTCTCCTGCGTGGACCCGGTGCAGGTCTGGTTGCGGCACTGCCAGAGCGGGTAGGCGCACGTCGCGGCGACGCCGTTGCACGAGCCGCCGCAGGAGCTGAGGTCGGTCGCGCACGCCGCGTGCGGCGCGTGCGGCTGCGCGCCGGCCGTGAGGGTCCCGCAGTTCCCTGCGGACTGGCCGGTGCCGACGCCGTTGCAGGCCTCGCACTCTCCGGAGCAGGCCCGGTCGCAGCAGATCCCCTCGGGCGCGCAGGCGCCGGACCCGCACTCGCCGTCGAGGAGACATCGATCGCCGAGCGCCACCGTGCCCGGCGCCGCCGTTGCGGGCGGGCGGTCCACGTCGTTCGCGTCGTAGGTGAGGAAGCAGCCGGAGAGTGCGAGCGCGAGGAGCGCTGCGGGCGCGCGGTGGCTCATGGGAGCCTCCCGGAGACGAGGGCGAGGCCGCCGCCGGGCAGCGGCCGGAAGTCGAGCGCGACGGGCGCGGCGGACCGGGCGCCGCCGACGAGGTAGAGGACGAGGCCTGTTCCGGCGGACAGCGCGCCGCCCGCGTAGAGGATCTTGGCGGTCGAGGCGCGGCTGGCGACGTCGGCGCGTGCCTGGTCGTAGCCCGCCACGTCCCCGGCGGCGGCCGCGTTCTTCTCGCGCTGGTGGGCCTGGTAGCCGAGGTAGTCGAAGGTTCCGCCCGCGAGGAGGCCGGCGATCCCGATCCCGCCCGCCACCATCCCGGCCGTGCGGAGGCGCGAGGTGCCCGTGCGACGAGGAAGGGGCCCGCCGCCTGCCCGCCGTTGGGCGTCGTGCTCGAGGTCGACGCCGCGCCGGACGATGCAGACGTTCTCCGCGCCATGGCGGACTTCTCCGAACTCTCCCCCCACGATCTCGGCGAGCTCGCCCGCGCGAAGGAGGCGCTCGAGACCCCGAGCCTCGCCATCCGCCTCGCCGATCGGCTCGGGATGCCGATCGAGGCGGTCGTGAAGCGGCTGCCGGACGGCGCCCGCCAGATCCTCTCGAACGGCACGCGCTCGGCGCTCGAGACCGCGCTCGACATCGCGCTGCGGACGCTTGCGCCGGGCAGCGGGGGCGGGGGCGCCGCCGCGGACTGGCTCCACCGGACGGCGGTGGTGGTCACCGGAGCGATCGGCGGCTCGGCGGGCCTCGCCGGGCTCGTCCTCGAGCTTCCGCTCTCGACGGCCGTGATGCTGCGCTCGATCGCGGACCACGCTCGCGCGCAGGGGGAGGACCTCTCGCTCGCCTCGACGCGGCTCGAGTGCCTCGCGGTGTTCGCGTACGGATCGCGCTCGCCCGCGGACGACGCGGCCGAGTCCGCCTATTTCACGATGCGCGCTGCGCTGGGGCGGGCGGTCGCGCACGCGTCGGAGTACGTCGCGGCGCGCAAGGCGGCGGGGGCGACCGTCGAGCGGACCGCGCCCGCGCTCGTCCAGCTCCTGTCGCGGATCGCGCAGCGCTTCGGCGTGAACGTCGCCGACAAGGCCGCGGCGCAGCTCGTCCCCGTCATCGGCGCCGCGGGCGGTGCCGCCGTGAACGCGCTGTTCATCGACCACTACCAGGTGACCGCGCGCGCGCACTTCGCGGTGCGCCGTCTCGTCCGCGAGCACGGCGAAGACGCGGTGCGGCGGGCGTACGGGACGGCATGACGGGTCCCACGAGGAGCGCTCTGACCTCCGGCTGGCGAGCGCGCTGCTGACGGGCAGCGCACCGTCAATCCTTCCGTGTCGAGCGCGCCGCGTGAGCCCCCGGCATATCGGGACCATGAAGACGGCATACCCGACGCTCGATGATCACGGCGCCACCGCGTTCAACCGGTTCGGCGAAGGCCACCTCCCCGGCCACCTCGGCATCGAGATCGTCTCGGTCGAGGCGCAAAGGCTCGTGTGCCGCGTGCCCATCCGTCCCGAGCTCATGGCCCCGAACGGTTTCCTGCACGCGGGTGCGCTCGTCGCCGTGGCGGACACCCTGTGTGGCTACGGATGCATCGCCAACTTGCCGGAGGGAGCGGTCGGCTTCACGACGATCGAGCTCAAGAGCAACTTCCTCGCCACGGCGCGCGAGGGGGCCGTGCTCTGCGAGGCGATGCCGCTGCACCTCGGGCGAACCACACACGTCTGGGACGCGACGCTCACGGAAGAGAGCTCGCGGCGGACCCTCGCACTGTTCCGCTGCACGCAGCTGGTGCTCTGGAAGAAGTAACTCGGTCGGCGGTGGCGTCCGGCTGTTGGATGGGCTGTCGGCCGCGGATGTGAAGCTGGAGGCGGGCCGGTCACGGCGTTCCCCAGGTCACGCATCTGGCGTTCCGGGTCGTGCGGTAGCTCGGGGCCGTTCCCGTTCGCCCGGCTCGGACGCGCGCTGACCGGTGCGTTCGAGAGCGCGTCCGCGCGCGACCCGAAGAGCGGGCGCTCGCGCGCGAGGGGCCCGTACGGTAAGTTCCGCACCCATGTACGAAGAGCGCCCCCACTCCCTCGATCCGAGCGCTCGTCCGGCCGGGGTATCCGCCGACGTCGGAACGGTTCGGGTCGTCGTGTTCGTCTCAATGGCGCTCGCGCTGCTGGTGTTCGCGAGGCAGCTGTTCCTCGGGGGTACGTTCGCGCTTCGAGACTTCCTCCAGTACACCTGGCCCGCGCGCCAGGTGCTCGTCGAAGCGCTGCGTGCAGGGCGGCTGCCCGAGTGGAACGGCGGGATCGCCTTCGGCACGCCGTTCGCCGCGATGCCGACGAACGGCGTCGCCTACCCGCCGCAGTGGATCGCGGCGCTGTTCCCGCTCCCGCTCGGGATCCACGTCGTGATGGCGCTCCATCTGTTCGCCGCGGGAGTGGGGACCGGCCTCCTCGCGCGCCGCTTCGGGGCCGGCGCGCTCGGCGCCGCCCTCGCCGCCGGAGCGCTGATGACCTCCGGCTACGTCGCGTCGAACGAGGTGAACGGGACCTTTCTATCCATCGCGTGGGTTCCCTGGGTCGGATGGGCCGCCGATCGCCTCGCCACGCTCGGCGTGGAGACCGCCGCGGCGAAGGCGCTGCTGCTGCGCCGGACGGCGGTCCTCTCCGCGGTGATCGCGGGCCAGGTCCTCTCCGGCGATCCGTCGTCCGCGCTCACGGCGGGGCTCATCGCCGTGGCGGTGACCCTCGCTCGATCGAACGACCGGCTCAGGGCGGGTGCTCGCCTCGTCATCGCGGGCGCGGGAGCGGTCCTCCTGGCGGCGGCGGTCGTGGCCCCCTCGTTCGCGCTCCTCGGCGCAACGTCGCGGACGCTCGACGACTCGCTACAGTGGTCGATGCACCCGTGGCGACTCGCCGAGCTGATCTGGCCGGACGTGCTCGGCGATCCGATCGAGCCCGTCGCGAACCTGGCCCGGGCCGTGGCGAACACGGGGAACGGAAACGTCGAGCCGAGATGGGCCTACAGCGTCTTCGTCGGTGGTCCGGTGCTCGCGCTCGCGGTCATGGGCGCGTTCCTCGTGCGGAGCTTGCGCGGGGTGCTCGTCGCGTCGCTCCTGATGCTCGCGCTCGCGCTCGGAAAGTACTCGCCCTTGTACGTCGCCTACCGGGCGGTGTTCCCGATCGAGCGGATCCTGCACTTCCCCGAGAAGCACGTCCTGGGTGCCGTTGTGCTCTGGTGCGCCCTCGCCGGCGTCGGGCTGACGCGCCTCCGGGAGAGGCTGCATCCGCGCGTCGGTGAAGGCGCAGGGGGCATCGGTTCCCACGAGGACACCCTCGGGACGCGATTCGTGGTGGGAGCCTGCGTTCCCACCGGAGTGCTGGTCGCCGTGTTCTTCGCGCTCCGGCCCTTCCTCTACGCGCCCATCGCCACCGCCGCGTCCGCAGTGCAGCCGGCGCCCGTGGTCGAGGCGCAGCAGGCGCTCGCCCACATGTTCACTCGGGGCGCGGCGGCGTTCGTGCTCGCAGCGATCGCGGCGACGCTCCTCGCCGCGGCGCGACCCTGGATGGCCGCGGCGGGCGTCGCGCTCCTGGTCGGCCATGCGGGGTGGCTCGGGTGGCAGATGTCGCCCGTGGTCGACGCCACCCGGGTGCGCTCCGTCCCGGCGCTGCTGGCCAACGTGCCCGCGGGAGAGGACGGCGTCCGGCGCCGCGTCCTCAGGACGACGGGGGTCGAATGGGCGACGTGGGCCGAGCGGATGAGCCCGCAGGCCGCCGCGGCGTACACGCACGACACCGCCGCGACAAACATCGCGAATCGTTACGGCTTCGGTGCGTTCCCGGGGTACGAGGGATTCCACACTGTTGCGTTCGACGCGTTCTGGGCCGCTGTCGTGAGCGCGTCCATGTCGCTGGGCGGATTCACGTCGCTGTACGCGATCGATTACATCGCCCTGCCGAACAGTGGTGCCGCGCGCTCGTTTCTCCCGGTGATCGGCACGGCGGAGCAGGGCTGGTCACTGCTGGCCGCGCCGGGCCCTCGCCCGCGCGCGTTCGTGGCTCAGCGGTGGACTCGGATGCCGAGCTCCGACGCGCTCGCGGCGTCGTTCGCGCCCGGACGCGACCGCGATCCCGGCTATGTGCTGCTCTCGGGAACGTCGCCTGACGACGCTCCGATCGCGCCGACCGCGCCGGACACGGAGCCGCTCGTTCCCTGCTCGGTGCGGATGCCTGCTCCCGAGGACGTCCACCTCGACTGCTGGAGCCCATATGGCGGCTTCGCCGTGTTCGCGGACGAGCTCATGCCGGGGTGGCAGGCGACCGTCGACGGCGCTCCCTCGGCGATCGTGCGCGCCGATCTGCTCTTCCAGGCCGTTCGCATCGGCCCGGGGCGGCACGCCATCCGGTTCAGGTACCGGACACCGCTGCTGCGGCTCGGGATCGCGGTCTCGGTCCTGTCCTGGCTCGCGTTCGCTGGCCTCCTCGTCTTCACCTCCGAGCGCCGGCACTCGAAGCCGGGGTGACGAAGCGCCCCGGCCGCGCGTCAGGCGTCGGCCGACGAGGTGCGGCCAGAGGCCGTTCGCGCGCTTGTAGAGGAGCGCCATCGCGACATGGGCGGGCATCGCCGCGGCCTCGCGGGGCCGGCGCGCCCAGCGCGGCTGCGCCAGGCGCTCGACCGGGGCGCCGTCCTCGATGAGCTCGTGACGCGGCGCGGGTGGAGTGTCGCGGCAGGATTGCGGTGCGGATTGCGGTGCGGATTGCGGTGCCGCGGATTGCGGTGCCGGGTGCCAAGCGCGCGTCGGTCGGGATTGCGGTGCCGGGTGCCAAGCGCGGGGATTGCGGTGCCGGGTGCCAAGCGCGCGTCGGTCGGAGGTTTTGTGGGCCGAGGAAAGGCGCGACGGGTGTCAGTGACGGCCGGAATGCGCCGAGTGCCGCTACAACGAGCCGTCTGCGGTCGTGGCGTAGTCTTCAGTGGGTCGCGTGAGGAGCAGGATGAAACCCGCTGGATGCGGATCGATGCTCAACGCGCACCACATCCGTCAGGCGCAGGGAGTGCCCGTCGAGTGAATGCGGACGCGCGACTCGTCAATCGGGCGGCGAGAGGCCGCACATTTCGAGGCGAGTCGTCACCCAGGTGATATCCCCTACGAAGGGCCCGTGAACTAGATCGCTTCGCCTGACGAGCAGCGACTCGACGAGCCGCTTCGCGAATAGGTGTAGGTACGCCCTGCGCCGCTCGGGAGCGTTTCGGCCGAGCGCGAGGTACTCCGGCGCATCGGTGAGGAGGTCGTCGCGCTCGCCGTGGGCGTAGTGGCGAAAGCTCGACCACTTCCAATGCCCTGCGGTGGCCACGAGCCCGGCGCGGACCGGGTTCAGGTCGCCGTATCGCATCACCTCGAGCTGGTGACGCCCGTCCTGGATCCGCGGCGAGCGCAGGCGCTCCATGACGACCTGACCGCGGCCCTTGGTCCGCCGGTTGTGCCAGCGCGCGATTCCCCAGTTCACCACCTTCCAGAAGTCGCTGAAGGCCTTCTGCCCTTTAGTCGCCCTGCACATGACGTGCGGGTGGGTGCCCATGAGGCAGTACGAGTAAATCTCGATCCCGTGCTTCTGCCTGTACTTTCGGACGAGTGAGAGGAAGGCGTGACAGGCCTCGTCGGAGTCGAGCACGAGCGCATGGTTGTTGCTGCGCCAGGTGCAGTGGTTGGTCGAGTCTTGCTCGACGAGGAGGATGCGGGGAACGCGGGCCAATCCTCACGGCATAGAGCAAGGAGCGGGCCGGGCATGTCCAGGCCCTAGTCCTCGCCTGTATCCATGTCTGGGCATCGGTGCCCCCATGCCCGGCACCGGTGCCCACCCCCATGCCCGGCACCGGTGCCGCCATGCCCGGCACCGGTGCCCGTCCGGTGCCGTCCGGTGCCCGGCACCGGTGCCCACCGGTGCCGCGAGCACGCGCCCATGGCCGCGCTCCGGAAACAGGCTCGCCGACCGGTGCTAGTCTCGACCGCATGGCAAGCATGCGCATCGTGCTGCTCTGTGTTTTGGCGGCGGTCGTCTACGGGATCACCCAGGACCAGGTGACGGCCCGCGTCTGCGTCGAGTACTTCACCATAGGCCACCTGCCGCTGTTCGAGACGAGCTCGCCGACGCTTCTTGCGCTCGGGTGGGGAACGGTCGCGACGTGGTGGGTGGGGCTCCCGCTGGGGCTCGCGCTCTCCGTTGCCGCTCGCGCCGGGAGCGAGCCCCGCCGCTCTGCGCGCGACCTCATCCGGCCCATCGCGCGCCTGCTGGGCGTCGTTGGAGCGTGCGCGATCGTGGCGGGACTGATCGGCTGGGTCGCCGCGCGCTCGGGCGCAATCACCTTGGCGCCTCGTCTCGCGGCGCGAATCCCCGCGGATCGGCACGCCGCCTTCATGGGCGACGGCGCGGCTCATCTCGCAGCGTACTTGGTCGGTGCGGTGGGTGGGGTCGTCCTCAGCGTCCGTGTATGGCTGGCGAGGCGGCGTGATGTGGTGGCGGCACTCGGGTCGGCCCATCGTTGATGGAGCGACGCTCCAAGTCGCAGCATCGAGCAGGCGGAGACGAACTGGGAGACGAGAGCGGAGGCGGAGTCACGAAGCGCGGCGAGCACGATCGCCGCGTTCTCGTTGAAGGCCCGCGCGCCGAAAACGCCATCGCGTCACCGCGGCAGCTGCCGGCTCACCGTCGGCGGCCGAGCGCTGAACCCTGTTCGCCGATCACCGCGAAGAGGGGTTCCGCCCACGCGTGCGGGTCCCCAAGCGGCGGGTCGCCGACTTCGTCAAGGTGAGCTGGTCGGGCGCCAGTTGTCAGGCGCTGCTTCCATTTCGACGCGGCCAGGCAGAATCCGCGCGACCTGGAGGCCGACGGCAGCGAGCGCCACAAATACCCCGAATAACGCGGAGCCGAGAGCCGCCTTGTAGAAGGGGAGCGTGGGGGTGGAGAGCTCGCTCCATTTCCCGAACACGACGGTCGAGACGAGCGGCGCGAGGAAGATCATCACATCGCTGTGCACGACCCAGAAGTTGGCGCGCTCGACGGTCCCGCAGGCGTCGATCAGCAGGCGCCGAAGCGGACGCGTGAGGAAAGCGGCCACGAGCGTGCTGGAGAAGACAGAGATCCCAACCTCGACCAGAAACAGCGAAAGCGGACTCATGAAGTACCTCCTCGCGTGAATCACCGGTAGTGCCGGTGGAGCTCCGACGCCCAGTGCGCGCCCAGTTGCTCCCCGTTTTCGGCGAGCCATTCCGAGAAGCGCGTCGAGGTCGTGGGCGGTCCGCGCGAAACGAGCAGGTTCGCGGTGAGCCCCGCGATTTCGTCGGGCGTCAGCACGACGTCCCGAACGACCGCGCCGAGGAGGCGGGCCGCCGTGAGCAGCACGAGGCGGGGGACCGGGACGAGGGCCGCTCTCGATCGGACCGTTTTCCGGACGAGCCGGACGAGCTCCTCGAAACCGAGCGCCTCGGGACCGACCGCGTCGAGGACGGTGTCGACGCGACTCGAGCCCTGCTCGACAGCGAGCCAGGCGAAGTCCTCCACGTGGATCGGCTGGAGGCCGTACCGTCCGGGCGCGATGCCGAAGAGGGGAAGGCGCCGGAGCAGCCAGGCGATGTTGTTGACGAGGACGTCGCGACCGCCAAAGAAGACCGCCGGGCGGAGGATCGCGTGCGAGAGGCCCGTCTCGCGGAGTGCCGCCTCGACCTCCGCCTTCCCGCGGAAGTAGGGCAGCAGCGAGTCGGGCGACGGGTTCGTGATCGAAACGTGGACCACCCGCTCCACCCCCGCGTCGGCGGCGGCACGAAAGAGCGCGCGCGAGTTCTCGACCGCTCGGGCGAAAGTCGACGCACCGTGGTCGAAGCGGACCCAGTACGTGTTGTAGAGGACGCGAACGTCGTGGAGCGCCTCGCGCATCGCGGCCGGGTCTTCGAACCGGAACCTCGTCACGTCGACGGCGCCGGCAAATGGGTCGGCGCGATCCGGATGGCCGGTGAGGTTCCGGACGCGTTCGCCGCGCGCGAGAAGGAGGCGCGCGATGTGGAAGCCGCTGTACCCGAAAGCTCCGGTGACGGCGTGGACGGTGCGGGTCATGGCTCTCTCCGTGATTGGGCGTTCAGAATACAGTGAACGTTGCGAGCGTGCGATGACGGCGACGGTCTGAGACCTCCGCGTTCTAGGACCTGCCTTTCTTGGCGTTACCGAGCGGAAGGCCGGCGACGAACGCGAGGGCGCTCCGGGAGGACGCGGGGTCCTTCAGAAACCGGTTCGCGACGCCGTCCATGGTGGTGAGGAGCTCAGCCATCTGCTCGAGGCGCCCGCGCACGGCGCCGCTCGCCCCGGGCGCCTCGACGAGGCGGTGGATCGCGTCGAGGGCTGGATCGAACTCGCGTCGCTTCCGCTCGCGCAAAATGCGGAAGAACATGGTCCAGACGTCGGGCTCCGTGACGTAAAAGTCGCGGCGATCCCCGGGAGCCTCCACCTGGCGGACGACGCCGAAGGTACGCAGCTCTCTAAGCGACATCGACGCGTTGCCCTTCGAGATCTGCAGCCGCTCAGCGATCTCTTCGAGGCTGATGGGTTCCTCGCTCGCCATGAGCAGTGCGTGCACGCGCGCCACGGAGCGGTTGATGCCCCAGAGCGAGCCCATTGCACCCCAGGCCTCGACGAAGCTCTTCACGGTGTCGGGGGCGATCGTCGTCATCATGTGTTCAGAATACAGTGAACGCACCGCGCCGTCAATGCGGCCGCGCGCCGTTGAGAACTGGCGCTCTACAGCCCGGCGCCCTCGATGAGCGCTGCCTGCGGCGCGAGAGGACGGCGAGCGCCGCGAGCACCGTGTCGAGGTCGGCCGGCGCGACCGCGAAGATGACGGGGACCGCGACCCGGCCGTCGTGCAGGGTGATGGCGACCTGGCCGTGCGGAACGGGCCCGCGGCGAAGAGCGCCGCCGTGAGAAGGAAGGAGGGAGCGAGTCGGGCGAGGAAGCTCATGGCGGCGCGGATCTCCGGAGCGCGGGAGGAGACCAGATGCGGGATGGGCCTGTCCAATCGGCTCGGTCCGGGGGAAGACGCCCTTCGACTCCGCGCCCGATTCCCGGACATTCCGCTCAGGGTCCACGCGAACGCGCTACGCCCTTCGACTTCGCGCCCGCTTCGCGGCCGCTACGCTCAGGGCGAACGGAAAGACTCGGAGGTGCAGGAGAACTCACTGCGAACGGAGAACTCAGGGCGAACGGAACTCAGGGAAGGGAGACTCAGGCGACCGGCGCCGGCGCGTTCAGACCCGCACCGCCACGTACGTCCCCTCGTGGCGCCCGCCCACGCCCGTGGCGCACGTGATGGTGGAGGCAACGGTCACGCGAGCGCTGCGATGTCGCGACAGCGTCGCGAGGAAGCGGCTCCAGGTGGCGGCGTCGGGGAGCGTGGAGGTGGCGGTGAAGTCGCCATCCACCGGCGCCTCGAACTCGAAGACGCTGCGCTGGATGACGAGCCGGGTCTCGAGGCCGCGCTCGCGGAGCTGGAGATACAGCAGCACCCAGCCGGAGAGGATGCCGAGCGAGGAGAGGCTGCCGCCGAACGCCGTGTCGCGGTGGTTCAGGTTCGGCGCGAGCGGCGCCGAGAGCTGGACCGACTGATCGTCGTAGTGCTCCACGCGCGCGCCGAGGCTGCGGGTGATCGGGATGTGGTCGTGGAGGTAGGTGGTGATCTCGTCGAGCGTCACGTCGGAGCTCCCGGGCTGAGAGGCGAAGTCGGTAACCATATACAGCCGAATCAAGATGGTGGTGGATGGAGGCGCGGGCTGCGCCCTTCGACTTCGGGCCGGTTCGCGGCCCTACGCTCAGGGCGAAAGGGGAAAACTCAGGGCGAACGGCAGAGCGAACGGAGAGCTCAGGGCGGACGGAGTGCGGCTGCGCTCGGCCCCCTCGCCCCGGCCCTCTCCCCCGCTCCGCGGAGGGAGAGGGTGGACTGGCCGAAACTCAGAAAGACGAAGGCCGGGACCCCACCGGCTTCCCGTGAAGTCCCGGCCTCTTCACTGGCGAGCTCGCCAGGTTTCGCAAGCAGTTGGAAACGCTCGAAAGCGTGCAGCGCAAGATGGCAGCGCTTCGCCACGAGTTGCTCCGTTTTCGCGTCCGCTTGGTACGCCCTTGGTACGGAGCCCTCTCGATGGCGCGCACGGTCACGTGTTGCTCTCGCTGACGGTCCGCCAGGTCTCCGAGGCGCTGCGCGTGAGTACCGCAGCCATCTACAAGGGGGTAGCCGATGGGAGGATCCAGCACGTCCGCGTCGGGAACGTGATTCGGATCCCGGTTCGGCCTACCGCCGGCCAGTCACCCGGGGCGTGACCGTGCGCTGCCTACGCCATCCGGAGGCGCGGCACATGCACGGCGTGAGCTCCGCCGCGCCGAGGGATCGCGAGTGTCGAGCGCGAACCGTCATCGTTGGACGCGATCCTAGGCGCATCCTGCACGGATCGTCAACGTGCGCGATTTACCCGCAGCAGCAGATCTCGCGCGACACCACCGGCGCGGGTGGGTTCGGACTTGTATCCGTGATAACAGACATGTGTCTGTTCAACACGCGAGAGGATGACGATGAGCGGATCCAAGGTCACGAACCGCGGCTGCTCCGGCGGCACCGCCCCGGACGTCTCCGCCACCGTGGGAAGCAACCTGCGCGCCCTGCGGCGAAGCCTGCGGCTCTCCCTCGGAGAGCTCTCGCGCAGCTCGGGGGTCTCACGGTCCATGCTCTCGCGCATCGAGCT
>WNGF01020113.1_pt1 | contig 11423 bp, 10 predicted proteins | sample 5400641 | NCBI WGS metagenome assembly WNGF01 (sample SAMN13153371, study PRJNA577476) | soil metagenome | isolation source: 80 cm soil or saprolite under grassland replicate 2 | place: USA:California | collected 2016-06-15 | reverse complement strand
CCATGGCCGCCGCCGATCCGTTCAAACCGTACGTTCCCGCGACCCCCGCCGCGGCGGAGCTCACGTATGTGCCGCCCGGCCGGCTGCTCGCCACGACGGACGCGAAGCCGCTCACCACCATCGTCTCCACCGGCGCGGTCGTCTGCGTGTGGGACCCCGTCTCCGGCGCGGGCGGCATGGCCCACTTCCTCCTCCCCGAGTCGGGCAACGCCCCGCCGGCACCCCGCTTCGGCGACGTCGCCCTCGGCCTGCTCGTCGAGCAGGTCGTGAAGCTCGGCGCCGTCGAGCGCCGGCTCCGCGCCCGCGTCTACGGCGGCAGCGCCCCGCCCATCGCCACGACGGGCGGCCACCTCGGCGATCACAACATCGAGAAGGCGCTCGCCTTCCTCAAGGAGCACTTCGTTCCGGTGCTCGAGAACGGCTCCGGCGGCGAGAGCGCCCGGAAGATCGTGTTCAATCTCAAGACCGGGGTCGCCGAGGTCACGCGCCTCGGTCTCAACTGACCGCGCCGCACCTCCACACACCGCTCGACCCGAAATTCTCACCCGGCGTGACTCGTGTCACAGCGGCGCGTGATCGCGATCGCGCAGAATGCTCCTCGGTGCACGGGTGGATGCGGTGAGGACCGGGCGCCGTCGGGATTCCTAGGGCCGGCGGCGCCTCTTCTTTTCTCTCGCGGTGGCCGCTTCCGTCCTTCGACTACGCCTGCCCTGAGCGTAGGGGCCGCACCGCGGCCCCGAAGTCGAAGGGCTCAGGACGAACGGAATGTTTCGGACCAGGGCGACGGAAAGCGTTCAGCGCTCGACCCCGCGCGGGAACGCCTGCGGCGCGATCCGCTCGAGCCCGTTCATGTACGGCCGGAGCGCCTCGGGGATCCGCACGGTCCCGTCCTTCTCCTGGCACTGCTCCAGGATCGCCACCACCGTCCGGCCGATCGCGACGCCCGAGCCGTTGAGCGTGTGCGCGAGCCGGGGCTTCCCGCCCTCGCCGCGGTAGCGCACCCGGATCCGGCGCGCCTGGAAGTCCTCGCAGTTCGAGACGGAGCTGATCTCCCGGTAAGCATCCTGCCCCGGGCACCACACCTCGATGTCGTAGGTCTTCGCGGATGAGAAGCCCATGTCGCCCGCGCACAGGAGCATCACCCGGTGGTGGAGTCCGAGCCGGCGCAGCACCTCGCAGGCGTCGTCGAGCATCCTGTCGTGGTCGGCGTAGCTCTCCTCCGCCTTCGCGAACTTCACGAGCTCCACCTTGTGGAACTGGTGCTGGCGCATGAGGCCGCGCGTGTCCTTCCCCGCCGCGCCCGCCTCGGCGCGGAAGCACGGCGAGTAGGCGCAGTACGAGATCGGCAGCGCGTTCGCCTCGAACACCTCGTCCCGGTGCATGTTCGTCACCGGCACCTCGGCGGTCGGGATGAGGTAGAGCGGCGTCTCGTTCGCCGTCTTGAAGAGGTCCTCCTCGAACTTCGGGAGCTGCCCGGTGCCGGTCATCGTCTCGCGCGTGACGAGGTAGGGCGGGAGGATCTCGGTGTAGCCGCGCGAGGTGTGGACGTCGATGAAGAACGCGACGAGCGCGCGCTCGAGCCGCGCCGCCGCCCCCTTCGAGATGGTGAAGCGCGAGCCGGAGAGCTTCGCCGCCTGCTGCCACTCGAGCACGCCGAGCGCCTCGCCGAGGTCCCAGTGTGGCTTCGGCGGGAAGTCGAAGCGCGGCTTCTCGCCCCAGCTCGACACCACCTTGTTGTCCTTCTCGTCCTTCCCGTCCGGCACCGAGTCGTGCGGCGGGTTCGGCACGAGGAGGAGGAGCCGCGCGATCTCCGCCTCCACCGACGCCAGCTCCTGCTCCGTCTCCTTCACCGCGTCGCCGAGGGCGCGGAGCTGCGCGCGCGCCCCCTCCACCGCCGACGTGTCGGTCTTCGCGACCTCGCGGATCTTCGCGTTCGCGTCGTTCTGCTCCTTCTTCTGCCGCTCGATCCGGAGGTTCAGCTCGCGCCGCAGCGCCGCGAGCGGCCGCACCGGCGCGAGCGCCTGCACGGCCGCTTCCCCGCGCCGCGAAAGCCGCCGCTCGAAGCTCTCGTAGTCCTGTGCGACTGCCCTGAGGTCGAGCATGCTATCTCCGAAAGGGGGCGAGCTCCGCTCACATCCTGAGCGTAGGGCCCGCGCAGCGGACCCGTGGTCGGACCTTCCGCTCATCCTGAGCGTAGGGCCCGCGCCGAGGGCCCGTAGTCGAAGGACGCCAGGATTAGTCTTTAACCTCCGGTCGGGCAAGGGGTCTTCCATGGCGTGACCCCGGCGAACCGCATGGGCGACGACGATCGCGAAAGACCGAGCTTGCGGGTGGTCGCCGGCGGGATGACCCCCGCGCGGCGCGAGGAGGAGGCGCTCGTCGCGGCCTTCCTCGTCGGGGACGACGACGCGTTCGGGGAGCTCTTCCGCCGCCACGAGACGCTCGTCCTCGCCATCGTGCGCCGCTACGCGCCCACCCCCGAGGACGCGCGCGACCTCGTCCAGCGCACCTTCCTGCGCGCCTTCGAGCGGGCGCGCCGCTCCATCGCGCGCGGCCCGCGCTCCGCCATCCCGTTCCGGCGCTGGCTCGTCCGCGTCGCGGTGAACCTCGCGAAGAACCAGCGCCGCGACGCCGCGCGCATCGTCCGGGCTCCGCTTGAAGATACCGACGCCGAGCGGGCGGCGCCGAGCGAGCCCGCCGGCCCCGACGCGCTCATCGTCCGCGAGCGCCAGGCGCGGCTCCGCGCGGCGGTGCTCCACCTCCCGCGCCGCCAGCGCGAGGTGCTGACGCTGCGCATCGACGCCGAGCTGCCCTTCGCCGAGATCGCCGCTGCGCTCGGCGTCACCGAGAACGCAGCCAAGGTGAGCTTCCACCACGCGACGCGCGCGCTCCGCGCCGCGCTCAGGGAGGACCTGCCGTGACGACCGCCTGCCGCGATTTCGATCTCCTCCTCCCGCTCCACGCCACGGGCGCGCTCGAGCCCGCCGAGGCGGCCCGCGTCGAGGCCCACCTCGCCTCCTGCGCCCGCTGCCGTGCCGAGGCCGCCGCCGACGCGGAGGTGCTCGCGCTCGCGAAGCTCCCCCCCGCTTCCGAGGCCGTGCGCCGCGCCGTCGCCGACGTGCCGCGCCGCGCGCTCGCCGAGCTGCACCGTGCCGACCGCCGGCGCGCGGGCTGGAAGCGTGCCGCAGTCGGGATCGCGGTCGCCGCCGCGGCGCTCCTCGCGATCCTCTCGCCGGCGATGCTCCAGCGGAAGCCGCAGCGAATGCCGGCCGCCGCGGTCGCCGCGGTGTGGCAGGAGCCGGACCTCGACACGATCTGGGAGGACGCGGGCGTCCTCGATCTGCAGGCCTCGGCCGCGACTTCCACGGACGACCTCGACACCGATGCCGCGGTTGCCGCGGTGGAGCTGTAGCAGCGCGCCCTTCGACTTCGCCTGCCCTGAGCGTAGGGCTGGCGCAGCAAGCCCGGAGCCGAAGGGCTCAGGGCGAACGGAAAAGGAGAGACACATGAAGAAGCAATTGCAGATCTTCGCCGCGGTGATTGTGGCCGCGCTCCCGCTCCCCGCGCTCGCCCAGGGTCCGCAGGCCGGAGCCCCCGCCCCGGGACCGGGGCAGCAGGGCGCCGGGCAGCGGATGAACCCGGAGCGGATGGAGAAGCGGATGCGGCTCGCGCGGACGCTCGGCCTCGCCGAGGCGCTCGATCTCGACGCGCCCCAGGCGCTGAAGCTCGGCGAGACGATCGCGAAGTACGACGACCGGCGGATCGCCGCCCACAAGCAGCTCCGAGACTCGCGCGAGGTCCTCCGCCGCGCGGCGCAGGGCGAGAAGGCGACCGCCGCCGAGGTCGATCAGGCGATCCAGAAGGCGCTCGACGCGCGTGCGCAGCTCCAGGCGATCGACCGCGAGATGGTCGGCGTCGTGACGAAGGACCTCTCGCCCGACAAGAAGGCGCGCGCGGTCCTCTTCCTCGCCAAGTTCCAGCACCGCTTCGGCGCGCCGGGTATGGGCCCGGGGCGCGGCATGGGCCACGGCATGGATCGCGGCGGCCCCGCCCGCGGCGGCCACGGCGGGATGGGCGGCGGGATGAGAATGGGCCCGGGCGGCGGCGACGGCGAGCTCGGCATGGCCCCGCCTGCTCCCGAGGGCTGGGACGACGAACCTGAGGAGTGATGGGCCTGCTCGGTTGCTGAGCCCATGAACGAGTCCGAGCCCGCGCCCGAAGCCGGGCTCGGGCTCGGGCTCGGGCTCGTTCACGGGCATGGGACTCGATGCCGGCGCTCGCAGACGTTACACTGCGTCCGTGCCGCTCCCTCCCACGACAGAGGCCCGATGAGCCGCCGCCGCAGCGGCGCGGGGGGGAAGCGGGACGGCGGCCCTCCTTCGCCCGTCATCGCCCACGTCTACGAGGGGCCGGAGGTGCTCTCATCCCTCCTCGCCCGCGCCGGCTCTCCGCACGATGCCGCCGCCGTCGCCGACACCTTCGCCCGCGCGCAGGCCGCGGGCGAGCCGCGCGCCTCGGTCGTCCCCGCGCTCTTCCCCGACGAGCCGAAGTTCGACTCGCCCGAGGCCGCGCGCCGCCTCTACGGGAACCTCTTCGGCCTGTGGGACCGGCTCGCCGCCGGCCTCGGCCCCCACGACGACGCCCCCGAGGTCGTCGTCGAGCCGCCGCCCCCGCCTCCGCTGCCAGAGCGCGGCGCCGCGCCCGGCCGCGGGGACCGTTACCAGAACGTTCAGCCGGACCTCGCCGCGTGGCTCGAGTCGGCGCCGCTCCCCGAGACGGGCGCGCTCGCCGCCCTCGACCTCGTCTTCGAGGCCTGGGCGATGTTCGACCAGGCCTTCGGCGACCGGCTCGGCGCGGTGGAGTGGAAGGAGCTGCGCGCGCTCGAGCAGGAGCCGCCGCCCGCCGAGGAGTCGCAGCCGGCCATCGCCCTCTACGCGGCGGAGCAGCTCGACATCCAGGCCGACGAGGATCCCGCCTTCGGCGACCCCGACCGCGCCCAGGTCGAGAAGGTCTTCGCGACCGCGGTCGCCGCGCTCACGCGCGCCGTACACGAGCCGTCCTGATTCACCCTCCGTGATCCATGCGCCGTTTGACTACGCAGCACGGCGGGTGTATCCGAACGTCGCATGCCGGGGGGCAGGCTCATCCGCTGGGCCACCTGCGCGGCCGGGGCCGCGCTCGCGCTCCTCGCCGCGCCGGCGGCCGCCCAGGAGGCCGACGCCGCGCTCGCCGGCTTCGCCTTCCGCGGGCGGCTCGAGTGGATCACCGCGGCCGCCGCGACGGCCCCGCGCGACACGCCGGTGAACCCGGAGAACACCGTGCTGCGGCTCCCGCAGGCGTTCGGAGAGTCGGAGCTCCGCCCCGACGTCCGCGTCGAGCACCCCGCCGGCCTCGCCGTCGTCGCGCGCCCGCGCCTCGTCGTCCAGGCCTCGCGGCCGCGCGTCGCGGGGGCGTGGGTGCCGGAGGAGACCGACGCCACCTCGGAGTGGCTCGAGCTGTACGGGAGCTGGCGGGTGGACGAGCGCCTCTCGATCGCCTACGGCCTCCAGAACTTCCAGTGGGGTCCGGCGGAGCTCATGAGCCCGTCGAACCGGATCTTCCACGAGACCGGGTTCGCGCGCGACCCGCTCTACCTCGTCCACGGCAGGCACCTCGGCCGCGCGAACGTCTCGTTCGGCCGGGACTTCAGCCTCGTCGTCCTCGCCGAGGTGCGGCGCAGCGACGCCCCCGCGGTCGTCGCGGGCGAGCCGTTCGAGCCGAAGGCGGAGGCGAAGCTCGAGTGGGCCGCGCCGGGCGGCCGCGGCTATCTCGGCGCGACGGGCGGCGCTGGCAAGCTCTCGCGCGGCTTCTTCGGCGAGTACGGGCAGGTGAACCTCGGCGCCTTCGCCGTGTACGGCGACGCCGTCCACCAAGCGGGGTCGCGGGCCTGGTACCCGGTGGTCGTCCCCGGCGCCGATGTCCCCGCCTTCGAGCAGGCGGCGACGCGCGCGTCGCTCCGCACGCTCGCGCTCGGCGGCGCGCGCTACACCTTCGAGCGCGGCCCCGACGTGCGGCTCGAGTACCTGTTCGACGAGGCGGGCTGGACGCGCTCGCAGCTCGCGCTCGCCTCGCTCGCCGCCTTCCGCACGCCGTTGCCGGGGACGGCGGACCGCGTGGCGCAGTGGCTCGATCCCGGCTTCGAGATCGTCGGTCGCCGGCACCTCTACGCGTCGGTGCGACTTCCGGACCTGCCGCCCGCGAAGCGCCTCGTGCTCCAGGCCCGCTACCTCGCCGCGCTCGAGGACGGCTCGGGCGCGGCGTTCGTGACGGCGAGCCTCGACGCGACGGACTCGGTCGTGCTGTTCGCGTCGGCCGCGGCGACGCACGGGCGGGAGGACGGCGCGCTCTCGCGCCTCGCGCGCGGCACCGCGACGGTCGGTGCGGTCGTGAACTGGTGAACGGAGGACGAAGGCATGGAACAGGCGCTCGTGAGGCTCGAGGACGTCCACCGCATCTACCGCCTCGGCGAGACGGAGGTGCCGGCGCTGCGCGGCGTCTCCCTCGAGCTCCACGCGGGCGAGCTCACCGCCGTCGTCGGGCCGTCCGGCTCGGGGAAGTCCACGCTCCTCAACCTCGTCGGCTGCATCGACGAGCCGGACCGCGGGCGCGTCCTCGTCGAGGGGGTGGACGCGGCGACGCTCGGCGACGACGACCGGAGCCGGCTGCGGAACCGCAAGATCGGCTTCATCTTCCAGTCGTTCAACCTCGTCCCGGTGCTCGACGTGTACGAGAACATCGAGCTGCCGCTCCTCGTGCACGCGCACGTCTCGAAGGCGGAGCGCCGCGACCGCGTGCTCCGCGCGATCGACGACGTGGGGCTGCACGAGTTCGCGCGCCACCCGCCCGACAAGCTCTCCGGCGGCCAGCGGCAGCGCGTCGCCATCGCGCGCGCCCTCGTCACCCATCCCATCCTCGTCCTCGCGGACGAGCCCACCGCGAACCTCGACTCGGAGACGGCGCGCCGGATCGTGGACCTCATGGTCGAGCTCAACGACCGGCGGAAGACGACGTTCCTCTTCTCGACGCACGACGAGAAGCTCATGGCCCGCGTCGGCCGCCACGTCCACCTCCGCGACGGGCGGATCGACGCCGCGGCGGGAGCGGCCGCGTGAAGAACGCCTTCAAGCTCGCGCTCCGGAACCTCTCCCGTAACCGGCGCCGCAACCTCGTCACCGGGCTCGCCATCGCGCTCGGGTACGCGGGGCTCGTCCTCCTCGGCGGGTACCGCAACGGCCACGAGCGGATCACCCGCACCTCCTCCGTCTACCTCCAGCACTCCGGCCACCTCGCCGTCTACGCGAAGGGCGGGCTCGGGAAGGCCGAGGCGAAGCCGGCGGCGTACGCGTTCGACGCCGCCGCGCAGGAGAGGATCGCCCGCGCGCTGCGGGAGGATCCGCGCGTCGAGCTCTTCGGGCGCTACCTCGTCGGCGGCGGCCTCGCCGGGAACGGCTGCAAGACGTTCCCGTTCCGCGGCGTCGGCATCGAGCTCGACGTCGAGCGGCGCATCCTCTCGCACCCGCAGGTCGCCCTCCTCGCGGACCTCGCCCGCCCGCGCGCGGGGAAGACCCTTCCCGACGCGGCGGGCGCGGAGAGCCCCGTCGCCTTCTCGACCGGGCTCGGCCGCGTCCGCCTCGGCAAGTCGCCCGACGCGGCCGCCGGGGAGGCGGCCCCCGGCGCCCTCGACTGCGACGCCCCCGACGCGAAGCAGAAGATCGCCGCCGATCCGTGGGTGCAGCTCGCCGTCCGGACGCACGACGGGAGCTTCGGGGCCACGGACGCGCGCATGGTGTCGCTCTTCCAGGCGGGGACGGTGGACGGCGATCAGAACGGGCTCGTCGCCGGCCTCGACCTCTTCCAGCGGCTCTACGACACCGACCGGGTGACGTACTTCGCCGCCTACCTCCGCGATCACCGCGACACGCCCGCGGTGGCGAAGGACCTCGGCGCGCGGCTCGCGAAGGAAGGGCTGGAGGTCTCGATCCACCCCTACGACGATCCCGACGCGAACCCGTACTACGTCGGCACGCTCGGCCTCATCGACGCGGTCGCCGGGTTCATCGGCCTCCTCATCGAGAGCGTGGTGGCCCTCTCCATCTTCAACGCGATGACGCTCGCGATCCTCGAGCGGACCCGGGAGATCGGCACGCTGCGGTCGCTCGGGTTCACCCGGCGCCAGCTCATGGGGCTGTTCCTCCGCGAGGCGGCGGCGCTCGCGGCGATCTCGATCGGCGCGGGGCTCCTCCTCGCGCTCGCGGTCGGCGGCGTGGTGCAGGCGGCGAACGTCCGCTACCAGCCTCCGGGGATCGGCGGGAGCATCCCGCTCGTCCTCGCGCCGAGCGTGGGGACGTGCGCGGGCGTCGCGGCGCTCCTCGTCGCGTTGACGCTCGGGGCGACCTGGCTCGCGGTGCGCCGCCGCGTCCGCGAGCGCGTCGCGAACCTCATCGTGGAGGTGGCGGCATGAGCGCGGCGATGCTCTCGGCCCTCCTCCTCGCGGCCTCGCCCGCCGCGCCCGACGCCGCGGCGCTGCTCCGCGACTCGGACCGCGCGCGCGGCGGATTCGAGCAGGGCGTCACCTGGACCATCGCCGTCGAGGCCACCGAGGATGCCTCGACGACGCGCAGCGCCTGGATCGTCCGCGCCCGCGGGAACGACGCGCTCGCCGAGGCGCTGTCGCCGCCGCGGCGGAAGGGTGAGCGGTTCCTCTTCAACGACCGGACGATCTGGTTCGTGAAGCCCGGGCTCAGGCGGCCCATCTCCGTCTCCGCCCGCCAGCGGCTCCAGGGCGAGGCGGCGAACGGCGACATCTCGAGCACGAGGTACGCGCGCGACTACTCGGGCGCGATCGCCGGCGAGGACGAGGTGGGCGGCGAGCCCGCCTGGCGCCTCGAGCTCAAGGCCCGCACGAAGGACGTCACCTACGACCGGATCCGCTACTGGATCTCGAAGAAGCGCCGGCTCGGCCTCAAGGCGGAGTTCCTCACCGTCTCGGGCGATGTCTTCAAGGCCGCCTCGTTCGAGTACGGGAACCGCGTGAAGCTCGCGGGCGCAGGGGACATCGAGTTCGTCTCGCGGATGACGATCCGCGACGCGATGGGCGCGGGGAACGTGACGGTGCTCGAGTTCCAGTCGCCGCGGGCCGAGACGCACGCCGCGAGCATCTTCAACGTGAACAACGTCGCGAGGTGAACGTGCGCTCGTCCCCTCCGCTCCTCCGGATCGCCTGGCGCAACGTCCGCCGGAACGCGCGGCACAGCCTCGGCACCATCCTCGCGATCGCGGTGGGGTTCGTCGCGATCTCCGTGTTCGACGGCTACCTCACGTACCTCGACAACGACAACGTGGACATGTACGCCGACCTGTTCATGATGGGCGACCTCATCGTGGAGCCCGTCGGCGCGAGCGACGCGGACGAGGGCGTCGCGGGCCGGGTGCTGCTCGGCGAGCGCGAGCAGGCGTTCGTGGAGGAGTTCCTCGCGAGCCGTCCGGGCGAGGTCGTCGCGCGGATGCCCATGCTCTACACGTGGGGCTTCGCGAGCGCCGGGAAGGCGACCGCGCGGTTCATCACGTTCTCCTACGACCCGGCCGACGGCGTGAAGCTCCGGCGGCGGTTCGCGTGGAACGCGCTCGCGGGGAAGCCGCTCCAGCTCGCGGGGGAGAGCTCGATCCTCCTCGGGATGGGGCTCGGGAGCCTCCTCGACTGCGAGCCCACCGGCCATGCTCCGGCGAAGCGGAAGGACGGATCGATCATCCCCGAGGAGCGCCCCTTCTCCTGCCGGCGCCCGCGCGTCCAGCTCGTCGCGAGCACCGCGTCGGGGCAGCTCAACGCCGTCGAGCCGGAGGTCGTCGGCCTCATCGACGGCGGGCTGAAGGATCTCGACGCGAAGTTCGCCCACATCCCGCTCGCGCTCGGGCAGAAGCTGCTCGACACGAAGAGCGTCTCCCAGATCATCGTCCTCCTGCGCGACCCGGCGCGCGCGAAGGCGTTCGCGCGCGATCTCGTCGAGGCGGCGAGGGCGAGGGGCCTCGCGCTCGTCGCCGTGCCGTGGCGCGACCACGTGAACGGCGCCGAGCACCGCCGGGGCATGCGGGTGTTCGCGGTGTTCCGCGCGCTCATGGCGGTCATCGTGGTGCTCGTCGCGGCGATGACCGTCCTCACCACGATGGCGCGGGCGGTGTCGGAGCGGACGCGCGAGATCGGCACGCTCCGGAGCATCGGCTTCCTCCGCCGCCACGTGGTGATGCTCTTCGCGCTCGAGGCCGCGCTCCTCGCGACCATCGCCTCCGCCATCGGGCTCGCCGTCACGGTGGCGACCGTAGCCGCGCTCAACGCCTCCGGGATCACCTACAGCGCGGGGCTCATGGCCCAGCCGATGACGCTCGGCGTGAGCTACCTCCCCGCGACGTGGGCGGGCGCGGCCGTGTTCCTCGCCGTGGTCGCCGCCGCCGCCGCCGTCGTGCCGGCGCGCCGCGCCGCCCGCAGCCGGATCCCCGACGCGCTCTCGCACGTGTGACCGGTCCCGCGGCGCGATCCGATCGCCGCTGCCTGTCCGACCGCATCGCACACGCACGGCTGAATTCTCCGCGCCCGCGGCCCGTCGCCACGACTGCCCGTCCCGCGGTACGCTTCGCATTTCCGCCTCCAGGAGAACGCCCGATGCGCCGGATCGCCCTCGCCCTCGCCGTCGCAACGCTCGCCGCCTGCGCGAGCCACGAGAAGCTCGGCGACCGCGCCGCGGCGGTCGGCGACTGGAAGTCGGCTGAGGCGCAGTACGCCGAGGCGGCCCGCGCTGATCCGCAGAACGCGGAGAAGCGTGCGAAGTGGCAGCAGGCCAGGACGCAGGCGATCCAGGGTGCCGTCGCCGCGGCGCGCGCCTGCGGGGTCTCGCAGGACTGGGAGTGCGCCTTCGCCGAGTCCGACTACCTCGTGCGCCTCGAGCCGGGCAGCGCCGAGTACGCCGGGATGCGCGTCGAGGCCGGCCGGAACGCCGCCTTCCTGCGGCTCCGCCGCGCGTCCGAGGCGGGCGCGCGCCGCGATCACCGCGCCGCGTTCGACCTCCTCGCCCAGGCGAAGGCCGCGTCGAACGACCCGGGAGTGCAGGCGGAGGCCGCGCGGCTCCAGCCCGGGCTCGTCCAGGCCGCGGTGCAGGACGCGATGCAGCTCCGCGGCCAGCAGCAGTACCCGCCCGCGATCGACCTCCTCGCCCTCGCCGCGAGCGTGGACGGCTCCGTCCGCCCGACCCTCGACCAGGTCCGCGGCGAGTACGACCGCTGGCTCGACGCGCGGTACGAGGCCGCCGCGCAGCAGGGCGACGCGCTCCTGCGCGAGCGCCGCTTCGCCGAGGCGCAGGCGCAGTACGAGGCGGCGCTCAAGGTCAAGAAGGGCG
>WNGF01034803.1_pt1 | contig 11431 bp, 12 predicted proteins | sample 5400641 | NCBI WGS metagenome assembly WNGF01 (sample SAMN13153371, study PRJNA577476) | soil metagenome | isolation source: 80 cm soil or saprolite under grassland replicate 2 | place: USA:California | collected 2016-06-15 | reverse complement strand
TCTCCCCGCGTGCGGGGAGAAGGTGGCCGAAGGCCGGATGAGGGGTGTCATTAGAAGCGGCGAAGACAGCGAAGGATCTCATTCGCTGAGATCCTTCCACTTCGCTTCGCTCAGTGTCAGGATGACGCCATCGGCTCATGGCGATCTTCGTTCAGGCGCTCATCAGCGGCATCCTCATCGGCGGAGTCTACGCGCTGATCGGAATCGGCCTGACGATGATCTTCGGCGTCATGCGGATCATCAATTTTGCCCATGGCGACATCCTGATGGTCGGGATGTACGTGACGTTCTTTCTCTTCACGCTGATGCACGTGGATCCGTTCGCGTCGATTCTCATTACCGGTCCGCTGCTCTTTCTGTTCGGCGCGTTCCTGCAGAAAGTGGTCATCAATCGCGTTCTCGGCGCGCTTCCTCAGAACCAGATCCTGCTGACGATCGGCCTCGGTCTGATCATGAGCAACTCGATCATGCTGGCGTTCACGTCCGATTACAAGATCCTGACGACCCGCTACTCCTCGAGCAGCGTGAAGGTCGGCGGCATCTCGATCTCCAGTCCGCTGGTTTACTCGTTCCTGATCACCGCCGCGATTACCGCGGCGCTCTACTGGTTTCTGCTGAAGACCGACACCGGCCAGGCCATTCGGGCGACCGCACAGGATCGCGAAGCCGCCCGATTGATGGGCATCAACGTCAAGCGCATGTCGGTGATCGCCTTCGGCCTTGGCGCCGCACTTGCCGGAATCGCCGGCGCGCTCATCTCACCGACGTACTACATCTTTCCGCAGGTCGGCAGCATATTCACGCTGAAGGCATTCGTCATCGTGGTCCTCGGGGGAATGGGGAGCGTGATCGGCGCGACGCTGGGCGGAGTTCTGATCGGCATCGCTGAATCGGTCGGCGGCGTCTACTTCGGCGCGGGCTGGAAAGAGGTCGTGGTCTTCGTGCTTTTCCTCCTCGTGCTTCTTTTCAAGCCATCGGGATTGCTGGGCAAGTCGCGAACGTGATGACGCGCTACGTACAACTGGCGCTCATCACTTTTGTCTGTGGAGCAATGCTCATCCTGCCGCTCTTTGTCGAGAGTACCTATTTGCTCCACATGATGATCCTCATCTTCATCAACGTGATCGTCGGATCGGCCTGGAACGTCCTCGGCGGATATACCGGCCAGTACTCCGTCGGTCATGCGGCGTACTTCGGCATCGGCGCGTACACGACGATGGCGCTGCTGCAGTTCAAGCAGGTCGCACCGTGGCGAAGCATCTGGCTTGGTGCCCTGCTCGCGCTGCTCACGGCGCTGATCATCGGCTACATCTGTTTCCGGCTTCGCGGTCCCTACTTCGTGCTCGCCTCCATCGCCGTCGCGGAGATCTTTCGGGTTGCCGCGCTCAATCTGAAGGGCATCACGAATGGCGCCGAGGGGATCCTGGTGACCGAGATCCCGCCGCTGACGTTTGGCGAAACGGTCATCACGGATTGGTCAGGCAAAGTTCCGTTCTATTACACGGGTGTGATCATCGCATTCATCACCATTCTCGCGAGCTGGCTGGTGAAGCGGTCGAAGCTCGGCTACTTTTTCCAGGCGATCCGCGAGGATCAGGACGCCGCGCACTCGCTGGGCATCAATCCGACGATCTACAAGAACACCGCGCTGGCGATCTCGGCAACGTTCACGGCGCTCGCCGGCAGCCTCTATGCCGTCTACGTCGGGTTCATCGATCCGAGCACGGTGCTCGCGCTCGATTTCTCCGTACAGGTCGTGATGATCTGCATCATCGGCGGCATCGGCACGATTCTCGGACCGGTGATCGGCGCCGTGGTCCTCATTCCGCTTTCAGAGGCGCTGCGCAGCAACGCCATCACCGATGCGCTCATCAAAGCGGGCATCGTGCACGCCGAATCGAAGGTCGGCGCATTTCTAAAGGAGAATCTCTCACACGCGCATGTGCTGATCTACGGCATCCTGGTCGTGATCGTGATCCTCTACATGCCCGAAGGCGTGCTCGGATTCTTCCGAAGGCTGGCCACTCGGAGGCGCAGGGCAGCGTAATGGCGATCCTCGAGGTGAAGCACGTCAGTAAATTTTTTGGCGGTCTCGCCGCGAACTCCGACGTGTCGTTCGAAGTTGGGCAGGGAGAGATCGTTGGATTGATCGGACCGAACGGCGCCGGCAAGACGACGCTCTTCAACTGCATCACAGGATATTACCCGCCGTCGCGCGGTGAAGTGCTCTTTGACGGCCGGCGCATGAACGGATTGCACCCGGACAAAGTCTGCAAGCTCGGCATGGCCCGGACATGGCAGAAAGTGCGGCCGCTCACAAACCTGACCGTGCTCGACAATGTCGTCGTGGGAGCACTATGCCGCACCAATTCCGTTCACGAAGCACGCAAAGCAGCGCACGAACAGTTGCGCGTCGTGCGGCTCGATGGGCAGTCGGAGATGCTCGCGGGCGCGCTGCCGATCGGTGAGCGCAAGAAGCTCGAAGTCGCCCGCGTACTTGCCACCCGGCCGAAGCTGCTTCTGCTCGATGAAGTCATGGGCGGTCTCAACCCCTCCGAAAGCGACGAGATCATCGACCTGATTCTCGAAATTCGAAAAGAAGGCATCACCGAGATGGTGATCGAGCACGACATGAAAGCGATCATGCGGCTCTCCGATCGCATCGTCGTGTTGAATTCGGGCGAAAAACTGGCCGAAGGAAAACCGGCAGACATCGTCAGCAACGCACAAGTCATCGAGGCATACCTCGGAGCGGAGCAATGAGCGCGCAATCTCTGCTCGCGATCGACAAGCTCGAGTTCGCGTACGGCGACCTCCAGGTCCTGTGGGGCATCGACCTCACGGTGCAGCAAGGCGAGATCGTCACGCTCGTCGGCGCGAACGGTGCCGGCAAATCGACCACGCTCAAGAACATTTCCCGACTGGTGAAGTGGAAGTCGGGTTCCATTACCTTCGAGGGTCAGGACCTCTCGCGGCTCGAGGCGCATGAAATCGTCGAGCGCGGAATCATTCAGGTTCCCGAAGGGCGAAGAATTTTTCCGGAAATGACGGTGATGGAAAACCTGCGCATGGGCTCGTTCATGAAGAGCACGCGTCGGGACCGAGAGAAGAACATCGAGCGTGCGTTCACGCTCTTCCCGCGATTGCAGGAAAGACAAAAGCAGCTCGGCGGAACGCTTTCCGGCGGCGAACAGCAAATGCTCGCAATCGCCCGCGGCTTGATGGCCAATCCTCGTCTGATGTTGCTCGATGAGCCTTCACTCGGTCTCTCGCCGCTGCTGGTGAAGAACATCTTTCAGATCATCACCGAGATCAACCGGCTTGGGGTGACCATCCTGCTCGTCGAACAGAACGTCTATCAGTCGCTGCGCATCGCGCATCGAGCGTACGTGCTGGAAACCGGCCGCGTCGTCCTCACAGGCACAGGCCAGCAATTGCTCAACACCGAGCATGTGAAGAAAGCGTTTCTGGGGATGTAATCATGAAAAACAAAGTCGCGGACTGGATGACGCGGAACCCGATCACCATCGATGACGAAGCTTCGATGATCGAAGCACTTCACTTGATGAAGGATCGTGACGTGCGCCGGCTGCCGGTGATGCACAAAGGGCGGCTCGCAGGCATCATCACCGATCGCATGCTCAAGGACTACTCGCCCGGCAAAGCGACGTCGCTCGACACGTGGGAAGTGCATTACCTGCTGGCGAAGACGCCCGTGAAGGACGCGATGCATGCGCATCCACACACCGTCACGCCGGACACGAAGCTCACCGACGCTGCCCGCGTGATCCGCGATCACAAGCTCTACGGCTTGTGCATCGTCGACAACAAGGGCGATCTCGTCGGCATTTTTACGATCAAGGACATGATCGAGGCGCTGTTCTACCTGGCCGAAGCCGCCGAATCATCCTGAGTGCACAGTTTATCCTGAGCGAAGCGAAGGATCTCCGGTGGATTCGAAAGGTGCTGCTGCTCGACAGGAGATCGTTCGCTGCGCCCGATTTGTCAGGCGCGGACGGTCCTAAAGTTTATCCTGGGGATGAATTCTTGTAGGGCACGGCTGCGCAGTGCCGAACCTTCGTCGTTTCCTCGCAATGGGAATTCGGCACGGCGCAGCCGTGCCCTACAGGGCCATTCAATTTTTTACAGGCTCAGAGTGGCGCTCGGCCTCCTCATGCCGCCGCTGCTCCTCCATCACCATTTCCGAAACGGCGCGTTTCAGCTCGTTGAAGGGCGGCGAGCTGACATCGCGCGGACGCGGCAACGTCACAGGTACGATTGCTTTGATCCGGCCGGGGCGATGGGTCATCACCACGATTCGGTCAGCGAGATAGATCGACTCTTCGATACTGTGCGTGACGAAGAAGATCGTTTTCTTCAACTGCATCCAGAGGCGCAGCAGCTCGTCCTGTAGATTCAGCCGCGTCAACGCGTCGAGTGCGCCGAACGGCTCATCCATCAAGAGAATGGGGCTGTCGAGCGCCAGTAGCCGCGCAATCGCAACACGCTGGCGCATGCCGCCCGACAAGTCCTTCGGAAAACGATTCGCGAATTCGGCGAGATGAAGCGTCTGCAGCAGGGCGGCGACCGTTTCCGCGATCTGCGATTTCGATTCGTGCCGCATCTCGAGCCCAAACGCCACGTTGAAGAGCGCGTACTCCTGAAAGACCACTCCGCGATCGGGACCCGGTCCGGCCACCGGCTCTCCTCGAACGAGAATCTCTCCCGATGTCGGCGGTACGAAGCCGGCGACGGCATTCATCAGTGTCGATTTTCCGCAGCCGGACGGGCCTAACAAGCAGACGAACTCCCCGGCGGCGATTTCCAGATCGATCCCGTCGACAGCGAGAACGTCTCCGAATTGCCTGGTAAAGCCGCGAACTCGAATCTCGGAAGAATCGGCCATTTGTTACTGTCATCCTGACCCTGAGCGTAGCGAAGGGGAAAGATCTCAAAATAGGAAGCTGTATCGCATTTTGAGATCCTTCGCCGTCGGCTCAGGATGACACGAATTCATCGCGGCATCACGCCGTCGACTCCAGACCGCGGTGCCAGCGCAGCAGATAGTCGGAAAGTCGAGAAAGAGCCGCGTCAATCCCAAGGCCGAGGAGGCCGATGGTGATCATGCCGGCGATGATCTTGTCGGACCAGAAGAACTCGCGCGCCTCGAGGATGCGATATCCGAGACCGTTATTGACGGCGATCATCTCCGCGACGATCACCACGATGAAGGCCACGCCGAAGCCGACGCGGATGCCGGTCATGATGTGCGGGGTCGCAGCGGGAACCACGATACGGAAAAAAAGGCTTCGCTGATTCGCGCCAAGGTTCCGTGCGGCGCGGACGTAGATCGCATCGACGCTTCGGACTCCGGCAATCGTGTTCATCAGCACCGGGAAAAAAGCTCCGAGACTGATGAGGAAAAATGCGGGCGGATTGCCGAGGCCGAACCAGAGGATCGCCAGCGGCACGAAGGCGATCGGCGGAATCGGCCGCAGCACCTGCACGAGCGGATTGAGGTACGCGTACGCGGATCGGCTCGCGCCCATGACCAAACCGATCGGCAGCGCGAGGCCGGTGCCGATCACGAAACCCATCATCACGCGATAGAGGCTGGAGACCGCGTCGCGTGGAAGCTCCCCCGATTTGAAATAGTCGATCCATCTGAGGAGCACGCGCGAGGGCGCCGGCAGGATCATCGGGTTGATGATGCCGCTGCGAGAGAGCGCTTCCCACACCGCAATGACCAGGAACGGAACGATCGCGGAGCGGAAGACACTTCGCGTCGGTTTCCAGGCCATTTAACGGACGCCGAGCGCCTTCTTTGCCTTCTCGAGCAAGTCGAGCCTCACCCACGTGGCGGCGACCGGCGGCTTCTCCATTCTGCCGACGCCGAGCTGCTGCATCATGTCCGTTGTGATTTGAACGTGCTTCATGTTGATGTCGTACGTGAATGCGGCGTTCGACATCGCATCGATGTACTCCTCGTGTGTCAGTTGTCCTTTGAACACATTTTCGCGGACGTATTTTTCCGCGAGCGCCCGATCGTGGAGGAACGTCTTCGTCGCATCGACGAAGCAACGCAACACACGCGAGGCGACATCCGGATTGTCTTTGTACATCTTCTCGGTCATCACCAGCGCGCGGATCGGCTCGCCCATCGGAGTGTCGTATGGCTTGAGGATCTCTTTGCCGAAGCCCTTGGCGATCGCTTGTGCGGACTGCGGCTCCGACTGGCACATCGCGTCAATCTGTTTTCCCAGCAGCGCGCCGTTCAGATCCGCGTAGGCGAGATAAACGAGATGCACGTCCTTGTCGCCCTTGTCGGACCACGTCAGGCCCGCTTTCCTCAGCTCTGCGAGAAGGGAGAGCTCCTGCGCGCCGCCCCTCGCCACGCCGACTTTGTGACCTTTGAGATCACGGATTCGGCGGATGTTGGTGAGGTCTGTACGGCGGACAATGCGAACGCCGCCCTTCGCGAAACCGGCGACGACGAAGACGGGAGCGCCGGCAGCGCGGCCGGCGATCGCCGCGTCGAGCGCGCTCGCGGCGATATCGATGTCACCGGCGACGATGGCAGGAACGATGTCCAGACCCTTGCCGAAAATCTTCTCTTCGATTCTCAGGCCATATTTCGGCGCGATCTCTTTCATGTACGAGACGGCGCCGTAGTGCGCGAATTTCAAATTGCCGAGGCGCACAACATCTTCCGCGCAAAGCGTGCCGGCACACAGCGCGATCGCAGCGAGAGCGACGACGATTCTTTTCACGGTAGACCTCCCAACCCGCGATCTTACCGTTAAAAGCTTAGCGCCGAGTGCCGAGTGTGCAGCCGTTGCACGAAGCACTCGTTACGAGTCCGGATTATTCAGGAACAGTGTCATCCTGAGCGAAGCGAAGGATCTCAAGACTCGGCAGCTCTGCATTTTGAGATCCTATAATCCGGGCTAGGTACTCGGCACTCGGCACTCGGCACTCGGCACTTGGTTACTAATTGACACCCCGGCCAAATGCTGACATGTTCACGCAAACCCGAGAAGGAGCTGATCATGCGCCCTGCCCGTTCGTGCCTCGTTTTGCTCTTCGCAGTTCTGTTCGTCTGCATCCCGATCCTTTCTGCCGCCGAGGATGAGATTCGTATCGGCGCGGTACTGCCGCTGACCGGCAAGGAGTCGAAAATCGGCGGCGCCTTCAAAGCGGCGACCGAACTGGCGGTCAAAGAGGTCAACGACGCCGGCGGACTGCAGGTCGGGCGCCAGAAGATGAAGATCGATTTGCGCCTTCTCGACGACACCTCCGATGCTTCGAAGAGCGCACAGCTGGTCGAGCAACTCATCGTTCAGCAGAAGGTGCACGCGGTCATCGGCGGCTACGGCTCGCAGCTCGTGCAGGCGCAGAGCGTCGTTCCGGAACGTTACGGCGTGCCGTTCATCAGCGGCGGCGCCGGCGCGAGCGCCATCTATGGACGCAGCAAGTGGGTGTTCGGGACGCTCTCGCCTGTCGAAGATCTCGCGAAGACGCAGATGGACTTCCTGAGTGATCTGCAGAAATCTCACAAACTGAAAACGCCGCTTCGCATCTCGCTGGTGAAGGAGAACACGGAGCACGGAAAAGATTTCGAGAAGGGCGTGCTCGACTACGTGAAGGCGCATCCGCGCAATTTCTCAGTCGTTCTCGACGAGAGCTTCGAGCTCTACGCGCCCGACTATCGGCCGCTTTTGAGCCGCGTTGAGAACGCGAAGGGCGACGTCTTCATGTGCGACGCACACCTCGAGGACTTCATCGCCATGCAGCGCACGTACACGCAGATGGGCCTGTATCACCAGATGGTGACCTACGGCGCGCGCGGCGCCGATGAAGCGGCGCGCAAGGCCCTCGGACCGGCGACCGATTACATCTTCGCCAGCGGCTGGTGGTCGGCGCTCCTCCCCTATCCGCAGGTGAAAGCGTTCAACAACAAGTGGCAGAAGGCCAGCGGCAGCGCTCCGCAGTGGTATCACGCGGCTGCGTACGAGACGGCACGCGCGCTGTTCGCCGCGATTCACAACGCGGGATCGCTGAAGCCGGAAGCAATACGAAACGCGCTCGCGCGAATCGATCTGAAGGATTCGATTCTTCCAGGAGGACGGCTGACATTCAGCAAGACCGGCGAGGCGACCCTTCCGTTCGTCGTCACGCAGAACAAACCGGAGGGAAAGCTCGACCTCGTGTGGCCGAAGACCGCGAAGACGGGCGAGCCGGTCGCGCCAATTCCGAAGTAAGAGACACGCTGTAGGGCCGCCGCCCACGGCGGCCAGGCCGCGGAGGGCCGCGGCCCCACATGTCAATTCGCGGCGTCAGCCTTGAGAGCACAGAGCAATCCCTCTGTGCTCTCTGTGCCTCTGTGGTGAAATGCCGTCGTGCAACAGCTCATCTCGGTCGCGCTGAACACACTGCTGGCAGCGGGCCTTTACGCGACGATGGCGTACGGCCTCGCCGTGATCTACGGGGTGATGCGCGTCATCAATCTCGCGCACGCGGGCCTGATGATGCTCGGCGCCTACGTGACGTTTGCGCTTTTCTCGCGCTTCGCGCTCGATCCATTCGTCAGCCTCATCATCGTCGCACCACTTTTCTTCGCGATCGGAGTGGCGCTGTATTGGATCGTTGGCAGGCGCGTCACACGCGCTGGAGCGACGCCGTCCATGGAGTCGCTTCTCGTGCTGTTCGGCGTCTGGCTCGTCCTGCAAAACCTCGCATATCTCATCTGGACCGGTGACACGCAGTCGATTCTCACCGGCTACACGATGAAATCGATCAAGGTGCTCGGCGTCCGGCTCGGCGTGACCTCCGTGCTCGTATTCATCGCCAGTGCGTCTTCGCTGATTTTCCTCAACGTGTTGCTCGACAAAACCTACCTCGGCAAAGCGATCCGTGCCGTCACGCAGAACCGCGATGCGGCGCTGCTGTCGGGCGTGAACGCCAACCGCATTGCGGCAGCGGCGTTCGGCATCGGCACGGCCTTCGCGGGCATGGCGGGCGGAATGTTCTCGACGCTCATGGCCTTCACGCCCGACTTTGGACGCAGCTTCCTCCTCAAAGCGTTCTGCATCATCGTTCTCGGCGGCATGGAAAGCGTGACCGGCGTGGCGATCGGCGCGCTGATTCTGGCCGCGCTGGAGAACGGACTGGCGGCGTATACGCCGGTTCCCACTTCGCTGCAGGACGCGGTCAGCTTCGCGCTGCTCTTTGTCGCTCTCGTCGCGTTTCCGCGCGGCATCGCCGGCCTGTTGTCGGAACGCAGGACAGCCATACGGTGAAGATCGTCAGTCGCCTGCTTTGGATCGCGGCCGGCCTCTTCGCGCTCACGGCTCCGTTGTTTTGCGAGCGCGGAACGCTCAATGATCTCTGGAACCTCGCGTTCGCAGTCATTCTCGCATCCGCGTGGAATTTGTTAGGCGGCTTCGCCGGCCAGGTCTCGCTGGGCTATTCTGCATTCCTCGGCATTGGCGCGTATACGACGGTGCTGTTGTCACTCGAGGATGTGAATCCATTCATCACTCTGCCGCTCTGCGCCGTGTTGGCGGCTTTTTTTTCGATGGTCATCGGGCTTCCTGCGTTTCGCCTGCGCGGACCGTACTTCACAATCGCCACCATCGGCGTGGCCGAGGCGGTTCGGGTTTGCGCGACGAGCTTTTCGTTTACCGGCGGATCGAGCGGACTGCGGATGCCAGCGGGTTCGTTCGACTTCAACGTGAACTACTTCGCGATGGTCATCCTGGCCATCGCCACCGTTGCCATCGCCATGTTGGTGAAGAAGAGCGCGTTCGGCGGCGCGCTCGCAGCGATCAAACAGGACATCGATGCTGCCGAAGCGGTGGGCGTAAATTCCACGCGTTTCAAGCTCGTCGCGCACGCGATCTCCGCCGCGCTCGTCGGCATCGCTGGCGGTCTCTACGCGATCAACTTTCAGTACATCGCGCCGGGATCCGTTTTTGATTTTCGCCTGAGTCTCAGCATCGTGCTGATGCCGATCATCGGCGGCGTGGGCAGCATCGCCGGTCCGATCCTCGGCGCAATCATCTTCAGCACGTTACAGATGAAACTTCTTTCGATTCCGGCATTGCGCGATTCATTTCTGTTCATCTACGGCGGTCTGCTGATCGTGGTGATGCTGTTCGAGCCCAAAGGTCTCGTCGGCATCGTGCGGAGATTCCGTGGCTGACCCTCTGCTTTCGGTGCGCCATCTGTCGAAGCGATTCGGCGGTCTGCTCGCTCTGGCATCCGTTGATTTCGATGTGGCCCAAGGCGAAATCGTCGGCATCATCGGCCCGAATGGCGCCGGAAAGACGACACTGTTCTCGTGTCTCGCCGGTTCACAACCGCCTACGTCCGGCGAAATCGTTTTCCGAGGAGATCCAATTCACGGCCTGCCCAGCCACGCGGTGGTGCACCGCGGACTGGTCCGCACGCACCAGATCGTGCGTCCGTTTCGTGAGATGACCGTCGCCGAAAATGTGACCGTTGCCGCGCAGTTCGGAGCCGGACGGCGGCGTGGTGCGGACGCCGAACGCCACGTTTCCACCATCCTCGAGCGTACCGGTTTGACAACGGAAGCGGGGGCGGCGGCGGCCACCCTTTCGATCGGCCAACTGAAACGGCTGGAGATCGCGCGGGGGCTGGCAACCGAACCGCGGCTCATCTGTCTGGACGAAGTGATGGGCGGCCTCAATCCGACGGAGATCGTCGTGGCGATGTCGCTCATTCGATCGATACGCGATTCGGGGGTGACCGTGCTGATGATTGAACATCACGTGCATGCGGTCGTCGGCGTATCCAATCGCATCGTGGTGCTCAATTTCGGCGAGAAAATCGCGGAGGGCTCGCCGCAGGAGGTTCTGCGCGATCCTGCAGTGGTCCATGCGTATCTCGGAGACGAAGCGCCGCGCGAGGAAGATTAGCCATGCTCGCAGTGCAAGGGATCGATGTTTTCTATGGAAACGCTCAGGCGCTGTGGGACGTCTCGTTCTCGGTAAACGAAGGCGAGATCGTCACCATCATCGGCGCCAACGGCGCCGGCAAGACGACCACCCTGCGAACGATCGCCGGCCTCCTCAGACCGGCGAAAGGACGAGTGACATTCGATGGCCAGGACGTCACCGCCCTCCCGCCCAACGAGATGGTCTCCCGCGGTGTTGTGCTCGTTCCCGAAGCGCGACAACTCTGGCCGGCGATGACCGTGCTGGAAAATCTCGAGATGGGAGCGTACTTACGGCCGGCCCGGCGCCGCCGCGCGGAAACACTCGAGCGAGTGTTCCGCATGTTTCCTGTGCTGGAAAAACGCGCACGGCAGAGTGCGGAAACGCTATCGGGCGGCGAGCAGCAGATGTGCGCAATCGGACGCGGCCTCATGACACAGCCGCGACTTCTGCTGCTCGATGAGCCCGCGCTC
>WNGF01009170.1_pt1 | contig 11432 bp, 10 predicted proteins | sample 5400641 | NCBI WGS metagenome assembly WNGF01 (sample SAMN13153371, study PRJNA577476) | soil metagenome | isolation source: 80 cm soil or saprolite under grassland replicate 2 | place: USA:California | collected 2016-06-15 | reverse complement strand
GACGACGTCGTGCCCGAGCAGCTCGGCACGCCCCGCGTCCGGCTCGAGCAGCGTCGCCAGGATGCGGACGAGCGTCGTCTTGCCCGCCCCGTTCGGGCCGAGCAGGCCGAAGACCATCCCCTCCGGAACCTCCAGATCGACGCCGGCCAGCGCCGTCGTCGACCCGAACCGCTTGACCACGCCCCCGACACGGACTGCGGGCGGCCGGCTGCGCCGCGCTCCGTTGGTCTCAGGCTGCGCCAACGAGGTCGCGCTGTCCGGGTCGCGCTGCACGTTGCATTACCTCCTGGCCGACGGCCCGATTATCGCGGCGCCGTCGCCAGGCTGGATCGGCGACACCGCGGATTCGGTACGGAGACGGCGCACGCCGACCGAGTCGCGTACCGCGAGGCTGCGCATAGGCATCAGGGGTGCACCTGGGAGCCGTAGCCGAGGTCGAGGCGGATCGACTCCATCACCCAGAAGGTCGTGCTCTCCGTGAACACGTCCGCGGCCGCGAGCACGCCCGTGTACTTCTCGATGACGGGTGCGGCTGCGACCGCCGTGACCTCGTCGAGGTAGCCCTTCACCGCTGCCCACATGTTCTCGCCGTACTTCACGAAGTACCGCGTGGGATCGACGGTGTCGATCGCCTTCCTCGAGCTCTCCGAGATGTCGGCCATGTACTGCTGATGCAACGTCAAGTCGTCGCGGGTGCCGAGCCTGCCAAGGTGGCCGCCGATGAAGTGCGTCCATGGGTAGGCGAGCGCGTTGGCCGGCGCCTCGATGTAGCCAGGGATGTCCTCGGTCAGGTTGGAGACGTAGACGGGTGCCCAGCCCGGGTTGACGATGTCGATCAGCATCAGCGTGTCGTGGTCCGGGAGGTGGATGATGATGTTGTCGGGCGAGTGGTTGGCGCCGTGCCAGGCGAGCTCGATGCGCTCGCCGCCGATCTCAAGGGCGCGGCGGTCGCCGAAGGTCTCCTCATTCGGCGGGCGCGCAGGATCGTTGTCGCGCAGCAGCAGGCGCCGTGTGTCTTCGTGCCCGATGCGCGTGACGTTCTTGTCGAACAGCGACGACGCGCCGACGTGGTCGGCGTGGTGGTGCGAGTAGATGAGATGGGTCACCTGGTTGCTGACGCCGTTTGCCGACGCGATCTCGTCGACAGCGCGCTGGATGTTGTGGCCGATGGTCGGCGGCGCGTCGAGGAGGACGACGCCGTCCGAGGTCGTCAGGAACGCCGACTGATAGGTGCCGTCGGTGATCCAGTAAAGGTTCCGCTCGACGCGGCCGACGTAGTAGCCCTGGTCGTTGCGCGCGGGGCCGAGCGCCGACCGCGGGACGGGCGCGTAGTCCGGAAGCTCGGAGGTGATGGTTGTCGTCTCGGTTGTCAACCTGACTCCTTTCCGAGTCGTGGTCGTTGGGGGCATCGTGGCGGCGGTCGCCGCCTGCTCATCCGGGAACCCATAGTCATGCCGCCTGGGGCGAGCTCTTTGATCGGTGTCCGAGCAGTCCCCATCCGGCGCCGGCGACACCGAGACCAACGAGGACCGCGAAGCCGAGCACGGTGTTCGAAGTACTTGCACCTTGGTCGAGCGCGACCCCCGCCCCGATCACCGGTACCGAGAGCCCGACAAAGAGCGCGATCAGCAACTCCGCGGTCATCGCCACGCGGTTCTCGGGCGCCGTCCCGGCGAGCACGACGAGGCCGGTCGTCCCCTTGAAGACGGCGCCGGCGCCCGCTCCGATCAGGCCACCGCTGACGAGGAAGAGCGCGAGGCTCGGGTTCGAGAGACGCACGGACATCACGAGCAGCACGAGGCCGACGAGCATCGAGATCGTGCCCAGGGCGAAGACCCGCGACGGTTGCAGGCTTGCTGTCGCGAGCTGGGACAGCACCCCTGCCGTGAAGACGATGAACAGCCTCGCCCCCGCGAGCGCGTGCGAGGCGTGGTGGAACGTGGTGGCGAGGAGCAGCCCGGAAAGCCCGGCGAAGAGTCCGTTGGCCGCGAAGGCGGCAAGGGTTGCCGCACCCGCCGGCGCGGGAAGCCTGACCGAGAACGGTGCTCGAGCTGCCGCTGGCGCGCCCGTCTCCGGTGCCGTCGCGATACCAACCAACGCGACCGCGCCGAGCGCGATCCACACGAGGTAGGGCAAGGTGAGCGGACGGCTCGCCCAGGCCGCGAGGCAGCCGGCGACGAGCGGACCGATTCCGAGCGCGCCGACGTTCACCGACGTGCCGATCGTCTGGGCGACGACGGGGGACGCATTCGGATCCGCACGCAGACGGAGCTCGATGAGGTAGGTGATCGCCGTGCCGGCGGCCAGCCCGACCGCGAACCCGGTGAGCAGGCGTCCGAGCAGGAGGCCCGGCAGGGCCTTCCACGCAGCGAGCTCGCCGGCGGCGACCATCATCGTCGCCACCGCGGCGAGCATCACGCCACGGCGCCCGATACGCTCGGCGATGAACGGGACCGCGATCAGCGCAGCGATCGTGCCCGCCGCCCAGATGGCGTAGACGATCGTGATCGTGAACGCCGAGAGGCCATCGCGCTCCCGGTAGAGCCCGTAGAGCGGGCTCGGCAGGGTCGCGAACGCCATGACGATCAGGAAGGCGAATGCGACGGCCCAAAAACCGGAGCGGTACCTGGTCACCAGACCTTCATCCCGCCGTCGATGACGACGTCGATGCCCGTGATGTACGAGCTCTCGTCGCAGGCCAGGAACAGCGCGAGGTTCGCGACGTCCTCCGGCTCACCCAAACGGCCCAGGAGCGTCCTTTGGATCATCTCGCGGGCGAACCCGCCCGCGCCCTCCTCGAGATGGGCTCGGTTCGCCCCGCTCTGGATCAGGCCCGGCGAGATCGAGTTGACACGAACGCCGTGCTCGCTTCCCTCCATCGCGAGCTGGCGCGTCATCCCGATGATCGCCGCTTTGTTGGTCGTGTGCGACAGCGAGGCGAGGCTCTTGAAGCTGAGCTGCCCGTTCAGCGAGGCCATGTTCACGACCACGCCGCGGCTGGTAACCAGATGCGGCCAGGCCGCGCGGGTGAGGTAGAGGATCAGGTCGACCTCGTCCCGGCGGGCGGCGTCCCAGTCTTCGTCGCTGACGCTCTCGAGCCGGCCGAAGTGCGACCTGCCCGCGAGGTTGAACAGCACGTCGATCCGGCCGAACTCGCTCACCGCCAGATCGATCAGTCGCGCGCATTCGGCCGGATCGCTGAGGACGCATGGCTGGAGCGACACGATCTCGCCGCCGGCCGCCTTGACCAGCTCGAGTGTTTCTTCCGCGGGCTCGACCGCCACGTCGCAGCCGACGACCAGCGCACCTTCGCGGCCGAACGTCAGCGCGGTCGCGCGTCCCATGCTCCCGCCCGTGCCAGTGACGATGCAGACCTTGCCTGAGAGTCTCCCCGGCATCAGTGCGCTGCGCCGGCAGCCTGCTCCGCGTAGGCTGCTGCGGCGCCCTTCTCGGCATCCGCGACACCGACATCGTTCGTGAGCTTCGGGATCTCGCGGAAGTACCAGTAGATGGTGTCGGTTGCCGGCCCCGCGAGCGGCCCCGCCCAGTCGCGGAACAACTCGGTGGTCACGGCGAGCGCCGTCGTCGGCACCGCGCCGGCGTGCGCGAGACGCTCGATGGCGGTGCGGTGCGCGGTCTGGGAACGTCCTCCGACCGCATCGGTGACGTACATGACGTCGTAGCCGTCCCTCAAGGCTTGGACGGTCGCAAACGTGAGGCAGATCTCCGTGTGGAGGCCGCCGATGATCAGTCGCTTACGCCCAGTCGCCTTCACCGCTTCGCTGAACGCCTCGTCCTCGAACGCGTTCATCGAATACCGGTCGATCGGCTCGACCCTGTCGAGCTCGGACAGGATCGACGGAAGCGTCGGCCCATTGAAGCCCGCGCCGACACCCACGGTCGTGAGCACGATCGGCACGTCGAACGCCCTCGCCGTCTTGGCCAACAGCCGGACGTGCATTTCGACCAGGTCGGCACTCGTCTCCGAGCGGATGACCTCGAACATCTCCTTCTGGTAATCGATCAGCACCAACGCGCAGTCGTCCGCGGTCCAGACACCGAGATCGTTCGTCATCGTCTTCCTCCTCCGGGTGCTCGTATGAGGTTGAGGTCAGGTGGCTTCGAGCTGGCCCGCCGAGACGCCGCGGGTCCGGCAGACCGGGGTGTGCTGCGAAACAACGGCGACCTGAGGCTCGCCGACTTCCGGCTCGCGCGCGGCCTGGGCGGGTTGCGGCTCGATCAGCAGTGCCGCGAGCACGGCGCCCACCGCGGCGGTAGCAGCGAGCACGTAGAAGGCGATCTGGAAGCCATGCGTGAGTGCAGCGCCGCTGAGCGCACTGATCCCCGCGTGAGAGTCGACGTAATGGTTGGTGAAGGTGGTCGCGATCGTCGTGGCAGCCGCGACGCCGACCGCCCCACCGATCTGCTGGGTCGTGTTGATCAACCCGGAGGCGATGCCCGCATCGGCCGCGCGGACTCCGGTGAGTGCGCCGATCGACATCGGGATGAAGACCAAGGCCAGCCCGAGCCCGCTGACGATGAAGCCGGGGAACAAGTCGCGGAAGTAGTGGCCGTCAACCGGCAGTTGTGCGAAGAGCAGGAGCGCCACCGTCGAGAGCGCCAACCCGACGGGCAAGATGCTCCTGACTCCGAACTTCGTCACGAGTCCTTGTGCAACGGCCGAGAAGGCGATGGTCGTCAGCGTCAGCCCGATGTAGGCGACCCCGGTCTTGAGCGCTGAGTAGTGCAGGACCTGCTGCATGTACAGCGTGAGCAGGAAGAACTGTGAGAAGACGGCGCCGGTTGCGATCAGGGCGCTTAGGTTCGATCCCGCGAGCGTCCGTAGCCGCAAGATCCGTAGCGGCAACAGAGGCGCCTTCGTGCGCGACTCGATCAGGAAGAACGAGGCGATCAGAACCCCGGAGGCCGTCAAGAGACCGATGGTCGCGGGTGTGCCCCACCCGTGTTGCGTGGCGCGGGTCATCCCGTAGACGAGCAGCATCAGCCCGGCGGTGATCGTCGCCGCACCAGCGAAGTCGAAGTACCGATCGGGCAAATCGGCGCGGCTCTCGCGCAGAAGCAAGGGGCTGACCGCGATGACGGCAACACCGACGGGCACGTTGACGAAGAAGATCCACGGCCAGCTGAACGCGCTGGTCAAGACGCCGCCGAGCAGCACGCCCACAGCGCCACCGCTGCCCGCCACGGCGCCCCAGATCCCGAGCGCGCGATTGCGCTCGCGACCTTCCTCGAAGGTCGTGGTCAGGATCGACAGCGCGGCCGGCGACATCATCGCGGCGCCGAGACCCTGCAAGCACCGGAACGCGATCAGGGAGGCTTCCGACCAGGCGATCCCGTTGAGCAGCGAGCTGACGGTGAACAGGAGCAGCCCCGCCATGAACAGGCGCCGGCGTCCGAGCAGATCCGCGAGCCGGCCACCGAGCAGGAGAAACCCGCCGAAGAAGATCGAGTAGCCGGTGATCACCCACTGCAGGCTCTCCTGCGAGAAGCCCAGATCGGTCTTGATCGACGGCAACGCCACGTTCACGATTGAGATGTCGAGCACGACCATGAACTGCGCCGTCACGATCACAGCGAGCGCGAGCCAGCGTCGACGGTCGTCCGCCCCGACTGCGGGATGTGTCACGACTTCAGCGGACATCCTTCGTCCTCCTTCGCGGCTTGCGAGCCACAGCGGACTCGCGATGGGCCGTGCGTTTTCAGGTCCCTTGTGCTGCGTTGAGGGTGCGCCACCGTGGCCACGGATCGCATCCGCCGGCGGCTAGTCATGTCGGCCGGTCATTGCGAGTGCAGGTCCGGGCGGCTCGGCCCGACGTTCGTCCCGCTCATCTGGCCAACGCTTCCATCAGGCTTGCCGCGTCGTAACCACCCACATAAACGACACCGTCGATGAAGAGGGTCGGGGTGCCGCGCACCTCCGGCGAAGCTAGTCCGGTCTCGACATCCCGGCGGATGCGCCGCCTGACATCCGGCCCCACGCGATCCTCGTCGAAGCGTGCGACGTCCAGACCGAGCTGTTCGGCGTACTGGAGGAGATCGTCGTCTTCGAGCGCCTTCTGCCACTGAAAAAGAAGCTCGTGCATGGCCCAGAAGCAGTCCTGCAAAGCAGCTGCCTCGGCGGCGGCCGCCGCCCCGAACGCGTGCGGATGGATCTGGACGAGCGGGAAGTGCCGGAAGGCGAAACGAACGCGCCCGCTCAGTCCCTGCTCGACGTATTCGATCGCCCGAAACGCTTGCCGCGAGTAGGGGCACTCGTAGTCGCCGTACTCGAGAATCAGACGTCCGGCCGTCGGCCCGCGGGCGTGGTCGACCTCCTCGTCCAATGGCGCCAAACCCGGACGGACGTCTTCCGGCAGCTCCGGCTCCAAGTCTCGCGTCCTCCTCGTCGGAATAACCACGAGAATGAGGACCGGCTGGTCGCCATCGCATCCGCCTATGGCCAGTCCTCGCAGCCTGTCCGATATGCGTAACGTCGGCTCAGCAGCAAGATGGCCACGCTCTTCTCAGCTCGTCGCCGCACGACTACGCTGACGGGCCGGCGCAGCGAACGCGATGTGCTCGACCGGCTGATCCGCTCGAACCCGGTGGTCACTCGCGCGCAACTGGCGTGCAGCCATGACGCGCGGTCCTCGTCTGCGTCGAGCGAGGACTTGCTTGATGCGGTTGGAGGCTCAGGCTTTGAAATACACGAGCAGCGTGATGCAAACCAGGATGAGTACGAGCGGAACGATCCAGCGGGCGACGAGCGCGATCTCGATGAACGGCGACGATCCGTGCTCGCCATCTGCGGCGACCTCTTTCAGGCGTGCTGTCTCCGCCCGCGGATGACGGACGAGGCGTCCGATTTCGGCCTCGATGACCTCGCCGGGCTCGAGTTCGTCTCTCGGCCCGTCGATGTCCTGCTTGGGGTCGGGCACGCGGCTTATGCGGCTGCCCTCAACGCGGCATCGGCGAGATGCGCCGACAGGAACTGTCCGGCTCTGTCGAGCGCCGCGGCCGCTTCGTCAAGGATCGGGTGGTAGGCCTGGAAGACGTGCGGCACCCCAGGGGTGACGTCGAGGGTGACCTCGACGTCGGCGGCGGCGGCTTGTCGCGCAAGGCTTACGGCGTCGTCGAGGAGAACCTCGTGAGTTCCGGCCTGGATGATCAGGGGCGGCAGGCCGGACAGATCCGCGAAGATCGGGCTGATGAGGCCAAGAGCGGCGTCGTGTCCCGCGGTGTAGTCGGTGACTCGGGCTTGGAGTGCTTCTCGGCTCATCAGCGGATCGACCTCGCGCTTGGTTTCCATGGTCGTCCCGGCCAGGGTGAGATCGGCGTACGGTGACATGACGAAGGCCGCGGCTGGCAGGGGCAGCTCGTGATCTCGGGCGTTGACCAGGGTGGCGACGGCGAGCCCGCCGCCGGCGGACTCTCCCGCGAAGGCGATGTCCGACGGAGCTGTGCCGTTGTCCAGGAGGGCTTCGTAGGCGACAAGAGCGTCGTCAACCGCTGCCGGATACGGGTGCTCCGGGGCGAGCCGGTAGTCGACGGAGATGACCTTGGCCTGCGTCCGCCGGCCGACCTGCGAGGCCAGGTCAGCGGCAAGGAAGGCGTCCCCCATGACGTACACGCCGCCGTGGAAGTACAGGACAACGTGGCGAGGTTCGACTCCGTCGACTGCGATCTCGGCGGTTGGGACGCCGCCCAGCGCGGCGGCGGTCACGGTCAGTTCGGCGGGCAGCGGCTGCGCCGATAGCAACTCTCGGAGCAGTCGCCGTTGCTCGTCGACATCGCTGCCGGCCGGGAAGGCCGACTGTCGCAGGATTGCTTCGAGGTTGTCTCGCTGCTCGGTGCTCACGGACGATCTCCCTTCGGTTGGCTTGGTCTGGCGGCGCTCCAGGACTCTCAGAAGCCAACCGACTGTCGGACGAGGACGACGTGGATACGGCCGGGGAATTCCTGGTGAATCTCGAGAACCTTTGCGATCTGGCTGTTCTGCCCGTAGGCGGCGTACGCCCGCGCATCCTCGAGTGGGAGGCTGTGCTCGGCGATCCGCTCACGGGCCTCCTCCGCGGAGGAGACGAGCTTCTGCGCGCCGACGACGAAGATGACGTTTGCGGCGCCCCACACATAGGAGGCGAGCTGGCTGCCGGAAGCCGAGGCGACGACGAGAGTCCCATCGCTGGTGATCGCGTGAACGCTGCCGAGCGCGAAGTCGGGCTGGCCTGCGATCGCTTTCATCTCCTGCAACTGGGTGGCGAAGTCGAGCGCCATCATCTTGTTGCGCGCCGACTCGTAGCGCCCGCCCTCGTCGACCGCGGCGGCGATACCGGTCTCCTGGAGCGTGACCGAAGTGTTGGTCATCACGGACGAGCCTTCGGGCATGCGGGCGAGGACGGCTTCGCGGGCAGCGTCGAGGTCGTCGACCACCTCCACGCTGAAGCCGTGCTCTTCGAGGGCGACGACGGTTGCGGCGAGCGTCTCCTCGCGAGGTAACGTCGTGAAGCGCTCAGGTTGCTCGACGGTGGTCACTGGCTCCTCCTTTCGGAACACCTCCGAGAATGAGGAGCGGCGGGTGGCGATCGCATCCGCCGATGGCCAGTCGTTGCAGCCTGTCGGCGCCGGTGTAACGTCGGTTCACAAGCAAGATGGCCAAGCTCTCCCTAGGTAGCCGCCCCGCGACTGCGCTGACGGGCCGGCGCAGCGAATGCGACGTGCTAGACCGCCTCATCGAGGCCGTCGGCGCGGGCGAAAGCAGAGCGCTTGTGGTGCGTGGCGAAGCGGGCGTGGGCAAGACGGCGCTTCTGGAGTACCTCGTCGAGCAGGCGCCAGGGTTTCGGGTGGTACGCGCCGCCGGCGTGCAGTCGGAGATGGAGCTTGCCTTCGCCGGGTTGCATCAGCTGCTGGCGTCGATGCTGGATCGCCTCGAAGGTCTACCCGCGCCACAGAGCGAGGCGCTTCGGACCGCGTTCGGGCTCGCCTCCGGGCGTCCCCCGGATCGCTTCTTCCTCGGTCTCGCTGTGCTGACCCTGCTTTCGGATGTGGCGGAGGAGCAGCCGCTCCTCTGCGTGGTGGACGACGAGCAGTGGCTCGACCGCGCCTCGGCCGACGTCCTCGCCTTCGTTGCGCGTCGCCTGGACCGAGAATCCGTCGGCTTGATCTTCGCCGCGCGCGCCGAGAGCGATGAGCTCGCCGCGCTGCCGGAGCTTGTCGTCGGGGGGTTGAGCGACGTCGATGCTTACGCTCTACTGGACTCGATTCTGACTGCACCCCTGGACCCGCGCGTCCGCGAGCAGATCGTCATCGAGACGCGCGGCATCCCGCTCGCGATGCTGGAGGTGCTTCGAGATTTGACTCCGGCAGAGCTCGCGGGCGGCTTCGGACTCGCCGGCGGCGTTCCGGTCTCCGGGACCGTCGAGGAGACCTTTCGGCGGCGGATCCACGCTCTTCCGTCCGATTCTCGACGCCTCCTACAGCTCGCGGCGGCTGATCCCGTCGGCGACCCGCTGCTCGTCTGGGGAGCTGCCGAGCGTCTCGGTATCTCCACCGACGCAGCCTCGGCACCAGCCGAAGCCGGCCTACTCGAGTTCGGGGCGCGCGTGCGCTTTCGCCATCCGCTGGTGCGCTCGACGACGTACTGGTCGGCCTCGCTTCAGGAGAGGCAGGAGGCGCACCGCGCCCTGGCGGAAGCGACGGACCCCGAGATCGACGCAGACCGCCACGCCTGGCACCGAGCCCACGCCGCCCCGGGCCCCGACGACGACGTCGCGAAGGAGTTGGACCGCTCCGCCGCTCGAGCACAGGCGCGCGGAGGCTTAGCTGCGGCTGCCGCCTTTCTCGAGCGCTCGGCCCAGCTGACGCTCGAACCCGCCCGCCGTGCGGAACGCCTGCTTGCGGCTGCCCGGGCGAAGCGGGATGCCGGGGCGTTCGAAGCGGCGCTGGAGCTTCTCGTCACACTCGAGACTGCGCAGCTCGGCTTCTACTCGACGGCCGAGGCGGGGCATTTGCGCGGGCAGATCGCCTTAGAGCAACAGCGGGGCAGCGACGCCGCCCGGCTGCTGCTCAGCGCCGCCAGACGCCTGACGCCACTCGACGCCCCCCTGGCTCGCGAAACGCACCTGGAGGCGCTCGTGGCCGCGCTGTGGGCGGGTGACCTCGATCGCACCGGCGGCGTGCTGGCTGCGGCGGAGGCCGCGCGTAGCGCCCCGGCGGGTCCCGAGCCGCCACGCGCAGTGGACGTCGCACTCGACGCGCTCGCGATCGGCCTAACCGAGGACTACGAGGCCGCCGCGCCCCTGTTGACTCGTGCGCTCGAGCTGCTTCTCGCGCAGGACATGGGCAGCGACGAGGTCGGCCGCTCGCTCTGGCTCGCCGCCTCCAGGGCAACTCAGGCGATTGCTATCGAGCTGTGGGACGTCGACGCCGTGCATACATTGGCCACCCGCCAGCTAGAGGTTGCGCGCCAGGCAGGCGCACTCGTTCAGTTGCGCCTCGCACTCAACTTCCTCGGTGGAACCCTCGTTTACTCCGGGGAGGTGGCGAAGGCGGAGCTTCTCTTCGACGAGGATCGCCTGGTCGCCGAGGCGACCGGCAACCAGCCTGTTCTCTACAACGATGTATTGGTCGGGTCTGGCGCGGCCAGGAGGCGCAGGCGACCAAGCTGCTCGAGGCCACACGAAGCCAGGCGAACGCGCGCGGCATGGGCCGATTCGTCAGCAGCCTGATGCACCTCGAGTCGGTGCTCAACAACGCCCTCGGTCGATACGAAGCAGCGCGCGAAGCCGCTTGGCAAGCATTCGAGCGCGGCGATCTGGGATTCGGGCCCCTGATCGTGCCGGAGCTGGCCGAGGCAGCGTCTCGAACAGGCGACGCGGCGCGGCTGAGGACTGCGCTCGACTGGCTGACCGAACGCGCTCGCGTGACACCGACGGAGTGGGCGCTCGGCATCGAAGCCCGCGTTCGCGCGCTATCGAGCGACGGCGGAGCCGCAGAGGCGCTTTACCGTGAAGCGCTCGAGCGCCTCGGCCGAACCCGCCTCCGCATCGAGCTCGCCCGCACGCACCTGCTCTACGGCGAGTGGCTACGACGCGAACACAGGCGCGTCGACGCCCGCGAGCAGCTGCGCACAGCCCACGAGATGCTGTCGACGATGGGCGTCGAAGCGTTCGCCGACAGGGCCCAGCGCGAGCTCCTCGCCACGGGCGAGACCGTCCGCAAACGCCGCGTCGAGACCCGCGGCGACCTGACCGCGCAAGAGGCCCAGATCGCTCGGCTCGCGCGCGACGGACTGACGAATCCCGAGATCGGCGCCCAGCTCTTCATCAGCCCGCGTACGGTCCAGTACCACTTGCGCAAGGTGTTCCTCAAGCTCGGCATCAGCTCCCGCGCCGAGCTCGATCGGGTTCTTCCCGGGGACCCCGCCGCTTCGTCGC
>WNGF01029206.1_pt1 | contig 11433 bp, 9 predicted proteins | sample 5400641 | NCBI WGS metagenome assembly WNGF01 (sample SAMN13153371, study PRJNA577476) | soil metagenome | isolation source: 80 cm soil or saprolite under grassland replicate 2 | place: USA:California | collected 2016-06-15 | reverse complement strand
CGATGGCCCGGCACGCACGGGCGATGATCGAGCCCGGCATGTCGGTGATGCTGGACGACTCGACCAGCGCGCTCGCCCTGGTCGACCTGTTCGAGGGCATCACACCGTTGACCGTGGCAACGAACTTCCTGCCCGCGATCACCAAGCTGAGCGCGCTGCGCGACATCACCCTGCTCGCCCTCGGCGGGATCTACTCCGCGACGCACGACTCGTTCGGTGGGATGCCGTGCGCGGAGGCCGTCGAGGCGCTGCACACCGACCTGCTGTTCTGCTCGGTCTCGGCGGTGTCGCCGACGCACGCGTTCCACCAAGAGGAGGAGATCGTGCTGGTGAAGCGGGCCATGCTGCGGTCCGCGAAGACCAAGGTGCTGCTGGTCGATCACGCCAAGCTCCAGCGCACCGCCCTGCACCGGCTCGCGCCGCTGACCGACTTCGACGTCGTGGTCGTCGACGAGAAGACCCCGGAGGATCTCATCCAACCGCTCCGCGACCACGGCGCGACCGTGGAGGTAGCCAAACTCTGAGTGCCCCGGACCAGACGCAGCCGGGGCGGTAGGGAGGGACGATGGACGTCGGAGTCGACGTCGGCACCACCGTCACCAAGGCCGTCGCGTTCGACGACGCCGGCCGGCAGGTGGCCGAGGCCTCCCGGCCGACCAGGCTGGTCCGGCCGGGGATCGGGCGGTTCGAGCACGAGACCGCCGAGATCGTTGCTTCGGTCAACGAGGTGATCGGTGAGCTGGCCGGCACAGTGGGGGACCGGCCCGGCGTACTGGCGATCACCGCACAAGGCGACGGTCTCTGGCTGGTCGATTCCGACGGTACGGCGGTCCGTCCGGCGATCTCCTGGTTGGACGCGCGCAGCAGTGCGATCCTCGAGCGTTGGACTGCCGACGGTGTTGCGGAACAGGTCTTCAGGCGCTCCGGCAACCGGATGTTCCCAGGTACCTCCGGTCCGCTGCTGGCCGCCGTACTCGCGGAGGAGCCTGACGTCATCGCCCGCGCCGGGACAGCGGCGTACTGCAAGGACGTCGTCATGCAACGCCTCACCGGAGTCCGGGCGACGGATGTGTCGGACGCGTCCGCGCCGTTCCTCGACCCGCGCACGAACCAGTACGACGACGAGGCGCTGAAGACGACCGGCCTCTCGGAACTGCGGCACTTGCTCGCGCCGGTGGAGTCTGCCGGTCCGGTCGGCGAACTGCGCGACGGCTCGACCGGAATGGCCCGCGGCACAAGGGTTTCCGCGGGACCGTATGACCTTCCGGCTGCGGCCGCCGGCGCCGGTGTCGAAGAGGTTGGCGACGCCTTACTTACTGTCGGTACGACGCTCGCCTGCCAGGTGGTGACGCGGGAATTGCCCGTGGACGGCGAGCCGGCGGGGTTGTTCCTCGGCACGTGGACGCCGGGCGTCTGGCTTCGCGCGATGCCCGCGATGGTCGGCACGGCCGCGCTCGACCGGGTGCTCGCTCTTGTCGGTTTGGGAACCGATCGGTTGCCTGCATTACTCGCGGAAAGCCCGGTCGGCGCGCAGGGCGTGACCGTTCTTCCTTATCTGTCCGAAGCAGGTGAGCGCGCGCCGTTCGTCGACACGCGGGCCCGCGGGACCATCGACGGGATCTCGCTGTCCACCACAACCGCGGACCTGGTGCGCGCGACGTGCGAGGGGATCGCGTACGCCGCCCGGCACTGCCTGGAGGCGGCCGGGTGGAACGGGCGCGTCACCGTGTGCGGAGGCGGTGCGCGCAGTACCGAATGGACGCAGATCCTCGCGGACGTGCTGAACGCGCCGCTGCACACCACCGAGGCCGAGCAGGTTGCCGCGCGCGGCGCTGTGATCTGCGCGCGGCGTGCGGTCGATCCGGACAGGGCCGGTCCCGAGTGGATCGCGGAGATCCGGCAGGTCGATCCCGATCCGGCCCGCGCCGCCTTCTACGCCGAGGGTTACGCCCACTACCTGCGCCGGATCGAGGCGGCCCGCCCGCGCTGGTCCGACCCAGCGCCTACGTTCACGTCAGGAGCTCGATGAGAACCGTCAAGACGCTGCTCGCCGGTGACCACTTCGTCCGGAATGAGCTTCTCGCCACGGCGTTGTCCTCCATCGATGGCGTGAGCTTCGACTTCCGCGACGTCACGTTGCCGTGGCCGCTGACGCCGTACGGGCGAGTGGCCGAGGTGGACGAGGCGAGCGATGCCGAGGACCAGCTGATCGAAGCGCTGCCCGGGGTCGAGATCGCCGTCACCCAGATGGGCCCGTTCACCGAGCGCGTGCTGGAGGCGGCGCCGGACCTGCGGTTCCTGGTCGTCTGCCGCGGTGGTCCGGTCAACGTGAACGTGCCTGCAGCAACCAAACGCGGCATCACCGTTGCCTCCACCCCCGGTCGTAACGCTGTCGCCGCGGCCGAGCATGCGGTCGCCCTGATGATGGGTGCCCTGCGCAACCTTCCGCGCCTGCAACGCACGCTGGAGCAGGGCGAATGGCGCAGCGACCTCTACGCGTACGACGAATGCGGCGTGGAACTCGACGGATCGACGGTCGGCCTGGTCGGGTACGGGGCGATCGGGCAACGAGTCGCGCGGGTGATGCTTGCCTTCGGCGCCCATGTCTTGGTCGTCGATCCAGCGATCGATCCAGCCGACGCGCAAGGCGTCGAGGTGGTTGAGCTGAACGAGCTGCTGCGAAGGTCGGACGTGGTCAGCTTGCACGCTCGGCTCACAGAAGAGACCCGCGGCATGATCGGCGCCGACCAGATCGCGCTGATGCCACGAGGCGCCGTACTGGTGAACACCGCGCGCGGCGGCCTGCTCGACTACGACGCGACCGTCGACGCGCTGGAGTCCGGACAGCTTGGCGCGGCCGCTTTCGACGTGTTCCCGGCCGAGCCCGTCCCGGCTGGTTCACGGTTGCTCACGGCCCCTAATGTCGTGATGACTCCGCACCTGGCCGGCGCCACCCGCCAGACCGCTCACCGCGCCGGCTCCATCGCCGCCGAAGCAGTCGCCGCCTACCTAGCCGGAAAGCCTCCTGTCGGCCTGGTCGACTGACAGTAGTCAGGGCGGCACGGACCATTACGGGGTCCCGACGCGTTTCAACGTCTAAATATGTTCTTCCGTGGAAGAAAAATGTGTGATTGCCTAGGGGCATGAGCATCAGCATTGGAGTGGTCGGCGCCGGCCAGTTCGCCCCCTCGTTCCTGCGGCTGTGGTCCGCGCACCCGGATGTGTCCGACGTACGGCTGACCGACGTACTCCCTGATCGGCTGGCTGAGATGGCCGCCAAGCAGGGCATCTCGATCACGTACCAGTCGTTCGAGGAAATGCTCGCGTCCGACGTGGACGCGGTGGCGATCTTCACCCAGCGCTGGTTCCACGGCGAGATGGCGATCCGGGCACTGGAGGCCGGCAAGCACGTGTACTCGACCGTCCCGATGGCGATCGAGGCGGACCAGATCGCCCGGATCATCGAGCTGGTCAAGGAGACCGGCCTGACGTACATGATGGGCGAGACCAGCTACTACTACCCGTCGTCGGTGTACTGCCGGCAGAAGCTTGCCGCCGGCGAGTTCGGCCGGGTGTTCTACTGCGAGGGCGACTACGTCCACGACATGGATCTCGGGTTCTACGCGGCGTACCAGTACAGCGGTGGCACCGAGTGGAAGAAAACCGCGTCGTTCCCGCCGATGCTGTACCCGACGCATGCCGTCGGCAACGTTGTGTCGGTGACCGGGCAGCACGCGACGCACGTGTCCTGCATCGGTGTGAAGGACGATCGCGGCGACGGCGTCTTCGACAAGGAGATCAGCCAGTTCGACAACGACTTCAGCAACGCGACCGCGCTGTTCAAGCTGGCCGACGGCGGCGTGATGCGGACGAACGAGATGCGCCGTGTCGGGTACCCGTCGCACCTCCGCGAGTCGCGGCTGCGGGTGTTCGGCACCGAGGGCAGCTTCGAGCAGCTGGCCACGACGACCCTCTGGCAGACCAAGGAAGGCGTAGGGGACGTCAGCCACCTGATGGAGACCAAGCCCAGCAGTTCGCTCGACGACGCCGACCTCGCGAACGTGGACCCGGCGCTGCGCGACGCGTTCCGCTCAGGGCTGTCGCCGGTGCACGACCGCAGCCGGCTGCCGGCCGAGTTCGCCGGGCTGCACAACGGCCACGAGGGGTCGCACCACTTCCTCGCCGACGATTTCGTCCGCGCGGTCTCCGACAAGACCCTCCCACCGGTCAACGCCTGGGTCGCCGCCCGCTATACGCTGCCCGGCATCTACGCCCACCAGTCCGCGCTCCAGGGCGGCGTACAACTGGAAATCCCCGACCACGGCGACGCCCCCGCGTGAGTCTCGGCGAGTCGTGGATCCGGGTTCGTGTCGGCGACCCGAATCCACGACTCGACACTCGAGGTCAGAGGTAGTTGCTGAGCTCGATCAGATTGCCGTCGGGGTCACGCAGATAGACGCTGAGGATCGGTCCGGTCGCGCCTGTGCGCTCGACGGGGCCTTCCTCGATCGCGACGTCCTGTGCGAGCAACTCCGCCTGCACCTGCTCGATCGGGTCGTCGACGACGAAGCAGAGATCGGCACTACCGGCGCCCGGCCGCCAAGCCTTCGGCTCGAACTCGTTCCCCACTTCATGCAGGTTGATCTTGCTCGTCCCGAACGCCAGTGCACGCCGGCCACCCTTGAAGGTGACCGGCTCCATGCCCAGCACTTGGTGATAGAAGTCGACGGTCGCGTCGATGTCCGCGACCGTCAACACCAGATGATCCAGCCGATTCACACGCACAACATCAGGCTACTGAGAGTTCGTAGGATGCCTTATGGCTCTTGACTTGTTTGCGGAGATGTCGGTGCGGGACTACGAGGTCTCGGCGGACTGGTACGAACGGCTCCTCGGTGGGCCGCCGGCGTTCCTCCCGAACGACATCGAGGCGGTCTGGGAGCTGGCCGAACACCGGTTCATCGTTGTCGAGTTGCGGCCCGAACACGCCGGGCATGACCAGGTGACGATCTTCGTCGACGACCTTGACACGCGCGTCGCCGCGATCACCGAGCGCGGCATCGAGCCGGCCTATCGCGAGACCTACGAGAACGGCGTTCGCAAGGTCATCTACCACGACCCCGACGGCAACGAGATCGGCTTCGGCGGCGGCCCGGTGGAGTGACGCCGGGTGAGTTAGGGCTCGTGGTCGGCGCGGTAGCGGAAGAGGTCGGTCGGGGAGGAAGTTCTCCAGGTTGCCGATCTCCTCGATGTGGTGACGGATCCAGGCGGCGAGCTTCGGTGCCGGGAAGGCGCGTTCGTTCGCCATCCGGTTGAGGAAGAGGTGTGCGAGCGGAGTGGTGTCGCCGATGCAGAGGCGGGTGACGTAGCGGGTGCCGCCGTCGTACGGCGTGAACTCGTTCTCCAGCCGGATGATCGACGTACCGAGCATGCGCTTGGAGATGATCGCGGCCTGGGTGTCGATCTGCTCGACGCCGACGTGGATGTCGATCAGCTGATCGACGTCGCGGCCAAGTGCCTCCGTGATGTGCAGCCGTGCGCCAGGCCCGACGACGCCGTCGGTGGCGGGACTCGTCACGTCGTACGCGATGTGGTCCAGCGGGTGCCAGACCAGGTACCGCGGCCAGTTCTGTCCGGCGTACTTCATCGTCCCGGAGACGTGGCCGTACCACCATGCGAGCATCTCCGGCGTCACCTGGGCGAGCGGGGCGTGGTTGATCGTCACGATCGTCCGGCTGTCGTCGGAGTTGGTCCAGACGGCGGCCGAGCCGAGCGGACGCAGCGGCCAGAGAACGGGCCGCGGTGCAGGCAGGTGCGGTGCCTTCATTCCCTGCGCGTGCCCGCACTGCGAAGTCCGAAACGGTCTACTCGGGGATTCGGCGCAGGCGGTCTATTCGTAGATCCGGCGGAGTCGGAGTGACATCGAGTTCTCGATGTGCTGGGACATCGCGGCCTCGGCGGCGTCGGGGTCGCCCGAGTCGATGGCCTCGACCAGTCTGCGGTGCTCGGTGAGGACCTCGGGGCCGATGTCGCGGTCGTAGTGCAGCCGGAAGATGTGCAGGTGGCAGTGGGTGCGTTCGAAGGCGAGCCGCACCTGCTCACTGCCCGACAGGGCCGCGATCAGCAGGTGAAAGCGGTTGTCGTGCGCGGTCAACGACTTGTAGCCGGCGTAGTCCACTGACGTCGGCTCGACCGCGTTCGCCAGTTCCGCCTTGAGCCGTGCGCGCCCGCTGTCGTCGATCAGCTCGGCCGCCCGCCGGGCCGCCCAGGGCTCGAGCAGTTGCCGGAACCGGTAGAGGTCGTCGAACTCCTCCAGCGTCAGCAGCGGCGTCGCCCGGTACCCCTTCAGCGGCTCCTTGTCCGCGAGCCCCACCGACTCGAGCCGCGCCAGCGCCTCCCGCACCGGTGTCGACGACACCTGGAACTCCCGCGCCAGCCCGTCGATCGAGATCCGCGCGCCGGGCCGGATGACGTGGTCCATCAGCATCGTCTTGATCGCCTCGTAGACGTCGTCGGCGAGCATCTGCCGCCGGAGCAGCCGCCGGTCCTGCGGCTCCACGATCCCCGTCACTGGCTCCGTCATCGCCCTCTCCGGATCCTGGTCGCGGCCTTGACCCGGCCGATGGTCTTCGGCAGGGTGGCACTTGTAATCATGCATCATGCACGATTCGCGGCCCGCCAGCTAGAGACGACACAACCTGTGACGACTCAGTGACCGGGTGGCCGCGGTCGACCGGACCAGAGAGGCGACGCATGCTGAGGTTCGACGAGGTCGGCGTACTGCCCGAGCCCGAGGACAACGCGGCGATCTGCTCGCGCCGTTTGGAAGCCGGTACGACGATCGACCTCGACGGCGCCGTGGTGACGCTGCCGCACACCGTCCTCGAGGGGCACCGCTTCATCGTCCGCCCTGTCGCTCCCGGCGAAGCGATCACCTCGTGGAACACCCCGTTCGCCCGCGCGACCCGTGAGCTCGTTCCTGGCGACTACGTCTGTACGCCGACCAGCCTCGCGGCAGTGACGGCCCGTGGAGTCGAAGGGCTGCCGAACGAGCCGTCGGCCACCAACGAGCCCCTCGACCCCTATCAGCTCGACGAGTCCGCGCTGAACTTCGGCGCGCAGGTGACCAGCGTCGAGCAGCCCGGCACCTTTCTCGGCTACCCCCGTGAGCAGGGCGCGGCCGGCACCCGCAACCACGTAGTGATCATGGCAACCAGCTCCCGCAGCAGCGGGTTCGTCACCGAGCTCGCCCGTCGCTTCGATGGGGCGGCAGCCGGCGATGGCGTCGTACCCGTGGCACACACCGAGGGCGGCGAGGACGAGGCTCCCAACAACCTGCACCTGCTGCTGAGGACACTGGCCGGGTTCACGCTGAATCCGAACGTCGGCGCGGTTCTGATCGTCGACACCGAGGACGACGTGGTGTCCGGTCAGGCGATCAAGGACTTCATGGCGGAGCACGACTATCCGCCGATCAAGGTGCCGCACGCGTACTTCACCCGCCGGGGCGGTTTCGAACACGACCTGACGTCAGCCGGTGCGCTGGTCGAGCCGTGGCTGCCGGTCGTCGATGCCCAGGAACGGGTAGACGTCCCGCTCACCGATCTGAAGATCGCCTTGCAGTGCGGCGGATCCGACGCGTTCTCGGGCATCTCGGCCAACCCGCTCGCCGGCCAGGTCGGCGCGGAGGTGATCAAGCACGGTGGCGCCGCCGTACTCGCGGAGACCGACGAGCTGATCGGCGCCGAAGGCTACGTGCTGAAGAACGTCCGCGACCTGGCCACCGCTCGTCGCTTCCTCGCGACCGTCCGGTCGTTCAAGGAGCGGGTCGGCTGGCACGGTCACACCGCGGAGGGCAACCCGTCCGGCGGCAACGTGTACCGCGGTCTGTACAACATCGTGCTGAAGTCGATCGGCGCCGCGCGCAAGTTGCCGCGTGCGGTGCGGCTCGACCACGTGATCGACTACGGCGAACCGCTGCCGGGCAACGGCTACATCTTCATGGACAGCCCCGGCAACGACCTCGAGTCGGTCGCCGGCCAGATCGGCAGCGGCTGCAACCTGATCTTCTTCACCACCGGGAACGGCTCGATCACCAACTTCCCGTTCGTCCCCACGCTGAAGTTCGTTACGACAAGCGCCCGGTACGAGCGCCTGCACGCGGAGATGGACGTCGACGCGGGCCGCTACCTCACCGGTACGCCGATGTCCGAGCTGACCGCGGAGACGTTCGACCTGACCGTCCGGGTCGCGTCCGGCGAGCAGAGCGCGGGGGAGCGGGCCGGCCACAGCCAGGTGTCGATCTGGCGGAACTGGCGGCAGAGCGGTCCGCGTGAGGGAATCTCGATCAGCACCGACGGCCGGATGAGCCGCAAACTCACCGACCTCCCAGCCGAGGACCGCGACGCTCCGCTCGACGGTCTGCCGCTGGCTGGTCTCGGTGCTGACGGCCGGACTTCTGTGCGACTGCTGAAGGTCGACGATCGGCTGGTGCCGGAGTCGGTGGGCCTGATCCTGCCGACCAGTTTGTGTTCGGGACAGATCGCTTTGAGGCTAGCAGCCCAAGCAGAGTTGGAGAAATGGGCCGGCGACGCGGTCACGCGCATGGTCGCGCTTCCGCACACCGAGGGCTGCGGAAGCAGCGGCGGCGCGAGCGAAGAGACCTTCGCGCGCACGATGCTCGGCTACCTGCTGCACCCGAACACGCGGATCGCGCTCCTCCTCGAGCACGGCTGCGAGAAGACCCACAACGACTACTTCCGCTCCCGCCTGGTCGAGGCCGGCGCCGACCCGTCCCGCTTCGGCTGGGCCAGCATCCAGGCCGACGGCGGACTCGAGGCCGTCGGGACCAAGGTTCGTGATTGGTTCAGCAGCTTCGACCTCCCGAACCCGATCGAGGACCTCGGAACGGTCGGTGACCTCACCATCGGCTTGGAGGCCCGTGGACCGTTGTCCGACGAGACCGCCGAAGCGCTGGCGCTGGTCGGACGGGAGATCGTCGGTGCGGGCGGGTCCGTCGTACTGTCGTCGCGCGGTGCGTTGCTGGTGCATGACGGCTTCCGAGCCGCTGCTTTCGGATCAGGGGCTGCGGTCGGCCCGACGATCGCGCACGGGCAGCGGTTCGCCGAGCCGGGGTGGCACGTGATGCGGATGCCCGGCACCGACTGGATGGAGACCGCGACCGGGTTCGGCGCCGGTGGTGTTCAGCAGATCCTCGCCCACGTTGCCGGCGGCGCCTTGTCGGCGCAGCGGTTCGTGCCCGTGGTTGAGATCAGCAGCGACCCGCAGACGGTGGCGTCGTACGGCGACGACCTCGATGCGGTTGCCACCGGCAACGCGGCGGACCAGGCCCGGATCGGGCTCGACACGATCGCGGCGGCGGCGAGTCGCCGGCTCGTTCCCAAGGCGGTTGCGTCCGGCAACGTCGGCTTCCAGATCACCCGCGGCTTGCTCGGTACCTCAATGTAGCTGTGCTTCTGAGATGAAGGGCGAACACATGCACTTGGTCCGTTACCAGTCCCCGGGCGGGCGACCGGTCGTCGGTGTGCGCACCGGTGACACGGTGTCACCGGTCGAAGGCATCGACAGTTTCGCCGAGCTGCTCCGGCTGACGGTCGACGAGCTGAAGACGGCGGTCGCGAAGGTCGGCGACGCGGAGCGGTCGATGAGTGCCCGAATGGAGGAGAGTACAGAGCAGTCGGTGTACGACAAGGTCTACACAGCCGACCGGCCCGAGCTGTTCCAGAAGGCGCCGGCCTGGCGTGTGGTCGTGGACGGCGAGCCGGTCGGTATCCGGGTGGACTCGGGGCACGACGTACCGGAGCCGGAGTTGGCGGTCGTCGCCAACAGCCACGGTGAGATCGTCGGCTTCACTGTCTGCAACGATATGAGCTCGCGCTCGATCGAGGGCGTGAACCCGCTCTACGTACCGCAGGCCAAGCTCTTCGCCGGCGGCTGTGCGCTCGCGTCCGGGATTCGCCCCGCCTGGGAGGTCGCGAATCCGAAGGACCTCACCATCGACCTGGTGATCCGGCGCGGCGAAGAAGCGGTCTTCACCGGTACGACGTCCACGTCGAAGCTGGTGCGCGAGCTACAGGACCTGATCGACGCACTGGTTCTGCCGAACGACTTCCCGGACGGCGTGATCCTGGCCACCGGTACCGGGATCGTGCCCGAACTGGACTTCGCACTGGCCGAAGGCGACGTCATCACCATCTCCATCGACGAGGTCGGAACGCTGACGAATACGGTGGCAGTAGGCCGGGCACCCTTCCGCTTCCTGGCCACCGACAACCTGGAGGAGAAGCGATGATCCCGGACACCACGCCCGCCGAGCTCGAGCAGGCCCTGGCCGACGCGGCGGCGGCCGCACCGGTCCTCGGTGGCTCGGAGCCCGCCGTACGGGCCGGGTGGATCCGTGCCGTGGCGGACGCGCTGGACGCGGCCGCGGACGAGCTCGTGCCGATCGCGATGCGGGAGACGTCGCTGCCGGAGGCGCGGCTGCGGGGCGAGGTCGCGCGGAGCAGCGGTCAGCTGCGGCTGTTCGCGGACGTGCTCGAAGCGGGCTCGCTGCTCGAGGTCATCATCGACACCGCTGACCCGGACGCCACGCCGGTGCCGCGGCCGGACCTGCGTCGCGTGCTGGTGCCGCTCGGTCCGGTGCTGGTCTTTGCCGCCAGCAACTTCCCGTTCGCGTTCAGTGTCTGCGGTGGCGACACCGCGTCCGCGCTCGCCGCAGGTTGCCCGGTGATCGTCAAAGCACACCCCGGCCACCCCGAGCTTTCGGTGAAGACAGCCGAGGTGATGATCGAGGCACTGCGAGTCGCGGGCGCCCCGGCCGGCACGCTCAACCTGATCCAGGGCTTCGACGTCGGTGTCATCGCGCTGAAGGACCCGCGCATCACCGCAGCCGGCTTCACCGGCTCGGTCCCGGCCGGCACGGCGCTGCACGAGATCGCCGTCACCCGGCCCGAGCCGATCCCGTTCTACGGCGAACTCGGCAGCCTCAACCCGGTCTTCGTCACCCAGGCCGCGGTCGATGCCCGCGGCAAGGACATTGCGACCGGGTACGTCGGTTCTTTCACGCTTGGAGTCGGCCAGTTCTGCACCAAGCCCGGCCTGCTCTTCCTGCCGTCGGGCCATGGCCTGCAGGAGCAACTGTCCGAGGCCGTTGGCGGTGTGGCTGAGGCCACGATGCTGAACGACCGGATCCAGGAGGGCTTCAGCTCCGGACTCGGTCGGCTGCAGAAGGTCGAGGGCGTCCGGGTCTGGGCGTCCGGCGGCGCGACGTTGCTCCAGACAACGGTCCCCGAGCTGCTGGCTCGCCGCGACGAGATCCTCGAGGAGTGCTTCGGCCCGGTCTCGATCGTCGTGGAATACAACGGTCCTGACGAACTCCGGTCCGCCGTCGAGGCGTTCGACGGCAACCTGACC
>WNGF01009165.1_pt1 | contig 11436 bp, 8 predicted proteins | sample 5400641 | NCBI WGS metagenome assembly WNGF01 (sample SAMN13153371, study PRJNA577476) | soil metagenome | isolation source: 80 cm soil or saprolite under grassland replicate 2 | place: USA:California | collected 2016-06-15 | reverse complement strand
ACTCGTCAACACCCACGTGGCTTCATCCGTGCTGGCGGCGAAGCTGCCGGCGATGTGGCGTAGCGCGACGTTGGCGACCGCTGTGTCTAGCACCTCCATGAAAGTCGCCGACATGACGGTCACAGCGATCAACCAAGGATTGTACAGTGGGCGCGTCGCCTGGAGGTTAAAGCGCAGGCGCGTCATCTGTAACTCAGTGTGACTGACCTCAGCGCTCATCTGACTCGCACCTCCGGGACGGCTGACATCCCAGGTCCCAGCAGATACCCATCAAGCGCCTCGTCGAAGACGATCTTCACCCGCACACGTTGGACAACCTTCACATAATTGCCCGTCGCGTTCTCCGGCGGAAGCAAACTAAAAGCCGCGCCGCTGCCACGTTCGATACTATCTATATGGCCTCGGAAGATCCGCTTGGGGAACGCATCTATTCTGATGTCGACAGGCTGTCCCGGTCTCATGAGACCGATCTGCGTCTCTTTGAAGTTTGCGGTGAGGTACATCCGGTCGGACACTATCGCCATGAGTTCCTGCCCGATCTGGACATGGTTCCCCACTTCAACTGCCCTGCGTGTGACGCGCCCGGACACTGGCGCATAAATCTTCGTATAGGAGAGTTGCAGCCCGGCCAGTTTCACATTTGCGCGCTCCTGTTCGACAGATTCCGATGCTGAGCTTGCCTGCTCCTGCCCTATGTTGATCTGCTGATGCCAGGCCTCGGTTCCCGCCAGCCGGCCTCTCGCCTGCCCCACCTGAGCCGCCTCCCGCCGCGCCTGAGTCCGCGCTTCAAGGACTTCGGCCTCGGCGGTTGCGGCTGCCGCGCGCGCCGCGTCAACCTGCGCCCGGGCGGCAGCGAGATGAGCGTTAGCCGTTTGAGTCGCCGCCGTGGCCTGATCCCATTGTTGGCGTGAAATTACGCCCTGCTCATAAAGGCGTTGGTAGCGCCCCGCATCAGCGTCGGCGCGCTTGGCTTCGGCCTCAGCCGCGGCGATCTGCGCCTGCGCGGCTTTAATCCTCGCTTGCGCTTCCCGTTCGCGATCGCTGGCGGCACGGACTTTGGCGCGCGCTATCTCCAACTCCGCCCGCGCCGCGCTGACTCCCGAAGAAGCCTCCTCGACGGCGCCACGCGCGGTAAGCCGGGTATGCTCGATGGTGGCTTCCGCGGCGCGATGTCTGCCCCCTGCCTCCTGCAACGCGGCTCGCGCCGCGGCGAGTCGGGCCTCGAAATCACTCGGGTCAAGCTCGACCAACAAATCACCCGCCTGTACGTGCTGGTTATCTGTGATGTAAACCTTCACGACGTTGCTGGCGACCTTCGGGCCGACCTGCGTGATGTATGCGTCAATGAACGCATCGTCGGTTGATTCATGACTGCGCGCGTGAATGTAGTAGCTGCCGCCGAGAATCAGGCCGATTAAGAGCAAAACCGCGCTGATGGCGCTCATCAGCGGGCGCTCGAACAAATACCCACGTACAAGCCCGATCTTTTTGAACTCGCCTTTGCGCCTCCGACTTACTCTGGCAGAGACGGCGAATAATGTGCTGATTGTTTTAATAGACATAGAAATCAGGCAGCGGCGTGCGGAGATGGCGCGGCGCTTTCGATCACGCCGCGCAAATATTTGGACAGCGGATGCCTGCATGTATCTCCATTGTTTAGGGACAATACTGATTCAGCAGGAAGGGGGACCAACACCCCTTCCTGCCGGTGGATCCCCTGCTCCAAAGTGGTTGCAGGGGTGTGGGGAGGCGTTATTCCGGGCGGCGAGTCTTCGATACTTCTGCACAAGTTCTCCTCGTGTTCTCACCTCGGCTTCTATTTACACGCCGTCTCATCCAAAAGCTTCACCTCTGACTTCGCCGGCGTGCGGAACAGCCAGACCGCGTAACCTTTCGCGCCCGCATCCGGCCCCACGTACGGCAGGCCAGCCGGACGGAAAAAGTAACTGCCGGGCGTGTACACACCCGCCTTGCTCTTTCCGTTGAGACATTCGGCCAGGCGATATTCGCCTTCGAGCAAATAGCCTTCCTCCCAGGTCGGGCGCGTCTCCCAGGTGTTATTCGGGTGGCCTGAAAGCACGCCCGCGATCCACGTCCGCGCTCCGGTCTGTTCGTCCTGCCGTAACACTTTGACGAGCAGAGGGGGCGGGGTCTTCGATTTCGCGCGAGTGTCGCTCAGCGCCCAAGGCTCGTCGAAGTAGTTTTTGTACTCGACCGCTCGATCGAGCCTTACGCCGGGCTTCGATTCTTTCGACGCGATCACGTCGGGCTCCCGGTCGAAGAAGGTCAGCGCCAGGCAGCCGTTCCTGCAGCCGATCGGGCCATGCGTCACGCCCGCCGGAATGAACGAGTAGCAACGGTCGGTCAGCGTGCGCCCGCCGATCGTCAGGTCGCCTTCGAGCACGAAGATCTCCTCATCGCCACTGTGATAGTTGCTGTCGGCCTGGCTTCGCCAGCCGGGCGGGTAAGAGAGCAACATCGACACCGCGCCGGTCTTCGGGTCGCGGCTCAGCGTCTTGGCTTTGAGTCCGGAGGCGACGCCTTTCACCCGGAAATCTTCCCAGGGCAATTCCTGCTGGTTGATGAATCCGACGAAGCCTCGCCGGTCGCCGGAAGTGTCGGCATCTTCACCACGAGCCTGCGAAGCGGGCATGGCCGACGACCCGACGTTGACGCAGATCAGGGATAGACAGAGGAAAGAGATCGCTACTTTGATCATGATACTGGCCGATCAATGATTGGAGCCACACGAAGTGGCGCGAAGGGTGTCCGCCTGACCTTCGGGCCTCCCCGTGTGGCGTCGCGTAAGGGTTTCAGTACAGGAACTTCAAACCGAACTGCAAAATCCGCGGATCGCGAGCCGCGCCGATTCGCCCGAACTGCGGCGCCGTGCAAGGCCCACCTGCGACAGCGCCTCCGCAGAATCGCTCGGGAAAGTCGAAGTTCGCATGGTTGAAGAGATTGAAAAACTCCGTCCGGAATTGCAATTTGTAGCGTTCGCTGAACGGAATGTTCTTGAGCAACGAAAAGTCCACGATGTTCGTCCCCGGGCCTTCCAGGATATCGCGCCCAGCAGTGCCGAGCGTGCCGACCGGTTGCACGACGAAGGCGGCGGTGTTGAACCATCTGTCTGGAGTGCGCTGGCCGCCGGGCAGGTTCGGATTGGCGACCAGATTGGGGCGTTGATTGAGCAGGCCGTTGTTTGCGCGGTCGCTTGTGATGTTGACCGTAAACGGTTGCCCTGACTGCTCGGTGATGATGCCGCCCGCCTGCCAATTACTGAGTACGGCGTTGAGCGCCTTGTTCCCGAACTTGAACGGCAGGTCGTAGGTGAAGCTGACTGTCAGCCGGTGTCGAATGTCGAATGTCGACAGCCCCCGTTCGAGGCTCTTGATGTTGCTCTCATCGAGGTTCGTCGACACTCCCTGGTTGGCAAGTGAATCGGTGTCGATGCTCTTCGAGAACGTGTAGCTGCCATTTACCGCCAGCCCGAACGACAGCCGCTTCTCGGCGCGTAGGACCAGCGCGTTGTAGTTCGACTTGCCGGCGGACGACTGCAACGAATTGTTGCCGAGATTCGGGAAGGGCGACCGGGCCGCGACGGAAGGCGTGGTCGCCGGTGACGGATTAGGCACGTTGTAGAAGATGTTGGTGTGGAGGTGCGTGCCCATCGATCCCAGATACTGCGCCTCGACTAGCAGGTCCCGCGTGATCAACTGCTGAATGCCGAAGTTATATTGCTGGTAGTAGGGCGTGACGAAGTTGATGTCGTATGAGGCCCAGCCGGGAGTGCCCAGCAGCGGGTTGCTCAGGATGGTCGTGATCGGCGCAGGGTTGGTCAACGAATTGTTCGCGTTAACCCCCTTAAAGAAGGGCGCGGCCAGGGACTGCAACGTAAATGAATTATACGGCGCGCTGCTATAGAAGATGCCGTACCCTGTGCGTATGACCGTCCGCTGGTTGCCGAACAGGTCGAACGCGAAGCCGACGCGCGGCGCGACGTTGTTCAGGTCCTTATTGACCAGTGACCGGTCCAGCCCGGCGGCTTCGGACGTGATGATCGGCAGCGGCGCCAGTTGTTGAGTGATCCCGGGAACCCACAACGACTGAGGATAGGTCTGACCGTTTTCGCTAGCGACAATCACCCGGCGGTTCTGGATGTCGAGCGTGGACCAGCGGTTGAATTTTTCGGAGAATGGCGACGCGTATTCATACCGCACCCCGAGATTGACCGTCAGCCGCTTCGACACCTTCCAGTCATCCTGCGCAAAGCCCTGGTATTCGTTGCCGCGCAGATAGACCTGTGAACTGCCCGCCCCGCCGCGCGCATTGAGCGGCAATCCGAGCAGGAAGTCGGCGAAGGCATTGCCCGTGTAGTTTCCCGTGAAGGTGAACTGGCCGCGCTTGCTGGAAGGGACTACAGGGTTGAATTGAATTCGCTTGTACGCGGTCCCAAAACTCAGGCTGTGTTTGCCGAGGAACCACGAGAGGTTGTAATAAAATTGGAAGTCGTTGTCCCGCCGCGAGAGTGGAGTGGTCACGTCGCCGAATGAGTTGAATGGCGCGACGATGATGCGCGGGATACCTCGGTCGAACGGATCGCGGCTGATGCCCGCGATGTTGAACTGGTTTGCGAAATCCACGTTGCTGTTCTGCTGAAACTGTCCGCCGGCGGTCCGGTTGAACCCGGCTTTGAATTCACCGATGAGCGTCTGGCTGAAGATGTGCGCCTCGGTGATCGCCACATTATGTGTGCGTTGTTTCAGAAAGTTGCCGAAGCCGGGCAGCGAGATCGGGCTGGTGGCGAATTGCACGAAGCCATATGGCTGATAGGCGTTTACGTTAAAGAACGTGTAGCGCGCAAAAGCCGTGTCGTTGTCGCCGCGCCGGTAATCGGTTCTGATCGTGAACTGGTCGCCGTCATTAATCTCTTGCGGCGAGCCGACGAGGTTGTTGGTATTGCCGGGCAGGTTCGCCTGCGGGGCGAACTGCAGTAGGCCCTTCGCCACCGGGGAGATGCGCGCGTCGGGGATGGTGTTGTTGGCGAAGGGGAGACCGGTTTGCGGATCGATAATGGCCGTCGTGAACTGACCGCCTCGCATACTGTCGGTCGGCACTGTGAACGTGCGCGTCAGCGCCTTGGCCAGGCGCACCCCTTCGTAGTTGCCGAAAAAGAAAGCTTTATTCTTGATCATCGGTCCTCCCACCGTTCCGCCGAACTGGTTCTGGCGGAACTCGGGCTTTGCGCGATCGAAGAAGTTGCGCGCGTCGAACGCGTCGTTGCGCACGAACTCATAGAGCGAACCGTGCAGGTCGTTCGTGCCGCTCTTGATGGCGATGTTGATCTGCGCGCCGCCGAACGTGCCGGACGCGGCGCTATAAAGGTTCGACTGAACTTTGAACTCCTGGATCGCATCCACGGAGAGCGGCGCGGAGAGCGTGTTGTAGAAGGGGTCGGTAAAGACGACGCCGTCCACCGTGAAGTAATTGTCGCTTTCGCGGGCGCCCATCACGGTGATTCGCGGACCGAAGATGCCGGCCAGTTGCTCACCGAACCCTCCCCGCGGATTCGTGGTGACCCCGGGCGTCAATTGCGCCAGTTGCAGAAACAGGCGGCCGTTGAGCGGCAATTCGACGATGCGTTTGTTCTCGATCACTTCGCCGGCCTCTGCCGTCTCGGTCCGGGCGAGCGGCGCGCTGCCGCCCTCGTCACTCGTGACGACTTCAGTGATCTGGCCGATTTCGAGCCTGGCGTCGATCTTGGCTTTCTGATCCAGCTCCAAGGCCACTTCCTTGACCGCGCGCCGCCTGAAGTTCGGAGCCTCGAAAGTCAGCGTGTATTTGCCCACGGGCAGCAGCGCGATGAAGTATTCGCCGGAGGAGTTGGTCGTGACGACTCGTGTCAAACCAGTCGCCTCGTTGGTGGCGGTGACTTTGGCCCCGCTGATAGCCGCGCCGCCCGGATCCGTCACGAAACCGAGAAACGAGCCTGTCGTCACCTGCGCATGGGAGATCATCGCAACCAATGCGATTACCAAAATTGCATACAAGGTGCGGAGTTTTTTAGTTGTCATTGTGTCCCTCCTGAATAATGTCAGACGGTTAATGGTTACGCCGCTGCGGACAGCGGCGAGCGATAGAAAACGGAGCGATGTCATCGGGCGCCACAATCATCGAAATATTCAGACGCCAATTTCGCCGGCGTGCGGAACAGCCAGATGGCGTACGACCGCGAACCGCTGTTGGGGCCGATGTGTCGGATGTTGGGCGGGCGACAGAAATAGCTGCCCGCGCTCAAATGCCAGATCTTGAGGCCTTCGGGCAGGCACTCGGCCAGGTTGAACTCGCCTTCCAGGAGCCAGGCCTCTTCCGCGCTCGGATGGACTTCGTATTTGCGCGGCGGCCGGCCTGCAAAACTCCCCGCAACCCAGGTCATCGGGCCGTCGTTCGGGAGCCGCTTCAAAATCTTCATGAAGATGCCGGGCGCGGAGCTGAAGCCGATCTCGACCGCGGCCTCCCACGGCTCGTCGAAATAGTTTTTGAACTCGACGCGCCGTTCGACCGCCGCGACGGCTCTCGACGTCGTCGACGCCGTGAACGAGGCCTCGCCGTCGAAGAACCACAGCACGATCGTCTCCTTCTCGGCGGCCACCGGGCCGTACGAAACGCCGGCGGGAACGTAGATGTAGCAGCGCTCGGTGAACCGGCGATCTCCGATCTTTACCGCGCCGCTTAGCACTAAAATTTCCATGTCATTGGCGTGATGGCCCGCCACGTTCCTCCAGCCGGCGGGCAGGCGGGCCATCAACGAAACCGCGCCAGACGCGGCGTCACGACTGAGCAGCTTGACCTCGACGCCAGGAGGAATTCCTGCGGCCTCGAAAGGCCGCCACGCCAGGTCGCGCTCGTTGATGAAGCCGACGTACTGGCCGCGGTCTCTGTTGCGGGTCGGCGCATTCTGCGTCGAAGCCGATTGCATCGGCGCCGCGACGGCGAAAAAGATGGCGAGTAAAAGTCTCAATTTCATTGCCGTTATTTGGGAACCATGAAAACGAAGACCAGGACCGTCTCCGTCTTCACTGGAACGCCGTTCAGTATCGCGGGCTTAAAGACCCACTGGCGCGCCGCCTCTACTGCGGCTTCGCGCAGCAGCGGGTGGCCGGTGGTGACTTTGGCTTCGATAACACGCCCTGTTTCCGAAATGGTTATCTGCACGTTGACAGGCCCCGCGGCGTTCACCCGTTTTGCCTGCGCGGGATATCGGGGTTGCGCTTTTTTGATCACGGCGCCCCATGCCACGTCGCCCAGTAACTTCACTTCCCCGCCGCCGGCGGGCCGGCCGGGCTCTTCGAACGCATCCTGGTTCTCCGCATCCGAAGTCGCCTTTGACAGCGCCGGCCCGGCCCGCGGCGGCGCCGGAGGGTGCTCTTCGATCGCTGTAGCCTGACCGAATGCATCCCAGCCCCACGCCGGCGCCAAGTCCGCATGCGCGTTATTCGCCGCCAGCCTGACCTCGAGGGCGCGTACGTCCGGCAGTTTGACCGACAGTTTTTTCACAAGGCTCCAGGGCGCGGATAGCTGCTTCGGCAGATCTCGAAGACGGGTGACCGAGAACAACTCCCCCCGCTGCTCAATCACGCCGAAATCAAATCTTGGTGCGCCTACTACCCCTTTCTTAAATGTGCCGACTGCTGTCATCAGGATGACCCTCCGGCCGTCGGGTAGCATCGCGTTGGCCTCTACACAGGCCCGTATATCACCGGTCGCATTGAGCGAGTCTTCGCCTCGCTCACCACATTCGCTCAATTGCCAGACGATCCCGGCGCCCTGTCCAACGACCCGCTCAAACCAATCCGCGAAGGAAACTCTGGGCAATTCGGCGTCCAGATCCGATGCGAACCGCCGCTGTGTCTCCGCCACCGCGAAGGACAGTGGGTATGCTTCGCGATACCTTTGAATCGCCTGGCGAACTGTCCCGGGCATTTTTCCGCCGAAGTAATCTTGAATTACCGGAATGGCGAAGGCGTCAGCGCCGACCTCTCGTTGACGACTGAGTTCCAGGGGGGCGACGCCCAGTTCAGCCACCAGCCGTCGATATTCTGGCCGCTTGAACCAGTCGAATCCGAAGTTGGCGTAGCCGGCATTGTGTTCGCGCAGCAGTTGATTCTGCCGCTGGAATGCCACTCCCCCCATTCTGGCGAACTCTACGTGCCCGAACTCATGCGCCAAGAAAGCGAGACCTCTCACTTCCCTATTGATGTTATGACCGTCGTCGCTGAGAGAGCTTAAGACTGGGTAATCCGCCACGTTGAGTGGGGCGCTCTTAGCGAAGTCTTTGCCCAACACTATCTTTGCACTGATGAGTTTGCCGCGATCAAAGATGAAGTCCGTTGTTGTGGCCCCCGCCGGCCCGCCCGAGTTCTCACCCACCGCGATATGGACAGTGAGGGCGAGGTCATCCCACTTGGCTAAAAGCGCCCGACCAGACTGGGTTTCCATAAGGGCCTTTTTCCATTTTTGATAACCTTGATGGCTACTCAATTCGGAATCGTCGATGGAGGCGAGCGCGCCGGCGAAACGCGCTTCGTCGCGCGGAGGAAACTCGTAAGCCGAGCTGTGGACGTTATTCGACAAGGAGACAGAGACAAGCCCGCACAAAAATGGGATTGTGATTATGCGTCTATTCAATATTCGATTCTCCTTTCTCTTGTGAGTTCGGCGCGGTGGGATTGCAATGACCTATGAATGTTGGGGCACTGGATTGAGCGATAGACACACTCGAAGAGCTGTGAAGGGGCAAGCGAACGACAGGCAATCCCCTTCACGGCTCTGTCAGCGCGCGGCAGCGTGCTGTTTGGAGGTAACTCGATTTCTTCTCGACGGACGTCGAGACTTCCGTTTCTGGCCTTCGCGGGCTATTCTTGCGGCCTCCACGCCGTTTCGATGCAGTTGCGCCGACGCTTTCTCTCGCAAGACGATCGCCAGTATCGCGACGCATTCATCGCAAGAGAGACAATGAGTTTCGAACTCGTCTCTCTCCTCCGTTGAACACGATCCGGTCGCGTAAGAAACCATCAGATCCCTTGCGACCCCGTCGTCTGCGTATTTACAGCGTGTAGGCACTTCCAATATATTTCTCGCTTTCGCCCGCGACCGCGGGTTTTTTATGAGGCTGTCGGCATCGCTTAAATTCCGAAACTTGACAGGTGAAATTTAAGCGATGCCGGACTATGAACGCGCGACCATGAGCGCGCCGGTGAGAATAACAATCACCTCCTTGTAGACCCATATGGATCTATGCGCTACTGTAGACCCATATGAATCTAAAGGCAAGAGGAAATTTACCTTCTCGGCGCGCGGTGTGGTCGTTCAGGAGAGATGCTCGATGGGAAGCGGCGCGCGTCAAAAACCGGAGCGTTTGGCGGCAAAGTTGAGGGAGATCCGCCTCGGCCTTGGTTTGTCGCAGGGGGGGATGGTCAAGCACCTTGGTCTTGCCGAGCATATGGGTCGCGAAAGGATCTCGGCCTTCGAGAAGGAGGGTCCTGAGAGTCGTCAGCCTGACCTGATCACTCTGAAAGCGTACGCCCACGTGGCCGGGGTCTCGGTCGACGATTTAATCGATGATGATGTTGATCTGCCCAAGAAACTGCCGGCCGCCAAAAACACGCGAGGGCCGAGAGGAAAGCCGCAAAAAAGACAGGCGCAGGCGACTGTGAATACGATCACGGTAACGCTCTGGCTCGACATCGAAAGCGACAGTCGTGTCGCGCGTGATGAATACCGCGCGCGCAGGGGTATCGAAAAATCACATTTGAGACAGTACGGGATGAGGAAGCTGGGCGACCGAGATTACGAGTTGACGCTTTCATACGAGGATGACGAAGACCTCGATGAGCGGATCTATGCTTTGCTCGGGCTGATCATGCGTGAGGCCAGGGGGCGCAAGTGCAACATCAAGGTCAACGTGCGAGAGAAGGGTACGGATCGCTATTGGTGACGCCCGCCTAGTGCCTCTTCAAGCCTAAGAATTGGGGTTGCCGGTTTCGGGCCAGGTTGGGAAACTTCTGGTCACCAGGAGGTTTCCCATGAACAAGAAGTTCATTGCACGTCTTTCGGATGAAGAGCGTGGTGTTTGTCAAGAGATCATCAAGAATCTCAAAGGATCATCGCAGAAGTTTCGTCGCGCTCAGATTCTCCTCAAGGCGGATGCCGATGGGCCAGGGTGGATTGATGGCAAGATCGCTGAAGCTTTCAATTGCCGCGTGCAAACAATTGAGAATCTCCGCAAACGCTTGGTTACGGAAGGCTTCGAATTGGCGTTGGAGGGGAAGAAACGCCAGGAACCGCCCACGCCCTGCAAACTCGATGGCGAGACTGAAGCGAAGTTGATTGCCATGCGCCTGGGCAAGCCGCCAGCGGGTTACGGACACTGGACGTTGCAACTGCTCGCCGACGAATTAGTAGCCTTGGAAATCGTCGATGCGATCAGTCACGAGACGGTGCGCAAGGTACTAAAAAAAACGGCATGACGAAGCGGAAGATTGAGTATTGGGTGATTCCGCCGGCGCAAGATGCCGAGTTTGTGGCTTGCATGGAAGAAGTGCTCGAAACCTATGCAGAAGCCTACGACCCGAAGCATCCCGTTTTGTGTATGGACGAACAGCCGATCCAGTTGCTCAAGGAGACTCGGGTACCAATCGCCGCGACGAAGAAGCATGGTAAGCGTGTCGATTACGAATACGAGCGCAATGGTACGGCCAGCATTTTCATGTTTGCTGAACCGCTGTCGGGTTTCCGGCAAGCGACCGCGCGCGAACGACGGACAAAAGCCGACTGGGCGATCGAAGTGGCACATACGCTGGATACACGTTATGCCGATCGTGAGAAGTTGACGCTAGTTTGCGACAACCTCAACACGCACACCAAAGGAGCGTTTTACGAAGCATTCGAGCCGGAGATTGCGCGAGCATATGTCAAACGAATCAACTTCTGCTACACGCCGAAACACGGAAGTTGGCTAAACGTCGCCGAATGCGAACTGAGTTGCCTGACGAGCCAATGTCTGAGCGACCGCCGTCTCGGCGATTTGACCGAACTGCAAACCGAGATCGCAGCTTGGTCCGCTAGAACCAATGCCAAACAACGTGGCGTCGACTGGCAATTCCGGATCGAAAATGCTCGCATGAAACTGAAGCGGCTCTACCCCAAAATTAAGACTTGAAGAGGCACTAGCCCCCTCCCGACCCCAAACCATCGCTTTTGCCAAGATGGATCGACTCACAAGGCGATCCCAATCCTCCTCCCATTTTGGGCAGCCCGTGAACATCAATAAGTATCCTGGGTTCGTCCGGGCGGATTTCAAACGCCTCATAGTAATGGCTGAAGTGGCTGCCTGGGACCGCCCCCCGCGCGTCGACGTTTTCAACCCATATCTCG
>WNGF01009163.1_pt1 | contig 11437 bp, 8 predicted proteins | sample 5400641 | NCBI WGS metagenome assembly WNGF01 (sample SAMN13153371, study PRJNA577476) | soil metagenome | isolation source: 80 cm soil or saprolite under grassland replicate 2 | place: USA:California | collected 2016-06-15 | reverse complement strand
CTGAGGCTCACGGCCAGTGGCCGGTCGAGCGCCACGCCGAGCGCGACCCACAGCCCGAGCGTCGCGCCGCCGCCCTGACCTCGTTCGATCTCGCTGATCCGCGACTGGCCGACGCCGACGCGCCGCCCGAGCTCTGCCTGCGTCATGCGGCGCCGCCGACGGCTCGCCCTGACCTGGGAGCCGAGCGTGGCGGCGATCCGCTGGGACTCGCGGGCCCCGGTGATTTCGGCCTGAGTGCGCCTGGTCCGTCGCATATCGTCGCGAGCGTTACACACGGCACTTCACGCGCCATTAGCTCCGCCGGGCAAGGGCCGCAAGCGCTCGGTAAGCACGAATCGCCGTGGCCAGCCGTGTCTCCGCGGCGCCCACCGTCGCTATCGCCCGCCCAGACCCAGATGTAGCGGTGCTGGCGCTATCCCCGGCCGCTTGGAGAGCTATCCCCCGTAGGAGAGCGCGCCCAGGCGTTCCGTCAGGCGGAGGTTCTCGCGGTAGTCGATCGGGACCTCCACCAGCGCCGGGCCCTCGACGTCCAGGGCCCGCATGAGTGTCGGATAGAGATCGGCCGCCGAGGCCGGCCGGAAGCCGGCGATGCCGAATGACTCGGCAAAGGCCACGAAGTCGGGGTTGCCGAACTCCACTCCGAAGGGCCGCCCGAACTCCTGGCGCTGCTTCCAGTCGATGAGCCCGTAGCCGTCGTCCCGCCACACGACCACAGTGACGTTCGCGCCGATCCGGCGGGCCGTCTCCAGCTCCTGGCTGTTCATGAGGAAACCGCCGTCGCCGCACAGCGCGACGACCCGCCGCTCCGGGTGGACCAGCTTTGCCGCGATCGCGCCGGGCAGCGAGATGCCCATGGCCGCAAAGCCGTTCGAGATGATCACGGTGTTGGGCTCGTAGGTCTGGTACAGCCGGGCGACCCAGATCTTGTGGGCGCCCACGTCGCTCACGACGATGTCTTCGGGCGCCAGGGCGCGGCGCAGGTCGGCAATCGCCTTCTGGGGCTTGATCGGGTAGCCGTCGTCCGCCGCGTAGGCGCCGAGATCCTCGAGCAGGGCGATCCGCAGGTCCTGATGGACGAGCGTTTCGCGCGCCGCGTGCCGCTGGGCCGCGTCGCGGCCGCCGATACCGAGCGGCAGGACCTCCGCCAGGAGCCGTCGGAGCGAGCCATCGATGTCGCCGATGAGCTCCACCGTCGGGCGGTAGAAGGCGTCGACCTCGGCCGGCTGCGTATCGATGTGGATGATCCGTTTGCCGGCATCGGGGTTCCAGCGGGCCGGCGCGTACTCCACCAGGTCATATCCCACGGACACCACGAGATCGGCCCGGTCGAAGCCCGACAGCACGTGGTCGCGCGCCTGGAGACCCACGGCCATGAGCGAGAGATGGCTGCGATCGTCGATCGCGCCCTTGCCCATGAACGTGACGGCCACCGGCACGTGGAGGCCCCGGGCGAATGCCCGCAGCTCGGCAGCGGCATTCCGCCGCAGGACGCCGTTGCCGGCCAGCACGAGTGGCCGCTCGGAGGCCGCGATGAGCCGCGCGGCGTGGGCGAGCGCCTCCTCGGTCGGCTCGGGGAAGTAGGCGTTCGTCGGCTCCACGGGCCGGAGCTCGTCGGGCACCGGCTCGGCCGCAATGTTCTCGGGCAGCTCGATGTGGGTCGGCCCGGGCTTCTCCAGCTGGGCCACCCGGAAGGCCTTGCGCACGATCTCCGGGATCGAGCCAGCCTGCTCGACTCGCTGGTTCCACTTGGTCACCGGTTCCAGCATCCGGACGATGTCGACGAACTGATGGGCCTCCTTGTGGATCTTGTCCGAGCCGGTCTGGCCGGTGAGGGCGACCATGGGCGCCCGATCCAGGAAGGCATCCGCGACGCCCGTCACCAGGTTCGTGGCGCCGGGCCCCAGGGTGGCCATCGCAACGGCGGCCCGGCCGGTTAGCCGGCCATGGACGTCCGCCATGAATGCCGCGCCCTGCTCGTGGCGGGTCGTGACGTGCCGGATGCCGGCCGACTGAGCGGCGGTTCCGGCCAAGGCATCCAGGACGTCCATGGTCTCCTCGCCGGGCACCGAGAAGACGTAGTCGCAGCCTTCGGCCGCGAGGCACTCGACCAGGAGCGACGCCGCGTGGCGGCCGGCAGGGGCGTGGGGCATCGCGGCTGAGTGTAGCCGAGGGGTCGCGGACCTCGAGCGGGCGTCTGCCGGTGGCAGGCAGGTCAGGCGCCTATTGCGGCCAGGCGAGCACCATGATGCGGATCTCGGTCATGTCCTCGATCGCCCAGCGCAGGCCCTCGCGGCCGAGGCCCGAGTCCTTGACCCCGCCATAGGGCATGTGGTCGATCCGGTACGTGGGGACGTCGTTCATCATGACGCCGCCGACCTCGAGCTCGTTGAAGGCCTGCCACGCGTGGGCAAGGTCGTTGGTGAAGACGCCGGTCTGGAGTCCGTAGAAGCTGTCGTTGACCCCGCGCACGGCCTCGTCGAAGTCGCTGAACGGGAATGCCACCACGAGCGGGGCGAAGGCCTCGTTCGAGCAGACCTGAGCGGTGGCGGGCGTGTCGATCAGGATCGTGGGCGGGAAGTAGGAGCCGTCGGCCTTGCCGCCGAGGAGCACCTTGCCGCCCAGCGAGACCGCCTCGTCCACCCAGCGCTGGGTGCGCTCGGCGGCCGCGGCATCGACCATCGGGCCGAGATCGGTCGAGGCGTCGAGCGGATCGCCGACCTTGAGCGCCCTGGCCCCCTCGACGAGCTTGCCCATGAAAGCGTCCCAGATCTCTTCGTGGACGAACATCCGTTGCACGCTGATGCAGACCTGGCCGGCGTAGGTGAAGGCGCCGACGAGCACGCGCCGGACGGCCCAGTCCAGGTCGGCGGACTTGTCGACAATCACGCCGGCGTTGCCGCCGAGCTCGAGCACGACCTTCTTCTTGCCCGCCCGCTCCTTCATCCGCCAGCCGACGGACGGGCTGCCCGTGAACGTCAGGAGCTTGAACCGATCGTCGGCGACCATGCGGTCCCCGAGCTCGCGCGTCATCGGCAGGATGCTGACCGAGCCGGCCGGAGGCCCGGCCTCCTCGATGATCTCGGCGACCGTCAGCATCGTCAGCGGGTCCTTGGACGGCGGCTTGAGCACGATGCTGCAGCCGGCCGCGATTGCCGGCGAGACCTTGTGAGCGGCCAGGTTGAGCGGGAAGTTGAATGGGCTGATCCCGGCCACCGGGCCGATCGGGAAGCGCCGGGTGATGCCCACCCGATCCTTGGACGCCGGCATGAGGTCGAGCGGGATCACCTCGCCGACCATCCGCTCGGCTTCCTCGGCGCCCAGGCGGAACGTCAGGGTCGCCCGGTCGACTTCGACCAGCGCGTCGCGAATCGGCTTGCCGGACTCGGTCGCCATGAGCCTGCCGAGCTCCTCGCGACGGCCCTTGATGCCGTTGCTGATATTGCGCAGGATGGCCCCCCGCTCGTAGGCCGGCAGGTGGCGGGTCACCTCGAAGGCCTGGACGGCCGCATCAACCGCCTCGTCGTACTGCGCTTCCGTGGCGTGATAGGTCGACCCGGCGGGCGCGTCGGGATTGGCGGGGTTGTCCACCACGAGAGGCTCGGGCGAATCGACCCACCGCCCGGCGAGGAAGATCGGATGCGGCTTGGCGCCGGTGGTGGTGGTCATGACAGGACTCCTTGAGCGTGGCCTGCGTGTCATCGTACAGCCGATGGGGACCGCCTCCACTCGAGGAGCCGGGTCGGCGAGTACCCGGCTCTGGGCGGTCAGCTCTCGGCGGCGTGCGGGTACGAGCCCAGGACCTTGAGCATCGTGGTGACCGCGCCCAGGTCGGCCAGGGCCGCGCGGGTGGCCGGCATGGCCAGGTCGGCGTCGAGGTCGACCCAGAAGACGTATTCCCAGGCCCGCTCGCGGCTGGGTCGCGATTCGAGCGTGCTCATGTTGAGGCCGTGATCGGCGAACACGCGGAGCACCCGGAGCAGTGCGCCGGGCTCGTTGCGGACGGCCAGGACCAGGGTCGTCCGCATCGGATCTCCGGCATTGCGGCCAACGAGCGCTGGGACCGCGCCGCCGGGGCGGGCGACCACGAGGAAGCGCGTCCGGTTGTCCGCGACGTCCTGGATCCCGTCCGCCAGCACCTCCAGGCCGAACAGCTGCGCCGCGCGGGGCGAGAGAACCGCGGCCGCCCGGCGTTCGCCACCGTCGGCGATGAGCTTTCCGGCGCCGGCCGTGTTGTAGGTCGTCATGAGCGCCCATGGGCGACGGCGAAGGAACGCCTCGGCCTGGCCGAGCGCCTGGATGTGCGAGTACACGCGCTCGATCTCATCCAGCCGCTGGCCGGGCAGGGCCGCGAGACAGAGCCAGACAGGGACGACGACCTCCGCCCGAATCTCGAGGTCGTGCTCGAGCAGCAGGTCGTAGTTCTCGCGGACCGTGCCGTGGACGGAGTTCTCGATGGGAACCACGCCGGCGGCGACCGTCGCCGAGGCGACCTCGTCGAAGACCTGGCGGAAGCCCGGCAGCGCGACCCGCTCCACGTCTCCGAAGGCCGCGACCACGGCGTCCTCGGCGAAGGCCCCGGGCTCGCCGGAATAGGCAATCCCCGTGATTGGCAGCGACCCTGTTGCGGAGACGGCCGGGGCAGGCGTCCTGTTCAGCGCTCGAACCAGGCGGTCGTGTCGTGGTGGGCCTCGTCCTTGTCGAACTCAGCCCGCTGATGGGACTTGGCAGCGGCCGCCGCCTTGGCCCGCCGCCGATTGCCGGCCTGCTCGGTGGCGCCTGCCCAATGCTCCTCCGCGAGAAGCCCGTTGATCGCCTCCAGGTAGGCTTCGATGGACGCCGCGATGATGTTCGTGCTCCGTGCCTGGCCGCTGTAGCGGCCGGTGCCGCGCCGGCCGGCCGCCGCCGATGGCGGTGAGATCTTGACCGTGACGACGCCTTCCGAGTCGGGGCCTTCGGCCACGGCATGGATGTCATAGGCGATGAGCCGAGGGTGGCCGGTCAGGACCTCGGAGAGGGCGCGATCAACGGCACGGTAGAGCGCGTCGACGGGGCCGTTGCCCTCGGCCGTTGCGTCCCACTCATGGTCGCCGGACGAGATGACGACGGCGCCCCGGCTCTGGACGTTGCTGCCCGAGGTGACGGTCCAGCGGCTGAGGTGGAGGGTCGGGACGGCCTCGGCCGCCTGCGGCTGGGATGCAGCTGGCTGGCTTGTGGCTGGCTGGCTCGTGGCTGGCTGGCCGGTCACCGGGGACATGGCTACCTCCGTGGGCTCGCTGGCTGGATCTTCGGCTTCAGGGTCTTCGGCTTCAGGGTCTTCGCCGTCCCGGCGGCCCCCGAGAACTGGGTCGCAAGTTCAGCCGAAGACCCGGTCGTGAAATGGCGTTCGTCGCGGCGCCGCAGCTCGGCGTCCGACTTCCAGATTGCGTATTCGAGCGAATCGGCCAGGGCGATGCAGCTGGCCGTGATGATGTTCGTATCGCTGCCCATCGTGGACCACTCGCGGGCGCCATCGCGCGAGTCGATGACCACCCGGGTCCGGGCCGCCGTGGCCGCGTCGCCGTCCAGGATCCGGACCTTGTAGTCGACCAGGTGGACCGAATCGAGGCCCGGATAGAAGGCCCGGAGGGCCTTGCGCAGGGCCGTGTCGAGGGCATTAACCGGCCCGTTGCCGTCGGCCGCGGTGTGGAGCGTCTCGCCGTCGACGGCCAGTTTGACGGTGGCCTCGGCCCGCAGCTCGCGACCGTCGCGCTGCTCGACGAGGACCGTGAAGTCCACGATCCGGAACGGCGCGACGTAGCCCGGTTGATGACGCCGGATCAGCAGCTCGAACGACGCCTCGGCGCCCTCGAAGGCGAGGCCGTCGGCCTCGAGCCGCTTGATCAGCACGGACAGCTCGCGCGCGTCGACGACCCCTTCGAGCTGGTGACCCAGCTGCTGAGCACGGATCTGGGTGTTCGCCCGGCCGCCGAGCTCGCTCACGACGAGGCGGCCCTCGTTGCCCACGGTCGCCGGGTCCACGTGCTGGTAGCTCCGCTCGACCTTGGCGACCGCCGCGCCGTGGACGCCGCCCTTGTGCGCGAAGGCCGACCGGCCCACGTAGGGCTGGAAATCGTTGGGCACGACGTTGGCGATCTCGGCGACGCTCCGCGACAGGACCGTGAGGCCGGCCAGGTCGCCGCCACCGGTCGGTACGAGCCGATTGGACGTCTTGAGCGCGAGGTTCGCCAGGATGCTCACCATGTTGGCGTTGCCGCAGCGCTCCCCGTAGCCGTTGATCGTGGCCTGGACGTGGCGCACGCCCGCCCCCACGGCCGCCAGCGAGTTGGCGACGGCCAGCTCGGCGTCGTTGTGCGTATGGATTCCCCAGGTGACGGCCGGCGCGTCCCGATCGGCGCCCAGGGTGCCCATCGTGTCGCCGACGATGGCCAGAAGCCCGTCGGTGAGCGTGCCGCCGTTCGTGTCGCACAGGACGATCGTGCGAGCGCCGGCCTCCCTCGCCGCCCGCAGGCTGGCCAGGGCGTAATCGCGATCGGCCACATAGCCGTCGAAGAAGTGCTCCGCGTCGTAGACCGCCTCCCGACCACGCTCGGAGACGAAGCGGACGGAGTCCGCGATCATGTCCAGGTTCTCGGCCGGGCTCGCTCCCAGGACCTCGATCACGTGGAGCAGCCAGCTCTTGCCGAAGATCGTCACGACGGGCGTCTCGGCGCCGACGAGCTCGCGCAGGTTCGGGTCGGTCTCCGGTCGGTTGGACCGGTGGCGGGTCGACCCGAATGCGGCCAGCCGCGCGGTCTGCCAGGTCATCGTGCGGGCGGCCGCGAAGAACTCGACGTCCTTGGGGTTGGAGCCGGGCCAGCCGCCCTCGATGTAGGGCATCCCGAACTCGTCGAGCATGCGGGCGATCCGGATCTTGTCGGCCAGGGACAGGATGAGACCCTCGCCCTGCGTGCCGTCACGGAGCGTGGTGTCGTAGAGGACGATCGGCGAATCGGTCATGAGGGGACTCCCGCCGCATCGGCGACGCGCGCGGCGATCGCCTCACCCACTCCCCTCGTCCCGACCACGGAGAGATGCCCCGGCAGTGCGATGTCTGCGGTCCGCAGCCCGTCGTTGAGAGCCTCGCTCACCGCCGCCTCGATCGCGTCCGCCGCATCCGCCCGCCCCAGCGACCAGCGGCAGAGCATCGCCCCGGACAGGATCGCGCCGATCGGATTGGCCCGGTCCGTGCCGGCCATGTGGGGCGCGGAGCCGTGGATCGGCTCGTACAGGCCGTGCAGGCCGTGAGGGGTCCGCCGATCTCCGAGCGACGCCGACGGCAGCATGCCGAGCGACCCGGCGAGCACACTCGCCTCGTCCGACAGGATGTCCCCGAAGAGGTTCTCCGTGACGAGGACGTCGAAGCTGGCGGGTCGCTTGATGAGCATCATCGCGCAGGCGTCCACGAGCTTGTGATCGACCTCGACGTCCGGAAAGTCCGGACGGAGCTCGTCCACCACTTTCCGCCATAGGCGGGACGAAGCGAGCACGTTCGCCTTGTCGACGCTCGTGAGCCGCCTGGAGCGACCTCGGGCGAGCCCGAAGGCGAGCCTGGCCACGCGCCGGATCTCGTGCTCGCTATACCAGAGGGTGTCGACCGCGACCCGGCCGTCGGACGTCTCGCGCTCCTCTGAGGGGCGACCGAAGTAGAGCCCGGACGTGAGCTCACGGACGATGAGCAGGTCGACTCCGTCGAGCAGATCCGGCCGCACCGGCGAGCTGTGAACGAGGGCCGGGTGGACGGTGACCGGCCGCAGGTTGGCGAACAGCTCCAGGCCGCCTCGCAGCGCGAACAGCGCCTGCTCGGGACGGACCCTCGCGTTGGGGTCGTCCCAGCGGGGGCCGCCGATCGCGCCGAGGTAGACGGCGTCCGAGGCCCGGGCCAGCTCCAGGTCCTCCTCACGGATCGGCACGCCGTAGCCGTCAATTGCGCCGCCGCCGACGACGATCTCCGTCCAGTCCAGGGCGAACCCGAAGCGCGCCGCGGCCGCGTCGAGGACTGTCCGGCCTGCCGCGACGACCTCGGGTCCCACGCCGTCGCCGGGAATCGCGACGACGCGGAAGGCGGCAGGCGATGAGGTCCCGGTGGCGGCCGGCTGGGTGGAACCCGGCGCCACGCCGCGACGGCCGTCGCTCACGGCATGTCCTCGGCGGCCGACCGGCCGACGAACGCCGAGCCGACGCTGCCGATCGTTGCCCCGTGCAGCTTGTTGATCGCGACGAGGTAGGCCTCCAGCGAGGCCTCGATGATGTTCGTGGATAAGCCGTGGCCGCTGACGACCATGGCACCCGGGCCCTCGTCCGTGGACCGACGGCAGCGGACCAGGACCTGGCCCTGGGCGTCCTCGCCAGCCGAGACGGCCTTGATCTCGTACTCCGTGAGGACCGGCTGCCAGCCGAGGACCGGTTCGATGGCCTGGTCGACGGCGCCGTACAGCGCGTTGACCGGGCCGTTGCCGGTGGTCTCGGCGGTCCGCTCCTGGCCGCTGACCGTGAGCGACACGGTTCCGGTGGCATTGCCGCCGTGCGACGAGGTCACGCTCCAGCCATCGATCGAGACGGAGGCCGGGACGTCCGCGGCGTTGCGCTCGAGGAGCGCGAGCAGGTCGGCGTCGGTGACCTCCTTCTTCGCATCGGCCAGGGCGATCGCGGAGCGGTAGACCGCCTCCAGGCGATCGCCCTCCACGTCGTAGCCGAGCTCGTGGAGCTTGCCCTGCAGGCCGCGCCGGCCGGACAGCTTGCCGATGGTCAGCTGGTTGCCGGCCAGGCCGACCGACTGGGGCGTCATGATCTCGTAGGTGAGCGGGTTCTTGATGACGCCGTCCTGGTGGATCCCGCTCTCGTGGGCGAACGCGTTGCCACCCACGATGGCCTTGTTGGGCTGCACGGCAAATCCGGTCAGGTAGCTGACGAGGCGGCTGGCGGCCGTGATCTGCTCCGTCTGGATGCGCGAGCTGAGCTCGGGAAACTGGGTGGGCCGCGTCCGGAGGGCCATCACGACCTCCTCGAGCGACGCATTGCCGGCCCGCTCGCCGAGGCCATTGATCGTCACCTCCACCTGCCGCGCGCCGGCCTGGACCGCGGCGAGCGTGTTGGCCGTCGCCAGGCCCAGGTCGTTGTGGCAGTGGACCGACACGGTCGCGTCGGTGCCGACCAGGTCGACCACCCTGCCCACCAGGGCCCCGAACTCGGCCGGGATGGCATAGCCGACCGTGTCGGGAATGTTGACCGTGCTGGCGCCGGCCTCCACGACGGCTCCGTACATCTTGAGCAGGTAGTCGACGTCGGTCCGCGAGGCGTCCTCGGCGGAGAACTCGATCTCCGCAGCCTGGCCCAGCGTCTCCCGGCCGTAGCGGACCCAGCGAACCGCCTCGGCCAGCGCCTGCTCCCGATCCATCCGGAGCTTGTGCTTGAGGTGGATGTCGCTGGTCGCGATGAAGACGTGGAGATGCGGCCGCTCGGCGACGCGAATGGCCTCCACGGCTCGCTGCGGATCGCCGTCGCGGCAGCGCGCGAGAGCAGCCACGGCCACGCCCTTGGTCTCCCGCGCGATCCGCTGGACCGCCTCGAAGTCGCCGGGCGACGCGGCCGGGAAGCCGGCCTCGATGACGTCGACGCGGAGACGGGCGAGCTGGCGGGCAACCTCGAGCTTCTCCGCCGCGGTCAGGCCCGCCCCAGGGGCCTGCTCGCCATCCCTGAGGGTCGTGTCGAAGATCCGGACGGAGCCCGGCGCGACGCGCGAGCCAGATACGCCACTCACGACCGGCGCCCGCCGGTGGCTGCCTGGGCCTGCCCGGCGGCGGCCTGGGCCTGGCCGGCGACGACCGTGACCGGTTTCAGGAACGCCATCTGGGCCCGCAGGGCCGCGCCGACCTGCTCGATCTGGTGGTCACGATCCTGCGCGCGCAGGTGCTCGAACTCCTTGCGACCGGAATCGTTCTCCGCGATCCAGCGATTGGCGAAGCTCCCGTCCTGGATCTCGCGGAGGACCTGGCGCATCGTCTCCCGAACCCGGTCGTCGATGATCCGCGGGCCGCTCACGTAATCGCCGTATTCGGCCGTGTCGGACACGCTGAAGCGCATGAAGTTGAGGCCACCCCGATACAGCAGGTCCACGATGAGCTTGAGCTCGTGCATCGTCTCGAAGTAGGCCAGCTCGGGCTGGTAGCCGGCCTCCACGAGCGTCTCGAAGGACATCTTCACGAGCGCGGCCGTGCCGCCGCACAGGACGGACTGCTCGCCGAACAGGTCCGTCTCGGTCTCTTCCGCGAACGTCGTCTCCAGCACACCGGCTCGCGTACAGCCGAGCGCCCGGGCATAGGCCAGGACGCGGGCTCGAGCGGTGCCGCTGGCGTCTCGGTGGATGGCGAACAACGCCGGCACGCCGCCGCCCGCCTGGTAGACGCTCCGCAACAGGTGACCGGGACCCTTCGGCGCGACCATGCCGACGTCCACGTCGCCCGGCGGATCGATCCGGCCGAAGTGGATGTTGAAGCCGTGGGCGAACATGAGCAGCTGGCCGCGGCGGAGGTGCGGCCCGATCTCGGCGTCGTAGACGGCCTTCTGCGCCGTGTCGGGGACGAGGATCATGACCACGTCGGCCGCATCCACCGCGTCGCCGACGTCCGTGACCCGGAGGCCGGCCTCCTCGGCGAGCGCGCGGCTCTTGCTGCCGGGGGCCAGCCCGACGACGACGTCCACGCCCGACTCGTGGAGATTCAGGGCGTGGGCGTGGCCCTGGCTGCCGTAGCCGATGATCGCGACGGTCTGCCCTGCGAGAGCCGTCGGATCGGCGTCATTGTCGTAGTACATGCGGGCAGTCATCGCTTCGTTGCCTCCTCGATCGCCTGGGGGCCGCGGGTCATGACCACGGTCCCGGTCCGGACCAGCTCCTTGATTCCGAAGCCGCGCAGGAGCGCCACCAGGGCATCCACCTCGGGCTCGGTGCCGGTCGCCTCCACGATGACCGAGCTGTCCGACACGTCCACGACGCGCGCCTTGTAGAGCTCGGCGACCTTGATCACCTCGGCCCGGCTGCCCTCATTGACGCGCACCTTGACCAGGGCCAGCTCGTGCTCGACGGTCGGCTCCGACGTGAGGTCCTGGACCTTGAGCACATCGATCAGCCGGTAGAGCTGCTTCGTCGCCTGCTCGACGAGCACGTCGTCGCCGCGCAGCGTCAGCGTCATCCGGCTGATGTCCGGCGCATCGGTATGGCTGACCGCCAGCGACTCGATGTTGAAGTTGCGGGCGCGCATAAGGCTGGCGACGCGGTTCAGAACGCCTGGGCGGTTGTTGACGATCGCCACGATCACGTGGCGGTGCTGCTCGCCGGTTCCCGGGAGGGCCCTGGCCGGAGGAGTCGCGTGCGCCGTGGCCGGAGGTGTCGCGTGCGCCGGGG
>WNGF01009162.1_pt1 | contig 11438 bp, 9 predicted proteins | sample 5400641 | NCBI WGS metagenome assembly WNGF01 (sample SAMN13153371, study PRJNA577476) | soil metagenome | isolation source: 80 cm soil or saprolite under grassland replicate 2 | place: USA:California | collected 2016-06-15 | reverse complement strand
ATAAACTTGACCGCTGCCGCCCATGGGTTTAACCATGGGCGGCTGCGTCAAGGAGTTCTAGCCCATAACCGACATCCCTGGGGATTCCTAACTCAGTCGAACCGTGATTGTTCAGGCTGGGCCTATTTGTTGAAGCGCCTGCGAAAAGCCCCCGCGAGACCAACCAGTCCAGTACCCAGCAAAAGCATACTCGCTGGTTCGGGCACAACAACCGGTACAACCGGTGAAAATGCAGGATTGTTTTGCGCCACACCATCAATAATGGCGTAGTTTCCGGTTGTAAACTGTGTCGCATTTGTCCGGATCACGAAAGCGAGGTTTGTGGTGCCTGGGACAAACAGACTGGCGGGACCACCCAGTACAGAAAAAGTCTGCCCAACAGTACTACCGTTGTCCCGATCCGCGCTGAGCGAAAGAACGGTTCCATTCTGCCAACCAGCACCGATGCTTGCTCCATTTGTGATCTGAAACACATTCGTGGTGATCACGGCGCCATCAAAATTGAAATTACTCGTCCGAGTAACGGAATCAAGAGTGGCTCCACCAGTGTTCGTGAACTGGTAATAGAAATCCAGGCATCCCGCACATGCACCGCTGCCTCCACTGAACACAGCTACTCTCGCAGTGCCCGCGAGGGCCCCATTACTAAATGTATTCGACGCGCTGGCCTGGAACACACCCCCAAAAAAGCCTGTTGTTGAAGGACCTGCAATCGTAGTCATTGGAAGAAGCGCATCAGCCTTGGCTGATGTTGCCAGTCCCATTACTCCTGTGAGCAAGGCCACCATCAGCCCGGCTTTGAGAAAAGTTTTCATTGTTAGACTCCTTTTTCGACTTCTTGTTAAGAACTTCAAAACCCCAAGGAAGTTCGGTTGTTCGCACTCCCAAGCCACCTTTTCAGAGGCCATCAGAGCGGAAACTTCTATCGACGTTATAGGTCAGGATTGTCGACAGAAGGCTGTCAAAGGCTGGGATAAAATAGAGCTATGCGGGGCAAGTGCAAGCTCCAAGAGATCCTAGCGATTCAGTCCCTTTCGATCATTATCGAAAGCCATATTCAGGAGGCACGTTCCTTCATTAGCAAATACAAGACCAAAGCTCTTCAACTTCCAGTCGCGACAGAAACCCCAACTTTGCTGAGCGTTTTTCATAAGGACCTGTCCAGTTAACCCCCCTAACGTCTGGGATCCAGACCGCAATTCTAGACTTCGGACGGCGTGGTTTAAAGCTCGTTGATCGATGGGGGTTGGGTGGTCATGCCCAAGTCTGACTGGCTCTCGAAATTCCGCGCGATCTGGGAGCGCTCAGTTTCGCATAATCCCAAATCTCTGACAATGCCATCTTGTGCTCGCGCGTTTGGAAAAACTTAGGAGGACGTGAGGTGATGCTTCTTGATTTTTTGGTAGAGAGAACTGCGCGGAATGCCGAGTCTCTTGGCTGCTTTTTCCACTCGTCCCTGTTCCTCGAGGAGAACCCTTTGGATGTGCTGCTTTTCGACTTCAGTAAGCGTAAGATTTGAGTCCAGGTACGAGGCCCGACTTCCCGAGTGCCCGTCGAAGTGCAGGTCCTCCAGCCGAATGTTTTTATGTGCGCTGAGCAGCACTGCCCGTTCGATTACATTGCGCAGTTCTCTTACATTGCCGGGCCATGAGTAAGCCTGCAAGGCCCGGATGGAGTCTGGCTCAAGCTGAATATCGCTGCGGCCAAGATCCGTCGCCAGCTTATCCAGTAGGTACCGGGCCATAATCGGAATGTCCTCGACCCGCTCACGCAAAGCCGGAAAAGATAGTGGTATGGTGCTGACGCGAAAATAAAGATCGTCTCTGAATTTCCTCTCTCGCACCAACTGCCCAATATCCTGGTGTGTGGCTGCGATTAAGCGGACATCAACTTGCCGGTCACGAACGTCTCCCACCCTTCTGAAGCGCTTGTCTTCAAGAACCTTCAGAAGCTTTGGTTGAATCTGCAGGTCCACATCGCCAATTTCGTCCAGAAAAATCGTTCCCCGATGGGCCACCTCAAATAGTCCCTGCTTTGAAGCCGTGGCGCTCGTAAAAGCACCCTTCTCGTGACCGAAAAGCTCGGTTTCGAGCAATTCCCGGGAAAGGCCCGCACAGTTAAGATCAACGAAAGCCTCTTCTGCCCTGGGGCTGTTTTCATGTAGCCAGCGCGCCAGGACACCTTTGCCTGTTCCGGTTTCGCCCAGAATTAATACCGGGCTTTCAGTGATCAGCACCCTGTTTGCCTGGTCGGCCAAAGCACGAATTGCAGCACTAACTCCGATGAACGGATCCAGGGCCTTGCGCACCTGACGCGTCTTGCTGGCCAGCTGCTTGTGATGATTTCGTTGGTTTTCCAGTAGACGTTTGAGGATTACCATCAAGGCGGGCAGTTCAAGCGGCTTTGTCAGAAACTGCTCTGCGCCTTCTTTAATGGCCCGCACTGCCAAATCAATGGAACCATGGGCGGTGAGAATCAGCAGCGGAATATCGGGATTAATCTCCTTCAAACGGGGAATGAGATCCAGGGCCGTGCCATCGGGCAACATGTAATCGGTGATGACGATGTCAGGCCGCGAAGTTCTAAAGATGGTTTGTGCATCCCGGCAGCTCTCGGCTTCGTCAATCTCGTAGCCCTGAAGCTCGAGAAAATCGCGGATGCCAAAGCGCAGGCCAGGCTCGTCATCAACAACCAGAATGCGATTTCTAGGCATCGATGGTTTCCTCGAGGTTCGGTACCGGGAATCTGGCAATCATGCACGCGCCTCCCTGGGGGTTATTGTCCGCGATTAGCTTCCCACCGTGCTCGCTCATTATCCTTTGCGCTATGGCCAGTCCCAGTCCGGTGCCACCACGACGTTTTGAAAAGAAGGGCTCGAAAATTTTTGGCACATCCTCCGACCGAACGCCGGGACCGCAATCCCTCACGGCGTAGTCTACCCAGCGCTGATTACCTTCAACCACCTCATCGGCATCAACACTTACGACCCCATCCGCAAGAGAGTGCTGGATGGCGTTTTCGATCAGGTTAACGAAGACTTTCGACAGGCGTCGACGATCGATCATCAGGTCGGGAAGCTCTTTGCAAATCTTGTTCAGCAATTCCACCTTGGCAGTCTCGGCCGCAGGTGAGCAGGCGCGTAAACTCTTGGTCACAACGTCAGCCACTGAGCCGGAGTAGAGTTCACCCCTGAACGGTCTACCGTATTCGAGCAACTCTTCCATCAGAACCGTCAGCCGTCCAACCTCGTCGCGCAGGACATTCGTATACCGAAGATAGTCTGTTCGATCACTAAAGCGGGTCTCAAATGCGTCGAGGATGGAGGAAATCCCAAACAGTGGGTTTCTAACTTCGTGGGCCACTCCAGCAACCAGCGACCCCAGCAAGGCCATCATTTCGCCCTGCCGCAACGAAGCTTCCAGTTCCGTCCGCTTGGTGATGTCTTGCGCGATGAGGATTGCCCGCTCGCCAACCGATCCGAATTCATGTATCAAATACAGCGTAATTGCCCAAGTCTTGCCTGTGGAATTGTCCTTTATCTCTGCGCCAATCGAGCCGCCATTATCCTGAATCGCTTTGATAAGCTCGGAGGCCTTCATCCAAAGCTGACTGCCTCCGAGTTCCGCGAGGTTGCGGCCCACAATCTCCTCGGCACCAGAGCCGGCGATGGCCTCTGCCGCTTGATTAAGCCGCTTCACGTGGCCTTGAAGATCAACGATCAAAACTGGGAAATCGATAGCATTAAAGGTCTGACGCCACTCTAGTGCTGAGTGCTGAAGCGAAGCGTGCATGCTACGCTGCTTCTCGTCCAGCAGTTTTCTCTCACTAACATCGTTGGCTATAACCAGCCTTGCATTGCGATCATTAAAGACAAGAGCATGCGAGATAACCTCCACGTAGATCGCGCTTTTGTCCTTACGCTGGTGTCTCCAGGGACTGGAAATGAGTGGTTCGCCCATTGGCCCGGGAGAGTTAATCAGAATAGAGGGAACATCCTCGTGCGAGCGAATATCGTCAATCCTAAGCTCCAGGAACTCTTCTTGAGAATAGCCATAAGTATTAATTGCAGCCTCATTTACGGCAAGTACTGCGTGGGTTTCCTCGTCATAAACCAGGATGGGCTGTGGGGTCGAATCAAACAGCAGGCGATAACGCTCCTGCGATTCCCGCAGTGCCAACTCGATTTGCTTCCGTTCGGTGATATCCCGCGCCACGGCTCGAAAACCGATTGTTTCTCCCAGACGGTCCTTAATAGCTGAGGTCACAATCTCGAGCCAACGCTCCCGACCTTCAGCATCAGGTGCCTTCAATTGATGATAAACCTCACCGCCCGCTTCGATTCGCTCTTGATCTTGTAGCTGCGCAATTCTCGGTAAGTTGATGTTGAATTTGTTCCCGAAAGAACTTTCCACCGAACGACCCTGGGTATGGCCAAGAAATCGCTTTCCGGCAGAATTAATACTGGTCAAGTGCCCCCGCATATCTTGAGTAAATATGATGTCACTGGCTTTTTCTACCAGATCACGATAGGAAGCCTCAAGTTTGGAACGTTCGAGTAATCGGGACACTTTGGCGATCAACCGCGTCGAATCAAAGGGCACTTCAAGGTAGTCGTCGGCTCCCGATCTGAGACCCTCGACCACACTGTCGGTGTCTTTTCGGTGAGCGCTAACGAGCAGGATAGGTATGGACCGTAAGTCGTCATCCTCGCGAATAAGCCTGCAAAACTCAATCCCATTTATACGCGGCATCGAAACGTCGCTGATAACGACATCGGGCCGTTCGCGCCTGGCGACTTCGAAAGCTTCAAGCCCGTCCCCCGCGGTAAGTACGGAATAGCCAGCTTTCCGCAAAAGTCCATCCATCAAACTCAACTGTTCGGGTACGTCGTTGACGATCAACACCGAATCGTCATCGTGACCGTTGCTAGAATAATGTACTCGAGGCAGTGAAAGTCTCAATTGGGGCCCTATCGCTGTTTGGTATTTGGGCTAAAGCTAGAGATCAAACTCTAGTTCGCGGGAGAATGACGGTTTCTACACTAACATCGTGGAGAAATCAAATCGAACTGAATGGCCCAAATTATAGCACACGCAGCCCCCATCTCAACTAACTGAGATCGCTTCGCGAATAGAAGAATTCATGCGCAAACCCGCCCTGCAGGCTCCGGTCTCCCGACAGTTTTATCTTCTATTCTAATAGAAGTTCTATTAGCCCTCGTTTTCCGACACAAGTTCAATTAATTGCCTTTTTTAACACATACGTTAGCTAAGCAGCTTTAAGTTTTTTCAGCCGACTGAGGCGGCAAGATAAACCAGCATTGCCGGATTTAAACGGAACGTCGTGCCGATCCCTCCGGCGAGAGCTCTGAAAACAACTTGACTGTCTCATGCATTCGTCGTTACGTTGCGAAGAACCTAAATCGCAGCGCGCCTGACGGATCGCGCGATGCTGTGGAGCGGTGCTGCATTATGAAGGACGACTTGGAAACTACAGACCGTTTTGACCGGCGACCCTGGGGATCTTTTACAGTGCTTGATGAAGGCGCGGGCTTCAAGGTCAAGCGTATTGAAGTCTTGCCAGGAAAGCGATTGAGTTACCAAAAACATGCCAAGCGTGCGGAACACTGGGTCGTCGTGCAGGGAACAGCGAAAGTTACACTTGACGAACGCGAGTTGATTATTACTACTGGAGAAGCGATAGACATAGCCGTCGGGGCAGCGCACCGGGTTGAAAGCGCAAGCGCTGAAACACTCATCTTCATTGAAGTTCAACTGGGCAGCTACCTCGGCGAAGATGATATCGTCCGTCTGCAGGACGACTATGGTAGAACGCCAGTGTGAGAATGCCGCCAAATGGTTTTCTCTGCCGCTAACGTTCCCGATACATTTAGAGACTCTAGCCCACCTTATTGTTCGAACGGCCGGCAACCATGATTGCCACCGAGTTGTTGGCCTGGTTTCCACCGTGCTTGCGGAATAGAACCTATGTCAAATGTTGAGGAGATGAAGCCTCTCCAACAGCCGGAAGCGCCTCTTGCGTCGGCCCGCTATGAGGCTGCCGCTCCAGAGCACGGGCAGAGCTGGTGGGAAGCGATCCGCGAATCTCTGCGCGGTACTCACCGCGACTACACCACAGGACCGGTCGGCCGCTCAATCATCTTGCTTGCCATTCCTATGGTGCTTGAAATGCTCATGGAGAGCGTTTTTGTTGTTGTCGACATCTTTTGGGTAGCCCATCTCGGCGCTGACGCGGTGGCAACAGTGGGCCTTACCGAGTCGATGTTGACCTTGATGTATGCAGTCGCGATCGGACTAGGAATCGGCGCGACCGCGATGGTAGCTCGGCGCATTGGGGAACGCGATCCTCAAGGAGCAGCGCGCGCGGCCGTGCAGGCCATAGCATTGGGCCTCATCGTTTCTGTTGTAGTCGCAATCCTCGGAGTTACTTTTTCGACGAAACTTCTCGCGGCGATGGGTGGCTCTCCCTGGGTATTACAGCATGGCTCAAGCTTCACGAGGATCATGTTCGCGGGAAACGCGAGCATCCTGCTACTCTTTTTGATCAATGCAATCTTTCGCGGCGCTGGCGATGCGGCGATTGCGATGCGAGTACTCTGGCTGGCAAACATCATTAATATTCTGCTCGGCCCCTGCTTCATCTTCGGCGTGGGCCCTTTTCCCGAACTTGGCCTGGCAGGAGCAGCCGTAGGTACAACGATCGGGCGCAGCACAGGGGTCATCTACGCATTCAGCCGACTAATCAGGTCAGGTGGCCGTTTTGATATCACCCGGCACCTGGTGAAACTCGAACCCGCAATTATGGCGCGACTTATCCGGCTTTCAGCAACTGCGACGTTTCAGGTCTTTATCGGAATGGCGAGCTGGATTGGTTTGATTCGAACAATATCGAGCTTTGGCAGCGATGCTGTGGCCGGCTACACAATCGGGATTCGCGTGATCGTCTTTGCACTCCTGCCTTCATGGGGCATGTCTAATGCGGCTGCAACTATGGTGGGACAGGCGCTCGGTGCGAAAAAGCCTGATCGCGCGGAACGCGCAGTTTGGAAAGCAAGCTTCTACAACATGATTTGCCTCGGCATCGTCGGACTGGCATTCGTGGTCTTCGCTCGTCAGACCATTGGCTTGTTTACGTCTGACCCGAATGTAGTGCCGTATGGCGTCGATTGTCTGCGCATTGTTGCTTGTGGATTCCTTTTCTACGCTTACGGCATGGTGGTCACGCAGTCATTCAACGGCGCCGGAGACACGTGGACCCCGACGATCATCAATCTCTTCGTTTTCTGGATGTGGGAACTGCCGCTCGCCTATGCGCTGGCGATTGTGTTCGGCCTCGGCCCGCGAGGAGTTTTTCTCGCAATGCTGATCGCATTCTCGACTCTGGCTGTGGTCAGTGCTGTGGTCTTTCGCAGAGGGCGATGGAAGACGCGAATAGTCTGAATCACCTCTTCAGCTTGGGCATCGGATTGAGAAGAGGATAAAAAGAAAGCCTCGCAGGTTACGATTCGAGAGCCGCCTTGTCACTTCGGCAGGCCGCCTCATCACAAAAAATCGTTATTCAGGTTAGTGGCGGCCTTATCTGTTTCTGTTCAATCATAGCGTTAACACCACGGAAAGCAGCGTCACAACCGACAAGGATTTCGCCAAAAGATTCGCTAAGGAGTCTTCGGATGAAAAATGTTCTTTGCTTTACAATTTGTTCTCTAGTTCTGGCTGGGACTGCAACTGTGCAGAAGAAGGTTCCCGTACCAACGATAACCTCGCTCGTGGAAACAGAGAGAGCGTTTGCCAAAGCTTCAAAAGAAAAAGGTACGCGCGAAGCGTTTTTGGCTTTCATTGCCGAAGACGGCACGCTGTTTCGACCTACGGCCGTGAAAGGCAAAAAGTGGCTACTTGAGCATCCTTCACCTCCATCAACCAAGCGCTCATTGCTAGCGTGGGAACCTTCATTTGCAGAGGTAGCTCGCGCGGGAGACATGGGATACACATTCGGTCCCTGGGAATTTAAGCAAGACATCAAAGACGAAAAGCCAATTGCCTATGGCCATTTCGTTACTGTGTGGCAAAAGCAGGCAGATGGCTCGTGGAAGTTTGCGGTAGACCTCGGCGTTGAACACTCGCAACTAACAAACCCGATCAAGTCCTGGCAGCTCTCTGCAAATCACAAACAAGAGACCTGGAAGCCTGAAAAGCTCGATCTTGAGTCCGCTCGCGCGACCCTCGTTGGTCTTGACCGCGAGTTCTCGAGTGCTTCATCAGTAAAAGGCCAAGTGGAAGCGTTTTTAGCCTACTCCGCACCGGAGGTAAGGCTCTTCCGGAATGATCACTATCCTCTTTTGGGCAGCGAGGCTATCAGACAGATACTTTCAACAAACGCGGACACTCTCTTGACCTGGGAGCCGTTGGCCTCGGACGTTTCTCAATCTGGAGACCTGGGCTACACGCACGGAACCTATACCTCACAAAGTAGCAGCGAACCGGCAAAGGTAGTCGAGCACGGGAATTACCTTCGTATCTGGAGGCGGCATAATGGGGCCTGGAAGGTGGTGGTTGATGTTGCGAATCCACTGCCGCCCGAGGTTAAGACCTAGCAGCGCAATGCATCACTGGCACCGACGAAGTGACTGTGTGAAAGCGGACGACCCGATCCAAAGAGGTCACTCCTCAGTGCGGCGACCTGTCGCCGCTTTTGTTTGAGAGCCATTCAACCTTTGAAAAGCTGCGCCAGGCCGCAGCACTCCAAAGAGGGCCCTCTGTTAGAGACACAGAAATTGGGGAGCAGCGCGAGGCTGCTCCCCATTTCAACAGCGGCTCATCCTGCAAGCCGAATTTGATCTTCTCGCTTAGAAGATAAACTTGGCGCGCAATTGAATTGTGCGGCCGCTAAAGTTACCCGCGCTATAATTATTAAAGAGCGGGCTCGTCACGTCGGGAAAGGCAAAGGACACAGCGCCGATCCCGAAAAAATTGGTTCCGTTAAAGTCGTTCTGGTTCACAAAGAACGGTGAACCAAAGTCGCCAATGGTACGGATCCGTTGGTTGAATAGGTTTCCGACCTCTGCTGCAAACTGCACAGTGTATCGTTCTCCCGCGAAACTAACGTTCTTCACGAACGTCATGTCCGTGCGGTTCCAGTTGTTGGTGCGCAGTGTGTTACGCCCTGCATTAGCGAGTGCGCCGTATCCTGCCTGGATATACTGAGCGTTGGGGTTAATCGCGACATAAGCGACTGTAGAAGGATCGCCAAGCAGGTCTGCCCCACTGGCATCCACGATCCGCACGCCGGCCGCGTTTACGCCATAAACACCGCTGCCTGTTCCGGGAACACCATTCAGATTCACAATGGTCCGATCCCCAGCAGCGTCGCGGTTGCGATTGCTGTCAATCACTGACTGCGGCGTCATTAGCTGCCCGGATTGAGTTTGGAAAACCCCGTTAATTTGCCATCCGCCCAGCACTCCTCTCAAGAGACTATTGTCACTATGGTTAAAGAAAGGAACGTCATAATTAAATGACGCGGCGAAACGGTGTGGCACGTCGATCGCAGAAAGGGATCGCTCCTGACTCAGGTCAAAATTATCCTGTGCTCGCCTCGGGTTAACGGTGCTCGAGAAGAGCTCGTTTGTTGCGTTGTCAATGGCCTTGCTGAACGTGTAGGCCGCCGTCAGCGCCAGGCCTTTTGTAAACCGACGTGTCAAACTCACCGAGGCGCCATCGTAAACAGAGTTTCCCTCAGACTCGAATGAGGTTACGTTGCCTGTGAACCCGAAGCCCCCTAACCGCCTTGGAAACCGGTGCTGCGTGCCATCTTCATCCACGTGCAAATTCAGACTTCCAAGTGTCGGCCTGCCAGCCAGTTGTGCGGCAACAGGATTTGCGAGAAAAGTTGGCATCACTAGCTTGCTGTTGTCGACTACTCCGCCGTTGAGCCGAATTTGCACCGGCAGATGCCGTCCTGCGGTATGCAGGTAGCGCAACTCCAGCGCGGTCCCTGGCGCTATCTCGCGCTGGTATGACACAGTGCCAGACATGATATACGGCTCAGTCGCGTCTACGATGAATGACGATGTCGCGTCACGCGCTGCTGCCGTTGTATTGGGTGGAATCGGCGTCGGCGGTATGCCGCCACGCTGCAGAAACGGAGGAGTAAAGCCCTGAGCCGAAGCGCTAATCTCCTGCTGAAACTGCGGAGGCAGATTTAACAGGTACAGATTCTGGTAAGTCTCGTAGTAGTTGATCCCAAACGCGGCCCTAATCGAACTCTGGCCGCGTGAGCCGGAAATGAGTCTTCCCAATCTGTTGCCGAACTGGGCGAGTAAGCCAGACCCAGGCGCGGAGAAAGATTGTTCTTGTCCGTTTTGGGAACATTGAATTCGATCACGCCTGGCACATTAGCGATCGCGTTTAAGCTCTGGAGCGCCGCATCACGTGGCAGACCCAGATACTCATAGCGCAAACCCAGGTTGAGAGTGAGATGGGGAGTGACCTTCCAATCATCCTGAGCGAAAGCGTAATACTTCTTCTGGTTCCCGGTAAAAGCCGCCGACCCAACGCCGCGAATATCGACATTGGTAGGAATGGCATCGGTGATTAACTCATCAAACGTCGAGTAGTTGTAGTCACCCCGGCCGCGTGGCAGGAAGAAGCTGGTAAAGATCAGGAACCTCACCTCACCACCAAATTTGAAGCTATGTTGGCCCCGCGAATAACTCAGGGAGTCGTAAAGCTGGTACGAGTGGTTGAGCCCTCCTTGCGGCAGATTCCCATTGGGACCGAGGCCCAGATTTAGCGGTGCCACAGTAATATTGGGAAAGGTGTTGAATGCCGGATCACTCAATGGGTAGTCGGTGACGAACTGCTTATAAGCGAGCCGCACTTCATTCACCAGTTGAGAATTGATCGTATTAATCCAGCCTGCTGAAAACAGCCGGGCGATAACATTCTGCTGGTTGTTGAATTTGGGGTTCCCGTTGCCGGGTTGCGTGTTGCCGATCTTGTCTGAGCTGAATCGGTAGCGGAACTGGTTCCTGGTTCCCAATAGATGATCAATGTTGATCTGGTATTGGGTTTCCAGCGAGCCTCCTGGAGTAACGAGTGAGACAACACCAAAGGGAATTCCTGACTGGCCCAGCACAGTCTGGTTTTGCGTGGCCGTGGTAGGTAGAATCAAATTATCCCGCAGCAGGCTAACTACGAAAGGACTTGACCCTGGTAGTGAAGCAATCTGCGTTAGGCCGGCGGCAGTGGGGGCCACGTAAGCTACCCCACTCGCTTGTTGATTTATCGGTTCCCGTTGATAGGCACCAAAGAAGAACAACTTGTTCTTTAGTATTGGCCCGCCAAGCGTCCCGCCGTACCGCGTATCGGTGAAGGCCGGCTTTTTGCTAATCACTCCGGTCTGAATATTGAATTCCTCGC
>WNGF01009159.1_pt1 | contig 11441 bp, 13 predicted proteins | sample 5400641 | NCBI WGS metagenome assembly WNGF01 (sample SAMN13153371, study PRJNA577476) | soil metagenome | isolation source: 80 cm soil or saprolite under grassland replicate 2 | place: USA:California | collected 2016-06-15 | reverse complement strand
GGCACCCAGGCTGTCTCGTCGAACCCCTGGAGCGGCTTCGCGTCGCCGCGCGCGAACCGCAGCGCGCGGTAGCAGAACACCCGCTCGCTGTCCATCAGGTGACCGACGACCTCCTTGATGCTCCACTTCCCGGACGCGTAGCGGTGCAGCGCCCGCGCCTCCGGGATCCCGGCGACCAACGCTTGCGTGTCGCGCCGTTGCTCCTCCAGGAGCTGCAACAGGTCGCCCTCGGGGACCTTGGCGATGTAGGTGCCGTAGAACGGCGCGTATTCGGCCGCCTCGGGGCGGGGGATGGTGGCGGTGGTCATGTGACTGAAGCTACGCGGCCTCCCGCGCCGCGGCGACCGACGCTTTCCAGGTCTCCGCCGCCGGCCCGGTCGCCGCCAGAACGCGTCCCAAGAGCCTGCATCACCCCCGGGAGCGCAGGAAGGCGACGCCGCCGACCAGCGCGAACAGCGCCGCCCAGCACGCGATCGTGATCCCGAGGCAGAGCAGGAGCCGGTTGAGGTGCGGCTGCCGCGCGTCCGTGGCGATCTGGCGGCAGGCCGAGATGCCGCCGGCCGCGATCGCGACGGGAATCGCCCCGCCCAGCGTGAGCACGGGGATGATCCCGATCGCGACGTAGAAGATGTAGCGATAGGGGGGATACTCCTTCGAGCTGCCCACGGGGGCTACCGCATCTTGGCCGGGCACGTGACGCGCCCCCTGCAATTGCGCGATGGCGGTGGCCTGGGCCACCCGGGCATCTGCCCCGTCGCCCGGACTCCGCTTGGCGGAGTCGACCAGGGTCCGCAGCGTCTCGAGGCTGCCGCCGCTCTGGGCCAGGATCGCCAGCTGCGCCTGCTCGCGCTCGCCCGGCTTGCCGGTGAAGAGATTGAGAGTCTTCAGCGCCGTCGTGCGCTCGGAGCCGGTGAACTGGCGCTCGATCTCGGCCATCACGTCTTGACGTGTGGGCGACGGCACGGGTGCTCCCTCGAGATACAGTCAGGAACAGGATTGGGAATTCGGTCCGGAAAGGCAAGGCTTCAACTGCCCGTCGAGAACCTCACCGCCCCCAGGTCCACGAGCCCCTGCAGCGTCTCCTCGAGCCGCCCGACCTCGAGCCCGGCGCCCGTCGCCAGCTCCTCGAGCGTGCGCTTCCCGTCGGCGAGCTGCACGACCGCCGCCACCGCCGCGTCGCTGCGCGCCACGGCCACCCGCCCGTGCGGCGACCGCGCGACGAGCAGGGTCGTCGGCCGGCGGGGCGCTTCGGGCACTTCGGTCCACGGCTGCAGCAGGCTGGGAAGCACGGCGGGCAGGTCGTAGGCGAGCTCCAACAGCACCGTGCCCTCGACCGTCTCCGGACGGTACCGCTCCCCGCTCCCTGCTCCCCCGGCTCCGTCGGCATCTCGCCAAACTCGGCGTCCCGCCTCGACGACCATCATCGCCTCCTCGTAATGCAGCAGGTCCGCGAGATAGGGGATCGGCCCCCCGCTCTCTCCGACGTACTCGATCACGAGCCGCGCGACCGCGCGGGCCGTCTCGCGGTCGCCGAGCACGACCTTGGGGAGCAGCGCGTCGAAGCCCGGCCGCTTCAGCACGGCTTCGGGCCGCCGGCTGGTCATCCGCGCCAACGCGCGCGAATACTTGAAGAAGTGGACGATGCGCTCGTAGTAGAAGTGGCGCGCGAGGAACCGCGCGTAGCGCTCCACACGATCGGGGTCGGCCAGCTCCCGGCGCTGCCAATCGGCGGAGGCGCGATACGGCGCGTCGGCGAGCGCTCGGATCACGTCGTCCTGCAGGGCGCGATCCTTCACAGCGCCGCCCGGATCCGCTTCACGCTCCGGAACAGGACCTCCGCCGTCAAGGAAGGTGAGAAGGCATCGAACGTGACCGCCTTTGCCTTGGGACAGCGGCTCACCGCGTGTGCGGCGAAGGCGAGCATCTCGTCCGAGGGCTCGGCCGGCGCGATCCACGGGCCCTGGAGGTCGTCGTCGTGCTCGACGCCCGCGACGTGCAGCTCCACCACGTGCTCGAGCGGGAACTCCGCGAGCCAGCGCTCCGGCGGCACGCCGTGGTAGTGCGCCTCGAGCCACACGTGCGGCAGGTCGAGCAGGAAGCCGACCCCCGTCGCCTCGAAGAAGCGCCGCAGCCACACCGGCTCCGGCATCTGGCTGGCCCGCACGTCGAAGAAGCCGGGGATGTTCTCCATCACGAGCGGCTGGTCGAGCCGGGCCTGAAGCGCCCGCGCGTGCCGCACGAAGCGCTCGAGAAACTCCTCCGTGTAGAGGGGCGGGAAGACGTAGTTCAGGTTGAAGGTGCCGTCCTCGGTGTGCAGGCATTGGAAGTGCTCCGCCACCCAGGGCGAGCGGTACAGCTCGGCGAGCGAGCGGGCGCGCCGGATCGAGCGTTCGTCGAGCGGCTCCGACAGCTGGCCCAGGTAGTCGTGCAGCAGCAGGGTGTAGCGCTCGCGGATCGCCGGCCACCACGGGTCGGTGGCCGCCGGCGGGTCGGCCATCGCGAGGTGGTCGATGCCTTCGGCCCGGGCCAGTTCCGGCCCCAGGTGAGGATTGTAAAACGCGCCCACCATCAATTGCGTCATCCGTTGTCCGTCATCCGTCGTCCGTTCCTACTAACCCCCGCTCGGCAAGTTGGTCGCAGAAAACCTTCACTTGGGCCGCGACCATAGGCTGGGCCCCGCGGTCGGTCCAGGCTGCCGCAATCGCCTCCGCGGACGTCTTCCCGTCGAGATGCTCGACGATGAACCGCTCGCGCTCGCCCCAGGTCGTCGCCTGCCGCACGAGCTCCGCCGTCGCGCGCGGCAGCCGGAACGCCTCGGCGACGATGGCGTCGATCTCCGATAGGGTGTCAGGGGCTAGGGGCTGGGGGCTCGAGAAATTCGCGTCGACTTGCTCCCTGCTCCGCGCTCCCGCCAAGACGATGCTCACACCGGGTCGCCCGAGGACCCACGAGAGTGCGAGCCCGGAGAGCGGCAGGTCGAGTCGGTGCGCGATGGAGCGAAGCCGCTCGACGACCGCGCGGCGACGCTCGAACTCCTTGGCCTTGAACCAGTAGAGCCCGCGCCGGTGGTCGCCGTCGGGGAAGTCCGGAGGCGCGTGGTACTTGCCGGTGAGGAGACCGGACGCCAGCGGCCGATAGGCGAGAAAGGCGAGTCCCCGCTCCCGGCACAGCGGCAGCTCGCGCTGCTCCACGTCGCGGTCGAACAGGTTGTACGGCCCCTGGTAAGAGACCAGGGGCGCCAACTGGCGCGCTCGGGCGAGCTGGAGGTGGGTCGCGTTGCACAGCCCGATCGCGAGCGCCTTCCCGTCCTCCTGCAGCGTGTGCAGCGTCTCGAGCCGCCACTCCCAGCGGTCCACCGCTTCGTGCAGCTGCACGAGATCCACGCATTCAGTGTTCAGGCGCCGAAGGGAGGCTTCGAGCGAGGCGCGTGGGTCGTCGCGCGGGCCCACTTTGGTCGCGATCGCGACCGCTGGACGGTGCGGCGCGAGGGCTCGGCCGAGCAGGGCCTCCGAGGCGCCGTCGCCGTAGGTGGGAGCCGTATCGAAGAACGTCACGCCGCGCTCGAGCGCGCGCTCGACGACCGCGAGTCGCTCGCGCTCGCCAGCCGCCGCGCCCCATCCCTCGCCCCCCAGCGCCCAGGCCCCGAATCCCAGGCGAGGACCGGAGGTCAAGAAACGCGGAGGGGGCCCGACGTCAGTCCGGGCCCCCGGGCGCATCAAGCCTCTCCCTCTAGGAGTGGCAGGTTGGCACCAGCTCGCTCGTCTCGACGATCTCGGGACGATGACAGCTCGGCACGAGCTCCTGCATTTCGACGATCTGCATTGGTTCCCCCCTTGTGAAAATCAGGAAGACGGCTGTCGGGTGAATCCTACGGGTTGCCGTCACACCCGTCAACCACTAATTCTCAAGCGCGTTCCAAATGCTCTCGCACGTTTTTTCCCCACCCTGAAGGGTGGGCTCGGCGAATCACTGTGCTTAAGCACAGCGCCGGGCCGAGCGCACGCTTAAGCGTGTGAACGCACCGGGGACCCGAACCGTCTCATGATCCCGATTCATGCCCTGCTCACCGAGAACGATCTCGCGGACGAATTCGTTTCCGCGTTCCGGTCGCGTCGGCTGTCCGAGAAGTTCTTCTATTGGTTTCCCCTGTCGGTGCGCGCGTGGCTCGCGCTGTGCTCCGACGGCGCATACCGCAACTTCGTGCGCTCGCGCTCGCTCATCGCCGGTGCCGCGGTCGAGCTCGCCGGCCTGTTCCCCCCCGGCCCGCTCGAGGTCCTGAGCCTCGGCGCGGGGCAGGGCGACAAGGACCTGATCCTGCTCGAGGCGCTGCGCGCCCACGGGATCCGCGTCTCGTACGTGCCCGTGGACACGAGCCAGGCGCTGCTCGAGATGGCGTGCGGCGGCGCGCTCTCCGCCGGCCTTCCCGCACTCGGGATCAAGGCCGATTTCACGCAGCCGGACCACCTGCAGGCCCTCGCGGCGGAGCCGGAGACGCCCCCCCGTCTCGTGCTGCTGATCGGCAACACGCTCGGCGCGTTCGATCCGGTCGCCGAGGCGCGCGAGCTCGCCCGGCTGCTGCGCCCCGGCGACGCGCTCCTCGTGGACGGCGAGATCTACGCGGGCGAGGCGACCGTCGCGGGCTACGACAACCCGCTGAACCGCCGCTTCGCCTGGGCGCCGCTGCACGCCGTCGGCATCCAGGACGCCGACGGAGAGCTGGTGTTCGAGGCGCGGGACGACCCCCGCCTCCCCGGCCTGCACCTCATTCCCAAGCACTTCCGTGCGGGCCGCGAGGTCGAGGCCCAGATGGCCGGCGAGGCGTTCCGCTTGGCGCGCGGCGAGCGCCTCCACATGAACCACTCCTACAAGTACGCCGCGGATACGTTCCTCCGGATTCTGTCCGACGCCGGCCTCGCCGCCCGCTGGCAGGGACTGAGCGACGATGAGCGGTTTCTCATGGTCCTGGCCTCGCCTCCGTGATGCCGGCGCTGGAGGTCCATGGGCTCGGCTATGAACTGCCGGGACGAGGGAGGAGGGACGGGGGACGGGGTCGTGCGCTGGTGCAGGCCGTGTCGTTCACCGTGGGGGCTGGGGAGACCCTGGTGCTGCTCGGTCGCAGTGGCTCGGGAAAGACCACGACGCTGAAGCTCATCAACCGGCTGCTCGAGCCGACCGCGGGCGAGGTGCGCGTGGCGGGGGAACGGGCGGCGGACCTGCCGGCGACCCGGCTGCGCCGCCGCATCGGCTACGTGATTCAGGAGGTCGGCCTGTTCCCGCATTTCACGGTGGAGCGGAACGTGGGCCTCGTGCCGCGGCTCGAGGGCTGGCCGGCGGCACGGATCGCCGCGCGGGTGCGCGAGCTGCTGGCGCTCGTCGGGCTCGACCCGGAGGGCTTCGGGCGCCGCTACCCGCACGAGCTGTCGGGGGGGCAGCGCCAGCGCGTCGGCGTGGCACGGGCCCTCGCCGCCGATCCGCCGCTGTTGCTGCTCGACGAGCCGTTCGGCGCGCTCGACCCCATCACCCGCGTCGAGCTGCAACACGAGTTTCAATCGCTCGAAGGGCGGCTCGGCAAGGGCATGGTGTTCGTGACCCACGACGTGCGCGAGGGGCTCATGCTCGCGACGCGGATCGGGCTCATGCACGAGGGGAGACTCGCATTCCTGGGGACGCCTCAGGAGTTTCGGGAGAGCGGCCACCCGGAGGTGCGGAAATTCTTGGAGGCGGCGTGAGTCTCTGGGACTTCTACGCCCGCAACTCCCGGGAAGTGCTGGGGCTCGTGGGGCAGCACGTTTCGCTGGTCGCGATCTCGACCGCGATCGCGATCGTCATCGGCGTCCCGCTCGGCGTGCTCCTCACGCGGCGGCCGGCGTGGCGCGGGCCGGTGCTCGGGGTGGCGAACGTGTTCCAGACGATCCCCAGCCTGGCGCTGTTCGGCTTCCTGATCCCGCTCCCGTTCATCGGCGGGATCGGCGCCACGACGGCGATCGTGGCGTTGATCGTGTACGCCCTGCTGCCGATCGTGCGGAACACGTACACGGGGATCGCGGGCGTGGATCCGGCGGTGCGGGACGCGGGCCGGGGGATGGGGATGACCGACTGGGAGCTGTTGACGCTGGTCGAGCTGCCGCTCGGCTTCAGCGTGCTCCTCGCGGGCGTGCGGGTCGCGACCGTGGTCGGCGTCGGGACCGCGACGATCGCGGCGGCGATCGGCGCCGGCGGCCTCGGCGTCTACATCTTCCGGGGCGTGGCGATGGTGAACGACACCCTGATCCTCGCCGGCGCGTTGCCGGCGGCGCTGATGGCGCTCGCGGCGGACGGGCTGCTGGGCTGGGCGGAGCGGAGGCTCGCGTGGCGGGCGCGCTGAAGGCCGGTCTGTGGCTTGCGGCGGTCGTGCTGTTCGCCGGCTGCGGCCGTGGCGACCGCATCGTGGTCGGCTCCAAGAACTTCACCGAGTCCGACCTGCTCGGCGAGATCGTGGCGCAGCATCTCGAGCGGCGCACCGCGCTGCGCGTGGCGCGGCGCTTCCACCTGGGGGGCACGTTCGTGTGCCACGCCGCGATTACGGCGGGGCAGATCGATCTGTACGCCGAATACACGGGGACGGCCTACACGGCGGTGCTGAAGCTTCCGCCGAACCCGGACCCGGACAGCGTGTACCGGGCGGTCGCGGCGGAATACGCCCGGCGGTTCGGACTCGCGTGGGGGAGGCCGTTCGGCTTCAACAACACCTTCGCGATCACGGTGCGCCGGGCGGACGCGGAGCGCTACGGGTTGAAGCGGATCTCCGATCTGGCGAAGGTCGCGCCGCGCTGGCGCGCCGGGTTCGGCTACGAGTTTCTCGAGCGGGCGGACGGGTTCGCGGGGCTCGCGAAGACGTACGGTCTCGCCTTCGCCGCTCCGCCCACCGCCATGGACCTCGGGCTCACCTACCGCGCCCTCGCCGACGGCAAGGTGGACGTGATCGCCGGCAACTCGACGGACGGGCAGGTCCAGGCGCTGGACCTCGTGGTCCTGGAGGACGACCGCCGCTACTTCCCCCCGTATGAAGCGGCACCGGTGATCCGGCGGGCAGTGATCGATCGGCACCCTGAGATCGCCGCGGCACTCGCCCAGCTCGCGGGGAGGATCTCGGACGCAGAGATGCGGCGGCTCAACGCGCTGGCGGACGTCGAGCATCGCGACATCCGGACCATCGCCGGGGACTGGCTGGCGCGCACTCTCCCGTGAGCCGGACCATCATCCGGACGTACCTGCTCATCACCGGGCTCTTCAACCTGGCGATGTCGCTCATCTGGGGGATCGACACCCTGTTCAAGATGGGTGCGGGGCTCGACATCATGCAGGTGATGTTGACGAACGCCGCGTTCATGCTCGGCTCGATGGTGTTCGAGGTTCCGACGGGCGTCGTGGCCGACACGGTGGGACGGCGGACCTCGCTGCTGCTGTGCCTCGCGACGCTGTTCGTGACGACGCTGTTGTACGTGGCGATCGCGTGGCGGGGCTGGGGGTTCTGGGCCTTCATGTGGGTGTCGGTCTTCCTCGGCCTGGGCTACACGTTCTACACGGGGGCGGTGGATGCCTGGCTGGTGGACGCGCTCAAGGCGACGGGGTACGCCGAGCCGCTCGAGCCCGTGTTCGCGCGCGGCCAGATGGCGTTCGGCGCCGCCATGCTCGTCGGCACCATCGGCGGCGGGCTGCTCGGCCAGATCCACTTGTACATCCCCTACCTGGTGCGAGCCGCGATCGTGCTGCCCTTGTTCGCGCTCGCGTGGTTCCGGATGCCGGAGCTCGGCTACACGCCGCGCGCGCTCGAGCTGCGGCGGGTGCCGCTCGAGATGCGGCGGGTGTTCGCTGAAGGGTTGACCTACGGGCTGCGGCACCCGGTGGTCCGGCCCGTGATGCTCGCGTCGCTCGTGTCCATGAGCTTCATGATCTTCGGCTTCTACAGCTGGCAGCGCTACTTTCTCGATCTGCTGGGCAGGGACCTCGTCTGGGTGGACGGTGTCATCAGCTCGCTCGTGGGCTTGAGCCTCATTGCGGGGAACGCGCTGGTCGGGCCGCTGTCTCGGGCGATCCCGACGCGGACCGGCCTGCTGATGCTGTCCGTGGGCGTCCAGGCCGCGACGGCCGTGGCGTGCGGGCTGCTCACCGACTTCTACGTCGTGGTGTCCCTCTACCTGCTGTACGGTGTCGCCGTCGGCATCGCGATGCCCGTGAAGCAGGCGTACCTGAACGCGCACATCCCCTCCGCCCAGCGCGCCACGATCATCTCCCTCGACTCGATGTTCGCCAGCGTGGGCGGTGTGGTCGGGCAGTCGGGGTGGGGGTGGCTCGCCCGGGCGCGCTCGATCGGGGAGGCCTGGGCGTACTCCGGCGCGGCGCTCCTGCTGGGCCTGCCGCTGTACTGGCTGGCGCGGCGGCGCGACCGCACGCTCGACGCCGTCACCGCGCGGTCATGAAGCCGCGCCTCCAGCTGGTGCTCGCCGCGGTGTGCTTCTCCACGGCGGGAGCGGCGATCAAGTGGTGCGCGTTCGGCGCGTCGCAGATCGCGGCGTTCCGGGCGCTCGTGGCCGCGCTCGCGATCGTCGCTCTCATCCCGGAGGCCCGCCGGGGCTGGAGCGGCCGCGTCGTCCTCGTGGGCGTGGCGTACGCGGCCGCCGGACTGCTGTTCGTGTTCGCCAACAAGCTGACCACGGCCGCCAATACCGTATTCCTTCAGGCGACCAATCCCCTGTTCGTGGTCGCGCTGGCGCCGTGGCTGCTGCGCGAGCGCGTGCGCGCCGCGGACCTGCGGTTCATGGCCGTGCTCGGCGCCGGCCTGGCGCTGCTGTTCGTGGGCGGGGATCGTCACTTCGCCACGGCGCCCGATCCCTTTCTCGGCAACGTGCTCGCGGCGGGGAGCGCGGTGGCGTGGGCGTTCACGGTGACGGGGTACCGCTGGCTCGCGCGCCGGGGCGCCGGCGACCACGGGCCGATCGCGGGCGCCGCGGCGTGCGGCAACCTGATCGTCTTCCTGCTCTGCCTCCCGGGGGCGCTCCCGCTCGCCGCGGGGCGGGCCGCCGACTGGCTGATCGTGGTCTATCTCGGCGTGTTCCAGCTCGGCCTCGCCTACGTGTTCCTGTCGCGGGCGATCACGCGCGTGCCGGCGCTCGAGGCCTCACTGTTCCTGCTGGTCGAGCCCGTGCTGAGCCCCGTCTGGGCGTGGCTCGCGCACGGGGAGACGCCGGGACCGCTCGCGGTGGTTGGTGGAGTGATCATCCTGGCGGCGACCGCCTTCAAGTCCTGGAGTGACACGCAGGTGGTGGCGGCCTAAATGATTCGGAGCCGCACGTCGGGCGTGCGCCGCGGCGCGGGATCGTCGCTCGGCAGGAGCCCGCGCACGACGTAGGTCCCCGGCGCGACCGGGGCCCCCGCGTTCGTGCGCTGCCGCCAGGCGTCCTTGAACTCCAGCGTCTGGCCGGGCGCGAGCACTTTGACCTGGAGAATCCCTGGCACGACGGCGCCCTCCAGGCGTCGCCACAGAATCGTGCCGTCTTCGCTGGCGATCACGATGTCGAACGCGATTGTGCGACCGAGGAAGTGCGCCTCGATGGGCCGGTCGGTGACGTTGGTGAGGCGCAGGACTATGGGCACACGCTCGCCGGCGCGCACGGAGTCGGGCGCGACGAGCGTGAAGCGGAGCGAATCGAGCGGTGGCGACGTGGCGGTCACGGGGCGCGCCGCCAATACGACGGCGCACCCGAGCGCCGCCACGTGGAGGAGCAGCATCGCCAACCGATCGTCAGGACGTCGTGAGCGGGCCGAGCTCCTGCTCGACGTTGGTGATCGGGCTGTACACGAACAGCGTGCCCGAAGAGTTCCCGCCCCACAGGATGCCGAGCAGCGTCACGCTTGAGCCGCCGGCGAGTCCGAACACGTCCGAGCCGCTGTCGCCCGCGCCCACGCCCGCGTCCACGAAGGTCTGGCACAGCTGTACGATGTTCGTGCCCGACACGCCGGTGTTCACGCACGTGGCGCTCACCATTCCCTGGGTCCAGCCGGTGGTCCGGCCGATCTTGTTCGCGACGTCACCCCTCACGGCGCTTCCCTCGCCGGTCACCGTGAAATTTCCCGTGATCGTCAACGAGCCGTCGTTCGGCGCGGCGGTCCGGGCGATCGCGAACAGAAAGCTGGAGTTCACGCCGCTCGCGTATGCGGCACGCGCCGCGTCGCTGAACCGGCACTTGCGACCCTTCGGGCAGCCGTTCGCGTTGCGGAAGTACTTCGGATCGTCCACCTCGGTCCCGATGAACTCGTTGGCGACCTGGTTGAGCGGCTGGTAATAGAGCGTACCCTCGGTGCCGCCCTGGCGGTCGGTGCAGTGCGAGGCCGTGACGAACGATTGCTGGCTGCCGCTCACCGCGTTGAACCCGAGCGTGCACAGGAAGTTGCTGAAGCGAATCTGGAGCCCGGCGACCACCGGCCGCACGCGGTCCTGCAGCGTGGCCGCGTACCCGATGGGCTCCACTTCACGAACGACCACGGCCTCCGCCGGGATGCCGAGCCGAGCCGCGAGGCCGCGCACGCTCGCGGCCCCCGCGGCGTGCTCGACTCCGACCGCCACCCGGTTCACGGCCTCATCGAGGTCCGTGTAGACGACGCCCGGCGTCGAGAACGCTTCGTACGAGATGCGCCGGAACCAACGGTCCAGATCCCCGTAGGCGTACCGACCTTGGAGGACGCGGATCTGGGCCGGCGCGACGCCCCGCGCGGCGGCGTACGCGCCGAGCGCGCGCTCGGCCGGGCCGCGGGCGGCCGGGTCCAGCAGGTACACGGTCGGGATGCCGGCCTCGAGGTAGAAGCCGCCGAAGCCGGGGATCGTGCGGGCCAGCGTGGCGAGGTCGGGCGCCTGCGGCCCCTGTGCCATCCCCATCGGGCTCGCGGCTGCGGTCGGGGAGGTCGGGGTGAGAATGGGGCTGGACGAGTCGCGGCAGCTGGCTCCGGCGAGCACGACGACCGCGCCCAGCATCCGCAGGGTCAGGGTGTTCCGGTCCATGACGGAGATTCCTCCAGGGAAGGGGTTGGTGGGCGCGCGTCCAAAATGCCCACCCTCTGGCCGGCCTGCCAGACGTTGCGCCGGCGCCACACGCTTGCGGTGAGAGCGCTACCCATTCGTGAACTTCGGCAAGTCGGCCCTGTGCCGCCGTGCGAACTCCTCGTAGATGTGCGAGTCGGTGTAATCCCGCATCTCGCAGATCTTGTTTTCTCTGAACCTGATCACGACGCACGTTCGCTGGTCCATCAGGTCCTGCGCCTGGCTCTTGAGCCAGGAGCGCTCGCGGATCTCGACGATCACGCGGTCGTCGGCGTCGTACCAGTCGCGCCACAGGTCCTCGGAGCCCCAATCGGCGGGGCCCAGCCCGGGCTCCCGGTTCCAGAGCGCGTCGAGGACCGCTTCCCTT
>WNGF01016735.1_pt1 | contig 11442 bp, 7 predicted proteins | sample 5400641 | NCBI WGS metagenome assembly WNGF01 (sample SAMN13153371, study PRJNA577476) | soil metagenome | isolation source: 80 cm soil or saprolite under grassland replicate 2 | place: USA:California | collected 2016-06-15 | reverse complement strand
GCCGGCCGTGCACGATCAGCAGCAGCCCGCCGACGAGCGCCGTCGTGCCGGCGGCATGGCCACTCGGGAACGCGTGCTCCGAGACCGACTCCGGGAGCGGCCACAGGTCGGGACGGGACCGGCCGGCGATCTGTTTGAGGACCGGGTTCACGGCCCAGACGACCGAGCACGCCGCGACGAGGTACGCCGCGTCGAGGCGCCGGCCGGCCAGCAGCAGCGCGGCGGTCACGAGCGCCGCGACGGCGCACAGCGGGACCAGATCGGTGAGCCGGCTCGTGACGAGCGCCGCCCGGTCGACGGCCTCGCCGCTCGCGTCGTGGGTCCGGGCCAGGAGCCACCGCTCGCCGGGTACCGGGCCCACGACGACGACCCAGACGGCGAGAGTGGTGGCACTGCCGGCCAGTGCCGCCGCCAGTACCGGACGCCTGGATTCCAGCGCCATCCGGGCACCGGCCGTCAGGACTGCTCCAGTCGCCCGGACAGCCAGTCCGGCAGGTCGGCGATCGAGTCCAGCACGGCCTGCGGCGTCACACCGCCGTCCAGGTCCGCGTCGCTGAACTTTCCGGTGCGCACCAGTACGCCGGACAGGCCGGCTCGTTGCGCGCCCTCGACGTCCGTGCGGATGTCGTCGCCGACCATGACCGCGCCGGAGGCCGGTACGCCCAGGGTCCGGACGGCGAGCCCGTAGAACTCCGGGTCGGGTTTGCCCGTCACGACGGCGGTCGTCCCGGCGGCGTACTCCAGCGCGCGCACGAACGCGCCCGCGTCCAGCCGCAGGCCGTCGGAGGCGCGCCAGTACCGGGTCATCCCGAGCGCGACCAGGACCGGCCGCGGCTCACTCATCAGCAGCCGGAACGCCCGGTTCAGCGTCTCGAACGACCAGCCCGGCCCGAGGTCGCCGACGACCACGCTCGACGCTGCGTCGCCGGGGCTGGCCGGGAGTGGGTCCAGGTCGGTGAACTCGGCCACGGTCTCGTCCGGGACGAAGAGCGCCGGACGACCCGGCGCGGACTCACGCAACCAGGCGACGGCCGCGACCGCGGGAGTCACGATCTCGTCCTTCCGCGCCTCGACGCCGAACCCGGCGAGCTTGGCGACGATCGCGTCGCGCGGCCGCGACGTGGTGTTGGTGAGGAACAGGTGCGGGATCTCGTGCCGCCGCAGCCAGGCGACCGTGCCGGCCGCTCCGGGCACCGGCTCGTCCCCGACGTACAGGACGCCGTCGAGGTCGAGCAGGATCCCGGGCACCGCACCTCCTGACCGGTCTCCCACGGGAGCCACGGTAGACCGCACGGCCGCCGACCGGCACCCGGACGGATCGAGGGGAAGGTTTTGTCGGACCGCCTCGTTAGCATGGTCGCGCCCGGCTTGAACCCACCCGTGACCAGCCTGAAAGAGGTCCTGTGGCTGACCGTCTGATCGTGCGCGGCGCGCGCGAGCACAATCTGAAGGACGTGTCCGTCGATCTGCCGAGGGACGCGATGATCGTGTTCACCGGCCTGTCCGGGTCGGGCAAGTCGAGCCTGGCGTTCGACACGATCTTCGCCGAGGGCCAGAGGCGCTACGTGGAGTCCCTGTCGGCGTACGCCCGGCAGTTCCTCGGCCAGATGGACAAGCCGGACGTCGACTTCATCGAGGGCCTGTCGCCGGCGGTGTCCATCGACCAGAAGTCGACCAGCCGCAACCCGCGGTCCACCGTCGGCACCATCACCGAGGTGTACGACTACCTGCGGCTGCTGTACGCGCGGATCGGCAAGCCGCACTGCCCGGTCTGCGGCGAGCTGATCTCCCGGCAGACCCCGCAGCAGATCGTGGACCGGGTGCTCGACCTGCCCGACGGCACCCGTTTCCAGGTACTGGCACCCGTGGTCCGCCAGCGCAAGGGAGAGTACGTCGACCTGTTCGCCGAGCTGCAGACAAAGGGCTACTCGCGGGTCCGGGTGGACGGCGTGGTGCACAGCCTGACCGAGCCGCCGAAGCTGAAGAAGCAGGAGAAGCACAGCATCGAGGTGGTGGTGGACCGGCTGGCGGTGAAGGCGTCCGCCAAGCGCCGGCTGACCGACTCGGTGGAGACCGCGCTGGGGCTGGCCGGAGGTTTGGGCCTGGCCGGCGGGGTGATCGTGCTCGATTTCGTGGACCTGCCCGAGGACGATCCGCACCGCGAGCGCCGGTTCTCGGAGAACTTCGCCTGCCCGAACGACCACCCGCTGTCGATCGAGGCGTTGGAGCCGCGCACGTTCTCGTTCAACTCCCCGTTCGGCGCCTGCCCGGACTGCACCGGCCTGGGCACCCGCAAGGAGGTGGACCCCGAGTTGGTGGTGCCCGACCAGGAGCGCAGCCTGGAGGAGGGCGCCATCGCACCGTGGTCGGTCGGCCACACCACGGAGTACTTCGGCCGGCTGCTCAGCGCGCTCGCCGACACCGTGGGGTTCCGGATGAACACCCCGTGGGAGCGGCTGCCGGCGGTGGCGCAGAAGGCGGTGCTGTACGGGCACGACACCCAGGTGCACGTGCGTTACCACAACCGGTACGGCCGCGAGCGGTCCTACTACGCCAGCTACGAGGGCGTGGTGCCGTGGATCGAGCGGCGGCACTCGGAGACCGACAGCGACTACAGCCGGGAGAAGTACGAGGGCTACATGCGCGAGGTGCCGTGCCCGGCGTGCGGCGGCTCCCGGCTCAAGCCGGAGGTGCTGGCGGTCACCATCGGGCACCCCGAGGAGGGCGACCGGTCGATCGCCGACCTGGCCGCGCTGTCCATCGGCGAGGCGGCGCAGTTCCTGGCCGGCCTGACGCTGTCCGACCGGGACCGGATGATCGCAGAGCGGGTGCTCAAGGAGGTGCACGCCCGGCTCGGCTTCCTGGTCGACGTGGGGTTGGACTACCTCTCGCTGGACCGGCCGGCCGCCACCCTGGCCGGCGGCGAGGCGCAGCGCATCAGGCTGGCCACCCAGATCGGCTCGGGCCTGGTCGGCGTGCTCTACGTGCTGGACGAGCCGAGCATCGGCCTGCACCAGCGCGACAACCACCGGCTGATCGAGACCCTGCTCCGGCTGCGCGACCTGGGCAACACGCTGATCGTGGTCGAGCACGACGAGGACACCATCCGGACCGCCGACTGGGTGGTGGACATCGGCCCGGGCGCCGGCGAGCACGGCGGCCGGATCGTGCACAGCGGCACGGTGGACGGGCTGCTGGCCAGCGCCGAGTCGCTCACCGGGGCGTACCTGTCCGGCCGGCGCGCCATAGCGTTGCCGCAGCGGCGGCGACCGCAGGCCAAGGGCCGGGCGCTGGTGGTCGAGGGCGCCCGGGAGCACAACCTGCGCGGCATCGACGTGTCGTTCCCGCTGGGCTGCTTCGTGACCGTGACCGGCGTGTCCGGGTCCGGCAAGTCCACCCTGGTGAACGACATCCTCTACACGGCGCTGGCCAACCAGATCAACGGCGCCAAGCTGGTGCCCGGCCGGCACCGGCGGGTCCGCGGGCTGAGCGACGTGGACAAGGTGGTGGGTGTCGACCAGTCGGCGATCGGCCGCACCCCACGGTCCAACCCGGCCACCTACACCGGCGTGTTCGACCACATCCGCAGGCTCTTCGCCAGCACCACCGAGGCGAAGATCCGGGGGTACCAGCCGGGCCGGTTCTCCTTCAACGTCAAGGGCGGCCGCTGCGAGGCCTGCGCCGGCGACGGCACCATCAAGATCGAGATGAACTTCCTGCCGGACGTCTACGTGCCGTGCGAGGTCTGCAAGGGAGCCCGGTACAACCGGGAGACCCTGGAGGTGCACTACAAGGGCAAGACAGTCGCCGAGGTGCTGGACATGCCGATCGAGGAGGCGGCCGGCTTCTTCGAGGCCATCCCGGCCATCCACCGGCACCTGGCCACCCTCGTCGACGTCGGCCTCGGGTACGTGCGGCTCGGCCAGCCGGCGCCCACCCTCTCCGGCGGCGAGGCGCAACGGGTCAAGCTGGCCAGCGAGCTGCAGAAGCGGTCCACCGGCCGGACCGTGTACGTGCTGGACGAGCCGACCACCGGCCTGCACTTCGAGGACGTGCGCAAGCTGCTCGGGGTGCTGCACAGCCTGGTGGACAGGGGCAACACGGTGATCGTGATCGAGCACAACCTGGACGTGATCAAAACCGCGGACTGGCTCATCGACATGGGTCCCGAGGGTGGCTCGGGCGGCGGCATCGTGGTCGCCGAGGGCACCCCGGAGTCGGTGGCCGGCGTCGAGGCCAGCCACACCGGAAGGTTCCTGCGGAAGGTGCTCGGCCCGCTGCCGGCGCCGGCGAGGAAGCCGAGGCGCGTCGTGGCGGGCTGAGCGGCCACCTATCGGTACGGCCCAGCACCCGGCACGATGGAGGTGGTGTGCGCCGGAGAACGGGGCCGAGCGCAGCAGGGAGGCCACATGAGCCAGTACGACCTGGTGGTGCTGGGGTCCGGCCCGAGCGGGCAGAAGGCGGCCATCGCCGGGGCGAAGCTGGGCCGCCGGGTCGCCATGGTGGAGCGGCGGCACATGATCGGTGGGGTGTGCATCCAGACCGGCACCATCCCGTCCAAGACGCTGCGAGAGTCGGTGCTCTACCTGACCGGGCTGAGCCAGCACGAGTTCTACGGGCAGGGGTACCGGCTCAAGGACAACATCACGTTCGAGGACCTCACCTCGCGCACCACCCACGTGGTCGGCCGCGAGGTGGACGTGATCCGCAGCCAGCTCTCCCGCAACCGGGTCGCCCTGCTGCAGGGCAGCGCCCGGTTCAACGGCCCGCACGAGATCGCCATCGAGGGCGACGACGACAACGAGACGCACGTCACCGGGGAGAAGGTGATCATCGCGGTGGGCACCCGGCCGGCCCGGCCGCCCAGCGTGGATTTCGACGGGCGCACCATCGTGGACTCCGACCAGGTGCTCGACCTGGACCGGATCCCGGCCACCATGGTCGTGGTCGGCGGCGGCGTGATCGGCATCGAGTACGCCTCGATGTTCGCCGCGCTCGGCACCAAGGTCACGGTGGTCGAGCGGCGGGAGCGGATGCTCGAGTTCTGCGACCTGGAGGTGATCGAGGCGCTGAAGTACCACCTGCGCGACCTGGCCGTGACGTTCCGGTTCCGGGAGTCGGTGGCCCGGGTGGAGCGGCACGGCGCCGGCACCCTGACCTACCTGGAGTCCGGCAAGAAGATCCCCGCGGACGTGGTGCTCTACTCGGCCGGCCGGCAGGGGGTGACCGAGAACCTGGCGCTGGAAAAGGCCGGGCTGTCCGCCGACGCCCGCGGCCGGATCGAGGTGGACGACCACTACCGGACCGCGGTGGCGCACATCTACGCGGTCGGCGACGTGATCGGCTTCCCTGCGCTGGCAGCCACCTCGATGGAGCAGGGCCGCCGCGCGGCGTACCACGCCTTCGGCGAGCCGGTGCGCGGCGAGATGGGCACGCTGCAGCCGATCGGGATCTACACCATTCCGGAGATCAGCTACGTGGGGAAGACCGAGGACGAGCTCACCGAGGCCTCGGTGCCGTTCGAGGTGGGCGTCGCGCGGTACCGCGAGCTGGCCCGGGGCCAGATCCTCGGCGACTCCTACGGCATGCTCAAGCTGCTGGTGCACGCCGAGGACCGCACCCTGCTCGGGGTACATGTGTTCGGCACCGGCGCCACCGAGTTGGTGCACATCGGGCAGACCGTGATGGGCTGCGGCGGCACCGTGGACTACCTGGTGGACGCGGTGTTCAACTACCCGACGCTGGCCGAGTCGTACAAGGTGGCCGCGCTGGACGCGATGAACAAGATGCGCGCGGTGGCCCAGCTCGCGCTGTGACCGGCGCATTACTCGGTTGCCCAGGGCCTGACCGCCGAGGTCCCATCACGGGGTGTCCCTCGCTCCCTACCGTCGTGTCCTCGCCCTGCCCGGAGTCCGGGCGCTGACACTGCTCATGCTGCTGGCCCGCGTCCCGGTGGCGGCCGGCGGCATCGTGCTGACCCTGTACGTGGTGCTCGGGCTGCACCGCGGGTACGGCGCTGCCGGCCTGGTGGCCGCCGCCAGCACGATCGGACTGGCGATCGGCTCGCCGCTGATGGGCCGGATCGCCGACCGCCGGGGGCTGCGCGCCATGCTCGCCCTGTCCGTCGTCGCCGAGGCCGCGTTCTGGTTCAGCCTGCCGCTGCTGCCGTACCCCGCGCTGCTCGCCTCAGCGCTGGTCAGCGGGGTGTTCGCGCTGCCGGTGTTCGGGGTGGCCCGGCAGGCCCTGACCGCGCTGGTGCCGGAGGACCAGCGGCGCACCGCGTTCTCGCTGGACTCCATCTCGGTGGAGGGGTCGTTCGCCCTCGGGCCGGCGGTGGGCGTGCTGGTCGTCACGGCGGCGTCGCCAACCGTGGCGGTGCTGGGCACCGGCGCGGCCACGGTAGCGGCCGCGCTGGCGCTGTACGCGATGAACCCGCCCACCCGCAGTGAGGCCGAGCTGCGTGAGCCGGGCGAGGTGCCGCCGCGGCGGAGCTGGCTGACCCCGGCGCTGCTCGGCGTGCTCGTCGCGGCCAGTGGGGCGACCCTGGTGCTGTCCGGCACCGACGTCGCGCTGGTGGCCAGCCTGCGCGAGGCGGGCGAGCTGCAGCTGACCGGCGTGGTGTTCGGCGCCTGGTGCGTCGCCTCGGCGGTGGGCGGGTTCGTGCACGGCGCGGTCCGGCGCTCGCTGCCGCCGGTGGTGCTGATGGGCCTGCTCGGCGCGCTCACCATCCCGATCGGGCTGGCTCACCAGTGGTGGGTGCTCGCGCTGGCGCTGCTGCCGGCCGGCGCCCTGTGCGCGCCCACGGTGGCGGCCACCGGGGAGGCGGTCAGCCGGCTGGCCCCGGCGGCGGTCCGCGGCGAGGCGATGGGCCTGCAGGGCTCCGCGCTCACCGTCGGGTCCGCGCTGGGGGCACCGCTGGCCGGCACGGTCATCGACCACTCCTCTCCGGCCTGGGGGTTCGCGGTGGCCGGCTGCTGCGGCGTGCTGGTCGCGGTGACCGGCGGGCTGGCACTGCTGCGCTCGTCGCGGCCACCCAGCCCGGAGCGCGTCCCCTCTGACGCGGTCGCCGGCGGCCCCTGACCCGCTCGAGCAACGCGAAGCGACATGGCACATCTCGCGTCGGGTGACCACGAGATGTGCCATGTCGGACACCTGCGGGGCGAGTCAGGCGTCGGGGCGGGCGGCTCAGGCGGGCGGGTCAGGAGGGCGGGTCAGGAGGGCGGTCAGGCGGGCCGGTCAGGCGGCGCCAGCGGGGCGGGGCCGGCGGGTCAATCGGAACCCGCGTGTCAGGCGGGGCCGGCGTGTCAGGCGGGCTGGATCGGCTCGTCGGCGGCGGTGCGGTGCGGCACCGGGCGGGTGTCCGACGAACGGGCCGTACCGGGCGACCGGCTCGCGGATCGGCAGTCCGCCGAGGACCAGGATCTCCCATCCGGCCGAGGCGGCGACCGGCTGGCTGTCGGCGGCCTGCACCGACAGCGCCTCACCGGCACCGAGCACCGCGAGCTGGCCCTCGTCCAGCGGCCGCCCCTGCGGGCCGACCCGGCCGCGGCCGGCCAGCACGTACACCAGCGCGTTGAAGTCGGCCGGCCACGGCAGCTCCAGCCGGGCGCCGGGGCTGACGGTCGCGTGCAGGTAGGTGATCGGGGTGTACGTCCGCCCCGGGCCCTGGTGCCCGGCCAACGAGCCGGCGATGATCCGCACCAGTGAGCCGCCGTCCGCGCTGGACAGCAGGGTCACGTCCCGCGCCTGGATGTCCTGGTACCGCGGCGGCACCCACTTCTGCGCCCGCGGCAGGTTCACCCACAGTTGCAGCCCGTGGAACAGCCCGCCCTTCGCGACCAGCTCCGGGGTCGGCTGCTCGATGTGCTGGATGCCCGCGCCGGCGGTCATCCACTGGGTTGCCCCGTCCGCGATCAGCCCGCCGCCACCGGTGGTGTCCTGGTGCGCGAACGCGCCGTCGATGATGTACGTGACCGTCTCGAAGCCGCGGTGCGGGTGCCACGAGGTGCCCTTGGCCTCGCCCGGCGCGTACTCCACCGCGCCCAGATGGTCCAGCAGCACGAACGGGTCGGCGAGCGACAGATCGACGCCCGGGAACGGCCGCCGCACCGCGAACCCCTCGCCCTCCAGGAACCGCTGCGCACTGATCGTCCGGACCACGGGCCGCCACGCGGTCTCCCGTGCGTGCAGGTCGGGCAGCCGCGGCAGCGTCAGCGTGTCGGCGGTGACGGCAGGCACTGTCTCCTCCTCGGTGTTACTTCAGGATGGCCTGGATCTCGAGCTGGATGTCGACCTTGTCGCCGAGCAGCACCTTCTCGCCCTGCAGCGGCACGTTGAACTCGACGCCGAAGTCCTTGCGGCTGATCTGGGTCGCCGCAGTGAAGCCGGCCCTGGTGCCGCCCCACGGGTCGGTGCCGGAGCCGTTGAACTCGACCTCGAGCGTCACCGGCCGGGTGACGTCCCTGACGGTCAGCTCGCCGTCCAGCAGGTGTCGCCCGTCCTCGGCGCGGACCCCGGTCGAGGTGAACGTCATGCTCGGGAACCGCTCCACGTCGAAGATCTCGGCGGAGCGCAGGTGGGCGTCGCGGTCGGCGTTGCGGGTGTCCACCGACGCCATCTGGATCGAGGCCTTCGCGCTGGACAGGCCCAGGTCGTCGGTGATCGACAGCTCGCCGGAGAAGTCGGTGAAGCTGCGAGAAGTCGGTGAAGCTGCCCCGCACCTTCGACATCAGGTGCCGGACGGTGAACGTCACCTCCGAGTGCGCCGGGTCGATCGTGTACCCGCCGGCGCTCAGCTCGGGAAGCTGGGCCAGGGTGGGAGCGGTCATCGGTAGTACCTCCGTAGTAGGTTGAACCTTCAACTAGATGACGAACGTAGCGGTAAACTAGTTGTATGGTCAACTATTCCGACCCGCTACGCTTATGTGACATGGGCGACACGCGGTGGCTGGACCCCGACCAGCAGCGGGACTGGCGCACATTCGTCAACGGCGTTGCCCGGCTCACCGACAAGCTGGACCGGGTGCTGCGCGACAAGCACGGCCTGTCCATGCCCGAGTACGAGATCCTGGTGCGGTTGTCCGAGGCCGAGCAGCGCCGGCAGCGGATGGCCGACCTGGCCGAGTCGGTGAGCCACTCCCGGAGCCGGCTGTCGCACACCGTCGGCCGGCTGGAGAGCGACGGCCTGGTCCGCCGGGAGAGCTGCGGCGGCGACGGGCGGGGCGTGTACGCGGTGCTGACCGACGAGGGCTACGCCCGGCTGGCCGCCGCGGCGCACGACCACGTCACCTCGGTGCGCGAGTACTTCGTCGACGTGATCGACCCCATCGACCTGGTGGCGATCGGCCGCGCCTTCCGTTCGGTCACCACGCGGCTCGAGGGCGACTGACCCGGCCTGACCGGTCCGGTACCGGCCGGGCACCGTGGTCACCGCCGCCCGACCTCGGTTGGCCGGCCGGCGAAGGGGCCTGGCGCGGCGCGCCCACCGTCCACGGCCGGTTCCCCGCCGCGGTTGCTGTCGGACCACGGACGTAGGGTCGACGCCGTGGCCGACCCGTCGACGTACCGTCCCGCGCCGGGGACCGTGCCCGACGAGCCGGGGGTGTACCGGTTCCGCGACGAGCGCGGCCGGGTGATCTACGTCGGCAAGGCGATCAGCCTGCGCAGCCGGCTGTCGTCCTACTTCCAGGACCTGGCCAACCTGCACCCGCGGACCCGCCAGATGGTGCTGACCGGGGCGTCGGTGGAGTGGACCGTGGTGTCCACCGAGGTCGAGGCGCTACAGCTCGAGTACTCCTGGATCAAGGAGTTCGACCCACGGTTCAACGTCAAGTACCGGGACGACAAGAGCTACCCGAGCCTGGCGGTCACGCTGTACGAGGAGTACCCGCGGCTGCAGGTGATGCGCGGGCCGAAGAAGAAGGGCGTGCGGTACTTCGGGCCGTACGCCCACGCCTGGGCGATCCGGGAGACGCTGGACCTGCTGCTGCGGGTGTTCCCGGCCCGGACCTGCTCGGCCGGAGTGTTCAAGCGGGCCGGGCAGATCGGGCGGCCGTGCCTGCTCGGGTACATCGGCAAGTGCTCGGCGCCGTGCGTGGGCCGGGTCACCGCGGCGGAGCACCGCGCGATCGTGGACGACTTCTGTGACTTCATGGCCGGCCGCTCCGAGCAGTTCGTCCGCCGGCTGGAGAAGGAGATGGCGGCCGCCTCGGCCGAGTTGGAGTTCGAGCGGGCGGCCCGGATCCGGGACGACATCGCGGCGCTGCGCCGGGCGATGGAGAAGAACGCGGTGGTGCTCCGCGACGGCACCGACGCGGACGTGGTGGGCTTCGCGCAGGATGCGCTGGAGGCCGCGGTGCAGGTGTTCCACGTGCGCGGCGGGCGGGTCCGCGGGCAGCGCGGATGGGTGGTGGACAAGGTCGAGGACGTGTCCACCGGCGACCTGGTGGAGCACTTCGTCACCCAGTTCTACGGGGGCCTGGACGCCGCGGGCGCCGAGTCGAACATGCCCGCCGAGGAGGTGCCGCGCGAGGTGCTGGTGCCGGAGCTGCCGGCCAGCGCGGACGCGCTCACCGAGTGGCTGTGCGAGCAGCGCGGCACCCGGGTCTCGCTGCGGGTGCCGCAGCGCGGTGACAAGCGGGCTCTGTTCGAGACGGTGGTGCGCAACGCCGGGCAGGCGTTCGCCCAGCACAAGCTGCGTCGCGCCTCCGACCTGACCGCGCGGTCCAGGGCGCTGCAGGAGATCCAGGACGCACTCGGGCTGCCGGACGCGCCGCTGCGGATCGAGTGCTTCGACGTCTCGCACGTGCAGGGCACCAACGTGGTGGCCAGCATGGTGGTGTTCGAGGACGGGCTGCCGCGCAAGAGCGAGTACCGCCGGTTCGCCATGCGCGGGGAGTACGGGGAGGACGACACCGCCTGGATCCGCGAGACGGTGCGGCGGCGGTTCGCCCGGTACCTGGACGAGCGGGTGGACACCGGTGGCGAGCTGGCCGGCGACGCGGACGGCCCTCCGGACGGCCCTCCGGACGGCGTCCCCGACGGTGCGCAGCCGATCGACCCGGAGACCGGACGGCCGCGTAAGTTCGCCTACCCGCCGAACCTGGTGGTGGTGGACGGCGGCGCCCCGCAGGCGGCCGCGGCGTACCGGGCGCTGACCGAGCTGGGCATCGAGGACATCGGCCTGGTCGGGCTGGCCAAGCGGCTGGAGGAGGTGTGGCTGCCGGACCAGTCGGATCCGGTGATCATGCCACGCACCTCCGAGGGGCTGTACCTGCTGCAACGCATCCGGGACGAGGCGCACCGGTTCGCGATCACCTACCACCGCGCCAAGCGGTCCCGGGCGATGACCACATCGGCCCTGGACGCGGTCTCCGGCCTGGGGGAGACCCGGAAGAAGGCGCTGCTGGCGCACTTCGGCTCGCTGAAACGCCTCCGCGCGGC
>WNGF01012271.1_pt1 | contig 11443 bp, 11 predicted proteins | sample 5400641 | NCBI WGS metagenome assembly WNGF01 (sample SAMN13153371, study PRJNA577476) | soil metagenome | isolation source: 80 cm soil or saprolite under grassland replicate 2 | place: USA:California | collected 2016-06-15 | reverse complement strand
TGGCTCGCCGTCCGCGCCGCAGCGCGCGCCGGTCCTCGCCGGACGGAGGTGCGGCTGTGGGGATGGTACTGGCACTTCGTCGGGGTGGTGTGGGCCGCGCTGTACGTGGCCGTCTACCTCGTGTGATCCGAGGTCGTCATGATCCGAACCGCGCTCCTGCTCCTCGCCTGCGCCCTCGCCGCGTGCAAGGGGTACCGTGCGCCGCACTTCGACCAGCCCCAGAAGCTCGGGGGCCAGCTGGTGCCCGCCGCGGTGCTCACCAGCGGCGCACGGGCTTACGCGGTGTACTGCCGCTCGTGCCACGGCGACAAGGGCGACGGGAAGGGTACGGCGGCCAGGGGGCTGCGCCCGCCCCCGCGCGACTTCACCCTCGGGATGTTCAAGTTCGGGGCGGTGCCCGGCGGCTCGCTGCCGCACGACGAGGACCTCGAGCGAATCGTCCGGACCGGCCTGCACGGCACCGCGATGCTGGGGTGGGACGGCATCCCGCAGCAGACCGTCCGGGAGATCATCCAGTACGTGAAGACGTTCTCGCCGCGCTGGAAGGACGAGGAGCCCGGCGAGGCGATCACCCCCACCGACGATCCGTGGAAGGGCCGCGCGGCCGAGGGGATCGCCCGCGGCCGGAAGGTCTACCATGGCCTGGCCCGGTGTCAGGGCTGCCACCCCGCGTTCGCGCCGAAGCGGTTCATCTACGACGCGACGAAGGAGCTGACCGGGACCGGATCCGCTGACTTCCGGGACGACATGTACGGCTCCGAGATCAAGGAGAGCGAGTTCGGGGTGAAGCTGCTGCCGCCCGACTTCACCCGGTCGGAGCTGCGCTCGATCCGGGAGGACCACCGGATCGAGGACCTGTACCGCGTCATCGCCTCGGGCGTCGGCGGGACCGCGATGCCGACGTGGCACGGGTCGCTCCCGGAGGAAGAGATCTGGGCGCTCGTCCACTACGTGGACTCGCTCGTCGCACTGAAGGGGACCGACGCCGCGCGGCGGCTCGTCGAGGAGAGCCTCGCGGCCGACGCGCGGTGGACCCCTCCGCCGGAGCCCGCGCCGTCGCGGTAGGACCCAGCCGTAGCGGGGACGGCGCGGGGCGTCGCTCGGATCTCAGCGAGGAGGTGCGTTGCCGCCGGTGCTGCCGCCGCTCACGTCGCTGCCCTTGCCTGCGGCGGTGCCCTTGGGAGAGCCGCCACCGGAGCCGGACCCGGACTCGGGGGTCGTCGTCGGAGCGGCGCCGGTCCCGCCGGCTCCGGTCGAGGTCGACGGGGTTGCCGACATGACCTCGAGGCGCTGCGCCTGGACCATGTCGCCCGACCCCGCGTAGCTCGCCCGGACCTCGTCTCCCTCCATGATCTGACCGGGGGAGACCTTCTGGCCGTCCTTCACGACCTCCGTATCGTCCGAGAGCTGCAGCTTCGTGTGGGAGTCCGCGAGCGAGAGCGTCCGGCTCTTGCGGTCATACTTGTCGACCTTCCCGCTGATCTCGTGCACGTCCCCCTTCGCCTGGGCCGAGACCTCTCCAGCGGGGCCGGCGCCACTCACCTCGCCAGGCCGCGCTCCGGTCGACGTCCCGCCCATCCCGCTGCCCCTCGCACCCTCGCTCGACGGCGTCGAGCCGCTCTTCGCGCCAGGCTGGTCCTGCGGCGTGGTCGAGGTGCCGCCGGTGGCCGTGCCGCCGTGCCGCGTCTCGTCTGCCGAGGTCGAGTGTTCCTTCGTTTCCTCGGCCGCCCGGACCACCGGCGTCGCGAGCAGCGCGCCCACGATTCCGATCCCCGTCACCGCACTCCATGCGATCCGCGTCATCTCCCCCGCTCCCCCCGACGGCGGAGCCCCACCCCTTGGCCGTGGTCGCCGGTCGGCTTTCCTCAGGGTAGGGACCCGCGCGGCGCCGAGCCAAGACGGAGCGAGGAACGCGTGGCCGTGAGCTCGTCGCCTACTTTGCGAGCGGGCCGCCGACGCCCACGACCTCGCACCCGCGCGGCCGAGTACCTACCGTCAATCCCAGCAGGCGACTCGCTCGCCCCGCGTGGAGGGCACACATAGCCACCCTCGTGGCTCCCATCGGCGTCACCGTGAAGCTGAGCGACCGGCTCGCCATCGACTTCGAGACCCAGGTCGCGAACCGCCTTCGCCCGAAGGAGAACGCGACCAGCTCGCTCGTGGTCGCGCCAGGCGTGGTCTACAACTTCGGGCCGTTCGCGGCGGGCCTGCGGGTGGCGTCGGCGATCGGGGCGCCTTCGAACGTCGGCGTCATCCCGCTCATCAACCGCGGCCTCGTCCCCTTGGGACGAGGCGCGACGTGGTTCGTAGAGGCCGCCTTCCCGACGTTCTTTCACCGGAAGCCCGACCCCGAGGTCACGTTCGACGTGGTGATCCACACCGGGATCGCGTTCTGACGCGCTACTTCTCCACCGGGCCGCCGACCCCGTGCACGGTGTCGGCGGCCTGCTCCGTGGAGCCGGCCTTCAACTTCGTCTCTGCGTCCCAGCCCATCATGCCGAAGCGCATGACCCAGGGCTCGTAACCCAGGGCCGCGAGCCCGCCGAGCGCCATCGACTCCGTGTGCCCGGTCTTGCACACCAGGAGCAGGGGCTTCTCGCGCGGAGGCAGCTTGGCCAGGCTCTCCGGGCGGAAGAGCACGTCGATGGGCAAGCTGAGCGCGCCGGGGACGTGGCCCTTCGCGTAATCCTCCGCGGGCCGGACGTCGACCACGAAGTACTTGCCCGTTCCGGCGTGGAGGCTCGCCCACACCTCCGACGCGGGGACCAGGCGAGTGATCCCCTTGGTGCGCCCGAAGAAGGTGGCGAGGCGGTCACTCGGCGCCGCGAGGTCCGTCGCCCGCGCCGCGGCGCCGGGCTTCGCCTCGTCGGGGAGCGCATGGGACGCCAGCGCCAGCGCGATCAGGGTCACGGCGAGCTTGTGCATGTCCATCCTCCGCGGGCGACGTGCGCTTCACGAGAAGCGGATCTGGTGCGTCGCCTCGAACTGCTGCCCTCTGTTGTTCGTCAGGACGATCCGGAGCGGCGCCTCGTGGCGGGCGAGGAGGGCGAAGGTGATGAACGGGTCGTCGCTCAGCGCCGAGGTCATCGAGAACCAGCTCACCCGCTCGCCACCGTAATGGACCTCCATCACGTCGAGGTGGATGGGCTCGGACTCCGCAACGAACTTCCCGTCGCGGAACACGAGCCCGGTCCGGTTCGGGTGCCTCATCTTCAGCTGCGGGTGGATGAGCTCCCCGGGGCGGATGCGCCCCCGCTCCACCAGCTCGGGGATCCGGATGACGGGCGCGCCGATGTCCGCGCCGCCCGCCCGTCCGACGGTCTTCGGCGCGGTCCCGCTGCAGCCACCCGCGCCCTCGGGGATCTCGATCGGCCGGGTGGTGGACCAGCTCCCGTGGCGATTGCACTCGGCCGTCGCCGACACCTCCGAGCTCCCCTCGTGCATCCTCGCCTGGAAGGCGAGATAGACCCGACCGTTCGCGGGGGTGAAATGGAACGTCCCCTTGGAGGAGATCGGGTCCGACTCGTTCGCCACGTGGACGCTCGTGATGTGGTGCTCGGGCGTCATCGGGTGAGCCATCTCGATGACGATGGGGACCTTGGGTCCGTTCCGGGTGAACGCCGGCACGCGAAGCACCGGGAGGTGGTCCTCGGACGGCTCCGCCCAGGCAGGCCGGAGCCAGAGCCCCACCGCCGCGGGCGCGAGCCCGAGGAAGCCGCGCCGGGTCAGCCCCGCGGACGCTGGGGTCGCCTCCCTGCTCATGTCACGGCGTCGAGCGGACCGCTCAATGCCTTCCTGGATCGAGCTTCGTCCCACGGTTCGAGTAGTAGATGTACGCCTCGAGCGCCTTCATGGCCGGCGAGTCCGGGTCGAGCTTCACGCCCTCGGCGGGCTTCTCGATGCACCAGTTGATCATGTCGCGCAGCGTGCCGAACTGGCCGATCTGCTCCTGGAACTTCGGGAACTCGTGCGGGTGCGTGTCGGTCGCGTACGGGTGGCACATGGCGCACGCCACGCCGGTCCGTGAGAGCTGCGCGTTCATCTGCTTCTGCGTGGCCTCGTCGCCGTGGAACAGCAGGTCCCCGAGCCTCACCTGCTCCATGAACACGCCCTCGAACGCCTTGAGCTGCGCCCCGGTGTGCCGCTCCTTGTGGGCGAGCGCCTGCGAGAACATCGTCAGCGTGACGGCGGCGCCGACCGCGACCAACCCGTATCGAACGATCTTCATGGTCGTCTCCTTGCGCCCGCTCACTTGTAGCCACCGTAGTACGGCCACTCCTGGTCCGCGATGCGCGGGTGAACGATCTGGTTCACGTTGTCCGCGCAGCCCGAGTCGACCGGAGTGTCCGAGAGCACGTCCTTGCGCCACATGACGTACTCGTTCTCCACCTTGCTGGCCGCGCTCATCGCGATCCGTGACCAGCCGACACCGTCGAAGAAGTCGCCGGGGTCGGCGCGCGTCATGCACTTCGTCAGCGCCGGTACGCCCTCCAGCGCGTACGGCCACGGCCAGGAGGTGGCGAGCATGCCGATGGAGCGCATCTTGCCGAGCTCGTTGTAGAGCACCTGATGCGTGTGGCCGTGGACGTTCGTGACATTGGCGAAGGGCTTCAGGACCTCGTTCACCTCGCGCCAGTCCCGCACCCAGAAGTTCCACGGTGGGTAATACTCGTACAGCGGGTTGTGGCTGAACACGACGACGGGAGCGTCCTTGGGCCAGTCCGACAGCACCTTGCCGAGCCACTCGAGCTGGTCTCGGCCGACGCCCGCCCAGGCGCCCGCGACGCTCCCGTCGAGCGTGGCCATGTGGCCCATTCGCTCCTTGGGCGACATCTTCTTCGCGGTCCAGTAATCCGGGCCGCGGCTCACCGTGTCGAGCCCCACGAAGCGAACGCGCTTGTGATCGAACGTCCAGTTCGGGTCGCCGAAGAGCTTCGTCCACTTCTGGCCCATGTCGAGGTACCAGTCGTGCTCGCCCGGGATGTAGTGCTTCGGGAGCTTGGTCTCGTTCAGGATCTGATTGCCCAGGTCGAGCTCGACGGGATCTCCGAGCTGCGCGAGATCGCCGCCGAACATGAGGAAGTCCGCCCCCGGCTTCATGGCCTGGACCTCCTTCACCGCGCGCTTGGCCTTGTCCACGAAGCGCGTGTTGACCTCCTTCGGATACAGGTGCGTGTCCGAGATCCACGCGAACCTGAACGGCTCCGTCGCCCCGAGCGTCAGGTCGAGCGTGTTGATGAGCGGGAACCAGCCGAACGCCGCGGCGCCGCCCATGCCGCCGAGCAGCGACCGGTGGAGGAACATCCGGCGCGTGATCCCGATCGATCGGGCCGGGCGCTCGCCGGAGCCCTCCAGCGCCTCGCGCATCTCCTGCCGCTCCTTGAGATTGTCATCCATGTCGTGTCCTTCCGCTGCTCGGGGATCCGAGCTCCGGTCCGCTACTTCTTCAGCTCGATGGGAACCTCGACCGTCTGCTTCGCCGTCACGGTCACCGGCATCTCCTTCGGGCCGGTGTATTCCTGCCAGGCAACGAGCGTGTACGAGCCGGGCGGGACGTCGGAGATCGTGAACGTCCCGTCCTTGCCGGTGACCGCGTAGTACGGGTTATCCGCCGCGTAGATCCACGCCAGCATCCAGCCGTGCACGTCGCACTCGACGCGCACCATCCCGGGCTTCGTGAGCGGCTTCTCCACCCGCTGTCCCTTGATCGGCAGGGCGACGTTGAAGACGGTCGCCTTGTCGAGGAACCCGTGCGTGTTGTGCAGGACCGGGTCGGAGTTGACGATCACCACCGTTCCGACCGGGAACGCCTCGACGTGCGGCTCGAACCTGCACTGGTGGTTCACGATCTCGGGCTTCTTCGGGGGCTTCGCGAGAGGCTTGCCCTTCTGGACGTCCTTTAGGTAGACGACCGCCTCGGCGACCCCTTTGTCAGGCCCGACCACGACGAGCGGGTCGTCGCGCGTCTCTCCACAGGTCGCCTTGTCCTTGGTCGGTATGACCTTCTTCGTGGGCACGGCCCCCTGGTACGTGATCTTCCCCCTGATCGTGCCGCCGTCGGCCACGCTGGCGGTCTCGTACGCCCCGGCAACCCCCGGAAACGACGCGGCGACGAGAACCGGAAAGAGCAACCTCGCTATCCGCTGCAGGCATGTCATCGTGCGGAGACCTCACGCTGCGAGCAAAACATCCGGTGCTGTCCCACGGGTGTGCTTTGCTGGGCGCGGGGGCAAGTGATTGACGGGCAGTTCGGGCTATTCAGATGGGTGCCCGCTCCACCGCGGGCACCGCGCGACGGCCCGGAGAGACGCGCGCGGCTCGCGAGCCCCCTCGAATCGGTGAATCTCGATGGACGGTGAGTGCACGGGTCGCGTGCCTCGTTCGCCGCGCACGTCACGGGCCGCGGATCCCGCGCTGCGGTGCGGAGGCGGGACGCGGCGGGCCGGGTGAACGAACGCTTGCGGGCGAGGCGCGCGTTGGGCTGCCCGCCGACCAGGCTCGCCGCACGCTGCAAGCTCCGCTCGTCGCCACGAGCTCGTCGCCCGGCTTCTATCCGTGGAGGTCCAGCCGGAGCCCTCGTCCGGTCGTCACCCGCGCTCCATCTCGCAGCTCGTAGGGCCCCGAGACGACCAGCTCCTGCTCCGCCACGCGCCACACCGCCTTCGCCCCCCGGATCGAGCGGGAAGACGGGCGAAGCTCGGTGAGGCTGAACTCCTCGAGGATCACGTCGCCGCTCCGGATGTCGACGCGCCCGCGAGCCGCGGAAATGCGCGTCCGCAGCTCGCCGCTGCGGACGATCTCGCACTCCAGCCCGTGGATCGAGGCGCTCGCGATCCGCCGCCCCGCGCTCACCACGTCGAGCGTCCCGCGCGACACCGCGCCGGCGGCGCCCCCGCCGCGCGGCGCACGTTCATCCGCCTCGAACACCTCGAGGCGCGCGCGGGTGAGCACGAGCTCGTTCAGCCCCGCGACCTGGAAGATGCCCATGCGCTTCGGAACCACGAGCAGCTGGTCCGCCCGCAGCCGGCGCTGGAGCTTCGCCCCGGCGAACTCGGAGAGCACGAGCCCTTCGAGCGAGAACGCCCGAGCGGGGGTTTCGACGTCGGCCGGCGCGTGGGAGCGGCCGCAGCCGCTTCCCCACGCGACCGACGCCGCGACGAAGGCGGCGAGCGCCGCCGCCTTGCGCCGCGCGGTCATGAGCCCTACCGGTGCCACCAATCCCAGCTCGAGGAGGTGATCGTACCGTACTCGTCGCGGAACAGCGTCTGGTGGCCGAAGCCATCGCGGCGGATCTCGTCGGCGGTGACCGTCACGGTCTTGATCATGCCGCCGAGGGCGGCATCGAACGTCAGCGTGAGGACGTTTCCCGAGTACGAGTACGTTCCCGGGTTCGTCGTCATCTCGTACTGGTTGAAGAAGGTGAACGTGTTCCCCGTGGCGGCGAACGTCAGCGGGCCCCATGAGTTGAAGCAGGTGTAACCGAGATACGGATCCCAGCTGCAGTAGCCGTAGTAGGGCGCCCAGAACGTGTTCCCGGCGAAGTAGGAACCGAAGAACTTGGTGTAGGTGTCGTTCAGGAGGTCGGGCGAGCCGTCCGCATCGAGGTCCTCGTTCACGTTCGACGGCGAGGAGACGAGGACCCCGCCGAAGGTCGTGTCGGGGAAGAGGCCGGGCCGGTCGTGCTGCGGGCCCAGGTCGAAACGGACCGGCAACTTCGAGCGGAGGTCCACCCCGGCGAAGAACGCCGAGGCGTTCACGGTGACGTCGTCCGTCGTGTCGGCGGGCGTGTCCATCGTGAACGTGTAGTTGCCGGGCGCGTCGAGCGCGGCGCGCGCCTCCACGAGGTCTGCGTCGAGGTCCGCAATCTTGGCGGCGGGGTTGTAAAGGGGCGTGCAGACCGTGGTGTAGCCGTTCCAGTAGCACGTCTCGTCGCTGATCGTGATGAGGTCATCCGACTGGTCGTCCGTCTCCGCCCGCAGTGCCTGAAGCGCCAGCCGGAACGCGTCGATCGCGGCGAGGGCGTCCGTCCGCGCCTGCGGCAGGCTCGCGGCGCTCTTCAGCTTGAGGAAGAACGGGTACTCCTGCAGGAACTTGTACTGGTCGTAGACATGCGAGCCGCGGTCGTCCCTGAGCGACGCGTTGGTCTGGACCTCGTCGAGGTCCGCGTCGAGGTCGTAGGACTGCTGGATCTGGATGGCCGCGAGCATCCCGTGCGCGATCGCGCGCGCGAAGAGCGCGTCTGCGTAGTCGAGCTGGACCACGTGCCCCTGGTCCACGATCTGCGAAACGAGTCCTGCGTCGACGGCCTCGAGGAGCGTGAGCGCCGAGCGCAGCCCGTTCGACACGTGGTCCCGCAGGAACGCCTGCACCTCCTGCCCGCGCGGGCTGTCCGTCGAGAGCTGCTTCGGCTCGCAGTGCGACGTGCTCCAGCAACCGTAGTACCCGCACTGCGTCGTGTCGGTGCAGGTGGTGAGGTCGATCGTCTCGAGGTTGCTGCGCTGGAACGGGGTGCCGCCCAGGCCGAACCCGTCGAGGAGGTCGCCGACGTCGTTGAGGCCGTTCCCGGCGACGAGGTCGGAGTAGGGCTGCAGCAGGATCGCGATCCGCGTCAGGCCGCCGTAGAAACGGGCGCGGTTGAGGTCCGCGGCGGTCGCGGTGGGATCGAGGTTGATGAGCGCGGCCGCGGCCTGGTAGTGCTCGATGGCGCGCAGGAAGTCGTCCGTCGAGGACGACACGAGGCCGTCCTGAAGGGCGGAGCGCCCCGCGAGGATGTGCTCCGAGATGGTGGCGCCGCCGATCGCGGTCCGGGCGATCCGGCGGAGGATCGCCTGGTACGGAGTCGAGCCCCACAGGTACGCGGTCTCCGTCCCCTTCACGAGGAGGACGTACGTTCCGCTGTCGAGGCGGACCTTCGGCGTGGCCCGTCCGACGAAGCACGTGCTCCATGTCTCGAGGTCGCTGCTCGAGAGGCACGCCGTCGTGAAGACGTGGAACTCCACGGCGCCCCCGGGAATGGAGGAGAGATCCACCGTGCCCGCCTGCGCCATCGTGAAGGAGTAGAGCTCGGCGCGCGTACCGTCCGACAGGCGCCGGTCCGCCGTGTCGAGCGTCCCGTTGAAGAGCGCCATGTCGTTCGCGATGATGAGCGGGAGCGGCGTGATCGCGGCGGGCTCCGGCGCGGACTGACCGTTGCAGACGTACTCCGAGGAGTCCACCTCCCCAGCCGCGAGCGTGCCGTCACCGTCGTCGTCCGTCCCGGACTGCACCACCACGCCCGCCGCCGGACAGTGGCTTCCGGCGGGTTCCGCGATCACGCGGACGAGCGAGGTCGCGCCGGGATTGCAGACGTACGCGGAGGCGTCCACCTCGGGGTCGTCGAGCGTGCCGTTCCGGTCGTCGTCGATCCCGGCCTCGAGGAGGTAGCCACCCGTCGCGCACCGGGGACCGGCGGACACCGCCGAGGTGCGCACGAGGGACGGCGCACCATCCGTCCCGTTCACGCCGTTGCACACGTACTCGGTCGTCTCGACCTCCGCCGGAGCGTCGAGCGTGCCGTTGTCGTTCGCATCCAGGCCGGACCGGACCCGCAGCCCGCCGGCGACGCAGTTGACCCCGGCGGCTTCGGGGGTGATCGACACCAGCGAGGTCTTCCCGTCGACGCCCGGCGCGCCGTGGCAGACGTACTCCGTGCCGTCGATCTCGGTGGTCTCGAGCGTGCCGTTGCCGTTGTCGTCAATCCCGACGTTCACCTGGACGCCGCCGTTCGGGCACGCCGCGCCCGGTCCCACGGTGTTCGTCTGGTACGCGACCGAGGGTCGCGGAGTCGGGTTGGTCCGCTTGTCGGCGCCACCCGAGCACCCTGTGAACGCGAGCACGAGCAGCGAAACAGCGATCGAGCTCCAGTACGAGCGACACATATGTAACCCCCATGAATGTCCGCATGTGCGCTCCCACTGGCGCACACATACGCAGAGTAACTTGAAGGAGGCTCCAAGTGCGGGCGTGTGACCGAATCCGTTCGTCTCACGGTAAACGTGCGAGATCGTTCAATGCGCGTTCGGGTGGGTTCGTCGAGACCTCGCTTGAACGCGGGAGCGCCACCTCACAGCGCCCGACGCTCACCATCACCCCGAGCCCGCTCGCGCTCGCCGGGCTCGGCGGGAACGACGCGTCGCCGAAGAAGGCGCTGGTGAGCCTCAACACGGGGACGAACGCCTACCCGTACACGGTGACGAGCGACGTGGGCTGGGTCGACCTCGCCGAGGGCGTCACCACCACGTGCGCGACGGCGGGCGTCTTCATCGCCGCGCCGAGCCTCGCGGCGCAGGACTGGGCGTCCGGCACGACCACCTCGGGAAAGCTCACCATCACCGCCGACGTGAACGGCACGGCCGTCACGAGGACCCTCGACGTCTCGTACCTCCCCGACGACCTGAAGCTCCTCGTGAGCGAGAACGGGATCTCGCTCACGAAGACGCCCGGCCTCGAGCGCCTGACCCGGACCGTCGACGTGAGGACGAACCGCGGGGTCGAGGCGAGCTGGACCGCGACGCCGAGCGAGACCTGGCTCGCCGTGACGTCGTCCGGGATCACCGGCGATCCGCTCGTGCTCGACGTCCCGGCGGGTACCCGTCGCTCTACGTCACGAACTAGTGAAGTTCGTCTCACGCTCCCGGCGCCGTAGCGAGGGCGCCGGCGAGGACTCGCCCACGAGGCGGACGACCTCGTCGGGCGGCTCGCGCCGGCGTTTCGCAGATGGTGGCGCAACATGATCCCGCCCGTTCAGCGCGGCTGTGCGCTCGCCGAGCGGGCCGCGGTGTCTCGACATCACCGATCCGACCGACACTTGCGGGAGCACGGGCTGCGTGCAACGCTGCGACCGGACACGCATCCCCTTCCACCGCCGGCGTGGCGCAGGGGGGACGGCGAAGGAACTGCGGGACTCGATGACGAAGCGAATCCGGATCGCCCACCTCGCCTTGCTCCTGACGGTTGCGTGCGCGGTCTACGCGAACTCGATTGGCAACGATTTCATATGGGACGACGTCGAGCTCATCGAGAACAACCCGCTCATCCGGAACCCCGGGAACCTCCGCAAGATCGCGACGACCCACTACTGGGATCTGGGAAAGGAGGGTGAGCGGGTCATCGGCAATTACCGCCCGCTCACCGTCGCGAGCTATCTCCTCAACTATCAGGTCGCGGGAGCGGACCCGGCGGCGTTCCGGGTGGTCAACATCGCCCTGCACGCGCTGAACACCTGCCTCGTCTATCTCCTCTGCGCCGTCCTGGGCCTATCATGGCCCGCGGCGCTCGTTGCAGGGCTCCTCTTCGCGGTTCATCCGGTGCATGTCGAGGCCGTGGTCTGGATCACCGGCCGGGGCGAGCTCCTCGCTTGCTTCGGCCTCCTCGCGGCGATGTATTTCCATCTCCGACACCGCCG
>WNGF01015928.1_pt1 | contig 11444 bp, 11 predicted proteins | sample 5400641 | NCBI WGS metagenome assembly WNGF01 (sample SAMN13153371, study PRJNA577476) | soil metagenome | isolation source: 80 cm soil or saprolite under grassland replicate 2 | place: USA:California | collected 2016-06-15 | reverse complement strand
GGCCACGTCGGCCGGCGCCGCCGGTTCCGCGGCCTGCCCGCACGCCGGAGCTGCGCGGGGCTGGCTGATCCGGCCACGCCGTGCTGGCCGGCTCCCGGCCGGACCAGGCCGAGCCCGGCGTCGGCGCCGCGGCGGCCTTGTTCCCCGCGTTACGGTAGGTGGCCTGCACGGTAGGGTCACCCTCGGCGCCCCCAAGCCCACGGCCGCCTGCGCCGCGCCCGCCGCCGTCTGCGCCGCGCCCCCCGCTGTCTGCGCCGCGCCCACGGCCGTCTGCGCCGCTGACCCCGCGCGCGGCGTCATTGCGGAACCACTCGTCCGGCCAGCCGTCCATGATGCTGATACCTCGCCCGTTCACCTATCACTAGGACGGTTTCACCATAGGCGGCGTTGTAAGTGCTTGGGACGGGTTGTCCGGACGTCGCTCAGGCGGGATTGGCGGACACGAGCCGCAACGGGATGCCCACGGTGGCGAGGAACGCGACCGCGCACAATGGGATGTTGAGCCAGCTATGAACTCTGTGCGGCGGGGAGCGGCTGCTCACACCACACGACCTTGCCCGAGCTTGTCCTGCGGGTGCCCCAGCGCTGCGCAATTTGGCTCACGACATGCAGCCCGCGGCCGGATTCATCAGTGCCCCCCGCGTGGCGCAGCCTGGGCAGCGCGGCGGAATCATCGAGGACCTCGCACACCAGGGTGCGCTCAAGCACCAGCCGGATGGTGATCTGCCCTCGCGCGTACCGCAAAGCGTTGGTGACCAGCTCCGACACCAGCAGCTCGGTCGTGTCCGTCAGCTCGGTGAGCGCCCATTTCTCCAGCGACGCGCGGACCCGGGTGCGGGCCTCGCTCACCGAGGCCGGATCCGCGTCAAGTGCCCAGACCGCATGGTGGTCCGCGGGCAGGCGGCGCAGCCGAGCGATCAGCACGGCGATGTCGTCGCGTTGCTGGTCGGCGTACACGCCTTCCAGCGTGGCCTTGCACAGGTCTTCGAGCGGGCGTGACATGGACTCGGCGCCGAAGGTCTTACGCAGCCGGGCGAGCCCATCGTCGATGTCACGGGTGCGGTTCTCGACCAAGCCGTCGGTGTACAGCACGATCAGGCTGCCGTCGTCGATCACGAACTCCTGGCTTTCGATCGGACCTTCGCCGATGCCAAGCGGCGGTGCGGGCGGGACCTTCAGGTAGACGCTGCTGCCGTCGGGGCGGACGAGCAGCGGCGGCAGATGGCCGGCCGAGGCGACCTCGAACGTTCCCGTCACCGCATCGAAAACGGCGTACGCGCACGTGGCGAAGTGGGGCTCCCGCTCGCCAAGCGTCCGCATCAGCTCATCGAGCTGCTGCAGTGATTCTGCGGGCGACAGCTCGAGCCTGGCCAGCGTCTGGATGGCCGCGCGCAGGCGACCCATCGTGACCGCGGCGAGCACGCCGTGCCCGGCCACGTCGCCGACGACAAGGGCGACGCGTGCCCCGGGCAGGGCGATCGACTCATACCAGTCGCCGCCCACCTCGATCAGCTTGCTGCCGGGCAGGTAGCGGTGCCGCACTTCGACAGAGGACGGCGCGGACAAGCCGGTCGGCAGCAAGCTGCGCTGCAGCGTCAGGGCTGTCGCCCGCTCGCGGCCGTAGCGGCGGGCATTGTCGAGGAAGATCGCGGCACGGGAGGTGAACTCCATGCCGATCTCGGTGTCGTAGGGATCGAACGGGCGGGAGTCAGGTTTGCGCAGACAGACAAAAAAGCCCAGCGTGGTGCCGCGGGCGATGAGCGGGAGCAGCAAAATCGAAGCGCCCGCGAGCAGGTCGGCAACCGGTGCGCGGCGCCACGCCTCGGCCAGGCGGTAGGCGCTCGCCACGGCGAGGCTGACCTCGCGGACCGGCTTGCCAGAGTCCATGCACTGCACATACATCGAGCCCGGCGGGTAACGGAGCACCTCGCCGGTGGGGAACGCCGCGTCCCACGCCTGGTTGGCGTCGTCGTACGCGATGGCGATCCGCCGCAGCAACTGGTGCGACCCGTCCTGGGCATCCTGGGCGTGTACGGGGAACTCGTCGTCGCCGACCAGGCTTTCGAGTACCAGCAGACTCCCGGCGTTGCAAAAGTGTGGGACCAACACGTTGACCAGGCCGCGCCCCATCTGGTCAAGGTCGAGCGTGGCGCCGATGCGGGTGAAGGAGTCGTCGAGCAGCGCGCGGCGCATGAGCGCCGGGTCGGTGAAACGCTGGTCGTTCGAGGGCGCGATGCGGATGACGACGAGCGCGGCGGGGCCTGGCTGGTTCGTGCATATCGGCTGCACGGTCACGACCGCATCGGTCACCGAGTCCTTGTTGCACTTGATCGCCAGCATGACGGTGTTCTCGCGATCGGACCCGATCGCGTCGAGCAGCCCCGCCACGGCCGCGTGCTGCTCCGCCGCCCCGGCCACCAGGTCGCTGAGACTTGACCCAAGCAGGTCGTCGGGCGCCACCCCGAGCGCGCCGGGCACGGACCTGTCGTACTGCACGATCCCGCCTGTCTGGTCCACCCCAAGGATCAGCGTCCGGGCCGACAGGCTGAACAGGTAAGCCTGGTTCGCGGGACCAGGCGGCGCCGATCCCGCCACGGTGTTCTCGCCGACTCTCGCAGATGCCATTGGCTCGCTCCTGTCACCCGGCGTCACCGCGGCGATTTGGTGAGTTCCGTGATATGCCATGCCTCGTCTTGATAGGGCGGCCTGTTAGCTAGCCCGCACTTTACCGGTGCCCATCCCAAAAAGGCCCAGCTTGCGCGAGGAGCGCACCGGCGGTGCCGGACCCGCCGCGCTCCCGCCCGGATGTCGGCGTTGCCAAGAAGCCGGGTTGTCAACAAGAGTGAGCGTTACTCGGGTTCCCCGGCATCGGTGGCCGCCGGACCTCCCACCGGACCTCCCGCCGGACCTCCCGGCGAGCCGCGGCCATCCGCCGGGTCGGCCTCTGCCGTTCCCGCGGTGGCGCCGGGCCGCACCCGTAGCCTGATGGCGCGTAGCGCGTCGACCAGAGCGGCGAGCTGCTCCGGGGTCAATGCGCTGGTCACCCACCGCTCCACAGCGGACACGTGAGCGGGGACAACGTTGACAAGCGTGCGGAAACCTTCCTCCGTCAGCACCGCGAACGCGCCGCGCCGGTCGGCCGGGCACATTTCGCGCCGGACTCTTCCCGACCGCTCGAGCCGGTCGACCACGCGGGTCACGCCGCTCGCGGACAGGTCCGCCTGGGCGGCCAGGTCGGTCATCCGCAGGCGGCCGCACGACGACCGGCCGAGCCGCAGCAGCACCTCGAACTCGATGGGCGACAGGCCATGGGCCGCGATCGCCGGGGTGAGCTTGGCGCGCAGCCCGGCGTAGGTCTCCGCGAGCAGCCCCACCACGGTGAGCCGTGGGTCGTCGAGCGCTCGTGGGGTCACAGCGTCCATCCTCGCCTCTTCTGCTTGACGCCGGGAATACCCCGGACATAGTCTTTGCTTCGTCAAATATTGAAAGTTAAAGTACATGATGCCAAGCCGAGGAGGCGCCTGAGCATGACCGAGACCACCGTTAGCACCGCGGGCACGCGCGAGTTCAAGGGAATCACGATCCCCGAGGCGGGAACCTTCATCCTCGACCCGTTCCACACCCGGATCGGGTTTTCGGCCAGGCATCTGATGGTCAGCAAGGTCCGCGGCCAGTTCGACGAGTTCACCGGCAGCGTCACCGTTGCCGACGACCCGCTGCAGTCCTGGGCCGAGGCCGTGATCATCACGGCGAGCATCAACACCCGTGTGGAGATGCGGGACAACCACCTCAAGAGCAGTGACTTCCTCGAGGTCCCGAAGTACCCCGAGATCACTTTCCGCAACGCCCGCGTAGTCGGCCAGGAGGGTGCGACCCTCACCGTCGTCGGCGACCTCACCATCAAGGACGTGACCCGGCCGGTCGAGCTCACCGTGGAGTACGAGGGTGTCACCACCACTCCGGCAGCCATGGGCGGCAAGCAGGTCATCGGCTTCAGCATCACCGCCGAGATCGACCGCGAGGACTGGGGCATCAACTACAACCAGCCGATGCAGAACGGCGGTGTCGTGGTCGGCAAGAAGGTCCGGCTCGAGATCGAGGGCGAGGCCGTCCGCCAGGACTGAGCGCCGCCGGTGTCGCGTCTGCGTGCAAACGCCATGCCCCCGCGTTTGCGCGCAGACGCGTGTACGCGCGTTCAGGCAGCCAGCGCGTGCGTCTGGTCCAGTGCGTCGGCGTTGCCGCACGCGGGACGACCTGCTGAGGGCACGGTGGCGGGCCGCCCGGCCCCGTGCGCCAGTGTTGCAGCTCACGTGGCCGCCCCTTGATCAATGACCCACCACCGGCTCCCAGGGATCTTGGCGCCTGCGACGAAGGCGGAGAGCAGGAAGACCTCATACCTAGCCAGCGAACGGCCCGGGGCGTGGCACCTATGCCGCGCCGTTACCTGGTTCGATGCCGTGCTGGCGCAAAACGGCCCGCAGTCGCTGCAGCTCAGCGTTCACCCGGGCGAGTTCCTCGGCCAGGGATAGCCGGTCGGCGGCGGTAGTCGTCCACTCCTTCTCCCTGCTGGCCCTGGTGGCGAGCAGTTCTTTCTCCTTGTCACGCAGCGCGGCAGCGGTCTCGAAGTCTTGGGCGTCGATCGCCGGTTCCTTCTCTCGGCGCACCTGCGCGATCTGATCGTCGAGGGCGCCTAGGTCAGGTCTCATGCCCACCCACCGTTCGATCGCTGCGATCCGCCGGTCCAGCGCGTCGATCCGCGCCAGAGCGTCATCCAACAGCCGGGCGCGCGCCCGGCTGCCCAGACGGCGGCCCTGACGGAGCACGACGCTCCCGGCCGGGCCATGCAGCAGCTGGATCGTCTGCTGCCGCGCCCGCGCCAGGTCGGCGCCCAGTTTGACAAGCACCTGGGCGGCCACGCCCTCGCCTTCCCGGGCCAGACCAAGCAGCAGATGCTCGGTGCCGATGTAGCTGTGACCGAGGTCGTTGGCCTCCCGCTGCGCCAGCTCCATTACCTTCTTGGCCCGCGGCGTGAACGGGATGTGCCCGGGCGGTGCCTCCTGGCCCTGGCCGATGATCTCCTCGACCTGCTGGCGCACCTCGTCCAGGCTGATCCCCAGCGACTCCAGCGCCTTGGCCGCCACGCCCTCGCCCTCCCGGACCAGACCCAGCAGCAGATGCTCGGTGCCGATGTAGTTGTGATTCAGCGTCCTGGCCTCTTCCTGCGCCAGGACCACAACCCGCTGCGCCCGGTCGGTAAACCGCTCAAACACCTCAGTCAGCACCCCTCGCCCAGCCACTGCCGCCGCCCATACGCCAACCAAGGACTGGCCGACACCTGGCTACATGTCATCCAGCCAACGAGCCAGAAGGGTCAGAAGTGCCAGCACTGCCCGTAGTTCAGGACGAAGAGCTCAGCGGGCACCGAACGACCTACGTAAGGTTACGATCACCGCGTCTGAGGCCACCTGACGGAGCCTCGCCGCTCCCATTCTGCTCCCAAAATCGGACATTGGTCGGCGAGCCCGAGAGGCAGCTCCTCTGGGAGAACATTTAGCGTTCGTAACGATGACATCCGGTCCAGGTGTTTGGACTGTCACGCATCCGGCCAGGGGTGTTCGGGCGCCCACCCGCAAGGATTCGTCACTTGCGAGCAGGACAGGCAGAAACAGGAGCCGACCCCAGCAAGCCGATCGTCCGGGGCCCATGCCCCGGCGAGCTTCAGACGATTATGGCGATCTTTCCTTGTGCCAGGCCACTTTCCAGGTGGCGTATGGCCTCGGGTACTTCGGCGAGCGGATACGTCGTGCCCACGATGGGGGTGAGGTGACCTGCTTCGATGTGCTGGCGCAGCGCTTCGAGGTCAGCCTGACGGTGTGTCGAGATGTACATGGTCAGCCGCTGGCGCACCACCGGCGAGAGCATGAGCGCACTGATCTGCCGCCCGACCCCGGTCCACTTGGCGCCCTCGCCGCCAGCGATAACGAGCGTCCCCTTGGGAGTGAGTGCCCGCCGCAGCCGTGAGAGGCGGCTGTTTCCGCCGATGTCGAGGATCAGGCCGTAGTGCTGGCGGCCGTCGGCGAAGTCCTCTCGGGTGTAGTCGATGACCTCGTCGGCACCGATCGAGCGGACGAGACCGGCTTTCGCAGTGCTGGCCACATTAGTGACCTTGGCTCCGAAGGCTTTGGCGAGTTGCACGGCGTAGGTGCCGACGCCTCCCGAGGCACCGATGATCAGCGCCTTCTGCCCCGCCTCGATATGCCCGGCGCGCAGACCTTGCAGGGCAGCGAGCCCAGAAACCGCGACGACCGCGGCCTGCTCGAAGCTCAGCCTGGCAGGCTTGCGGGCCAGTTTGTCCTCCCGCGCAGCGGCGTATTCGGCGAACGAGCCCCGGCTGATGCCGAACACCTCGTCACCGACCCGGAGCCTAGTGACGTTGGCGCCGATCCCAGCGACCGTGCCCGCCACGTCCAGCCCGGGGACGCGGTTCTTCGGCCCACGAAACCCGAAGCCCAGAATCCGCATCAGGTACGGCTGGCCCCGCATCAGATGACACGTGCCCCGGTCCACGCCAGCTGCACGCACCTGTACCAGGACCTCGTTGGCTGCGATAACGGGCTTCTCGATCTCTGACAGGCGCAGGCGATCAGCGGAGCCGTAGACGCGTTGAATGATCGCTCGCATCACATCACGCCCCTTCGCCAGGCAATGTTCGGCCAATCACCCGCATGGCGGCAGGGCCGAACGTCCTGCCCACGCTGTCGTGCCGCATACGTGCCACATGCGGGGTCAGCAGCGACAACTCACGGACAGTGACCCCAGGCTGCACCAAGAGATTTAGATACCGTCTCGTTCTGCTCAGCCGAACACCAGACCCAGCGATCTTCCGATCTGGTGACGTGCGCTGGCTACTGCCCATCGGCACGTTGGGGAAGGGTGAGGCGCGGACGATCTACGGCGCTTCTCCCCGCCTCGACGAGATCTCGCGGGCCACCCGGTGCGTTTCAGCCACCAACGTCAGGTGCTCCGCCTCTAGACGCGTGATGACGGCGTCAGGCGGGCAGGCCGCACGCCAGATGACGAGTAGCTCCCAGTTCAGGGTGCGCTCCCGGATGATCCAGAGCGCCAGGTTGCGCTTCATGCTGGCTACCTGGTGACCGCGAGGGCGAACATCCCCTCGGCGATGAACGCCAGGACTACGGCAGCCTGGATCATCGTCACCTCCCGCCTGTCTCGTCGGTACGCGCCCAATGGTCTCATCTCGTATAGCGGCAAGACGTGCCGCGATGTCATCCCGGCTCGGCTGGCGCCATGGAGATGAATGTGCCGGTGGTGGCTTCCAGCTGACGGCAGCACCCGGGGCGCTTGTATGTCACTTTCGTCCGGGCGACGGCAGGCCGCCAGCGCACGACATATGCGTCTCGATCCCCGCCATAGGCGCATATGAGCCGCTGATGCGGGTAGCCAGCGTTGGGGCCGCCGCCTTGTGACGTTGAATAGGGAAGCGATCGGCGATGGTCGGCGTGGCCAGTGACGCGCATCCGGGATCTGCGGATGATCTTGGTGCGCATCCGGGCCGAGCGCGACCGGGACTACGTTATCCACGTTGACGGCGAGATTGACTACGGCGCGGCGAGGCAGCTGTGGGACGAGGCGGCGAGTGTCGTGGAGGGTGCTGGGAATCTGCGGCTGGTGCTGGACCTGGGCGGCGTGACGTTCTGCGATTCCTCTGGGCTGGGTGTGCTGGTGGGCATTAGTCGAAAGCGGTGGCCTCAGTGTCCGGCTAGCGCGTTAACGAGGCTGGCGCTCTGGCGGTGGTGGTGCTGGATAACTTCGAGACCCCGTGGACCGCGGACCCGCTACCGGTCGAGGAGCTGCTGCGGACCATCGCGGCGATCCCGGGTGTGGGGGGTGGCGGTCAGTGCCCGGGGCACGGGCCGCCCGGCCGGGCTGCGGTGGCGCGATTTCGCCATGGTGAGCCCGCTTCCCCTGGCTGACGCGCGGCGGCTGTTTTTGCCGGTGGCCGGGCCGGGTTTCGCGGCCGACCCGCGGCTGGATGAGCTGCTGGCCGGGCTGGATGGGGTGCCGCTGGCGGTGGAGCTGATGGCCTACGCCGCCCAGGGCCAGCCCGATCTTGGCGAGGTCGCGGCGCGGTGGCGGGCCGAGCGGACCGGGATGCTGGCCCGGATGGGCGGGGCCACCCGGGAGCTGAGCGTCGCGGTCTCGGTGGAGGCATCGGTCACCGCGCCGCTGATGACGGCCCCGGCGGCCCGGCTGCTGAGCCTGCTCCCGCGCTACGGCGCGGCTGCAAGCAGACACCGGCAACATCGCGGCCATGCTGGAACGGGCCGCCGCGGACCGCCGGATCGATGAACTTGCCGACGCGATATATGGCCTGGCCGGGTACTGGCGATTCACCGGATTCACCCAGCCAGCACTCCTCAACATTGCCGAGCAGGCGATCGAAGCACACGGCACAACCTTCCAGCAGGCACAAACCTGGGGAGCCCTTGGCGATCTCGCGTACGACGCCTCCGATCACGACGGCGCCCGGGGCCGCTACGAGCGGGCGCTGCCGCTGTACCAGCAGGTGGGGGCCGTGCTCGGCGAGGCCAACTGCATCCAGGGCCTGGGCGACATCGTCCTGGCACGCTCCGATCACGACCGCGCCCGGGCCCGCTACGAGCAGGCGCTGCCGCCGTAACAGGCAATCCTGGAACCCTACTCCGTCGGCTGGACACTCGTCCGCCTGGCGCGGCTTGACCCGGTGGACAACCAGCGAGCCCGCCACGGGAGGGCAGCCCGCGACGCCTGGACCAGCATAGGGCGAGAGGATCTCATCGAATCAATCGAGGCTGAATTCGCCCGAGACATCCCCGCCGGAACAGTTCCGCTTCGGCACCGCTGGTCCCTGGGCGTGCACGCTTCGGCGGGCTATGCCTTGACGCGTTCCCCTGATGCTGCGGACCTTTCGATGGCGGCGATGACCTCGTGGCGGCGGGCGGCGTCGGCGAAGTCCGGCACGGTGTGGGTTCCGTTGCCGATGTCTGCCGCGAAGGCGGCATAGGCCCGCCCCACGTTGTAGGCGGGCGTTCCTTCCAGGCTGGTGAGCGCGGGCCATTTCTGTGTCAATGCCGCCGGGGCGGCAAGCTCGGCGGTCTCGTTCCGCCCGTGTGCTCCCGCGACGGTCAGGGGATAGATTTCGGGGTATGCGGCGTCAGCGGTAATCCGGAGCGTTCCATCGGTTCCGTTGATTTCCCACAGGAACCCCGTACCGCCCGCCACTGCCTCACGGACGTGGATGCTGGCGGTCGCCCCGGAGGTGAGGGTGCCGATCAACGCGATTTGGTCGGGCGCCGTTTTCACGATCTGCTCTCCGGTCTCTTCGATAGTGATGAGTGGCCTGCGAAGATCCGACACGGCCGACAGGTCGGCGAACTCGCCCAGTACGTGGTTGAGGATGTCCAGGCTGTGGCCGACGGCGATCGTGAGCACGTTGGCCCCGTTTATCTTGTCGAGCATGTAGGCGTTGGGCTGGCCCACAACGCCGCCCGGGACCGACAGCCCGACCATGGTCGTTGACAAGACCTCGCCGACGTATCCGCCGCTGAGCAGCTCTTGGACGAACTCGATCGCCGGGGCCTGGCGGGCCTGCAACCCGGCGACCGTGCGCACCCCCTGCTCGTCGGCGAGCGCGGCCATCGCTCGCGCGTCGTCAAGGTCGCGGCCAAGTGGCCACTCGCAGTAGACGGCCTTGCCGGCAGCCAGCGCCGCCGTGACGAGCTCTCGATGATGCGGGACCTTGACCGTAACCGCGACCACATCGACGTCTGGCTGGGTGACCATCTGCTCGTGGTCTGAACACCGCGCTGACCCCGAACACCTCGCCGGCTGCGCGCGCGGATTCCGCGCTGTGCGCGCTGAGCACCCGGATCTCGTAGTTCGGCAGCGCACGCAGTGCCGGGATATGGGCGGTGGCGGCCAAGCCCCGGACAGGGCTGACCCCGATGATCCCGACACCAAGCATCGATCCAGGCATTGCCAGGGCTGATGTCACTTCCAACCTCCTGCTGCGCACGGTCAACGAGGGATTCATGCAATCTTGTGATGCAAAGCTGCGCGGCCTGCCCTCATCCATCGGGGCTGAGGAGCTGGCGAGGCTCACTGCACCCCGTCTGAGGGTCAGCACACGGGGTGTCGGCGGCGAAGCGCTGCAAGGCGGCGGTGACGACCGGCAGGTCGAGTTCGCGCAGGTGGTCCATCATGTGCCGCCGCACGCTCGCCAGGTGAGTGGGCCAGGCGCGACGGAGCCGGTCCAGGCCAGCATCGGTGAGAACAGCGTTCAAGCCACGGCCATCGCAAGAGGATCGCTCTCGCGCCATCAAACCTTGGGCCTCCAAGCGGCTCACGATCCGTGACATGCCGCTGAGCGAGAGCGCGCAAGCGGAGGCCAGGTCGCTCATCCGCAGGCTTCGCCCGGGCGCCTCGGACAAGTGCATCAGCGCTCTGTAGTCGCTTAGCGACATGCCTTGGCCGATCAGCAAGTCCGCGTCCAGGGCGCGAGGCACGGTTAGGGCCGCCCGGGACCACGCGCGCAGAAACGCCTCCTCCTCATCTCTCAGTGGGACCACGGGTCCCTGACCGGCTCTCGCCATGGAGTCCACAGTACTTGTTTGACGAAGCATCTGCTAAGCATCAATTTGCTTGACGCAGCAATCACATATAGGAGAGAGCCGTGACCCGAATCGGGATCATCCTGGGCAGCACCCGCCCCAACCGCAACGGCGAGCAGGTCGCCCACTGGGTGCTGGAGGTCGCCTCGCGCCGCCACGACGCCTCCTTCGAACTCCTCGACCTCCGCGACTACCCGCTCCCGCACCTGGACGAACCGCTGCCGCCGTCGCTCGGCCAGTACCAGAATGAGCACACCAAGCAGTGGGCGGCGAAGATCGCCTCTTTTGACGGCTTCGTCATCGTGACACCCGAGTACAACCACGGCACCTCTGGCGTGCTCAAGAACGCCATCGACTACCTGTACGCCGAGTGGAACAACAAGGCGGTCGGTTTCGTCTCCTACGGCGGCACCGGGGGGGCGCGAGCTGCCGAGCACCTCCGGCTCGTCGCCGGGGAGCTACAGATGGCCGACGTCCGGCAGCAGGTGGCCCTGTCGCTGATGACCGAGTTTGAGAACTTCAGCGCGTTCAAGCCAGGCGACTACAACCTGCCCGCGCTGAACACCATGCTGGATCAGGTCGTTGCCTGGAGCACGGCGCTCGCACCGCTACGCGACACCGCTGGCGCTGCCGCAGCCTAGTACTACAACGGCGGGCTGTGATGCTGTCCGGCGTGGCTTCGTGATCTGAGGGTCCTGGCCAGCCAGGCTCGGGGCATGCTGGCTGTCGTGGATGACGTGCGGGTGCGGGCCGGGGCCGGGCATGCCGCGTGGT
>WNGF01009158.1_pt1 | contig 11444 bp, 10 predicted proteins | sample 5400641 | NCBI WGS metagenome assembly WNGF01 (sample SAMN13153371, study PRJNA577476) | soil metagenome | isolation source: 80 cm soil or saprolite under grassland replicate 2 | place: USA:California | collected 2016-06-15 | reverse complement strand
CGCGCGCGGACAGGGCGGGCTCCGCGATCGCAACGCCCGATCGTCCGCCGCCGCATCCGTTGCCAAACGCGCGAACGCCGAGCTACTTGACCGCGGCTTGACTAAGGCGTTCTGTCACCGGACAAGGCGTCACCTTCTCCGGAATCCTGGGATTTCCAGGGCTTTCGATGGAGCTAGCCGGACTCGAACCGGCGACCTCCTGGGTGCGATTCGGCGGTTTCCGGCTCGGTCGGTGATCTCCACGGATTCGCCCGTTTTGCGGGGGTTTGGCATCACCCTGTGCTCGAGCGGCACCGCGTCCACAGCCATCGCCGCGCACGGCGGGGTTGCATATGGGTTGAGGCAACGTTGTCTCAGCGAGCAACGGACGAAGGCGAAGCCGACGAAGCGATGATTCATCGGCCCGAGCCGGACACTCGTCACGATCTTGGCACCGGCTCTCGGCCTGCCGAATGGACGATCAGCGAGCTGCTTGGGCTCGACTGGACGGACGTCGACATCGAGCGGCGTCTGCTGAAGGTGCGCAAGGCGAAGGGCGGCCGACAGCGGATCGTGCCGATCCACCCGCGCTCGAGCCGCTCTTCCTCGACTGCTCCAGGTGCGGGCGCACGACTCAGAAGGAGGAGAACTCATAATTGGGAGGCCATGCCCTCGCCAACGAGGTTCGTAGGGAGACGTGCCGAGCTCGCGGAACTCGAGCGCGAGCACAGGCGAGCCACGGCAGGAGAGTTCCGCTCGATTCTACTACTCGCGGATCCGGGGATTGGGAAGACGCGTCTCGCGCGCGAGTTCCTCGCGCGGAGGCGCGGCAGGGCGATCACACTGTCGGCGCGCGCCTACCCACTGGGTGAGACCGCAGCCTTCGGTGTGTGGTCTGAGGCCCTCGAGCGTCATTTGCGCGGACTCGGGGCGGAGGAGGTGTCACAGCTCTGTGGCGGATTCCTCGACGATCTGGCCGCGGTCGTTCGCACCGTCGCTGCCGTCCGGGGCTCCGCCCCCGAGGGTGAGCCGCCCCGGCTGCGCCTGCTCGAAGGGCTGGCGGTCTTGGTCGCCAACCTGTCGAGCCGGCTGCCTGTGATCGTCTTCCTGGACGACGCCCACGTGGCCGATCCCTCCTCGTGGGAGGCTCTCGGCTACCTGGCGCGCAACATCGGAGACTTGCGGGTGCTCGTGGTCGCCGCGGCGCGGCCGGCTGAGCTCTCCGAGAACGAGAGCGCTAACGAGGTGCTCCTAGGCCTCGAGCAGGAGGACTTGCTCGAGCGGCTGGAGCTGAGTCCGCTCGACCGCACGGCGTTGACTGACCTGGCCGAGGTCGTCCTGAACGAGCTTCCGCCTAGGCCGCTAGTCGACTGGCTGGCCGAGCGATCGCGCGGCAACCCACTCTTCGCCCTTGGTCTTCTTCAGGCGCTCTTGGACGAGGGTGCCGATCTCTCGGCTCCTGAGCTTCGCTCCCTGCCCGAGGAGCTCGCTGATCGCGTGGGATCGCGGGTCAGGGGTCTCGACGAGCCAGGACTCGCGACCCTGGAGGCGCTGGCGACCGTGGGGCGGCGCCTCGAGTTGCGCGACCTGGTGGGCTTCACCGGCCTTCTTATCGACCGGCTCCCCGTCACACTGGAACGACTCGTCCGCTCCCGACTCGTGACCGAGGAGGAACGGGGCCGGGAGCTCAGCTACGAGATCGCCCATCCGCTGATCGAGGAGGCGATCTACCAGCGCATCGGCGGGGCGCGGCGACGCGGGCTGCACCGCCTCATCGGCCGCGCGCTGCTCGCCGCTGGCCGGCTTGAAGAAGCCGCTCCCCACTTCGCCCGCTCCGCCGTGGTCGGGGACGAAGAGGCGATCGAAGTGCTTCGCGACGCCGTCCGCCAGGCCGAGGAGCGCGGCGCCTACCGCGAGGCGCTCAAGATCCTGGACGAACTGGTCGAGCTGATCCCGTCCGGCGACGAGCGCTGGTTCGACGTCCTTGAGGCTCTTTCCTGGGGAGCGGACTGGGTCGTCGATCACCGAGCCGATGTCCATGCCCTGCTCGGGATCAAGGCGATGCATTCGATCGACTCCGTGCTGGAGGGGTCGCCTGATCCCGCACCGCGAGCGACCGTCAAGTTCCGCTTAGCCAACTTCCTCGGTTGGGGAACGGGCGACTTGGACGGGGCGGAGCGGGCCTGCGCCGAGGCGCGCTCGCTTTTCGAGCAGGCCGGAGATCGCGCCAGCGCTCTGCTCGCGGAGAACGAGCTGGCCTGGATACACGGATTGCGGGGTGACTACCCGGCGATGGAGGCGTCCGCCGCAGGAGTCGTCGACGCCGCGGAGGCCCTGGGCGAACGCTTCGCGCTAATTCAGGGACTCCAAGCGATCGCAGCCGCTGCCGTCGACCGGGGCCGGTTCGCGGAGGCCGAAGCCGCCCTTCGCCGGAGCAACCAAATCGCGCGTCAAGAGGGGAAAGCCTACCGACTGACCGTCGGGCTCACCCTACTAGCGTGCTCCTTCGCCGCCCAAGGGCGGGTCGAGGATGCCCTCCCACTCGTCGAGGAAGCCAAGGCGTTGGATCCCGCCTGGCGGGAGAGCATCCTCCCGGAGTGGGAGACAATTGTGCACTGGTTCGCGGGCGACTTCCCGGCGGCGCTTGCCTGCGCACAGGACGCGGCGGCACGGGCAGCCGGCGAGCTGAGCAAAAGACGCGCGAACGGCGTCGTCTTCGCAGCGCTTGCAGCAGCCGAAGCGGCGCAGCCCGCCCTGGCGCACAGCCATCTGAGCAGGGCCCGGCGCGCCTTCGGAGACCGCGACTGGCAGTTCTTCAGCCACGCCTGCGGCCACGCCGAAGCGGTCCTCGCCTGGCAGGACGGAGAGCGCTCGCATGCGATGGTTGTCCTGCGGGAGAGTGCAGCACGTGTCCTCGACACGGGTGCGCATCCGTTCGCTGCCATCGCTCTGGTCGATCTCGCCGAAATTGCGGGCGAGTGCGGGGAGGCGGAGACCGCGGTGGAGGCGGCAGGGCAGCTCGAGGCGATCGCTCAGTGCATCGATCGCGACCTCTACCACGCGCTGGCCGCGATGGGATCTGCTGCGTGCGGCGATGCCGACGCAGCGCATCGAGCGGTCGAGCTCCTCTCGGCGTCCGGCTGCAGGGCGTTTCGTGCTCGTGCGTTCGATCTGCTCGGCCGGTCATTGCTCGGCAGTGATCGGACCGGGGCGCTCGAGGCGCTCGAGCGGGCCGCGGTTGCCTTCGATGCTTGCGGCGCTGTCTGGCGCCGCGACCGTGCCCGCGAAACACTCCGTAGCCTCGGCGCTGCCGGACGGAGAGCCGCCACGGCGGGGCTCGGCCCGTCCGTTCTCACCGCTCGCGAGCGGCAGGTAGCACGGCTGGCGGCAGAGGGCCAGACGGCCCGAGAAATTGCGGAGCGGCTGTTCATCAGCGAGCGCACCGTCGAGACCCACCTCGCGAACGTGTACACGAAGCTCGGGCTGCGCTCGAAGATCGAGCTGGTGCGGCGCGCGTCTGAGCTTGCGCTGAATCAGTAATCAAATCCGTACTTGTACGGAGGGCGGCTCGGCTGACCCTCGCTAGCGTCGTCGCGGGCTTAAGCCCTCACTGCAAGGAGGTGCAGTCATGAAGTCATCCTCGATCTTCCGCGGATCGGCCAGAGTCGCCGCGCTCGCGCTCACGCTTGCCGCGCTCGCGCTAACCGCTCAGGCGACGTCCGGAACGCCTGCGACGACCGCGAGCGAAGCGCCGGACTGCGTTGCGAGTCCTGCTTCGCCCGCGACCCTGGGCAATCCCGTCCTCGACTGGAATCAGATCGCGCAGAAGGCGATCGTCACCCCTCCTCCGCCGGGCGCGCCCCCGCGGCCGGCTGGAAGCCAGACCGTTCTCGAAGGGATCGTCCAGGCGGCGATCTACGACGCGACCGTCGCGATCGAGGGCGGCTCCGAGCCGTTCGTCTCCTCGCCCACGGTATCCCGGCCGGCTTCGACGGCGGCAGCGGTCGCTAAGGCCGCGTGCGAGGTCCTGCTCGATCGGGTGCCCGATCAAGCCACGAGCGTCGCGGATCAGTACGCGGCCTACGTGGCGGCGATTCCGGATGGTCCTGCGAAGGACAACGGGATCGCCATCGGCGGGCAGGTCGCGGACGACATTCTCGCCTGGCGTGCCGGCGACGGCTTCGACAACGTCATCCCGTGGGTCCAACCGACGCCCGGGCCCGGGGTCTTCGAGCCCTTCCCCCCCGGAACGACTCCGGTCGACGTCAAGCTGAAGCAAGTTCGGCCGCTGACGCTCACGTCGAACGACCAGTTCCGTCCCGACGGCCCGAGCCCGCTGACGAGCGCCGAGTACGCAGAGGACTTCAACGAGGTGAAGGCGTACGGCCGTGCCGACAGCGCCGTCCGCACGCCGGAGCAGACCGAGGTTGCGCGCTTCTGGGCCGACAACGCCGCAATCCAGTGGCCCCGCACGGAGCGCGCACTCGCCGCCGAGAAGGGGCTCAGCCTCGCCGAGACCGCGCGGATGCTTGCGTTGACGCGTGTTGCGGCGGCCGACGCGCTCCTCGCCTGCTTCGACGCCAAGTACCATTACGTCTTCTGGAGACCGATCTACGCGATCCGGCGCGCCGACACCGACGGCAACCCCGCTACCGAGCCCGATCCCTCCTGGACGCCACTCCTGTTCGTCAACCACCCGGAGTACACCGGCGCCCACGGCTGCGTGACGACGGCGGTCACTGAGACGCTGGCGGCGTTCTTCGGCACCGACAAGGTCGCGTTCTCGATGTTCAGCAGCGTGACGAACACGACGCACTACTACGACCGCTTCAACGACGCCGCGAAGGAGGTCTACGACGCCCGCACCTGGGCGGGCCTTCACTTCCGCAACTCGACGATGGAGGGCGCTTGGATCGGAAGGAAGGTTGCGCGCTACGTCGCGGCGAACTTCTTCCGGCCGAGGGCGGAGTAGGCTCTCGACATACGAATCCCGTCTGCGAGGGCGTAGATGCGACCTACAACGACGACGCGGCCCGAGCAGGATGAGCCTGCCTCTTCCGTCAGCGCTTCCGCGCTTGCCTCGTTCCGAGCCTCGTTCCGAGGGGAGCTCGTGCTCCCCTCGGACGAGGCGTACGAACGCGCGCGCCGGGTTTGGAACGGCGCCATCGACAAGCGACCGGCGCTGATTGCACGCTGCACGGGCGTCGTCGACGTCGTTCGCGCGGTCGAGTTCGCCCGCGAGCACGACCTCCTGGTCGCGGTGCGCGGCGGCGGTCACAACGTCGCCGGGCATGGCACGTGTGACGGAGGCATCGTCATCCATCTCTCTGCGATGAGGGGCATCAGCCTCGATCTCGCGAGACGCACGATCAGAGTCGGAGCCGGCGCCACCTGGGGCGACGTTGACCACGAGACGCAGGCATTCGGGCTGGCGACGACCGGCGGCGTCGTCTCGACCACGGGCATCGCCGGCTACACGCTCGGGGGAGGCTTCGGCTGGCTAATGCGCAAGCACGGGCTCGCCTGCGACAACCTCCTGTCAGCCGAGCTCGTCACCGCCGGCGGCAGGATCGTGCGCGCAAGCGCCGGCGAGAACACTGACCTGTTCTGGGGACTGCGCGGAGGCGGAGGCAACTTCGGAATCGTGACCTCGTTTGAATTCCGGCTCCATCCGGTCGGTCCGGTCGTGACCGCGGGGCCGATCTTCTTCCGCAACGAGGACGCCCGCGACCTGATGCACCTTTACCGCGACTGGATCGAGGAGATCCCGGACGAGCTGACGACGGTGGTGACCCTGGGCACCGCCGCGCCTGCTCCCTTCCTGCCCGCGGAGATCCACGGCAAGCGGATCGCGATCGTGAGCGGCTGCTACGCGGGAGAGCCGGAGCACGGCACAAAGACCTTTCGACCGCTCAAGAGATTCGGCTCCGCGATAGCCGACCTGATCGGCCCGATGCCGTACACGGCGATGCAGACGCTCTTCGACGGGCAGTTTGGCCCCGACGCCCGCAATTACTTCAAGTCTTCCTACCTGCCCCGGCTGACCGACGAAGCGATTGAAACCCTCGTCAGCGCGCACGAGGGCGCCACGTCGCCCGAGTCGAAGATCCAGCTTTACCACCACGGTGGCGCTGTAGCGCGCGTCTCCGAAGACGAGACCGCCTTCGCGCAGCGCCGCGCGCCTTACCTCCTGAACATCGCTGCCCGCTGGATTGATCCGGCCGAGTCCGAACTGCATATCGGCTGGGCGCGTGAGCTCCATGCATCGATGAAGCCGTTTGCGACAGGCGGCGTGTACGTCAACTTCCTGGGCGAAGAGGGGCCCGACCGCGTGAGAGCCGCCTACAGCGAGCGCACCTACCAGCGGCTCGTCGAGCTGAAGACCACATACGACCCAACGAACACCTTCCGCATCAACCAGAACATCCCACCGGATGTGACGCGCGCAGAGCAGTGATCGTGTCGATCGCGGGACGCTCGCACGATGGGCGCAGGGTTGCGGCGCCCGCGCCGTCAGGCGACGTCGAGGGACGGGCGCAGGGGCTTGCGGATCACCGAGGGGTGGTCTCATGCTCGCGCCTTGCGCGCTGGGCGAGCGCCTCCCGCAGCGCCGGATCCAGCCGCATGGACCCGCGCTCGCGGCGGCCGAGCCGATCGGTGGGCGTCCGGCGGCACATCGGAGGAGGGCGGTGCGCGCGCCGCTACTGCGCGGGTCACCGTTGATTCGCGCCCGCCTTTGAAAAATCCCTGCAAATCGGTATGGAGCTAGCCGGACTCGAACCGGCGACCTCCTGGGTGCGATCAGTGGGCGAACGTTCGCGCCCGTTCGCGCCAGTTCGCTCATCGGCTCGGCTGAGCGGAATCCGCGAGCGGTGTTTGGCTGTGAGCGAACGCGAGCGAACGTTAGGTGTGACCATTGTGACCACGGCAGTTAGAAGTCACAGGCTGTCGGCTCGTAGTCGTTGTGGTCGATGACGTCGCCAAAGTGCTCGGCGACGACCGCGCACTCCCCCACGTTCCCGGTGTGCCCCGACTCGGTGACCTCGACGAGCGCCTTGCCGGGCAGGTAGTCGAGCAGCACGCGTGACACGCGGTAGTCGCCTTGGACGATGTCCCTATCGACGGCCGACGCGATCCGCACGCGCTCGCGCCGCTCGTCCACGTTCGATCGGTCGCGCAAGTCGGGCCACAGCCCGACGAGGCCAGCAGCGATCGACGCAGCCAGCGCAACGGTTAGCAGGACGATCAACGCGATCTTCATACGCCGAACGCCTCAACGAGCCTTGAGCCGAGTTGCTTGCGGCCGCGCTCCGTCCACCCGGCGTGGATCGTCGCGATGAGCTGCTCGATGGTCGCGAGCGGCGCATCAGTCTCGCTAGTCATGCTAGACCCCCTCCGGCGCTTCGGGCTGGCCCGACGTTAGCGGGACGTCCGCTTCACGATCATTGTGACGACCGCGTCAACGGAGGATCGTCATCCCGCCGATCTCGCGGTCGCGGTACTCGGCCTCGCCGTCGTTCCAGTCCGCGAGGACAGCGCCTGCACTTCGGGTTCTGCTCGCCCAGGGTTCAGCGAACCTCCACTCGACCCAGCCGTCGTCCGGCGTCAGCGCGCCGAGGCGATGCTGCGGCGCGATCGGCCCTGAGAACGCTCCGTCAGGTAAACGCTCGGCGAGCCACACGTACACGTCCTCTGCGGGCGCGTAGGCGTTCCTCGCCGAGGTCTGCGCCGCCGCGGTCGACGCCGGCGCAGAAATCCTCAACATCCCCGACACGGTCGGTTACGCCGTGCCCGAGGAATACGCCCGGCTCTTTCGAACGCTCCGTGTCCGCCCTCGCCTGTCGGCACACTGCCACGACGACCTCGGCCTGGCCGTCGCGAACACTCTCGCGGCTGTCGCCGCTGGAGCGACGCAGGTCGAGTGCACGATCAACGGCATCGGCGAGCGGGCCGGCAACGCAGCGCTCGAAGAGGTCGCCTTCGCGCTCCAGGCCCAGGGAATCCGGACCGGCATCGACCTTGCCCGGCTCGGTCAGATTTCACAGCTCGTCGCACGCCTCACCGGCTACCCGATCGCGCCGCACAAGGCGATCGTCGGCTCAAACGTCACGCGCTGATCGGCGCCGCGCGGCCACGAGATCGTCGAAGCCCTCAGAGGGACTCGAACCGTTGAGTGCCGGGCCTTGACGCGCACGTCCTTCGAAGCGCAGAGTCGCATCGGGACGACGCCTGCAATCGGAGGGGGTGAGGCGATCGGCGCAGCCGCATAGATGCTCGAGTGATGAGGCGCGCCGGTGGTCACCGCGCGCTCAGTCCGCACTGATACCGAGACGTTCGACCGGCCAGGCCGGTCGAGAGGGGGGAACATGTCCGATCGAAGCGAATCAAGGTTCGGCCGTCCACGGCCGACCACGATCCTGGCATTCGTGGGCGGCGCCGCGGTTGCGATGGTCTTGCTGCCCGCGGGAATCACAGCCGCCACGAGCCAGCCGCCGTTGAACATCTTGATCAGCGATCCCGATGACAACAGCCGTCAGGCGAAGGTCGACGCCGGCGGCGCGCTCAAGGTGTCGTCGTCCGGAACGTCGACCGTCAGCGGATCCGTCACGGTCGCGAACACGCCCTTGCCCGTGAGCGGGACCGTCGAGGTCCAGACACCGCCGGCGACGAAGTTCTTCGCGGAAAATTTCGTCGCCGATTTCGCCCACATCGTGACGGGCGAGTTCGGAAGATCAATCGACATGTCGCTGATCACGTTCCCGTCGGGCAACGACGACGAGCTCAGGGCCGAGTTCTACCTCGGCGACTCGTTCCGCTTTTCGATCGGCGACAACGAGAGCTTGCCGAAGTTCGTCGCCCTGACACAGCCGATCCGCGCCGACAACGTGCGCATTACCTGCTTGAACGAGTTCCAGGACTGCCGGTTCGGCGTCAGGGTCGTGGGAAGCTGAAACGATCCGAAGGAAGGGCGGCCGTGCGAGGCCGCCCTCGCCTTCTCGCCGCCCGGATCGAGAAGTTGCCGGGTGATCTCCTGATCCACTGAGATTGCGGGAAACCGCCAGAAACTGTTGCGGTGCGCCTCCGCAAAGCGTGCGGTCGGGTGCCTTCTCCGTCCCTTGCCGGTCGGCCAGGCTGGCCGAACCTCATTCGACGTGCCAACAGACGCAAGGGGGAACCATGAACACACGCTCGACATCCAAGGCCGGAGAGCTGGTTACGAGAACTACGCTCCTCCTGTGCGCGCTCCTCGCCTTCGGCGTGATCGGCTGGGAGCACGCCTACCGCTCGGTCGTTCTCGGGGTAGGGTTCGCAAACTCGTCCGCGGCTCGGTGGAGTTTTGTCGGGCTCGCTAGGTTCGGCGCTCTTGCCGTGGCCGAGGGAGGGGCTGATTGCTCTGGTCGTTCGCGTATCTCGCTGTCCGGAACCTGTTCGCGCTGGTGTGGCTGCTGGGACGCCCACGTCGCTCGAAGGAGTTGGAGATTCTCGTTCTCCGCCACGAGCTGGCGATCCTCCGCCGACAGGGCTCGCGGCCGAAGCTGACACGAGCGGATCGCGCGCTTCTTGCGACGCTGAGCCGCTCGCTCCACCAAACGGCGTGGACGAGCTTCTCGTTCAAGCCGGAGACGCTGCTTCGCTGGCATCGCCAGCTTGTCGCCCGCCGCTGGACATACTCGCACCGAAGGCCCGGTCGACCGCCGCTCGAGCGCTCGCTCCGCGAGCTCATCCTTCGCCTCGCTGGGGAGAACCCGCACTGGGGATACAAACGGATCGTCGGCGAGCTCAAGGGTCTCGGGATCGCGGTTTCGGCGACTTCCGTGCGCAAGGTGCTGCTCGAGGCACGAAACCAGCCGGCGCCACAGCGGATGCATTCATCATGGCGAGCCTTCTTACGAGCGCAGGCCGCGAGCATGCTCGCCTGCGACTTCCTCACGGTCGAGACCATCTTCCTGCAGCGGATCTACGTCTTGTTCTTCATCTCGCTCGCGACGCGGCGGATCGAGTACGTGGCTTGCACGGCGAACCCGGATGGGGACTGGGTCGCCCAGCAGGCGCGCAACCTCGCCATGCAGCTCGGCGACGAGCACCCCGTCCGATTCCTCATCCACGATCGCGACACGAAGTTCAGCCACGCCTTCGACGAGGTCTTCCGAACGGAGGGCATCAAGGTGATCCGCACGCCGGTCCAGGCCCCGAACGCGAACGCCTTCGCCGAGCGCTGGGTGCGCACAGTCCGCGCTGACTGCCTCGACCGGATCCTCATCCTCGGCCGCCGTCATCTCGAGAACGTGCTCCGTGTCTACCGCCGTCACTACAACGAGCACAGGCCACATCGCGCGCTCCGCCTCCTACCACCCGACGGCCGGCCCGGCAGCCGCGATCCAACGCCACTGAACGCGCCCGTCCGCCTGTGCCGTCGCGATCTTCTCGGCGGACTCATCCACGAATACGAGGCCGCCTGAGTTTGCGAACCCTACGGGATACAAACGGATCGTCGGCGAGTTAAAGGGTCTCGGCATTTCGGTTTCCGCGACATCGGTGCGCAAGGTGCTGCTCGAGGCAGGTGTCCAGCCCGCCCCGCAGCGAGCGCACGCATCGTGGCGAGCCTTCTTGCACGCGCAGGCCTCGAGCATGCTCGCCTGCGACTTCCTCACCGTCGAGACGGCCTTTCTGCAGCGGATCTACGTCCTGTTCTTCATCTCGCTCACGACGCGATGGATCGAGTACGTCGCCTGCACGTCGAATCCGGACGGCCGTTGGGTAGCCCAGCAAGCGCGCAACCTGATCATGCGGTTCGGTGACGAGCAGCCGTTCCGGTTTCTCGTCCACGACCGCGACGCGAAGTTCAGCCACACCTTCGACGAAGTCTTCCGGACTGAGGGCATCCGGGTGATCCGCACGCCTGTGATGGCGCCGAACGCGAACGCCCATGCCGAACGCTGGGTGCGCACTCTCCGCACCGATTGTCTTGACCGCATCCTCATCCTCGGCCGCCGCCACCTCGAGCACGTGCTCCGTGTCTACCGCCGCCACTACAACGAACACAGACCGCACCGTGCGCTCCACCTCGTACCACCGAACGGCCGCGACCCAACGCCGCTGAATGCTCCTACTCACCTGCGTCGTCGCGATCTGCTCGGCGGACTCATCCACGAATACGACGCCGCCTGAGTTTGCGAAACCCTACGCGGTCGTCGGGAGGCTCGCGCAGCGCGCGAGCCTCCCTCAACGGCGGAGGATTCAGAGGGCTCTGTAGCAGTCGCCGGCGGCGTCGAAGTACGCGTCGGCCCGCGAGTAGGCGGCGTACGCCGCGGACGACCAGCCGAGCCCGGTGTAGACGTTGCCGAGTGCGAAGGCGATGTTCCCCTTCGCCACCATTACGTCGCAGGTGCGCTGATTCGGCATCGCAGATGCCGACGGCGCAGCGGCGAGCCCGCCGATCGCGACCGTGGCCGCCGCGAGCACGG
>WNGF01012274.1_pt1 | contig 11446 bp, 6 predicted proteins | sample 5400641 | NCBI WGS metagenome assembly WNGF01 (sample SAMN13153371, study PRJNA577476) | soil metagenome | isolation source: 80 cm soil or saprolite under grassland replicate 2 | place: USA:California | collected 2016-06-15 | reverse complement strand
ACCGTGCTCCTCGCCGTGTCCACCAGTCCCAGGCCGTCGCCGAGCGGCCGTGCGTCCCGGAACTCGAACCCGAGCCGGGACGGCAGGAGGATGGCCCGACCGTCGCGCTCGAGGCTGTACGAGAGCTTCCCCTCGCGGATCTCTACCGTGACGACGTTGCGACCGTCGGGCGAGGCGACGCGGACCCGGTCCTGGGCCTGAGCGGTGACTGCGATGAGCGTCGCGGATGTAACCCCCTGCACGAGGGATCGAAGCCGGCAACGTATGCACAGCTGCATGTCCATCCACCCCTTGATGAAAGCAGAGCCTGGATAATGAGGTATATTCCGTCTCGACCTGCGCTCTAGCGAGGTTCCATGACCGCGTTCCCATCGCGCGCCCTGCTGCCCGTCGGTCTCTCCCTCGGACTCGTTTCCGCGTGCGCCCATTCGAGCAAGGAGCGCCAGACGTCACCGCCCTCCCCAAGCGTGACGGCGGAGGACATCCAGCGCAATCCCGGCCAGCCCATCGAGAAGGTCCTCGAGGGCCGGTTTCCCGGCGTCACGGTTACGCGGACGTCCGACGGCGGCATCGCGGTTCGCATTCGCGGGGGCTCGTCCCTCTACGGCGGGAACGAGCCGCTGTATGTGGTCGACGGCGTCCCAATCCAAGCCGGACCGGGTGGGAGCCTGACCGGGATCAACCCGAACGACATCGCATCCATCCAGGTGCTGAAGGACGCCGCCGAGACGACCATGTACGGCGCGCGCGGCGCCAACGGCGTGATCGTCATCAAGACGAAGCGGCCGGGTCAGTGACGGGCCGCCACTGACCGCGGCACCGGCGTGGACCGAAAGATGAGCGGCCGGTCGTTGTTGCGGGTCACGATGTAGAGATCGCCCTGTCTCGAGCGGATGCGCCCGACGTCGCGCGCTTGTCCGGGCACGAAAAAACCGCGTGAACCCCCCGTTTCCGTCCCCGCGCAGGAACAGCCCGTAGCTCGCGCTCATCCGCCCGATCTCCGGCTTCACGCCGTCGAAGTTTCCGGCCAGCAGCAGGTCTAGCCTTCCGTCCCGGTCGAAATCTGCCGCCAGCATACCGTAGACCGGCGCGATCTGCGCTTCGCGCGGCAGCGGAACGAGCGTGAACGAGCCGTCGCCGTTGCTCCGCGCCAGCGCGGTGGCGAAGCGGTACGCCCGCTTCTCGACCGCGCCGGCGAGCTCGGCGGCTGAGAAGACGTCGGCGACGGTCTGGCGGGCATAGTCCTTGTACGTGAGAAAGCGGATCTTCAAGGACGGCAGGGATTTGAGGAGCTCGTCTCGCACCGCGAGCGGACGGCTCACGGCTCCGCTGTAGGTCGCCACGATCTGCTCCACGAACCCGTTGCGATCGAAGTCCTTCACGTACATGGTGGCGGGCTCGGTCTCGGTGGCGCGCAGGCGGGTGTTGAGCCCCAGGTTGCCGACCACGAAATCGACGCGGCCGTCACCCGTGAAATCGCCCGCCACGATCCGATTCCACCAGCCGTTGCTCTTCTCGAGGCCCGGCGTGTTCAATCGCTCGAGCCTGCCGCGGCCCGTGTTGCGGAAGATCATGATCGGCATCCACTCGCCGACCACGACGAGATCCACGCGGCCATCGCCATCCACGTCCTGCCAGAGCGCGTCGGTGACCATGCCGATGCGCGCCAGCTCGGGCGCGAGCTTCGCGGTCACGTCCGTGAAGTGGCCGTGGCCGTCGTTCTGGAGCAGCGTGCTGGGGGGATCGATGCCGTAGTGCCCGGGCCGCACGCGTCCGCCGACGAAGAGATCGATGTCGCCGTCGCCGTCAAAGTCGGCGGCCGCTACCCGGGATCCGCTCGTGTACTCGCCAGGGAGAGCGTCATTCGCCTTCCGGAACCGGCCGCGCCCGTCGTTCAGGTACAGCCGGTCCTGTAGGGCGGGCGAGATCTCCGAAAACTCGTTGCCGCCGCTGACGACGTAGAGATCGAGGTCGCCGTCGCCGTCCGCGTCGAAAAACACGGCGCCCAGGTCTTCTGACACGCTGTCCAGCTCGAACAGCCGTTCATTGCTGCCGCCGAACCGGCCGTCGCGTCGCTGGATCAGGAGCGCCCCCGGCTGGTCCCGCGCACCGCCGATGAAAGCGTCCTCCAGTCCGTCGCCGTTTACGTCGGCCACGGCCATGTACGGCCCCTCGGTCGAAAGCATCTTGGGAATGAGGGGTTCCCGGTCGAAATCCACAAAGGCGTTCTCGCGGTGCACGAACGGGAGGGCGACGTGATCTGTGACGTCGGTGAAAAGAGGGGTTAGGGGTTGGGGCCTGGGGGCTGGGGCCGCAGTCGCCGCCTCCGACTGGCGCACCGTTAGCCGCTGGTTTGACGCCACGCGCGTTAGGGAGCTGACCCGCCCGTCCGGCCACTCGACCGTCACCGACTCGACGGTATCCATCTGACCGAGCCCGAACGTCAGGAGATAGTCCACACTCGACTGGAACCCGCGAGAGGGCATGAGCTCCTGGAAGAAGAGCTGCCCTCCAGACCGAAGTGTCACCTTGGCCCCGACGCCGAACCGGTTTGGGCCCTCGCCCTCGAGTCCGACCTGGAGATAATGGTTGTTTCGCAGCCCCCGGGCGTTGTTCCGATAAATGAAGGCTTCCTGGTTGACGTTGTTCACGACCAGATCGAGGGCACCGTCACCGTCCAGATCGCCGTATGCCGCGCCATTGGAGAAGCCTGGCGCGTCCAGGCCCCAGGCGGCGCTCTCGCTCGAGAAGGTCAGGTCGCCCCGGTTCCGGAACGCTTGATTGGGCAGCGGCGTCGAGCCCATCGCCTTCACGAGCCCCAGCAAGTCGACCCGCTTGCCGCGCATGGCCGCCCGCATCGTCTCGTCCTTCGCCAGGAACGCAATGTAGTCCTGCGACGTCACATCCCGGGCGATGCCGTTCGTCACGTAGATGTCCTTGAAGCCATCCAGATCGTAGTCCGCGATCAGCGCGCTCCAGCTCCAGTCCGTCCGCGCGACGCCGGCCAGCTGGCCGATATCCGAGAACGTGCCGTTGCCGTTGTTCAGCTGGAGCATGTTTCGCGTGACCTGGTGGTGATAGCCGTTCTTCACGTTCGCCTGGTAGGTCGCCCAGTCCTCGAACGACGACGTCGTCTTGAGCCGGTAGTCGTCGTCCGGGAGCATGTCGGTCACGTAGACGTCCGGCCACCCGTCGTTGTTCAGGTCCGCGGCGTCGAGCCCCATCGACGCGTAGCTGATGATGGGCATCTCCCGGTCCAGCACCTCGGCGAATGTTCCATCCCGGTTGTTGAGGTACAGGTAGTCCCGCTCGAAGAAGTCGTTCGACACGTAGATGTCCGGCCAGCCGTCGCGATTCAGGTCGCTCGCGGCCACGCCCAGCCCGAAGCCGATCTCGCTCCCAAAGATCCCGGCCTGCTCGCTCAAGTCGACGAAGCGGCCGCCGACGTTGCGGTAGAGCTTGTCTCCACCGAGCGAGTCGCGTACGTGCCGGGTGTTCTGCCGCCCGAGGCTCACGACGGATCGCGGCGCGTTGTTGACCAGATAGAGGTCCAGCCGCCCATCCCGGTCGTAATCGAAGAACGCCGCGTGGGTCGAATAGCCCTGGTCGGCGACGGCCCAGGCGGCCGCCTGCTCGGTGAAGGTGGGCACGCCGTGCGCGTCCAGGCCCTGGTTGATGTAGAGCTCGTTGGCCCGGGACGGGCCCGCGACGTTGCCGGCGTAGCAGACGTAGATGTCGAGGCGTCCGTCGCCGTTCACGTCGGCAAAGGTGACCCCGGTTGCCCAGGCTCGCTTGGCGGCCACGCCGGCTTCGGCCGTGATGTCCCGGAAGCGAAACCCGCCTTCGTTGAAATACAGCCGGTTGCCGCCCTGATTCGACGTCAACATGATCTCGGGCAACCCATCTCCGGTGAGGTCGCCCAGCGCTACGCCGCCACCGTTGTAGTAGTTGCGATAGGTGAAGACGTTCAGATCGCGGGTATCGGCTAGGCGATTCTCGAAGCGGACGCCGGTGTAGCTGGAAGGCAGCAGGGTGAACAGCCGCCCGTCCGCGGGGGGCGCCTTCGCGGAGCCGGCAGCGCCGGAGCAGGCGGCGAGCAGCCACACTACAGCTATGAGACGACGTAGGGGCGCAGCGTGCTGCGCCCCTACCCTACCGCGACAATCGGTGACAGCCCCCGCCAATCAGTACCCGGGGTTCTGCGTCAGCAGCCGGTTGGCGTCCATCTGGTTCTGCGGAATTGGCAAGAGGACGCGATGAGCCGCACTCGACGGCTTGAACCCCCAGGCGTCGCCGTACTTGCCGTACCGGATCAAATCCTGGCGCCGCTTGGCTTCGAAGGCGAGCTCGAACAGCCGCTCGTTGCGGATCAGCACACGCGCGCTGTCCTGGGAAACACCGGTCGGGACCGGCTGGTCCGGATTGAAGGCGCGCGCGCGCAGCCTGTTCACCTCGATCAGGGCCGCGCCCGTGTTCCCCAGCTCGTTCAGCGCCTCGGCCTTGATCAATAGCATCTCGCCCACGCGGAAGTAGGCGAAGTCGTTGCCGTTGTTCTGCTCAACGTGCTGCCGATCGATCGGCCACTTGTAGGGTCGGGCGCCTTCGCCCTCGCTGGCGTCTGTCTCCTTGGCGATCGTCGTCGTGAAGACCAGCGGCGCACCGCCCCGGTCCTTGACCGGCTGGTTCGTTTCGACATTGACCTGTGGTCCCGCCAGGATGGCGTTCCGGCGCACGTCGGCCGCATCGAACGCATTGTACGTCTCCGCCAGCGTCGCGAAACCGTTCCAGGGAGTGGGCGGGCCGAACTGGTTGTAGTGCAGCGACCGCATCACGAAGTTGAGTCCCAGGTCAACCCGGTTCAAGAACTTGACGACCAGGATATTCTCCTTCGACGTGGCGTTGTCGGACCGGAAGGCCTGCACAAACGTGTCAGCCAACTGGTAGACGCTGCTGTTCAGGACACGGTCCGCCGCGTCGATGGCGTCCTGCCAACGGGCCGGCCCGCGCTGCAGGCCGCCGGTAGTCACGGTACCCGTGAAGACCTCGGCATTGAGATACATGCTCGCCAGGATGGCATCCGCGGCGCCTTTCGTCATCCGCCCGTTGAACGCCGCCGGCCATTCGGCCGGCAAGGTCGGGCGGACTGCGGTGAGCTCCGCCTCGATGAACTTGAACACCGAGTCGCGCGTCTCGCGAGGCCGCTGCTTGAGCTCGGTCGTCGTGACGATCGGCACACCGCCGAACAGGTCCATCAGCAGGTAGTAATAAAACGCCCGGAGCGTCCTCACCTCGGCCGCGATCGTATCTCGACTCGCGAAGGTCAACCCGGGCAGCGCCTCGAGCAGCGCGTTGGCGCGCGAGATGCCGGTAAAGGCGACGACCCAGGCCCCGTTGCCAAAGCCGTTGCCGACGGGGCTGATCGCGGACCAGGTCTGGTGGTGCAACTCGAGCCACTGCCCGCCGTCGTACCAATCCGAGCCGCGCGTCGGCACGATCATCTCGTCCGTGCTGATTTCGCTGATATTGTAGTAGTCGTCGAGCGTGCTCCGGAGCTGCGCGTAAATCCCCGCCAGGCTGCTGACCACTTCCGCTTCGTTGCGATAGAAGTTCGCGGGCGTAATGGCGCTGGGAGGGTTTTCCGACAGGTCCGTGCACGCCTGCAGGGGCACCAGCACCGGGCCGAGGAGCAACAGTGCCAAGCGCCACGTGATGGCCAGCGAGTTCGGAACGAGTGGTCTTGTCATAGGAGCCAGATCCTCAGAACGTGGCACGAATGCCTGCCGTGACAGTGCGGGGACGCGGATAGCTCAAATAATCTATGCCACGCGAGGCCAGACCGGCATCAGCGTGGACCTCCGGGTCCAACCCGGAATAGCCCGTGAGGAGCAGCAGGTTATCGGCCGACACGTACAGCCGGGCCGTGCGGGCTCCCGTCAGGAGGTCGAGCCGGTACTCCAAGGTGAGATTCTGCAACCGCACGAAGGAGCCATCCTCGATCCACCGGGACGAAAACTTGGCCGGCTCATTGAGGGCGGTCCCGTCGGTCAAGGCCGGGGCGAGGAAGTTCTTGTCCTGGATGGCATCGCTCTTGGTGGAGTACACGAGGGCGGTGTTGTTGAACACGTCCTGTCCCACCGCCGCCCGGATGAGGAAGCTGATGTCGAACTTGCCCCAGTTCACCTGGCTGTGCAACCCGATGGTGAAGTCCGGATTGGCATTTCCGATAACGCTGTAATCGTCGGCGGTCACCGAGTCCGAGATGTACGCCCCGAGGAGGGTGCGCCTGATAACGCCCCCCGGCAAAGTGTCGATCCGGTAGTGGTTGAACAGCTGCTGTCCTTGAGGGTTCACGCGGACGAACTCGGGCCCGAAGAAAGTGCCGATCGGCTGGCCGGGCCTTATGCTCTGGGCGTGGACGTTTGACTGGCCCTGGCCGCTCACGTCGCCGCTGGCGATGGCGGTGAAGGGCCCGAGATCGACGACCTTGTTGCGTTCGGCCGAGAACACCAGGCCGGCCCGCCAGGTCAGATTCGGCCGGGACAGCGCCAGCGCGTCGAGCGAGAGCTCGAGACCCTTGTTGCGCACCTTGCCGACGTTTACGAGCCGCTTCTCCGCGAACGACGGCTGCGGATTGGACACCTCCAGCAGCAGATCGGACGTGTTCTTCAGGTAGTACTCCACGCTCCCCGACAACCGGTTATTCAGGAAGCCGTAGTCGAGGGCCACGTTGACCTGCGCGGTCTGTTCCCACTTCAAGTCCGGGTTGGCTTCTCGGGTCGGGATGACACCGAACGTCACCGCGTCGCCGAAGGGATAGCGCGCGCCGGTCGTGGGTTCGAGCAGCGCCAGGGACGAATAGGGCGGCACGCCCGGGTTGCCCTGCAGACCCCATCCGGCGCGCAGGCGCAGCTCCGAGAACCCGCGATCGCGCATGAAGCCCTCTTCGCTGATGCGCCACGACCCCGAGACCGCCGGGAAGACCGCCCATTTATGCCCTTCGGCGAAGCGCGAGGAGCCATCATACCGCAGCACGCCGGTCAGGAAGTAGCGGTCCCTGAGGCCGTAGTTGGCCCGGCCGAAGAACGCGACTTGCCGGCTCTCCTGCCGTCCCCCGGAGTCGACGAGGGTGCGGGCGGCGCCCGGGTTGTTGAAGAGCAACGCGTCGCTGACGTAGCCCCGGCCGTCCGTCAGGAACGTCCCGGTCTTGAATTCGCTGAACTCGTAGCCACCTACGACGTCGAAGGTGTGGATATCGCCGAGCTGGCGGCGCAGCGTCAACAGGGTCTGCAGCGTCACGGTGCTGTTGTCGCGATTCGCCAGACGCGACAGCCCGTCGAACCCGGCCCCTACCGGACTCGCCTTCGGGAGGTAGGTCTTGCGCGAGCCGTCCGAGCGGTCCACCCCGACGTTCACCTGCGCCGTGAGTCCCGGCACGAGATCCACCTCCGCCGTCGCGTTACCCAGCGTTCGCGTCGTGCTCCCGAAGTCGGCGATCTGCTCGGCCAGGCCCACGGGATTACGCACCGAGCGTTGACCGCTGATCTCGTAGTACACGGGTTGCCCGCTGGACGGATCGATCACCGTCACCGGCTGCGTGGGGTTGAAGACGGCCACGTTCTGGAACACGCCGCCCTCGAAGCCCCCCGTGTTCTCGAACGTGAGGTAGTCGTTGCTCGTGTGCGACGACGTCACATTGAGCCCGAGGCGGAGGCGGTTGTCAAAAGCGCTGTGGGTCGCGTTGAGGCGCCCCTGCACGCGCTCGAAGCCGCTGGAGCGCGCCACCCCTTCCTGGTTCATGTAGTTGAGCGACGCTCGAAAGCGCGTGTCCTCGCTCCCGCCGGCGAACGACAGGTTGTGATTGTGGGTCAGGGCGCTGCTGCGGTTGATTTCCCGCTCCCAGTTCGTATTCGCCGGGCCCAGCTTGCCGAGGTGCTTCGAGTCGAGGCCGCTGAATTTACCGGCCGAATCCGCGAAGTGCTTTGTGAAGATTGTGTCTGTCGGCGGATGCCTCCCACTGAAGGCAGTTGAGTCCACCTGCCAAAGACCGACCTGCTCCCGGACGAACCCTCGGAACTGGTCAGCGTCGAGCAGGTCCAGACGCCGTGACGGACTCGCCATCGCCACATAGCCGTCATACTCGATCGTCGCCCCGCCCCCGGAGCTGGCTTTCTTGGTCTCGATCAGGACGACGCCATTGGCCGCGCGGCTGCCGTAGATGGCCGTCGCCGCGGCGTCTTTGAGCACCGTGATGGACGCGATGTCCGAGGGGTTGATCAGGTTCAGCGGGCTGCGTGGCAGCGGGGGCGAACCGCCGACGCCGAAGCCGGCCGCTTCGGTCGGCTCGTTTTGGATGATGACTCCGTCCACCACGTACAACGGCTCGTTACTGGCGCTGATCGACGTCCCGCCCCGGATCCGGACCTGCGCGCCGGCGCCGGGCTCGCCGTTGTTCGCAATGACGGTGACGCCGGCGGCCCGGCCCTGGAGCATCTGGTTGACGTTGGTCACCACGCCGACGTCCGCCGCGCTGGCGTCGATGGCGGAAACCGATCCCGTAATGGCCTCGCGGCGCTGCGTGCCGTAGCCGGTCACCACCACCGCCTCGAGAATCGCCGCCTGCGGCGTCAGTGAGAACTGCGTCGTGGCAGTCGCGCCGGCGGTGACCGTCACCTCCTGCAGCTGAGACCCGTAGCCGATCCGAATGGCCCGCAGGCGGTGCGTGCCCGCCGGGACACCGCTCAGCTGGAAGCTGCCGTCGTTCCGGCTGACCGTGGCGTGTGGCGTTCCGGCAATCGAGACGTTGACGCCGACGAGGGGCTGCTGGGTCGTGCCGTCCACGACCTGCCCCGAAATCGCACCTGTGGACTCTTGCCCGCGGAGGGGGACGGCCCAAATCAGGCAACTGACCAGCGCGGGAACGAGGTGACGGACCAGTCGCATAGTCGGCCCTCTACTGGCTGTGGGGATACACTGGAAAAGACGTGCTGCGGTGAGACGCGTCAAGGGGTGCAATTGAGGCCCCAAGGGGGTCAGTTCACCACCGTGACCGTCCCGGTCATGGTCGCGTGAACCTTGCAGTAGTAGCTGAACCTTCCCACAGTCGGAAAGGTCCGGGTGTAGTCTCCCGTCGTCTGCGTCGGCGATGTGGGTGTTCCCGTGCCGAACGTCACGCTGTGCGGATTGCTCCCGGACCAAGTCCACGTCACCGAGTCGTTTACCTGCACGGCGGTGTCGCGCGGGGTGAAGACATTGTCGCCCACGTTGACGGCGACGTCCTTCGGCGGCGCCGACCCGGTCGCGCTGAACGTGACCGACAGCCCTGTCACGGTAGCCTTCACCACGTTGGTCGTGGCCGCGCCGAGCGTGTGGATCGTGGTGGCGACGCCGTTCGCGTTCGTGGTGCTCGGGTTTGGGCTCAGGGTTCCGTCGCCTGTCATGTAGAACGCCCAGGTCACTGGGACGCCCCGCACGGCGCGGCCGTTCGCGTCTCGCACCGTGACGCTGTACGGCAGCGGCAGCGGGTTGTTGAAGTACCAGGCCTGCCCGTCCCCGCCGCTCTTCACGACCTCAGCGGGCGGGCCAGGCGGCTGGGTGCTGTCGCCGCCGCAGGCCAGCGTCAAGAGCCCCACGCCCAGGGCGCCGAGCCGGTGCCAACGTAACAAGGTCATCGTTCTCCTCCTTTATCTATCTTCTTTATATCTTTATCCACTCGCCCACCACGACGAGAAGAATACAGCTACCTGATGCCACCGCCACTTGCACCCGCAGTGGGCCTGGCCCCGGGCGCTCGGAAACCTTGACACGGGCCGGTGGTATTCAACGCAGGAGGTACTATGCGACTGGTACATCTTTCGGTTGCGGCTGCCACGCTGGTCACCGCTGCGTGCCCCGGCCCCGGCGTGACCGATCAGCAAGGGATCTCGACGGGAGGTGGCGGGTCGGGAGACGTAGACGTGTTGGTCTTCACTCAGCAGCCGAGCTTCGCGACGGCCGGCGAGATCATCACGCCGGCCATTCAGGTCGTCGTCAGAGACACGCTTGGCGTCCCGGACTCGGCCTTCGCGCGCAGCATAACGATCGCGCTAGGCTCGAACCCGGTCGGCGGCATCCTGAGCGGGACGCGGTCCGTCACGTTCACCGCCAGGGCGACGGACGTGGAGTCGGTGACGAGCGCTACGTTCAACATCGTGGTTGCTGCAACGCGCTAAGCTTCCTCAAGCCGACGCGAGGTCGGGTTCCCTCCAGGCGGTCTCGAACGGGCCGTTGTTGTTGGAGGAGCACACCGCGGGCGCGGAGTGAGTGGGCCACTCCGCTGGTCAGTGCCGTTCCAACTTTTCGCACCTAGTTCCCCTTGGCCGAATGAGCTCTTTTCGTTACGACCTTCCCCTTTTTCGAGTGGTCCCGAAAAGTGGGAGCGGCACTAGCTCGCCGACCCTTGTAACCGACTGATGATGTCCCGCGCCCACGCGACGAGTCCCTGCCCCGGCTCGGCAGCGAGTACACCGGCCCGCACGAAGCTGTCCACCTGGTTGATGAACGCTTCGAGCTGGTTTGCGGCCTGATCGTTCTGGGCGTCATCGAGCTTGGCCTCGACTTCGCGCAGCTTGGCCAGTAACCCGTTGGCCCGATCCTGTGACAGGGATCCTGACGTGACGAGCCCGTTGATCCGCTCGACCAGGGCCTCAACCCACTGCGTCGCGCCGACCCACATGACCGTGCTGTCGACGCCCTCGGCGCCCGCCAGGTCCTTGAAGGTGATGCTCACGGTATACCGACCGACCGCGGTGTAGGTGTGGCTGCGGGTGAACGGGGTTGGAGTGCTGCGGACGGCGCTTGTGGCGCCTGTGGCCAGCGTCCCGTCGCCCCAGTCGATCCGGGACGTCCACACACGCATCCACCACGGGCCCGAGAGGTCGTCGGTGACCGTAAACATGAGATTCGTGGCCCGTCCCGGCTCCGCCTGCTGGTCGGCGCCTGCGTTCAGGGTGGGTCGCTGGTTCGGGTAGATCTTGAAACTCGCGGCGGCGGACCCGGCGGCACCGAGGTTGTCGCTGACCGTGACGACCGCGGCGTAGTCGCCCGCTGCCGCGTACGTGTGAGTGACCTGGATGGTCCCGCTCGGAGTCGTGCTGGCGCCTGAGCTCGTGCTCCCATCGCCCCAGACCACCTGCCAGGCCCACGGTCCGGCCGGCGTCGACCTGTCGGCGTAGCTGAAGCTCCATGGCACCGGACCGTTCGCGGCCCAGTTGGTGCCGCTTGCCGACACCGCCGGTGCCGTGTTACCGGCTGGGGGCTCGGTGATCGTGACGGTAAATTCGGCCCCGAATACCGCCCCGGTCGTGACCGCCGGTGCCGATCAACAGGCGTGGCCCCGTGCCGACGTGCCGACGACTTTCACCTTCGCCGACTCGACGCCCGCCAGTCCCTGGACCTGGCGGCTCGACTG
>WNGF01009155.1_pt1 | contig 11447 bp, 11 predicted proteins | sample 5400641 | NCBI WGS metagenome assembly WNGF01 (sample SAMN13153371, study PRJNA577476) | soil metagenome | isolation source: 80 cm soil or saprolite under grassland replicate 2 | place: USA:California | collected 2016-06-15 | reverse complement strand
ATTTCAGATTATTTCAGACTTCAGATTTGAGATTTCAGATTTGAGATCTCAAATCACCATTCATTCGCCGCAACATGCGACGCCTTGGGAGAATAATATCCCTTACGGGCCCGCACTCGCACGTCTTTCCGCGATCTGACTCTCAGATCAATAACATGGAACCGGCCATCGCGCCGCTCTTCTCCAGGGTAATAGCTCAGCACATATTGATGCGCGAGGTCCGCAGCGATCTGCTGGAATGCCAGATCCAGCTCGTTAGTTGTTTTGGGGAGATAAACTACGCCACCGGTTTGGCCCGCCAGCTGTTCCATCCTTCGCTCCGCTGCAAGCGCGCGCAGGTTAGCGCCGTCGTAAAGTCCGGTCTGCACTATGAAAATCTGACAGTCGTCGGCGAGTACTCGTTGCATTGTCGTTTCAAAATCGTTCCGGCTGGTAGTCTCCACTCCATCCGAAACGATGACCAAAACTCGACGACCAGTGTAAGGACGAAGATAAGCAGCGGCATCAATGATCGCATCAAAGAGCGATGTCGCTCCCTCCGGCTTGCCAAAGCTTTCGATCGTTCGTTCCAGCCTGCCAACGTTACTCGTGAGCGGCTGAGCCAGGTAGCTTTCCGTCTCGACAGAATAAATCGCCGCCTCATCCGAGGGCCGCATTACTTTACGAAAAAAGTGCATCGCCGCGTGCTTCTCAAACTCACGCGCCATATCCAAGCTGCCGCTGTTGTCGAAAAGCATGGCCAGGCGAACGCTACTTTCCGCGCGCGTCATATCGCTGATCGGCTTCACCTGACCATCGACTCGTAACTCAAAATCTTCAAGCTTGAGGCCGATGAGGGCAAAACCCTTCGGATCCACCACCGAAGCCGGAATAGGCACGAGATTGGAACTGATGCGCACCGTGTCCGATGGGTCGACCTCTTCAGTGGAACTATCTTTGGAAGATTCCCTGGGGTGGGATTGACCACCGGGCTCCTTCGAACTCGGATTAGAACCTGTCGATGGAGACTTGCTCGGCTCTGCGATGGGACCAGTTGATCTGTTTTTCGCCGGAGAGGCCTTTGGTGCTTTCTCCTTATTGCGTCCTGATTGCCCAACGACAATGGTTGCGAAGCTGAGGCCAAGCAACGCGAAAACTATCAACACAGAACCAGTCTTTGGCCGGCTAATGCTTAACGCAACTGGCATCTTCACGCGAAGGCTTGAAGAGCGGGCGTCTCGTCGTGTATGTCTTGAAGCCAGATGTCCCATTCTTTCAACGCCAGCTCGACTTGTAGTTGGTGCCTGTCTCGTTTTCTACGTACGCGCCTGCGATCTTGTTCTGCCAGCGGCTCAAGAAGCGCAAAGGTGATATTCACGGGCTGGAAGTTTTTCGTTTCCGCGTTGGAGACATAACGGGCGAGTGCGCCCATGGCACTCAACCGCGGCGGACGAACCAGAGCCCGGCCCGAAGACAGCCGGGCTGCGTTCTCTCCTGCGAGCCAGCCCATCGCTACCGATTCAACGTAACCTTCAACCCCGGTTATTTGCCCGGCAAAAAAGATGTTCGGCCGGTCGCGCATTTGCATTGCTGGGGACAGCACACGCGGCGAGCAGATGTAAGTGTTCCGATGAATCTGGCCAAACTGCAAAAATTCCGCCCGCTCCAGCCCTGGTATCAGCCGCAACACTCTCGCCTGTTCACCGTAACGTAGATGATTCTGAAACCCGACCAGGCTGTATGCATCAGCCATTAAATTTTCCTGGCGCAACTGCACCGCCGCGTAAGGCTCGCGTCCAGTGCGCGGATCAACCAACCCCACCGGCTTCATCGGTCCGAAGCGCAACGTATCAACGCCGCGGCGGGCCAGCTCTTCGATTGGTAAACAAGACTCGAACCAGCGCGTCTCCTCGAAGCGTTGCAGCGGTACGCTTTTGGCCCCGGTTAGCGCGTCATAGAAGCGTGCATACTGTTGCTCGTCAAATGGACAATTCAAGTAGTCGTCGCCGCCTTTGCCATAGCGAGCAGCCGGAAACGCAACCGACCGATCTACTGAATCCGCGGCGATGATCGGAGCGATAGCGTCGTAGAAGTAAAGCTGGTCGCTGCCAGTGAGCTTCATGATCTCGGCTGTCAACGCATCCGACGAGAGCGGTCCGGTGGCGATAATTGTTATCTCATCAGCGGCGATGTTCTTCACCTCTTCGCGGACGAGCTCGATCTTCGGGTTTCTCTCGATCTGCTCGGTGATGAGCTCTGCAAATTTATCGCGATCAACCGCAAGCGCTGCTCCCGCGGGGACACGAGTGGCCGTCGCGGAGTCCATCACGAGCGAACCCGCACGGCGCAGCTCTTCTTTTAGCAAATAGGGCGCGCTACCCGGTTCGTCCGATTTCAGTGAATTTGAACAGACGATCTCGGCTAACTTGTCGGTGCGATGAGCCGGTGTTTGGGTGACCGGCCGCATTTCGAATAGACGCACCTGCGCTCCGGCACGCGCCGCTTGCCACGCAGCTTCAACTCCCGCCAGACCCCCACCGATGATGTTTACTTTTTTCATACCCCCGGTTCACGGCTTCTTCGTAGCCTCAACTTGAGTCTTCGGGGCATCGAGTTTGTAATCGCCAACATCACCCGAGAAGTGTTTGTAGTCGCTCCATTCGATTGTCTTGTTGAAATCTCCGCCGCCAAACACCAGGACCCTCACCGAGGCATTGATTTGGGCCAAACGCGGCAACCAAAGTCCTTCCACCATGCGCGTTTGCTCCATTACAAACGCCGCCCCGGGACGCAAATTAACCAGCAGTCCGCCCCCCATCTTGAACCCTTCCGCCAGCCGCGCTTCGAGCCGCATAACCTGCTTGTCTGCCGGATCGATCCAAACAACGCCGACAAGTTTTGAAATCAGATCCTCCTGGCGATTGCTGGACTTGAAACCGGGACGCGGTCGAAAGTCGAAGACCACCGCCTCCCGGTCGCGAAAACGCTCGCGGCGTGGAGAAACAAATTCACAGACTCGCAAAAACCCGGAGATATCTACGTCGTCGTCACCTTCCTTACCTTTGGCAGCTTTTTTTCGTTCGCGCTCGGCGCGATTCTTCTGCATTCGCTGCTCGTCTTTTTCCTTATCGCGTTCAGCCTTTGCGAATTCTTCCTCAACGCGCTTCTGTTCCCGTCCCGCCCGTTCGCCGGTCACCGGGATTCCATTCTCACTGATCAATTTCATTACCGGCTCGCGGTTGGCGAGCGGAAAAACTTCAAAGACCTTGATCGTTTCCTTCTGAACTTCGCCCTTACTGCTTATTTCCCGAGCAGTTTCCTTCTGTAGAAAGGAGTACTCAGTAAAGCGTTTCTCCAGTTGATTCTGATTGTGCGAAACCTCGATCAGCAGCGCCCCAACATCCAATGTCTCGGCTGCCCGGGGCGGATCGAAACTGGAATCCAAAATGCCATTGTTGTAACTTGCGCGTTGAAGCAGAAACGTCAGCTCTCCCGTGCCGCCGTTGTTTACACTCACACGATGAGGCTCGAGAATGTTCCCCTTGGAGCGATAATCTTCAAAGCGAGTCTTGGTGTTGCAGGCATCATCTTCAATAGCCAGGAGTAATTTCGTCGTGGAGCTGAACAAATACCTCAATCGCGCGCCACTGCGAAGAGAGAATTCCACGACGTAAGCGGAGCCGGCCTCAACATCTCTGAGCGAAACGACCCGAGCCAGCACATTGTTCTTCTTAATATCGAGTAAGTGGCTGGCATTCAGCAGGGCCTCAAATCGCGCCGCCGCCGCTTCTGCGTCGGTCAGCGTGTGTAGTTTTCCGTCAAGCCCCAGTGACCAGGCCGACCTGGGAGTTGCAGCTGAGATTATTTGCCCATTCCCGAAACTCATCTCCATGCGGATAGACGAAGGAGTCTTAGTCTGCGTTTTGGCAAGCCCCGTGGTCCGGTCTTTGAGTTGAATCGTCCATTCGTAGGTCGCATCCCTGATCGTTGCGATTCGCTTCCTGCCGCCAATAGCCTTCAGATAACTATCCATAATCTTCTCGACTGATGGCATTTTGTGCGGCGCAACTGATCGCTGTTGGGCGCGCAGCGATGGTGCCAGGCTTACGAGCAGAATCGCGAAGATGACGATACAAACGCGGGCGCGCCTGTGTGTGGTCGGCGGCGAATAGTCCGTTGCGGCCCAACCGTCAACCGGAAAGTCTGGGAGTTTATCGGTTTGGATACCAGGCGGGCGCTTCATTACTTCTTAGATTTTCGCTTGGCTGCGGGAGTCTTTCTGGAAGCCGATTTCGCTCCTTCTTTCTTGCGTTTCTTCTCAACCTTACGGTGGGCCGCAGCCATCACCTGGGCAACGCGCTCTGCTTGGGTCTGTTTCTTCCCTCCGCCTTGTTGGCCAGGGTGTTCCTGTTCACTAATTTCACCCTGATGTTTTTGGTACTCAAATTCGTTTACCTGGTTGGCGCCGAGCTTGGAAATCTCCAGGTTTCTCATCTGCTCTCTACCCATATCGCTGTAGTCCTCCCTTTTTTCTATTGCCTGCTTGTAATCTAACGGGGTTTCAGGTTCTTGTAACCCAAACTATTAGTTTGTGCGCAAGCTAACAACTTGCGTTACCCTGCCTGCTTGACACTGCAAACTTCGCGTTCGTATAGTGCAAGCTCGCGTGCGCAGCTCGATTCAGTGACTGCATACAAAGCCGGCTTAGCTCAGTTGGTAGAGCGTCTGATTCGTAATTAGAAGGTCGCCGGTTCAACTCCGGCAGCCGGCTCCAGTAATCCAATACTTCCCAAACAGTATAGGTATCAAAGCGAAAGGCGGCAAAGTCTGCTGCTCCTGGCAGACAAAGAATGCTGCTGCGCTGACGCTCATTGCAGCTGTGATACCCTTTTCCCCGATGAGGCTCACTCCCGAACAGCGCGCACAATATGATCGTGATGGCTTTCTGATCCTGACGGGGTTTGTTGAAACTCGCTCATGCGATCGTTTGCGGGCACGGGCTGAAGAGTTGGTTCGAGCGTTCGATCCCGGAAGAGTCATTTCAATCTTCTCTACCAAAGAGCAGAACCGCCTGAGCGATGATTACTTTCTCAACTCCGGCGACAAGATTCGTTTCTTCTTTGAAGAAGATGGCTTCCTACCAGACGGCAGTCTGAAGCACGGCAAGGAAGGGTCGGTTAACAAGATCGGGCATGCACTTCATGATCTCGATCCGGTCTTCAGCGAATTCTCCAGAACGCCGGAGATAGCACAGTTAATTGCCGACCTCGGCATTGAGCGCCCGTTGCTCTTGCAGGGAATGTACATCTTCAAGCAACCGAAGATCGGCGGCGAAGTCACCTGTCATCAGGACAGCACATTTCTTTACACTGAGCCGGCTGAGATCGCTGGTTTGTGGTTTGCACTCGAAGATGCGACGCTCGAGAACGGTTGTCTCTGGGCGATTCCGGGCGGACACAAACTCGGATTGAAATCACGCTGGGTGCGAAGCACTGAGGGCGGAATGAAGTTTGAGGTTTTTGATTCTCACCCCTGGCCGGAAGGAAAACTTGTCCCGCTCGAAGTAAGCAAAGGTAGTTTGATAATCCTCAATGGCCTGCAGCCACACAAAAGCCTCGCCAATCGCTCTACAAAATCACGCCACGCTTACACGCTTCATGTGATCGGCGGCGATTGCCACTATCCGGACAGCAACTGGCTGCAACGCTCAGCTGATCTGCCGTTTCGCGGGTTCAATTAATTTGGAGTGGCACTCTTGCCTGGTGGCGCTTGAAACTTGCGTAAAGAGCGGGGGCAAGCCCGCCTTCCCAACCCCGAGCTCAATAAAGTTGATTTTCGCATCCTGCTTGAAAGGCTTCCAAGCGGCTGAAAGTGGAGCAAGTCAGAGAGTCTCGGGGTTGGGAAGGCGGGCTTGCCCCCGCTCTTTACCTAAGCTTTAAGGGAGATCATGTTCGAGGGAGAAAGGAGAAAGGATAACCCTCAAAACACCAGCAAAAGGCTAGTTTTTCGTTTGACGCAGCAGGCCGCGGAAGATGCCCTGAATCCGGACATTGCGCGCGGGCACTCTGATCGATTCCAGCTGGGAATTAGAGGGCCGCAGCTCAACTTCCGCACCATGCCGGTAGAGCCGCTTTAAGGTGGCGTAAGTTTCATCGACCAAGGCGACCACAATTTCGCCATCGTGAGCTTCGGGGCGATTCTCGATTAGGGCGATGTCTCCATCGCAGATGTGTTCGTCGATCATGGAATCGCCCTGTACGCGCGCGGCATAGACTTTCTCTGGTCTCACTCTGCCAAGCATGAAGCGCGGTACGGAGATCATTTCGCCATCAGGCACGAGTTCTATCGGCTGCCCCGCCGCGATGAAGCCCGCCATGGGAATCTCACAAAACAAATCTGAGGGCGGTATTGCCTGCTGGTTAATATCGATCGTGAAAGATCCATCTCGCCCATGGATGGTAATCAAGCCAAGTCGAGCCAGCGCTTTTATGTGCTTAGCAACTGTTGCCCGAGACTTTACTCCCAGATGCTTGGCAATCTGAGTGTATGAAGGTATGTAACCGCGACGCTCGAGGAACTGAACGAGGTAGTCGAAGACTTCTTTCTGTCGCTGTGTGCGGGGAACCTTCATTTTCAATCTACCAATTCGAAGCTCAACATCACGTGAGGGTCGTGGGCATTCTAGGGCGCGCTAACAAAAGCGTCAAGTCTCTTCTTACGCGTTTATAGACCATCAATAGGAATCTAGTGCTGGGAGTAGCGCGCCAGTGTTCGGGGAAAGATGCGCACGCCCGCAGGCATTTGAGTCAAAGTCATTGAATTGTTGGTCAGAACTTCCGCTGCCTTCATGCTATACACTGCTTCGTTAAGATCATTGTCAGGACTGATCACCGCGCCTTTTAGAGCTGCCCCGATGAAGGCGCCTTTGCTACGAGAATATGAGAGTATGCCGGCGTCCAACCTGGGATTGGTGGACGCGGCAGCTTCGCGCCCAACTGGACCAGCCGCCACGCCTACTTCGCCGCCGATCTCAAACTTGTCTTTCAACAGACCGTTCAGGCCGGCCTCATTCATTATAAGCAAAACGTAATCTGTCTTGGTGGCGCCGATCTGAGCGCCAAAGCTTCCGCCACTCAGGTTGAAAAACGCGGGCGCCGACCAGCCGTTGGGCGTTCGCCTACTGATTACACCCTGGCCGCCTTTGCCTCCAAAAATAAAGGCTGCCTTCACGACTTCCGGAAATACCGCTATCGCCTCAGCTTTGTCCAACAATTCCTTAGGAATTGCTTTATCCCGCACGTTCATGATGTCAGTAAAAACTTCGGCCGCCTTGCGCGAGTGGCGCGTTGCATCTTGCAGTCTGGACTTTTTCTTCTGCGCCGGCGTGGTAACAGCGCAAGTCAGCACTAGTAACGAAATGCTTAGGGAGCAGTAGAGGGTGCGATAAATAGAACCTCTCATTGCTTACCTCCTGTTTTGTTTCCGAATACTACGGTTGAACTAATACTAGAAAATTCGAGGAACGGCAACGCAAGCTTGTGCGGTTTTCCTTCTCACCGTCCTATATCACTATCTAATTACCCCAACCCGATAGGCCCGCTGGGCGCGTTGCACTGGCGGGTCAATCCGACGGTGACGAATCCGGGACGAAGTTTGACGAGCGCCCTGTAAAGGCATTGCGCCGGCTTCTGCGGCACTGGTCCCATCATTCAAGCCTGAATTCTTCGTGCCCTCCTGAGCCGCGGTTGTTTCAGGGATCGGCTCCTGAACAGTGGGCGCCGCGTCAGGGGACGAGCTACGTTCTTTCACCAGCATTGTGCCTCCCAGCGTACCGATTGCGAGACCGCCAATGAGAACTAAAGCTAACGCCTTCGTTCTACGGGTGAGCATTTGCCGGGCGTAACGTGCACGTTGAATCCAAACAGCAACTCCGCTCGAGGGAATCGGCTGCACCGGCTTAGCATTTTCGCTGGCCATTTCATCGAAGTGCGCCGGTGGCGGAAATTCAAATTCTGCTTCGGTGGGTTCTATAGAGTTCTCATTATAATCAATCATTGTTGCTGCCCCTTGGAGTCGCGTGTGAAATGGTTTGAAACACTAATTAACAACACACCACTAAAGGCAAATCCATCTCCACAGTCTCAACCTACAGACTTAAGCAAGGAATTCTTCATAAACTGGCAATGAAGCACTCTGCACGATTTCGATGTTTTGAGCGGCTTACAGGTTATTCTTACTCATCCTGCTCAGGTGCAAGGTATAACAGGTTTGGCAAGTCCTGGATGAGGTTCGCCGGTTGGTTGGGCGATGACCTACGAGTTACTTCATCTGGAAATTTTTCGCAACTGCAGCGAATTCGCAATCACTGACACAGAACTAAAACTCATCGCCGCGGCCGCGATCATCGGACTCAGCAGAATTCCGAAAAAGGGATAGAGAATGCCGGCGGCGACTGGTATACGCAAAGCATTGTAGACGAAGGCAAAGAAAAGGTTTTGCTTGAATGGATTACGCCGTTTGGTCAGCTTTAGCCTTTGTTGGGCCTGTCCAAAGGGCCGCTCATCTCTGCCACGCGAGCCAGAACAGCGGCCCCGAACCACGTCCCTGAACGATTGACCTTTGGTCAAAGGAACGCGGGCTGAGGGTATCCGGCTATCGTGAAAATGGATGGTGTACTCGCCAATGCCTTTGGTGATCTTCCCGACATTCAGCACAAAAGGGAGTAGCTTCTCGCTTTACAGTTCATCAAGCACCTGCTGAGCTTCTGCTTCTATCGTGAGTGGGTGGCGTGGCATGAGATGACTCTATAGGGAGTTGGAGTGCACGACAATCGGGTGATTCCTGAGAGATGCAAAGGTTCTGTTATCAGGACAAGCAGTAGGCGTAGGTGCTGGATGCGCTTCTCACCAGCCAGTGTGCAGCGAGCGAACCGTCCGCCAGCGCAATGACCGACGGGAAATCCGCCCAGTTGACGAACCAGTTCTCACTTTCAGATATCGTGCTCGCCTTGGACCAGTTATCTTTATCGCGTGAGGCGAAGCGTAGCGCGTAACGCTTGTCGCCAACTTTTTCAACCCAGCTCAGAATTATGCGACCGTCTGCAGTCGCACTGAGTTCTGGCTCGCGACTGTCCACGCCGGCGGGTGAATTGCTCGCCTGAATCGTTAGCGGCGACTGCGTAGCTGCCGCCGAGCGCACCGTTATTTGGGAAGAAGGATTAGTAGCGGTTCGATTACAACCAAAAGCGAAAATTCCCAACACCAATAGCGCCAAAACGTGCGGCATTAACAATGGTTTCATATTTCAGAACATTCTCCTTCTGAGAACTTTGTTTGCTATCTAAGTCGCCTAAATTGGTTTGCGGCTGTGGAGCAGGATGCCAACAGGCATTCTATCGGCCCAAAATAGCTGACTAACTCCATTGCAATAAACTGTATCTATGATTGAAAGGATAGTAAACGTCAACACTTGCGGTTTCTAGCTGCTCGTAATCGTGTAGGTTCGGATGTTCTTGTTGGGGGTCCCGTTCGGTCGGCAGTAGCAAAAAGGGCTTCGTTATAGTCCATGCACTTCCAACCGACGACGTTCAGCTTGGTCAGGAAAAATAATCCCTGCTATAGTGGATACCTTATTAAAGTCGTCAGAACCATGCGAAAGCGGTCTTTTTCGATAACCTTCTTGGTGGTAGCGTTCCTCTTCAGTTCATGGAGCAACGTGATCGCAGCCGCTTTTTGCCCTCGCTACTCGTCCAGCCGCAACTGCCACATTCAACAGCGGCAAATAAAACAAGTCGAACATAAGTCCTCCTGTCAGCACGAGATGGCTGACATGGAGATGGGCGACATGCAAATGGACGACTCGAACATGGGAAGCGAGGACGCATCGCAAACCTCTGACAACTCGATCGTAGAAAGTCCGCCACTACAAATCGCAACGAATTCTTATTCTGAACAGCTTGCTATTGATTTCCCCACCGAACCATGTGGACATTGCTGGATGCATTCTCAGCCGTCATCAGGGACCGCTACAATTGTTGCAGTTGCTCCATCGAGGCGATTGGTCGAGACTAACGCGCCACCGGCAAACTTTGTAGTCGCATCGCCTTCCGCTTTTGCAGTTCCCATCGTGCCGTTGGAGCATGGCCCACCGGGCAATTCATTCCCCCGCCACGTTCTGATCAACGTCTTCCGAATTTAGTTCCCTTAACAAATCGTCGCTAACAATGAGGCGGACGGTGCCTTCGTGTGCGCGTTCCCGTCAGCGTTTGTGTTTTTGCTCCGCGAGGAAAATCAAAAGGGGGAACCATGAAAAGGTTAAGTCTTGGCGCTTTCATCCGGATATGTGGATTAAGCGTGGTCATCATTATCGGTCTAGTACTTACGTCCACCGCCAGTGTCATTGCACAAGGCCATGACATGCAGAACATGCCGGGAATGAAAATGCCAAAGCCCAAAGCTAAGGCAAATCGAAAGACCGCTGACAAGACAAAGAGAGTGGCGACAAGAAAGAGGCGACCCACACAGAAGCATGACATGGGCAACATGCCGGGAATGAACATGCCAGGCATGAACATGTCAGGAATGCACAAGCACACTCGGCGAAAGAAGCGGACCGCGCGACGAAAGCCGTCAACCACAAAACATCAAATGGGCAATATGCCGGGGATGAAAATGCCCGGAATGAAAATGCCGGCGACTAAGAGGTCACCGACGGCTAAACCTTCGCCGCAACAAATGAACATGCCAGGAATGAATATGCCGCAGACAAGTCCGTCGCCCTCGGCATCGCCGCAGAAGATGGAGATGAATATGCCCGGCATGCAGATGCCGAGCGCATCACCAAACCCGCAAGCTTCTTCGCAACAGAAGATAGAAATGAACATGCCAATGCCGGCCGCATCGCCCGGTGCGTCTCCTAAAAAGATGGAAATGAATATGCCAATGCCCGGAGCAAATCCATCGCCGGGTGCGATGGAGAATATGAAGGGTATGGAAAACATGCCCGGCATGGAGCCAATGAACATGGGTCCGCTAATGGTGATGATGGAGAATGACATGGGCATCCGCGTTGGATCGAGTGATACCAACATCATGTCAATGGGAGCGATGGGATCGGGAACTTCGTGGCAGCCTGCGTCGGGGCCCATGCATATGCAGCATTGGGTGAAAGGTGACTGGCTCCTAATGTTTCATTACAACTTAATCGTCGGCATGAACAGGCAAGGCGGTCCGCGCGGCGTCACGAAACTTGATTCGGCAAACATGTTTATGCCGATGGCCTATCACAAGCTGGGCAAGGGCACACTGCAACTGCGCGGAATGTTCAGCGCTGAACCGTTTACGTTTCCGCCCGGCGGATCGCCATTGCTGTTTCAAACCGGTGAGACTTACAAAGGCCAGCCGCTAATCGATCGACAGCATCCGCACGATCTTTTCATGGAGTTGTCGACGCAGTACACACTACCGGTT
>WNGF01012387.1_pt1 | contig 11450 bp, 14 predicted proteins | sample 5400641 | NCBI WGS metagenome assembly WNGF01 (sample SAMN13153371, study PRJNA577476) | soil metagenome | isolation source: 80 cm soil or saprolite under grassland replicate 2 | place: USA:California | collected 2016-06-15 | reverse complement strand
TGGCTTGGCCCTCCCACAGGAGCGAACGCACAAGCCCGACATATTCGCGCAGGTGTGTCAGGGGCGCGCTCATCGGCAGGCCATACTGCCCTTCAATCACATCCTTGCTGGCCGGCCCCAGACCGAGGCGCAAGCGGCCAGGCGCCAGCCCTTCCAACGCCAGCGCCTGCTGCGCCAGCAGGAGCGGATGGCGCGGGTAGGTTGGCGTAATCGCCGTTCCCACGCGGATCTGGCGCGTCTGATTTAAGGCGGCCGCAAAGACAGTGAGAGAATCGGGAGCGGTAGGCGCCTGTGTCAACCAGATCTGCCGCACTCCCGCCATCTCGGCGGCCACAATGGTATCGATCGATCGGGCTGCATCGACGCTCCAAAAGCCAAACCCCACTGTCTTTGGCCGCCACGCTTGGGTCGCGCCCTGAGGCACCGTATCGTGCATGGGAATGCTCCTTATTACCTTTGGGCAGGTAGATGGGCCGCTCGATACATTCTACTCAGAGCCAGACCAGCATTGGTAACGTATAGCGTTACAATAAACGTGACAAGGCTCTAAGCTCGCTGCGGAATACGCGCACGCCGCTTGGGCATCTGGGAGCCTGCATCCCCCAATTGCTAGCGGTTCTGTGATCTTTGGTGCAGTATCGGCTCATCCTGCCGGGCGGTTCTGCGCACACGCATTCCGCGTATACTTATGGGCAGGTTCAGCCGAACTCTTTTCAGTAAACTGTGAGCGCATTATGACGAACCCGCTTACCGAGACCAGCATCGATCTCGACGCCTATTTTGAGCGCATCGGCTACACTGGCGAGCGCACACCGACCCTGGCAACGTTGCAGGCCATCCATCTGCGGCATGCAACGGCGATCCCGTTCGAGAACCTGACGCCCCTGCTGCATCAGCCCGTGCGCCTGGATCTCGCCTCGCTCCAGCACAAGCTCGTCCAGAGCGGCCGGGGTGGCTACTGCTTTGAGCAGAATCTGCTCCTGCTCGCTGTCCTGCGTGTCCTCGGCTTTCAGATGACGGGTCTGGCGGCACGCGTGCGCTGGAACGTGCCCGACGATGTGGTCACAGCCCGCGGGCATATGCTGCTGCGGGTCGAGCTTGACAGGCAGACCTATCTTGCCGATGTGGGCTTCGGCGGCCTGACCCTGACGGCGCCGCTCGCACTGCTTCCGAACTATGTCCAATCGACGCCGCATGAACCCTTCCGCATCATCACCGACGGCGACGGCTACCTGATGCAGGCGCAGCTGGGACAGGAGTGGAGGTCGCTCTACCGCTTCGATCTCCAGCAGCAGTTCCTGCCCGACTATGAGGTGTCGAGCTGGTATCTCTCCAATCACCCACATTCGCACTTCGCCACCGGGCTGATGGTAGCCCGGCCAGATACAGATCGCCGCTATGCGCTGCGCAACAACCAGCTGACGATCCATCATCTGCACGGCGACACCGAGCGGCGCACGCTCACCACCGCTGCGGAGATCCGCGCCGTTTTGGAAGACGCCTTCCGTATCACCTTGCCAAGAACGTCTGAGCTTGATCCGGCCTTGCAGCGCCTCATCGAGCCGTCCCAGCAGGCGTGATCGCGCACCGGATGACCGCCGCCCAGGCGCGTACCCGCTCGGCAGCACCCTGTGGCTGATCGGGCAGGTAGACATCCGCGATCGTCATCAGCCACTGGCGCAGTATGGGCTGGCGCTCTGATTCCGGCTTGAGCACCCGTGCTGCCCCTGCCACGGCCTTCCCGACACGGCGGCGGATCTCGGCAATGCCAAGGCCGTAATCGAGGCGCTCGACAAAGACCGCCTGCAAGCCAGCCAGCGCCGCCTCGCTCAACTGGGCCGGGTGCTGCAGGTTATAGCAGGCCAGCGTGAGGAAGTGCTCGGCCCTCAGCTCCGCGTCATCATATTCCTGGCCGAGCAGCGCGCCGAGCATCTCCCAGCAGGCCATGCACCCTGGGCGCGCCGCACTCCGGGCAGTACGGTGCATGGGCTTGTGTCGGCTCGCTCATGGCTCTCCTAGCTCGCTGCCTCGCCGCACCATGCCGACTCCGAAGCGCGCCTGGATTGCGGCCAGTGCCGCCTCCACGCGCTGCTGGCGCGCGAGCTGTTCGGGCGTCGGTGCGACCGGTACATCCCACAGGCTGAGCTGGCGCGCGGGCGAACCCAGGCCACTCACACCCACGCCGATCAGCCGCACCGCATTCTCCCCCGTCCAGATCTGATGGAACAGCCGCAGCGCCGCCTCGGCGATCACCTGTGGCTCATCCGTCGGCTGCGGTAATGTCAGTTGTCGCGTGGGTGTGGTGAAATCGGGCCAGCGGATCTTGAGCTTGACGGTCGTGCCCATCAGGTCTTCGCGGCGCAGCTTCTGCGCGATCTCCCTCGCCTGCTCGCGCAGCGTGCGCTCTAGCTTCGCCCGGTCAGTCACATCGCGCGCAAAGGTGGTCTCCTGCGAGATCGATTTGGTGGCACGCTCGGTGACGATGGATCGGTCGTCGATGCCGCGTGACCGGCGAGCCAGGTCGTCGCCGTGCTGCCCAAAGCGTCGCGCCAGGTCAGCAGCGGGCCATGCCGCGATGTCGCCAATCGTATGGATGCCCAGTTCCGCCAGCTTCTCGGCGGTCTTCGGGCCAACACCCCACAGCGCCGTACTTGGCAGCGGTGCAAGAAAAGCCGCCTCATCACCAGGAGAAACGACACAGATCGCCTGCGGCATCTTCCCGCTACACACCAGGCTCTTGCCCACATCGGTGGCGACCTTGGCGACGAGCTTGTTGCTCGCCACGCCGAAGGAGCATGACAGCGCCAGATCGTCGCGGATAGTCGCCTGGAGTCTGGCAGCCAGAACATCACCCGGCTCGCCATGCGCAGTCACATCGAGAAACGCCTCATCGATCGAGATCTGCTCGACCAATGGCGTCAGCCGGTGCAGCTGCTCCATCACCTGCTGGGAGGCCGCACGGTAGGCCGCGAAGGTGGGTGGTACGACCAGCAGGTCTGGGCAGAGCCGCACTGCCCGGGCCATTGGCATGGCCGAGCGCACGCCGAACTGTCGCGCGGCGTACGAGGCCGAGGAGACCACGCCCCGGCTCTCCGGTCGCCCGCCCACGGCAAAGGGCTTGCCGCGCAGGCTTGGGTCGCGCTGCTCCTCGACCGCGCAGAAGAAGGCGTCAAGGTCAAGATGGATGATGGTGCGTAGGCTACTCACAATTGGTTCCTGGCGCGCGTTGGTCTCGCCCCTAGTGTAGCACTCCGGTCTACTACCTACGCTCCCGATCTCTAACCGTGCGTGCTATACTGCTCCCGGCAAGCGGTCGCCTCCTTTCGTTGTGAGCGAGATATGCAGCAGACTATCAGCCCGCTAGCACCAGCCGACCGCGTTTCGACGCTGGAGCTGTTCTTCGATCTGGTGTTTGTCTTTACCATCACGCAGGTCAGCGATCTGCTGCTGCACGCACAGACCTCGACTGAGCTTGCACGTCCATTTCTGCTGCTGACGCTGATTTGGTGGATGTACGGCGGCTATGCCTGGCTGACCAATAATGTGGGGACCACCCGCCCACTCAACCGGGTGCTTGTGCTGACCGCAATGGCAGGCTTTCTGGTCATGGCGCTGGCGGTTCCCCACGCATTTGATCGCGATGGTCTGGCCTTTGGCCTGGCCTATTTGCTGGTGAATGTGATCCATGCCGCCCTCTTTACCCGTGCGCCTAACCAGTCGGCGCGCGCGATCCTCCAGATCGCCCCATTTAATATCGGGACGGCCCTGCTGGTGGTGCTGGCAAGCGTTATCTCACCTGCCTGGGGCTGGCTCTGCTGGGTCGCGGCGGTGGCAATCCTGGCGGTCGTGCCCTTTTTCGGCAGGGTGGGCGACTTTGCCGTCGAGCCTGCCCACTTTGTGGAGCGCCACGGCCTGGTGCTGCTGATTGCACTGGGCGAGTCGATTATCTCTATCGGTGTTGGCGCAGCCGATGAGCCGGTCACGCTTGCGCTGGTGCTGGCTGCCGTGCTGACGCTGGCGCTCAATGCCGCGCTCTGGTGGAGCTACTTCGCACAGGATGACCAGCGGGCCGAGCATGCGCTCAGGAGCGTGACCGGCGGCGAGCGCGCGCGTATGGCGCTCTACGCCTACGGCTACGCACACCTGATCATGATCGCCGGTATCGTCGTCCTGGCGACGGGTATTAAACAAGAGATCGCACAACTGCATGCAGCAACACCGTTCACGACCAGCGCGCTGCTTGCCAGCGGAATCACACTCTACCTGCTGGGTGACGTGCTCTTTCGCCGCACTATTCATGTTCCGTCCAGCCGCTTGCGCATGGGCATGGCGTTGGTGAGCCTGTTGACGATCCCGCTGGGGGTGTGGGCGGGTGGACTGGCCCAGGTCGGCGCGCTGCTCGTGCTCTTCGTGATCATTCTGGGCTGGGAGCATGCGGCGGCGAAGTCCGCCTCCCGGCCTACCGCTCAGGAGCCGCAGCGACCTGACACGATGGAGGTTTCGTGAGCATCACACGCATCAACGAGTTTCAGGCAAAGGATGAACAAGCCAACGCGCTGCGCAGCTTCCTCACGCGGCTCATCCCGACGATTGCGGCGATACCGGGCTGCCAGTCATGCCAGCTCCTCCAGCACCATGATGAGCCAAGCCGCTTCATCGTGCTTGAGGTCTGGGACAGCATCGAGGCGCACCAGGCATCGGTGAAAGACATCCCACCAGAATCACTCGCCGAAGTGATGACATTGCTCGACGGCCCGCCTGCAGGCGCCTACTATCACGAGCAGCAGGCTCTATCATAAGCATACGAGGGTCTATGCAGCGCATGATTCGCTACCAGGGAGCGATTATCCAGGATGACCATATCTTGCTGATCCAGCACCGCCACCACGCCGACGGCCACAGCTACTGGCTACTGCCTGGCGGTGGGCTCGAAGGCGAGGAGACACCAGAGGCTTGCGTGCAGCGCGAGGTGCGCGAGGAGACCCATCTGCATGTGGAGGTTGGGCAACACCTGCTGGACGACCCGGATATGCCCGGCGGAACCTACCAGCGTCTGCATACCTATCTCTGCCATGTGATTGACGGCGAGGCCCAGCCAGGCCACGAGCCGGAAGATGAGGCGGCGGAAGACTACGCGATTATCGCCGTCCGCTGGCTCGATCTGCGAAAGCCAGCCACCTGGGGGATGGACGTGCAGTCCGACCCGATCACCTACCCGCTGCTGCAACGGCTGCATGCTGCCTTGCGCTATCCAGAGGAGGAACGATGACTGACCGATTGGAACAGAACAAGCAGAACGTCATGGCGTTCTATGACCTGATGTTTAATCAGTGCCAGCCTGCCGAAGCGATCGAGCGCTATGTGGGGGAGGTGTATATTTAGCACAATCCCGCCGTCGCGGATGGCAAGCAGGCGTTTATCGCCTACTTTACGCGCATGGCGCAGGAGTATCCCGGCAAGCGCGTCCACTTCAAGCGGGTGATTGCCGAAGGGAACTACGTCGTGCTGCACTGCTACCAGGAGTGGCCGGGCGACCGTGATTGGGCAGGTATTGACATCTTCCGGCTGGATGACAGCGGCAAGATCGTTGAGCACTGGGATGTGCTCCAACCAGTACCAGAGCAGTCCGCTAATGAGAATACGATGTTCTGATACACGTTATGCATGAAGCTCAGCCCAACCAGGATATCAGGTGGCTGCATCCAGCTGTGCGTTTGCTCGTCCTGGACGCTGAGCAGCGCCTCCTCTTGTTTCATATCCACGATGCTGCACCGCTTCACGCGTTCTACCCCGAGATGACGATCTACTGGGGCACGCCTGGAGGTGGGCTTGAGCCAGATGAAAGCTTTGAGCAGGCGGCGCGGCGTGAGTTGTGGGAAGAGACGGGTATGCAGATAGAATCGGTTGGGCCGTGCGTCTGGCACTACGAGCGGGTCATGCAGATCGCCGAGCAGCGGCTGCACCGGCACGAGCGCTTCTTTCTCGTCAACGTCCCGACAACGGTGGTCAGCCTGGTAAACATGCTGGCCTACGAGCATGAGTCCCACCGCGCCTACCGCTGGTGGACCCGCCAGGAACTGGAGCAGTCACAGGAGTTGTTTTTGCCTGCCGATCTGCCGCGCCTCCTCCGACCGCTGCTCGATGGCGACATTCCAGCAGCGCCTCTACAGCTATCCATATAATAGGACACGAACGATGAGTTGCATGGCTGGGACAGCGCGTCTCGCTAGCGCAAGGAGCAAACGATGGTTCTTCCACCACAGATTGAGGCGTTCTGGCAGGAGTATCTTACTATGCGTGGCGACCTACCGCCTCCGCCGCTTGATTTCGATCCGATCTGGCATTTCGGTAATCTGGAGGTTGCCGGTCGTGTCGGACAGTTGGTCAACACGGGCATCAAGACGGCGACCAGCAGTTTGCTCTGGCACCTGGAGCAGATCGGCGAGCCGATCCCGCAGGTTGGGGCCTGTGGCATTGTGGCTGATGGGGATAACAATCCCATCTGTATCCTCGAATTGACCGAGGTGGAGATCAGGCCGTTCAATGCAGTCGATGCCCAGTTCGCCTATGATTACGGCGAATACGGACGCACGCTGGAGCAGTGGCGGGTCGCAAGCTGGGAGTATTTCAGCGAGGTCTGCGCCAGGATTGGACGCGAGCCGAGCGAAACCATGCCGATGGTCTGCCAGCGCTTCCGGCGCGTCTATCCCGTATAACTGCGCTCGATCACGACGCTCCCAATCCGCCGCGTGGTTTCTGAAGATCGATCAATCCCATCGCTTTGGGCTACGCTTGTGCGAGAGCAATGACTCGGTCAGTGGAGAATGACAATGAAGATTCACCTTGTAGACGGTACCTACGAACTTTTCCGCAGCCACTTCGGAGCACCTTCTCGAAAGGCCCCCGACGGTCGCGAAGTCGGCGCCACGCTCGGTCTGCTCAACAGCCTGCTCGCACTCCTCACCAAGTCGGGCGCTACACACGTGGCGTGTGCCTTCGATCACGTGATTGAGTCGTTTCGCAATGAGCTCTTCCCAGGCTACAAGACCAGTGCCGGTGTGGCCCCAGAGCTGCTGGCCCAGTTCGCGCTGGCCGAGCAGGCGGTTGCTGCCTTGGGGGTTGTGGTCTGGCCGATGGTCGAGTTCGAGGCCGATGATGCGCTCGCGTCTGCAACGCTCCGCTTCAGCGGCGAAGCGGGCGTTGAACAGGTGGTCATCTGCTCCCCGGACAAAGACGTCGCCCAGATGGTTTTGGGCAACCAGGTGGTCTGCTGGGATCGTCGCCGCGACATCGTGTATGACGAAGCGGCTGTGCTGGCGAAATTTGGGGTTCAGCCATCCTCCATTCCCGATTGGCTCGCTCTAGTGGGCGATTCGGCTGACGGCTACCCCGGGCTCTCCGGCTGGGGGCCAAAGTCTGCGAGCGCGGTGCTCTCCCGTTACGAACACATCGAGTCAATTCCCGAAGACCCTGGCCGATGGGGTCTGGGAATTGCCCGGGCGCTCCAGCTTAGCGAAAGTCTCAGAGTTCATCAGGAGGAAGTGCTTCTGTATCGCCGCTTGGCGACGCTTCGACGAGACGTTCCGCTGCAAGAGCGGATCGCAGACCTAGAGTGGCGGGGTGCGCACCATCGCCTGAAGCCGCTGTGCCGTGAGTTGGGCGCCGAGAAGCTTGCAGAACGCGTTCCGCGCTGGATTTCGGAGTCAGAAGCCGCAACCACCTGAAGACACAACTGCGAACGACGGATGGGTACTTGGTGGAGCCGTGGGTGGTCATGGTGCAGGCGATTAACCATGCGACCGAACACCGCGAGCAGATCAGCAGCATGCTCAGCGCGCTGGGCGTGACTCCTCCAGAGCTTGATGGGTGGGCTTATGGAGAGGCGACCCATGGGCTCATCCCTCGCCCAGCAAGCCTTTGTTCCGCGTAGCTGATATCAGCGCGGTGCGCGTTCGTAGTCATAACTCTTGCTTTCATACGTTTTCTTCTAACATGTTGTCAGGTTTTGTTATTATGATCCACAGTTATGACTACATTTCCCTTTTTGTGCCCTTGTTCAACATAGCGATGCGCCTCGGCAATTTGTTCCAACGGATAGCGTCTATCGATGACCGATTTTATCTTCCCCGCCTCAATCAGCTCTTTGAGGAAATGTACGTCTTCAGTGATTTCGCTTGCTGCCCTTGCTGCCCAGGGTATGACTTTCTTGCTGCTTCTCATCGACGTCCATCGCCCTCGAACCTTCTGGGACGGCCGCGGGTTACCCAGAAGATAGCGTCCATTTTGCCTGAGCGCTCTGACACTCCGGGAAAACGAACTCTTGCCGACCACGTCAAAAATAACATCATAGGTCTGACCGCTTTTGGTGAAATCTGCTTGCGTGTAATCAATGACCTGGTCTGCCCCAATCGAGCGCAGCATGTCCAATTTCTCTGTGCTGTCCACGCCCGTCACCTCAGCCCCAAAGTACTTGGCAAGCTGTATCGCAAAAGTCCCGATACTGCCACCTGCCCCATTAATCAACACCTTCTGTCCGCTCTGGATAGTGCCTTTTCTCAGAAAATGCACGGCTTCCAGTCCACCAACAGGCAGGGCGGCGGCTTCCTCATAGGTCATATTGGACGGTTTGATTGCCAGCACCCCGTCTTCAGGCAGACAGGTGTACTCCGCATAAGCACCCAACCGAAAACCGGTCCATGCAAAAATCTGGTCTCCTTTCCTAAATCGTGTGACCTCTTTGCCGACTGCTTCAATTTCTCCGGCGAGCTCCTGTCCCAGGATACTGATTCTTCTTGGTCTTCTGAGGCCCACATAGATTCGTATGGGGAGCCGCAGCCAGAGTGGGAATCTAAAACTGCGCAGCTCACAGTCCCCTGCGGTGACTGTTGTCGCATAGATTCTGATCAGGACTTCCTTGTCCTTGGGAGTCGGTTTTGCGACCTCTTTGAGCTGAAGACCATCCGGTGGTCCGTATTGTGTCCAGACAATGGCTTTCATGCGTTTTCCTCCAAGATGACGTTGATCCGGGCTTTGTTAGGTTTTGTTATTCTGTTCCACCGTGATGATAACTTTTCCGTGGGCGTGTCCTGCTTCAAGATACCGGATCGCTTCAGCCGTGTCACGTAACGGGTAACGTCTGTCGATCACCGGGACGACTTTTCCAGCTTTAAGAAGCGCTTTCACAAACAGCAAATCCTTTTGGTTAAGAGTTCCAAGACATTGTGAGACATTGCACAGATAATACCAATGGGTGATGGCATTGTGGCCGTCAATACAGTCATTAAGCGATAACGATGCTGTTGGCTCAAAACGATAAGATTAATTTATACAGCCTCTATAATCAGCAACCGAACGATTTCCCACCGCATCATAAATCAGGTCATACCGCTGCCCATTCCTGGTGAAATCTTCTCGTGTGTAATCAATAACGTGGTCTGCACCAAGTGAGCGCACCAGGTCCAGATTCCGCGTGCTGCATACGCCAGCGACCTCTGCGCCGAACGATTTGGCAAGCTGCACGGCACACGTCCCCACACCACCAGATGCGCCATTCACTAGCACCGTTTGCCCGGACTGGATATGTCCGGTATCACGAAGCCCTTGCAGAGCGGTGAATGCCACGACAGGGACGGATGCTGCCTCCTCGAACGAGAGATTGGCAGGTTTCAGCGCGAAGGCAGTTTCACGACCACACACATACTCGGCAAAAGCACCTGTAACACACCCGAACACCTCATCACCGGGCTGAAACTGCGTTACGCTGCTGCCAACCGCTTCAACCCGCCCCGCGAGGTCAGCGCCGAGCCTCGGGTTTTTGGGTTTGCGAAGCCCCTCTTCTAAGCGTGCCAAGAAGGGCGCACCTCTCATACGATGCCAGTCGAGGGGATTTGCGGATGCCGCATACACTTTCACCAGCACCTGATTGTCCTGCGGGGTCGGTTTGTCGACCTCTGCAAGCTGAAGAACATCCGGTGATCCGTAGTCTGCGTAGACAACTGCTTTCATGCGTATGCCTCCACGGTTTGCTTTGCTGGGACATTGTAGAAAGTGTCCCAAACCATCATCGAATGCCACAGCGAAAAACCGCTGCGGTGCAGCTAGTGCGTGGGTTGTCCTTTTACAAAGACAGGGCGTAAAGCCCACCAGCTTGAGCGGTGGGAGAGCACGCCCTTCACCCGCTTTAGCCGCTTTAGTCGTTGACAGAACGGGCGTGCTACGGTATACTGCGCGTAGTTGATAAAGAAGGTGGTTGTACTGAAAACAAACCGTGTCCGCCCCTGTGGTGCTGGTTGAGACCTCCCAGTATTCTAGCAGACCAGGCGTGCTACTGGCAGGATACAACATGAGCAAGCCTTCTTTCATCACAAGCCTTTGTCGCAAGGGCGACCTATGGCATGGGGCTGGGGCGGCATCCCCTTGAAGCCCAAGTCCTCGGACTTGGGAGCCGTCACTGTGTCATGTCTCTATACGCGGTCAGTCGTGTGTTCGTTGCATTGATCGACAGAGCGTCACTGCGGGAGCGATGAATGGCGCGTTCATCAGCAGAGACGAACAGAGACCCACTAGGGTATGATGCGCACATGGGAAGAACAGGTGAGAGGGAGCGGGCCAACGCTGGCGTTGGCCTGCTCGGCGAGCTGATGGGAACAGAGGCACAGACGCAGGACAGGAACTTTCCGCCTGGCCTTTCCTAGGGCCTCAGAGGGGAATAACCATTATTCAGCCACTGGTTCCAGCGGCTCCAGCACCTGCGCAGGGCAGGGCACCATGACAGGCTGTGGACAGTGCTGGCGGCTTTTCCAGAACAAGCCCACCATCAGCAGGCTGACACTGGCCGCCAGTGCGACATAGGCCGCCGGCAAGCCCCAGTGATCGGCAATAGCGCCCAGGGTCGGTTGACTAACCGCCGCAACAAGTGTGAACGTGAGCGACTGCATGGAGAGCATCGTCGCCCGAATGTCGTCGGAGAGCTCCTCCTGAATGCGGCTCACCAGGATGGGGCGTACGACGGCCGTGAGGAAGCCCATCACCGCTATCAGCAGCAGCGCCGGCAAGACTTGAAGCGCGGCCAGCACCATCAAGCTGGCACAGATAACCATCGGGGCCGTGTACAGGACGCGTTCTTCGCCAAAGCGCGCCGTCACCCGCTCTGACCAGGCTGATCCCACCATAGTCGTGAGCTGCACCGCCATAACGATCACGCCGATACCGGCAAGCGGCACGCCCAATGCCAGCGCCTGGGGCTGCACGAACACGCTCTCGAGCATGAAGGAGGCCAGCGGTACAATTGCCAGATACAGGATCGGATAGCGCAGCGTGGGACGCGCGCGAAGCAGGCCAAGCGACTGCCCCAGCACCTGGCCAAACGATGGTCGCGCCTGCCCGCCTTGTGTTTTTGCGGTCTGGGGCTCTCTGAAGGTCAGGACAATCCCCAGCGTGAGCAGCAGCAC
>WNGF01024617.1_pt1 | contig 11453 bp, 11 predicted proteins | sample 5400641 | NCBI WGS metagenome assembly WNGF01 (sample SAMN13153371, study PRJNA577476) | soil metagenome | isolation source: 80 cm soil or saprolite under grassland replicate 2 | place: USA:California | collected 2016-06-15 | reverse complement strand
CCTTGTTCATGTTCTTGCGCAGGAAGTTGTCGAGGCCGCCCTCTTTGTCGAACACCTTCAGACAGGCCTCTGCCACGCGGATGTACTCGCCGTTGTCGGCCTCGGCGAAGTCCCAGACGACATCGGCTTTGCGCGGCATCGTGGAGAGACCGCCCCCTACCACAACCGCGAAGCCGCGTATTTCCTTGCCGTTCTCCTTCTTGATCTTGGCGATGAAGCCCATGTCGTGGAACGGCGTTCCCGCGCAGTCCGTGGGGCCGCAGGAGAAGGCAGTCTTCCATTTGCGGGGAAGGTTCTGGCAGATCGGGTTGCGGAGCATATTGCGTGCGTAGGCCGCCAAGTAGGGCGTCACGTAGAACAGCTCGTGGCCGTCGCCGGAAACGCCGGCGAAGGGGCAGCCGGTGACGTTGCGGACCGTGTGGCCGCAGGCCTCGCGCGTCGTGAGACCTGCGTCGGCGAGGATCTTGAGCACATCTGCCGTCTTGTCGAGGTTCACGAAGTGGAACTGGAAGTTCTCGCGCGTCGTGATGTGGCCGCGCCGGTAACCGGAATAGTCTTCTGCGACGACCGCCATCGCCTCCATCTGCTCGGCATTGACGCCCCCGTAGGGCAGCTTCACGCGGATCATCTGGTTGTCCATCTGCCGCTGGCCGTAGACGCCCATGCGCAGGCGGAACGGCGTGAACTCGCCTTCTAGGCCCTCTTCATCCTTGCGGAAGAGGCCAGCCTCGGTCTTGAAGTTCTCGATCTCTTCATCGAGCGTCACGAAAACGTGCCCCGGCTTGAGTTCGCGCGGGACCTTGGGATGGACGCCGATGGGTGCTTCTTCGATTACCATGGATCGCCTCGATTCCGTCCGGGACACGGTTAGTCGACTTTGTCTATCCGGTAAGTCGGAATTATACCGCGCTCGACGGAACTCGTCAACGCTCGCCTATTGTACACCCGTTATGGGGAGCCGTGTAGCCCTTCGGTAACGCCCTAGCCAAGCGCTCGATCTGGCAACGAGAACCGGTATTCCACGATCAGCGGTTCGACGCCCAGCTGGTACAGCAGCGTATTCAGGTCGCCGTGATGCTCGCGTTCGTGCAGGAGCACGTGGACGAAGATGTCCGCCGGGCTGTACCGCATCGGCTCGCCATCGATGTTCATCTCGCGAGGCGACATCAAGACGTCGTCGCTGAGCGAGTCTATGAACTCGCGGAAGCGGCCGCGGACTCGCCGCCGGTAGTCCTCGAGTTCGTCCCAAGAGCTGATCTTTTCGGGCTCGGTCGCCGACGTGCCGGCAGGGTCCGCCAGCCAACGCACGTACGCCCAGTTGATGTGAACGAGCGCGTCGCGCAACGCAGGCCAGCCGGACCCGGGCGCAGACTTCATCAGTGTCTCGTCGCCGAGCGGGCGGACGGCTTCGGCGTACTCCCGCCAGGAGTAGTCGGTGAAGACGAAGAGGTCCTCAATCGCGGCGCGGTCGATGGAGCTACTCCAGCCACTTGAGGAATGCACACGCACGCCGAAATCCGTGTCGCTCGTAGAACCGATGCGCATCGATACGGCCGCTGTTCGACGACAGCTCGATGTGGGTTAGGCCGTTAGATCGAGCCCATGTCTCGGCCGCAGCCATCAACATCCCGCCGATGCCCTCTGACCGCCTCACATTGTCCACCACCATGTCCTGTAGCCAGCACTTCGGCCCGAACCCGAGGGATTGGATATCTGCGTAGACGCTGGTAAGACCAACCGCTTTGTCGCCGTCAAAGGCAAGGAGAATTTCGGCATTGGGTTGCTCCACGGCCCAACGGAAGGCTAGGGAGAAGCGCTCTCGCGAATATTCAGGTGGCACACTACCCGGTGGCTCGAACAGCTGCTCGCGCAGGTATAGCGAGGCTTCCTCATCCTCAAGAGTTGCGGGGCGTATCTCGATCGTCATACATTGGCAGCCAAAGCAGGGGCCGATGCCAGACGTTTCTCGCAAACCTCGTACCAGCCAGGCACCAGCCGGAAGCCAATCGCCATGCGGTTCCAGGCGTTGATCGCGGCGATCGCCAGCGTGAGGTCGGAGATCTCCTTCTCGTCGAACTGCGCGCGCGCCTCCTCGTACACGTCGTCCGGAGCGCCGGTCTGCGAGACAAGCGTGAGCGCTTCGGTCCAAGCGAGGGCCGCCCGCTCGCGCTCGCTGTACAGGTGCGATTCGCCCCAGACGTTGAGCATGTAGAGGCGCTCCTCGCTCTCGCCCATCGCGCGGGCTTCCTTCCAGTGCATGTCGAAGCAGAAGGCGCAGCTGTTGAGCTGTGACGCCCGCAGCTTCACCAGCTCGAGCAGCGAGCCCTCGAGGCCCGATTGCTCGACGTAGTCCTGAAGCTGCTTGAGCGCCTGGTAGGCGCCTGGCGATGCGCGATAGTACTTCAGACGTGGCTCGGAGCGCGGCCTTTCGCTCCCGCCTGCCACCGCGGGCACGATGCTGATCTCGTCACCCGGCTTGAGCGCTGTCTGAACGCCCTGCGCAAAACGGACGTCCTCGCCGTTGACGTAGATGTTGACGAAGCGGCGCAGCTCGCCCGTCTCGTCGAGCAGGCGGTCCTTGAGGCCGGGGTATTGCGCGTCGAGGCCGTCTATACACTGGGTGAGCGTATCGCCGCTCCCTGAGACGACGTCCTGATCGTTCGTTAGCTTGCGAAGGGGCGTGGGAATACGAACTATGACGCTCAGGCGCAGGTTCTCTTGCCCGGGGATTACACCCGACTCCGGCTCTCGTTGCATCGCCATCTGCTGTTCCTCCTCACACTACCTTTGACGCCAGACGCTAGCCCTCAACGATATCTTCGTACACGGGGTCGACGCGAACGCCCTGCTGCTCGACCCATTCGAGGCCACGGTCAATCTCGTCTCGCTCACCTTCAAGCTCGAGGATCACCCAGCCGCGGTCGGCCTGGACGTCGGCGCGACGGATGTTAGTCACGATCTCGAACTGGCGGCCGAGCTTCCAAATGATCGGCTCCTTGATCAGCGACTCCACGAACGTAAACTTCACGCGTCGTTTCTCCATCATCACGCTCCCCGCGCCACCGGGAGAACGCCGTCGCGCTCCTCGAGCGCCTCCTCGAAGGCATTGAGGGTGGCGCGGATGGCGAGCGGCGGCTGGATGCCGGGAAGCACGGCTTCTTGCGTCTTCAGTCCGGCGCCTGTGATGAAAACGACGACAACTTCATCGGCGCGCACATAGCCGTCTTCAACCAGTCTCCGAAGGCCCGATATCACGACGCCGCCAGCGGTCTCGGCGAAGATGCCTTCTGTCTCAGCGAGCAGCTGAATGCCCTCGACAACTTCATCGTCCGTAACGGTCGCGGCCGCGCCGTTCGAGTCGGCCATCGTCTTGAGGGCATAGTAACCGTCCGCCGGGTTCCCGATGGCGAGGGACTTGGCAATGGTGTTTGGCTTCTGCGGCTTGATCAAGAAGCTGCGGCGGTTCCAGGCTTCGGCGATGGGCGAGCAGCCTTCCGCCTGCGCGCCACTCATGCGGGTAGCCTGCCAATCGACAAGGCCGAGCCAAGCCAGCTCCTTGATGCCCTTGTAGATCTTCGTGTAGAGAGAACCACTGGCGAGAGGCACAATGCAATGGTCCGGCGCACGCCAGCCGAGCTGCTCACAGACCTCGTAGCCGAGCGTCTTACTGCCTTCCGCGTAGTAAGGCCGCATATTGATGTTCACGAAAGCCCAGGGATACTTGTCGCTTACCTCGCTGCAGAGCCGGTTGACTTCGTCGTAGCCGCCGTCCACAGCAACCAGGGTCGGCGCGTATACAGCGGAGCCAATGATCTTGCCCTGCTCCAGGTCGGCGGGTATGAACACGCGCGCTTTCATGCCGGCGCGGGCGGCATGGGCGGCAACGCTGTTCGCAAGGTTGCCGGTCGACGCGCACGCCAGCGTGTCGAATTCGAATTCGCGCGCAACGCTCGTAGCGACGGAGACAACGCGGTCCTTGAACGACCACGTTGGGTTCTGGCAGTCGTTCTTGATGTACAGGCGATCTAGCCCCAGCAGGCGCCCGAGATTGCGCGCGCGGACCAGCGGCGTGAGGCCTGTGCCGATGTCAACTGCGGTCTCGGGGTTGCAGGGCAACAGCTCGGCGTACCGCCACATCGTTGGCGGGCCCCGTTCGATATGATCTCTCGTGACGGCGCGCCCCATCGCCTCGTAGTCGTAGAAGACCTCGAGCGGGCCGAAGCAGAACTCGCAGACGTGAATCGGGTCGAGCGGATAGACTCGGCCGCACTCTCTGCATTTGAGGTTTTTCGCGAACGACATGATGATCGGTCCTCCGGGGGGGTGAGCTACAACGGGCGGGGTGGGGCCCGCCGCAAGCGGGCCCGCGCCATCGCCATCCGCGGGCGGAGGTGTGGATCGCCTAACGAAGTGGACAAATTAATTAGACCTCTTCCTTTTCGAGAGAAGAGGTCTGCCGCTCGCCTTATCGATCCCCCCGATTCATCGGGAGGCCGGCATTGGCACCGTGTCTACTAGGACCGGTTGCCGGGCTTCACAGGGCCGTGCCCTCCACCTCTCTTGATAAGGATATTCTTCGATTTGGTTGAGGGGATGCTAGCACACGCGCTGAAATGGTGTCAACGAACGAATCGGCTCGGGTGACGGGATTACGCCGACTTGCGGCTCGAGGCTCGCCGATCGTTAGCTTTACGGCCCACGACGGCGCCCAACACCGAGCGTAGTGTCAGGTCCGTGAGAATCGGATGGCGGAAGGGAGCCTCGAGGTTCACAGTGTAGTGATGGCGTCGGCCATCTCGGCGTACGTTGAGCATCCCCGCACGTCGCAGATCGCCGATCAGTCCCCACACGGTCCTCTGCGTCAGAGCCATCTCGTCCGCGATCTGCCGGATGGTGCACTCTGGATAGACGGCAATGTAGAACAACACAGCGCCGTGGCTGGATACCAGGTACCAGTGATTCTGGATGGCCAAGGGCTCACTGCTCCGATCGTACCGTTTCATAGAAGTCTGATTCACGTTATGCAATCACTGCAAAAAATATGATGCTCTCTCATGGTAAGGGGTATCACAAAGGTTGAGTAGTAGTAAATAGTTACAGAACGGTGTAATGCTGCGGAGAGCGCCCCCTTAGGCGTATAAAGAAAGGACAGCCAGCAAGCGCGCCTCCTCGACTGGCGCCGATGCCACCTCCTCGCCGCCTATCTCAACAACTGGGACACGGTCCTGGTATCGGCTGAAGAGCGCAGGGTCATCCTCGATGTATACGACTTCGGTCTCGAACTGGATTAACTTGCGAGCCCGCCTCAGTGCGTCCTCTGCTTGCTCGCACAATCCGCACCGCTCCTTGGTATAGAGCGTCACTTTCAAGTCGCTGGTTCTCCCTCGGGAGCCGGCCTCTCTTCCTCGCGCGGTATCCTCCGGCGGCCGGTGCGCCTGCCTGTGCCCCGGGGTGGCGTTCTGAGCAGGTAAGCCATCCCTGCGAGACCGACAACCATCGCACCAATGCCGATGAGCTGCGCCGTCCGCAGGCCCATAAACACAATGTCGTCCAGACGAAGAAAACTAACAAACGTGCGCAACAAGCCGTAGAGGAAGACCCAAGCGAAGAAGGTGACACCTGCCCGGTTGACCCGCAGATAGATGAAAAGCAATATGCCGAAGATCACGATGTCGCCGATCATCTCGTACGCAACGGCGGGATGCTGCGGCTGGGGGACTCCAGTAATCACGCTCCCCACGGCCATACCCAGGATACCGCCCATCGCAGCAATGTCCGCGCCCTTGGGGATATTCGGCACCTTGCGGATGATTGCGTAAAGCCAGGCGCCAATGGTGCCGCCGATGAGCGCTCCGTAGATCGAAATGCCGCCGGTGTTTACGCGGACGACGTCTACGAGGTCGTCCTCGAAGTCGCTCCAGTTCTCGATGACATACAATGCACGAGCGCCGACGATCCCACCGATCACCAAGCAAAGCGCAACGTTGTAGATTGTGTCCTCTTGGTACCCCTCCCGCCGTGCAAAGGCCGTGGCCACCGCGACGCCGATGATCACGCCGAGCGCGGTGAAGAGACCGTGCCAGGTCACCTCGATACCCCAGTTGCTGAAAATTACGGGGTCAATGCCAATGTCAATCGAGAGCAGCATCGTCTTAATCATCGTTCTTCATAGTGTCAGGAGCAGATCCTGCTTGGCGGGCCAGACGCTTCAACTCGCGGGCATAACGCGCGTGGGCCGGTGCTTGGCCGGCCATTAGCGTGCGAGTCGCGGTAATTTTAGCCCAAAACCTCCGTCTGGGCACCCAGAAGGTGGCTAACAAACCCGCCAGGATCAACACCGCACCCCCCCAGACAAGATAGTCGCTCCGGTCTCTCTTGACTGTAATACCCGCGAACTCGCGCTGACCGAGGAAGCTGTACTGATAATCGCCCACCCGGACGCTCTCGCCTTGCTGTAGCTTGATAGCCTGGGCTTCAAGGCCGGTCACGGTCAGTAATGGCGATCCCGTGGGTGAGGCATCGACCGTTGTGGTCCCAGCAGACGCCTTATCAGTGCCGTACACGACGTTGCTGAGCTGGAGTGCAGGCTTGCTCGGGCCATCCTCGCCGGCTGTTGGGGGCACGGGCAGCTCCGGAACGAGCGCGTAAGGTGTTGCAACTGCGTTCTGATATGACACCTGAAGCCCGCCCGACTCACCGCTCTCTCCCTCTGCGAGCGATAGCTGCAGGAGACCATCGCCGCTGCCAGGCTCGAGCACGGCCAGCCTCTCATCACCGTTGTCGGCCGTCTGCAGGCCGACGCTGACCAGACGGCCGGATGGAAGGCGGACAAGCGTGCCGCGGTACGTAAAGTCACGCCCCACCAGCTCGTCCGTCAGCACCAAGGTCTCGTCCAGGAGCACTGTTCCGGAGCTGTCGCGAATCACGACGTGCGGCGCCTTTGCCGTAGCCGACAGCGCCAGAGTCTCGCGATAGATGGTGTTCCCTGTCTGGAGGTCACGGACCTGCACCTCTGCACCAAACCCGAAGTAGGCGGACTGGTAGAACCTGTAGCCTCCGAAGCTGCAAGGGGAGTTCACCGTGGAAGTGCAGCTTTTCACCTCTTCGCCCCGGCGATAGATCGTGATGTCCGAGTGGTAATCAAGGGCCTGGCCGTCAGTCGCGAACCGGCCCGTCGCATCGCGCAGCTGGACCTGCATCTGGTTCGGGTCCCGCACAGGGAAGACTGGCAGCGTAGATCCCTCGGCCAAAAACAGCGGCGACGAAAACGCATCGGCCTTGCTCACGACTGCCGATAGGATGAACACGATGACGGCGGCATGGGTAAAGAGCGTACCAAACCCGGCCCAGGCGAAGCGGTCCGCGAATATGTGGGTCGAACTCGCTTCCTCGAAGCGCTCAAAGCGATAACGAGACCGCCGCAGCGCTTCTTCGAGCCGGCCAGCATCGAGCCGGTCCACAATCTCGAGCCGATCTGGCGCCGTCTCGAAGAAGCGGTCGGAGACGCGCCTCCTGGGTTGGGTTACCCTCCGCCACGCGGCGGGCAGCCGGCTTACGACGTATGCCCCGGTGGACGCCGCTGTGAGCGCAAGAAGGATACCGAACCAGCGGGCGTGAAAAACATCGAAAAGCTGGATTTCGTCGAGCGACTCGGTAAGGAACCCGAACTTCCCTTCCTGCACATCCAGCCAGCGTGCTTCGAGCATCGCATCGCCGCGCATGGCCAGTGGCTTCTGCGGGAGGATCACGCCGACGAGGCTAAGGCCGCACAGAACGCCCAGCAGGACGACGGCGAAGCGCACGTTCGTGAAGAGCCACCACACGGCCCTCAGCGGGTTGAGGACGCCGAACGTCCGTGACCATCCGCGCTGAGCGGGCGCGACCTGAACACGGCCGGGAAATGCCTCGCCGCGCTCCATTACTGCGGCCCCGAAGCGAGGATCTGGGCGATCCGCTGCTCGAGGTCGCTCTGCTCGATCGCCCCGCGGACGTCGGTGTCGGCGCGCCGCTCTTGCAGCGGCCCGGTGAAAACGCTGCGAACCACGCCTTTCCGATCGATGAAATACGTCATTGGCAGGCCGAGCAGGCGATACTCGTCGCCCACTTCACCGTCCACGTCAATGGGTATGGGAAACTTCATCCCGAAATCGTCGGCGAATCCCCGCGCGATCGATTTTCCTTCCTGCATGTTGACACCCAGGACAACCAGGCCTTGACCCTGGAACCGATCGTATGCCGACACGAATTGCGGAAGCTCCTGGCGGCACGGCGCGCACCAGGTCGCCCAGAAGTTCAGCACGACCGGCTGCCCGCGCAGCGCGCTCAAGCGGACCTCGCTGCCGTCGAGTGCCCCAAGCAAGAAGTCGGGCGCGAGCTTCCCTTCGTCGGTGCCGATGTCGAAGCCCGCTGTGTGGAGCGCCGCGGGCAGTTCGACGGGGCCATACCGCTCGCCTGTTGGGCTTACGTCATCGCCGCCCCGCGACTCCAGCCACCAAATCGCTGCGACGATTAGCCCGATTACGAGCAGCGGCAGGACGACCCGGCGAAAGATGCCGCGCGGTCTGACGCCTAACCCAGGGTTGGGTTCGAGCGACTCTGATGCCTGGAGATTGTCCGTCATGATCGCCGATCCGAGATCACTCGGGCGAGAACGCCTGCTCGTATAGCTGGCGCACTTGGTCCGCCGGAAGCCCCGCGCCGAGGAAAGTATCGCCGACGCGCAGTTCGAAGTGGAGGTGCATCTCGGTGCCCGGAGCGGTGACCGCCTCGGGTGTACCCGAATCACCGACGTACCCAACCAGGTCGCCGGCGGCCACCTGCGTCCCATCTCTGATCGCTGTTGGGATCGCGCTCAGATGGCAATAGCGGGTAACCACTCCCTCACCGTGATCGACCCAGACCTGCTGGCCGCGAAAGCGGTCCAGCGCTTCGGCGTCGGTATAGCCCTGTGCCAGGGAGCGGTTCAATAGCTCCTGAAGCTCATCGGCTGTAAACTCGGTGAAGCCGTGGTCCGCCCTCACGACCGTTCCCGCTTTTGCAGCCATCACTGGCGTGCCTTCAAGTACCGTTGCGCAGTTGTAGCCGGCGTAAAAGTCAACGCCTTCGTGAATGCCCGCCCGGTACTCGCGGGGCGCGTTGGGCATGAGCTTATCGACGTTCGGAAGACACGCGCCTTCGATCGGGAACCTAAACCCGGCGCCCGCGGGATTGCGTGGAACCACGTTGGGCGAGGGGAGGTCCGCCGGCGGCACGCCGGGGATGAGGATGATCTGGCCAACCGAGAGCTCATCGGGGCTGGAAAGCTTGTTGAGCGCGAGGATCTCGTCTGTGCTCGTCCCGAATCGCACGGCTAGTGCATACAAGCTATCGCCTTCTTGTACTTCGTACTGGAAGGCGAGGGCCTCCGGCGTGGGGGTAGAAACGTGGGGCGAAGGTCGGGCCGTCGGTGATGGCTCCTTGCTCTCGCCGGACCCGCCGCACGCCGCCGACATCACGCAGGCAAGCGCCGCGCCGAATGCCACCGTGGAACACAGGCGGCCTAGAGCCCTACTTGGCGACGGGATAACCTTCTTCCTCCATCGCGGCTTCGATCGTCCCGATATCCAGGACAGCAGGGTCGTATTCCACAGTCACCTCTTTTTCCGCCGGGTCACCGCCGAGAAAGCGAACGCTCGGCAGCTTCGTCACTGCCTTCTCGATACTCGCGATGCAATGGTCACAAGAAATGTCTTCGGCCTTCAGGGTAGTCTGCGTCATGGGCCCGCCTCCTATCGGATGATACTTCCCCGCGTCGCCTGCCGCACCGCCGCCGCGTGAGCGGAATCCTCGACCGCGTCATCAATTTCGCTTAGTCGAAAATCCTTGTGGCGGCGCCGCATCGCTCTCTCGATCACGTGGTCCGCGAACCTCGGGTTCGTGGAGGTCAAGCACGCCCGCCCCGGGTAGCTCTTCGCCCTCGGCCGTCCTGTAGAAGCGGCCCATCAACTGATACCCGCCACATACAGCCAGAACCGCGACGTTGCGCTTAACGGCCTCCTTCAGCGGCTTGCTTTTCACCTTTACGAGGTCCTCTGCGACCAGTCGCTGCTCCCGGTCCTGCGCGCCGCCGACGAAGACGAGGTCGTACTCCTTGGGCTTGAGGGGATCGCCGAGTTCGAGACCGTCGAGCTCAAAGGCGATTCCCCGTGCTTCGCACCGCCGCTTGAGGCAAAGGATGTTGCCGCGATCCCCGTAGATGTTCATCAGTTTTGGAAACAGGTGAGCCACGCGCAACGCGAGGCGTTTCACTCGGCCTCCCAGAAAGCACCGCGTCCGGCCCAACGAGCGAGGAGATCGCGCACTTCGAGCATCGCGGTATATGTTGGAATCACGTAGAGCGTCCCGCCTGCGGGGGTAGTCTCCAGCGCCCGCTTGAGCGCCTGAACCGGCTTTGGTTCGACGTGGGGCGCAGCTCCATCCCCATCGATGCCCGCGTATTTCAGGCGCAGGGCCATGTCCCATGCGCGGACGCCTGACACCGTCACGGAGCGTGTCTTACCTTCGAGGAGCTCGAAGTCCACATCCCAGATCCAGGAAACGTCTCGGCCGTCGGCGATGTTGTCGTTCAGAATCAGGAGTAGGTCCGCCTCCGCCCCGTTGGCCGTGATTGTCTGTAAGACCTGGTTCAGGCCAGCGGGGTTCTTCGCCAGCATGATCTGCACGTCTCGTCCCACAACCCGCATGCGCTCTTGACGGCCAAAACCCGCCGTCGCGGCATTGAGACCGCGCTGGATCGCGCCGCGGCCGAGATCGAGTGCGGCTGCGCCAGCGCCGGCGGCGAGCGCATTGTAGGCGTTGTACAGGCCGGTAAGCGGGAGGCTCGCCTCCACCAGACCACCAGGCAGCTTTAGGGTGAGCTGCGATCCATTTTCTTCGGCCTGAAATCGTCCGCAGAATACATTGGGCTCGGGCCGCGCGTTGCCACATTTCGGGCAGCGCCAGTGGCCGAGATGGCCGTACCTCACGGCCGAGTACTCCAGCTCGTTCCCACAGACCGTGCACCAGCGCGCATCGGCGGCATGCTCCAGCTTGCCCTCGCCTGAGGAGGTGTCCTTCATCCCGTAGGTCAGAACTCGCCCCTGCGCCACTGACGCAAGCGCGGCGACAGAGGGGTCGTCGACGTTGAGAACAATCGTCACGTCCGCTCGCAGTCCAGAAACCGCCGCCCGCCAGACCGCCGCCACCGTCTCGACTTCGCCGTACCGATCGAGCTGGTCGCGGAAGAGGTTCGTGAAGAGGACCGCGCGTGGGCGGACGGACTCGGCAACCAGCGGGAGGGTCGCCTCGTCTACCTCGAAGATGCCCAGTCGGCGCTCGGCTGAGGCGATGTCGCCAGACCAGCCGGCGGCGTCGACAAGAGCCGCCGCAATCCCGCGCATCATGTTCGAGCCCTCACGGTTGGCGACAGACTTCAG
>WNGF01009151.1_pt1 | contig 11454 bp, 10 predicted proteins | sample 5400641 | NCBI WGS metagenome assembly WNGF01 (sample SAMN13153371, study PRJNA577476) | soil metagenome | isolation source: 80 cm soil or saprolite under grassland replicate 2 | place: USA:California | collected 2016-06-15 | reverse complement strand
ATTTTCACCGATGCGGGATCGATCTTTGCGCCGCCGTGAGCTTCGAACCGAAACTCGAGATGTACGGGAGATTGAGCGTTGCCATCGCTCCCCGCCGGAAATACCACGATGACCTTCGGGCCGCGCGTGATCCCGGCCCTAAAAGTCATGTCGGGAGATGAGGCAGCAGGGAGCACTGCCTCTTTCTCGGTGATGAAAACGATCTTGCCCGAGCCCGACTGGGCAAAGGCCGGCGTGGCGAGGAACGCCGCAGAAACCACCGCAATTTTCAAGATAGTCATCAGCCCCTGCGTTGCGAACAGAACGCCCCTTTGTTGGGGATTCGCGGCCCCCAGGATGTGGGGCGAGAATAGCCGAGATGGCGGAAAGCGCAAAGGGGTCGTCCTGCAAAACGCTGAACGCACGATCTGATCGATCGGGCCTTGGTGTCGCGTATGGAGAATATCGCCTGTTGGCACTGCTCGGGCCAATACGGAGGTCGCGCGTCAGTGCGGCCGTATATGTCGAGCTCGCCTGATCTCACTCGGCGGACGTTTGTAAACCTCGGCGAATACGCCGTTGAAGCGGCGCAGGCTGCGAAAGCCGGAGCGAAGCGCGATCTCGGTCATCGGCAGATCGGTGCTATCGATCAGGCGCTTGGCCCTTTGGATCCGCGCGGTCTTCGCGACTTGCGTAGGGCTCGCGCCGACATGCTTTTCGAACAGCCGGCTCAGGTGTCGAGGCCCGACGCCGAGACGCGCGGCCAAGTCCTCCACGCCGCGGTCATCGAGCGCACCGGCGTTGATGAGGCGCATGGCGCGCTCGACGGTGGTCCGCGAGCCTTTCCATGCCGGTGAGAAGGGCGCCGTCTCAGGACGACATCGAAGACAGGGCCTGTATCCCGCAGCCTCCGCGGCGGCGGCCGAGAAAAAGAATTCCACATTGCGTGCGCGCGCCGGTCTCACCGGACAAACGGGACGGCAATAAACGCCGGTGGTGCGCACGCCGGTGAAGAAGCGGCCATCATAGGCAGGGTTCCGGCTGACCCGAGCCCGCTCGCATTCCACGACGTCCAGCATTCCTTGCTCCCGGGGACCGAGTCCGATTCCGGCTAGTCGGTTCGTCGCTTCGAGCGTTAGCCGGGAAGGCGCCGAGAGACAAGTTGCGGATGAGAAATGCAGATCCAGGTCCCACGGTTCTCCGGATGGAAGGTCGTATGGGCAGCGTTCCTCGTCGCCGTGTTTTCCTGGGGCGTCGGATTTTACGGCCCATCCATCTTCCTGCAGACGCTGCATGCCGATCACGGCTGGGCGATATCGACGGTCTCGAGTGCCATTACGGCGCATTTCCTGTTCAGCGCGGTGCTGGTCACTCGCTTGCCCGAAGCGCATCGACGATTTGGCGTCGCGAGGGTGACGCAGGCGGGAGTGGCTCTCTCGGTATTGGGTATGCTGGCTTGGGCGAATGTCCGGGAGTCCTGGCAGCTTTTTCCGGCGGCCTTGCTGAGTGGGGCGGGATGGGCCGCGACCAGCGGGGCGGCGATCAACGCCATGGTGGCGCCGTGGTTCGAGAAAGACCGGCCAAAGGCGCTCAGTCTCGCGTTCAACGGAGCGAGCATCGGCGGCTTGGTCTTCACGCCGTTGTGGGCCGTGCTGATCGCACAGTTCGGATTTCCCATGGCCACCGCCATCCTCGGCGCGGCGATGACGGCCGCCTTGGGGCCGGTCACCGTTCGACTGCTTCGGCCTCCGCCCGAAGCGCTGCGATCGGTATCGGACGCCGCACGGGACCGGCACGCGGCGGCGAAGTCGGTAATGAGCCGCGCGGATCTCTTGCGCGATCAACGGTTCGTCACGATCTCCGCAGCGTTTGCACTTGGACTGTTCGCTCAGGTCGGACTGTTTGCGCATCTTGTCACGCGGCTTGCTCCGGAGTTCGGAGCGAACGGCGCGGCCACGGCAATCAGCCTGACGACCGTTTGCGCCGTCGTCGGCCGCACGGCTCTCGGTTGGTTGCTTGAGAATCGCGATCGGCGCAAGGCCGCCTCGGTCAATTTCGCGGTTCAAGCCTGCGGGACCGCGCTGTTGATGTGGGGCAGTGGAGGGCCCGCTCTTCTCGGCGGTTGCGTCCTGTTCGGTCTCGGCGTGGGCAATCTGATTTCGCTTCCTCCGCTCATCGCGCAGAGGGAGTTCGACCCCGACGAGGTCGGCATGGTCGTGGCGCTGATAACCGCGATCAACCAAGCCGTGTTCGCGTTTGCGCCGGCCGTTCTCGGCGCGCTACGCGATCTCCAAGGCGGCTACGCGCTTCCATTTGGAATCGCCGCCTGCATCCAGATTGCCGCGGCGCTGATCGTGATCGCCAACCGAGCCAGGTGACCGGTTCCGGCGCCTCGATGCGTTTTGTCGCTGCGACCCGTCGCGCGCCGTTGCGACGCTCGGAGGAGCGAAAGATGCTGCGGATCGCGTCTTTGCATCCCCGGGCGGACGCAGTATCCTGCGCCGGCGTTCGAGGAGCAGGTCCATGGCGCAAGCATCCTCCGAAGAAGCCTCCGTCATCAAAGCGTACTGGCAGCCCGGTTGCACCAGTTGTCTCAGAATGAAGGAGTTTCTAACCAAACACGGCGTTGCCTTCGTGTCCGTCAACGTGCTCGAGGATCAGGATGCGTTCGAGGAGCTGGCAACGCTCGGCATCCGCTCGGTTCCGATCGTGCGGCGCGGCAAGAATTGGGCGAACGGCCAGGTGCTGCGCGACGTGGCACGTGTTGCGGGCATCGCATGGGGCGGGGCGCAGGTACTGCCTGCCTCCGAGCTGGTGGCGCGGCTCATTGCGATCCAAACGACAGCGCAGCGGCTCTTCGCGCAAATCCCGGACGACAAGCTCGCCCGCATGCTGCCGCATCGGCCGCGCAGCTACGCCCAGCTCGGCTATCACATCTTCAACATCGCCGATGCCTTCCTCGAGCACGAGGTCCAGGGCCTGCCGCTCAAGGAAGGCGTCTACGCCCGTGTGCCGCCGCCGGAGATGGACACCAAGGCCAAACTACTGGCCTACGGACGCGACGTGCTGGAGCGCTTCCGGATCTGGTGGGATGGCCCAGGCCGAGCGACCGATTTTTCGCGCAAGGCCCGGGTCTATTACGGCGACGTGACGCTGCACGAATATCTCGAGCGGACCACTTGGCACTCGGGTCAGCACGTGCGCCAGCTCGTGATGGTGCTCGGCATGCTGGGCATCGAGCCGGACCGGCCGCCGTCCAAGGACATCTTTGCGGGCCTGCCGATGCCCGACAAGGTCTGGGATGACGAGCGGCTCGTAACCTGAGCGCTCCTCCGCGCCGGCTGCCGTCCGGACTGCCGGTCGATACGAAGTTCTCGCGAGGATGCGATGATTGCGCGCAAGATCGGACCGAAGGCGTGGATGCGGACCCCGTTGCTGGGGCTCACACTCGTCGCGGTCGCGCTGTGCAGCGCCAGGATCCCCGCGCAGGCGCAGGAGCCGATCAAAATCGGCTTCAGCGTGTCGCTGACCGGCGGGCTTGCCTCCTCTGGAAAGGCGCATCTGCTCTCCAAACAGATCTGGGCCGAAGAGATCAATGCCAAGGCGGGTCTGCTCGGGCGCCCGGTCACGCTGGTCTATTACGACGACCAGACCAATGCCTCCACCGTTCCCGGCATCTACGCCAAGCTCATCGATGTGGACAAAGTCGACCTCCTGATGGGCGCCGCCACCAACCTTATCGTTGCCGCGATGCCCATGATCATGGAACGCAAGAAGATGGTCATGGTGCTGCTCGCGCTCGGATCGAATGCCGAGTTCAAATATCCCAAGTATTTCCAGAGCGCGCCGTTCGGGCCCGATCCCAAGGGGGTGTTGTCCGACGCTTTCTTCCAGGTGGCGAAAACGATCAAGCCGGAGCCGAAGACGGTTGCGCTGGTCGGTGCGGACGCCGAATTCTCGAACAACGTGCTGGTCGGCGCCCGCGAGAACGCCAGGAAATTCGGATTTCAGATCGTCTACGACCGCCTCTATCCGCCGTCGACGGTCGACTATACGCCGGTCGTCCGCGCCATCCGGGCGAGCAACCCCGATGTCGTCCTGCTGGCGTCGTATCCGCCGGATTCGGTGGGAATGGTGCGCGCGGCGACCGAGGTCGGCTTGAAGACCCAGCTATTCGGCGGCGCGATGGTCGGCATGCAATATGCCTCGCTCATCACCCAGCTTTCGGAAAAGCTCAACCGCGTGGTGAACTATCATTTTTACGTTCCCAGTCAGAAGATGAATTTCCTGGGCATCGAGGATTTTCTGAAGAAGTACCAGGCCCAGGCAAAGGATGCCGGCGTCGATCCGCTCGGCTTCTATCAGCCGCCGTTCGCCTATGCGGCGATGCAGGTGCTGGAGCAGGCGATCAAGGCGACCGGCAGCCTCGACGACGACAAGCTCGCGGAGCATATTCACAACAGTGCGTTCGATACGATCGTCGGCGAGATCAAGTTCAACGAGCTCGGCGAATGGGCCAATGCGCGGCCGATCATGGTGCAATTCCAGGACATTCAGGGCAGCGGCCTCGAGCAATTCATGACCGGCCATAAACAGGTGATCGTCCATCCTGCTCGGTACCAGGACGGGGAATTGCAATACCCGTTGGCGCAGTAAACGACGCAAAACGGCGAGCCGGGTCTCTGAACCGATGTAGAAGAGGTTTGCGAGCGATGTTAGTCTATGGGCACGCGTCGCATGGGAGGTTCCGATGTCGCATCGGTCAGCGCTGATCACTCGCCGCCGTCTGCTCCAGGCGACCGCGTTGGGCACCGCGGCGGCCGCCGGCCTCATCAGCGCGCCGGCCGTGCTGCGCGCGCAGGGCGCTGCGGTGAAGCTCGGGGTGCTGCACCCGGTCTCCGGCGCGTTATCCTATTCCGGCCAACAGGGCCGGCTCGGTGCAACGATCGCGGTCGAGGAGATCAATGCGGCAGGCGGCATCAAGGCGCTCGGCGGCGCCAAGATCGAGCCCCTGCTCGGCGATGCGCAATCGACTCCGGAAGGCGGCAACGCCGAGGTCGAAAAGATGAACGCGGCGGGGGTGGCGGCGATCGTCGGCGGCTACGCCAGCTCCATCTGCCTCGCGACCAGCCAGACGGCCGCCCGCTACGACCTGCCCTACCTGGTCGATGTCGGGGTCGCAGACAACATCGTCACGCGCGGGCTGAAGAACACCTTCCGGTTCGGGCCCGGCTTCGGCGTGATCGCGAAAACCGCGCTCGACAACCTCGTCACCATCAATGAGGAGGCCGGCAAGCCTGCCAAGACGGTGATGATCGTGCACGAGGACTCGCTGTTCGGATCGGGGCTCGCCAAGCTGCTCAATGCGCAACTGCCGGAGCGCGGCTTCCAAGTGCTCGAGACCATTCCGCATCCGACGCCGACCCGCGATTTCAACAATGTGGTTCTCAAGATCAAGGCGCAGAATCCGGATCTGGTGATTCCGGCGGACTACTACAACGAATACGTGCTGCTCGCCCGCACGCTGCAGCAACAGCGCGTGCGCCCGAAGGGCATCTATTCGGTCCTCGGCGGCGCGGCATCTTCCTACAAGTTCGTCAAGGAGTTTCCGGAATCCGCGCAATACATTATGGACTGCAATCATTGGTTCGATCCGCGCAATTCCAAGGCATTGTCGCTCAAGACCAAGGTCGAGGGCATGGGGCAGTTCTACACCTACGAAGTGTTCATGAACTACTCGTGCATCCTGCTTCTCGCCGACGCGCTGGAACGCGCCCGCAGCGGGGAGCGCGCTGGGATCACCGCGGCGCTGGAAAGCTCGACGTTCTCCGGCCACGTCATGCCCTACGGCCCGACCAAGTTCGTCAACGGCCAGAATCAGGGCGCCGCGCCGGTCAACACCCAGGTACTCGGCAACGACATTCAGGTGATCTTCCCGCAGGCGTTCGCCACGGCGAAGCCGGTGTTCCCAATGCCGCCCGCCTGAGCAGGGCCCACGCCGGCGCAAGTGCTGCGTCGGCTCTCGCCTCGCCGCATGCTCTCACCGGCCATCCTCATCCCCGCCCTGCTCAACGGGCTGCTGACCGGGGCGGTCTATGCGCTCGTCGCGCTCGGGCTGACGCTGATCTACGGCGTCCTGCACATCATCAATTTCGCGCACGGCGCGCTGCTCACCGCCGCGATGTTCGCGGCGTTCTTCGCGCACCGGCTTCTCGGGGCCGATCCCTACCTCGCGGCCGTGGTGCTGACGCCGCTGTTCTTCGCGCTGGGCTACGGCCTGCAGCGCTTCGTCATCGGGCCGGCAGCGCACGGCGAGGACCGCAACATTCTGCTGGTGACGCTCGGCATCGCGGTGGTGATCGAGAACGCCTTGCTCTACGCGTTTCGCGCCGACACGCGCGCGCTCAACCTCGCCTATGCCTTCGAGGTCGTCGACCTCGGTGTCGCTTTCGTGGCGCTGCCGCGCGTCGTGGCGTTCGGCGTCGTGCTCGCCGTGGCGGCGCTGCTTTGGCTCGTCCTGAGCTTCACCGACACCGGGAAGGCGATCCGCGCGGTTGCCGGCGAAAAGCTCGGCGCCGAACTCTCCGGCATCGACGTCGCCCACATCTATGCCGTCACCTTCGGCCTCGGCACCGCGTGCCTCGCCATTGCCGCCTGCCTGTTGATCCCGACCTATTACGTCAATCCCCATGTCGGCAATGCTTTCGTGCTCATCGCCTTCACCATCGTGGTGCTCGGCGGCATGGGCTCGGTGACGGGCGCGCTCGTCGGCGGGCTGTTGATCGGCGTGGTGGAGAGTCTGTGCGGCCTCTATCTCGGGGAATCGCTGGGGCAGATCGGCATCTACGTCATCTTCATCCTGGTGCTGCTGTTTCGTCCGAGCGGCCTGTTCGGGGAGCGGGCATGAGCAGATGGCCGTTCGCGCAGATCCTGCTCGTCGTCGCCGCGCTCGCGACGGTGCCGTTGCTCACGGCCTCCAACGTCGTGCTCAATTTCCTCACCGTGGCATTTCTGATCGCGCTGGTGGGACAGGGCTGGAACGTGCTCGGCGGCTATGGCGGGCAGTATTCCTTTGGCCATGCGGCTTTCTTCGGCACCGGCGCCTATGTCACCGCCGTCCTGCAGATGCGCTATGGCGTCAACGCCTGGATGGGATTCGCGCTCGGGATCGCCGGCGGTGCGCTGGTCGGCGCCGTCATCGGCGCGCTCGCCTTCCGTTCCGGATTGAAGGGCTCGTATTTCGCTCTCGTCACGCTGGCGTTCGCCGAGGTGCTGCGCATCCTCGCGAGCGTCGCACCCATCACCGGGGCCGGCGTCGGAACGCTGATCGCGCTCGACCTGCGGCCGCAGGCGTTCCAGTTTCAGAGCCGCGCGCCGTTCTATTGGATCATCCTGGCGCTGGTCGCCGGGTCGCTGGTGATCGCGCGCCTGATCGAGCAGAGCCGGTTCGGCGCCTGGCTCCTTGCCGTGCGCGAGAACGAGGAGGCGGCCAAGGCGCTCGGCGTCGACGCCGCGCGCGTCAAGCTCGCGGCGATGACGGTTTCTGCCGCCATCACCGCCGCCGGCGGAGGCTTCTACGCCCAGTATTTTCTCTTCATCGACTCCGGAATCGCCTACGGGCCGTGGATTTCCATCGAGGCTTTGCTCGCCCCCATGGTCGGCGGCGTGGGAACCGTTTTCGGACCGCTGCTCGGCGCGTTGGTCGTCAAGACGCTCGGCGAATTGACCAAGCTCGTCACCGGCGATGCGCCCGGCCTCGATCTCGTGATCTACGGCGGTGTGCTGGTCCTGGTCGTGGCCTTCGCCCCTCGCGGGATTGCGAGCCTGCCGGCCGACCTGCGTGCGCGCTTTGCGCGCTTGCGCTCGTCGGTGCCGGAGCGTGCCGATGCCTGAGCCGCTGCTTCGCATCGAGCGCGTATGCAAACGCTTCGGCGGATTGCTCGCCGTCGACAACGCTTCGCTTGCCGTCGAAGCCGGCCGCATCACCGCGCTCATCGGCCCCAACGGCGCCGGCAAGACTACGCTATTCTCCATCATCAGCGGATTCCTGCCGCCGAGCGAAGGCCGCATCTTCCACCGCGGCGAGGACATCACCGGCGTGCCGCCCCATGTTCTAGCGCGGCGAGGCATTGCGCGCACGTTCCAGACGGTGCAGCCGTTCGCTGGCCTCACCGTGCATGAGAACATCGCCGTCGGCGCGCATCTGGCGCGGCGATCGCGCGCTGATGCGCTCGAGGCGGCAGAGCAAGTTGCAACTACCGTCGGCCTCGGCGATCTGCTCCGCCGGCCGGCGGCGAGTCTCACGGTCGCGGGCCGCAAGCGGCTGGAACTCGCACGCGCACTCGCGACGGGGCCCGAGCTCCTCCTGCTAGACGAGGTGCTGGCCGGCCTCAATCCCGCGGAGGTCGCCACGATGGTGCCGATGATCCGCACGCTCGTCGACGGCGGCATCACGATTCTGATGATCGAGCACGTGATGCAGGCGGTGATGAGTCTCGCCGAGCAGGTCTTCGTGGTGGCGGAGGGCCGTATCCTCGCGGAAGGGACGCCGCGGGCCATCGTCGGCGATCCGCGCGTGGTCGAGGCCTACCTCGGCCACGGCGCGGCGGCGCGCCTTTCGGCTGCGGGGGGCGCGCATGTCTGAGCCTCTGCTCGCGGTCAGCGGCCTCGTTGCCGGCTATGGAGCCACCGAAGTGCTGCGCGGGATCGATCTCGCGGTCGCCGCGGGCGAGGTCGTCGCGGTGCTCGGCCCCAACGGCGCGGGGAAATCCACACTCAACCGTACGATCTCCGGCGTGCAACGCGCAACGCGCGGCTCCATCCGCTTCGCCGGCAGGGCGATCGAGCGAGAGAAGCCGGCGGCGATCGTGGCGCGCGGACTCATCCACGTGCCGGAGGGGCGCTGCGTCTTTGCCAACCTGACGGTGAAGCAAAACCTCGACCTCGGCAGCTACCGACGCGGCCGCGACCGGCGCCAGGAGAATCGTGAACGGGTATTTACGATCTTCCCGCGGCTCGCCGAGCGGCGCTCACAGCGCGCAGGCACGCTCTCGGGCGGCGAGCAGCAGATGCTGGCGATCGGCCGCGGGCTAATGGCCGAACCGAAACTGCTCATTCTCGACGAGCCCTCGCTCGGTCTCTCGCCGCTGCTCGTCGAGGAGTTGTTCGCGTTGATCCGGCGCATTCACGCGGAAGGCATCGCGCTGCTGCTGGTCGAGCAGAACATGGTGCAGAGCCTGGAGATGGCGCGGCGGGCCTATATTCTCGAAAATGGCGTGTTTGTGATACATGGAGCCTCGGTCGACATCCGCAATGATCCCAAGCTCAAACGCGCCTATCTCGGATTATGACGCGCCGGCCCTCGTACGCCGTACCGGGCGGTTGCCGGCAAACCCGCTGAGGAAGACCCGATGGAACAGCTGTTCGATCTCGTCATCAAGAACGCGCGCGTGGTGCGCCCCAACAAGACGTCGGTGGACTGTCTCGACGTCGCAATCAAGGATGGCAGGATCGCTCGCCTCGCGCCCGAGATCGAGGTCGGGCTTGCCAAGCAGGTCTTCGACGCGAAAAATCTTCTGGCTTTCCCGGGCTGCGTCGATGCCCACATGCACATCGGCATTTACGCGCCGCTTACCCAGGATGCGGTTTCCGAGAGCAAGGCAGCGGCGATCGGCGGCGTCACCTCGAGCCTCAACTACATGCGAACGGGACGTTATTATCTCAACCGGGGCGGTCCCTACCGCGACTTCATGCCCGAAGTCCTCAATCAATCCCAAGGGCGATTCTGGGTCGATTACGGCTATCATGTTGCCCCGATCGAGGCCGGGCACATCGATGAAATGGAGCACCTCGCCCTCGACTATGGCGTCCCCTCGTTCAAGATATTCATGTTTTATGGAGGATACGGCCTGCATGGGCCATCAGCCAACCAGAATGATTTTCTCATGATCGCCCCCGAGGAGCGCTACGACATAGCCCATTTCGAATTCATCATGCGCTCGGCGCAGCGTTTGACGGCGAAACATCCGGATTTGGCCGCATACATCAGCGTCAGCCTTCATTGCGAGCTCGCCGAGATCCTCAACGCGTACACGAAAATCGTCGAGCGCGAGGGCAAATTGACGGGATTGCACGCCTATAGCGCCGCCCGTCCTCCCCACGCGGAAGGGCTGGCAATCTGGCTCGCCTCCTATCTCGCGAACGAGACCAAGTGTGTGAACATCAACTTGCTGCACCTGAGTTCGCGCAAAGCGGTGGATGCGGCATGGCTGATGCAAGGGGTGTTTCCGCACATTGCGTTCCGCCGGGAAGTGACGGTGGGGCACTTGCTTTTGGATGCCGACTGCGAATGCGCCGTGCAGGCAAAAGTCAACCCGCCCATTCGTCCGCGGGAAGATGTCGAAGCGTTATGGCAGGCCGTGCTCGACCGTAAGATCGACTGGATCGTCAGCGATCACGCCTGCTGTTCGGCCGAGCAGAAATGGTCGAAGGACAATCCGGCGAACATCTGGCTGGCGAAAGCCGGGTTTGGCGGCACCGAGTACCTGCTTTCGGGCGTGCTGAGCGAGGGCAGCAAGCGCGGGATGTCCTACAACCACATGGCCGAGCTGCTGAGCTGGAAACCGGCACAGCGGTTCGGCCTGCTCGCCAAGGGCGACATCGCTCCCGGTTACGACGCCGACATCGCTATCGTCGACCCGCACGATACCTTCGTGGTCCGCGCCGCGGAGTCGGAATCCGGACAGGGCTATACGCCGTTCGAGGGCCTCGAGCTCACGGGCCGGGTGAAGGCCACTTTCCTGCGCGGCGAGCTGGTCTATCATGCCGGAAAGATCGTCGGGCCGGCGCGGGGGCAATACTTGCGAAGGCCGCAGCCCTTCACCGTGCTGGAGAAGGCCGCTGCCGAGAGTGCGAGGGGTGATGCAGGAGCGCACGCCGCAAGGCTCGGCGCGTAATGGCGAGCCGAGGCGCGGGCGAGGGAAAGGACGGCCTCCATGCAAATCACCGCTGCCGTCGCGCGCGAGCGATTTGGCCAGTTCAGCATCGAGCAGGTGGAGCTGACCGATCCGCGGCCGGACGAGCTTCTGGTCCGGATCGTCGCCAGCGGCATGTGCCAGACCGACCAGCACGGGCGTGACGGTTATTACAACACGCCCTTGCCGGCGGTATTCGGTCACGAAGGCGCCGGCGTCGTCGAGGCGATCGGCAAAAACGTCACCGGGTTCGCGCCGGGCGATCACGTGGTTATATCGTTCCCATGGTGCGGCACCTGCGCGAATTGCCGGCGCCGCATGGAATCGCATTGCTTGAACAATTTCGAACTCAAGATGCGCGGCACGCGCCCCGACGGCTCGACGCTCATGAGCCGGAACGGTTCGCCGATCTACAGCGCGTTCTTTCAGCAATCCTCGTTCGCAAGCCATGCCATCGCCAGCGAACGGTTCGCGGTCAAGGTGAGAGCCGACGCCCCGCTCG